>BNJU01000877.1_pt1 | contig 96648 bp, 100 predicted proteins | sample 8539281 | NCBI WGS metagenome assembly BNJU01 (sample SAMD00202456, study PRJDB9452) | human saliva metagenome | isolation source: human saliva | place: Japan
AGCAGGGTAAAGGGTGGTGGCGATGAATCAGCAGATATGATTTCACAACAGTTGAACCAAACCCTAGAAGTAAACTAAAGGTGAAGCAGCATTCCGTAATACAAGGCGTAGGTGATCGCTATCATTTCTTGCGCAACTGCTATTTTGTAACGGATAAAGACAGCACGCCAGACCAGCCAGTGTATTGACTCGAACCGGTGCGTACCAAGTGATAACGGGCGAGAAAGAAACAAGGTTAGGCGGATATAATGAATGAAAACATACATATCAGGCGGCTAGCGTACGTCGTAGTCGTGTGCGAGTTGGCAGCAGTTATCGCGGAAGCATCGCCAGGGTATCGATGATGGCTGGCTACTGTGCGCCAGAAAAGTGCTAGGAGCAGCGGCATTATTTCTAGTGGTGGTAGCGCCACAGTCAGCCGGAAGAGGGACTACGCACAAAAATTGGCATTGATACAAGTGAGCCTAAGCATGCTGGATGGACACAAACAAAACAATTATTACTATGCCCAGTCTAGGAGAAGGGCACCCACGTCTATGCGGATTTGATCCTAGGCAAGCGTGCTGAATTCTATGCCACCAGCCCCTGTAGGATCAAATGTACAAAGGTCGCTATGATTCAGGACTATGATTCATATGTAAAAGAGCACCCTGAACTTCATTCGCGATTGTCCCATTTCGAGAAGTAAGAAAACATGTATATGCAGGTGAAACCGTAAATACATGGTTTAAGCCAGTGGAATATCCTATGTATTCGTGCACTGGCATTCTGGTCGGGATAGCACAGAGCACGAGTAAAATATGTCATGGACAAATGCAAGATACAAAGCACTGAGAAAGTCAATTATAGCAGGATGAGCAGGAAGAAAAGTTGCAAACTTTTGCAGTAATAGTATTGACTATGGTAGTAAGGAAACACTATCTTTCGTAAAGAGTGCAAATTCCTTTTTGTTTTAACATGACTCGCATGCTTATTGGACATATGGTGGGATTAGTAGTAAATATAATACAGCACTAATCATTATTTTGATTCATCTTCGAGATGACATATATCCTGGATTATCCATTTGGCTGGTGAGAGCAAAGTGTTCTCTAAAATCAGTAAAAGGCAGGTACAACAAATGGAATCCATCGAGCAGATTATTATCGGCGCTCATTGTGCGCCCACGATTCGCGGATGCGAAAGCAGCAAATCTTGTTGCTTTTACCTCATGGCATTTAGGGCTAAGATGGTAGAAAACACGATGTATAATGATAAATCGAATTGCAAAAGGGTCTTATTCTTTATGAATCAGAAAGGCTCGTGATGATAAACGAAATTATTACACTCAGTATTTCGTGAACGTATGCTTGAGGACTATTATGCACAACCTGAGGAAAATGCGAAGTATTTGTACAAAATTATGGATATGAATCCTATGCGAAACCTCGGCAGATTACAGTATTAGCATTTGCGTGATCGTATTGAAATGAGCGACGTATTTCCTCAAGGAACGTGTGTTTTTAGGATATCCATTAGAAGATGTAGGCGTTTCATCGTCAAATTTCCGCGGAGCAGGCGCAAAGCCCGTGGCGACCGAAGGTGGCGGGAAATCTGGCGTCAGCTATGTCACGCATTTCACTGCTTTTCGAATGCGTCGACCACGTCATGCGCACAGCTGAATAAAAGGAAAATCTTTTAGAGGCCCTTTGGCTCGCGCCGTAACGGCATGTGCCAGGAGGCACACATTGGCGATCGCCGCACTTATACGGCCTGAAGAACATGTAACACAGCCGCACTGGCAGAAGCCAGTGGTGCTGCATCGCTGATGCTGGTCAAGAAGGCTGGTAGTAAAATCCGTTTCTGAAATCACTGCGACGAAGTTGCGAAGTTATGGAAAAATTAGCATTAGGTTGCGCTGACATGGAAGCAAGAATTGGAAGACGGTGAACTTGTACCATTCTATGCAGCTATTAGAACCTCACTGGCAGCAGTAGTATTGTTTGGCTCCTATGGTTGGGGTGGCTCGGGTTAGATGATGATTGGCTGTCGCGCAGAAGGCGCTGAAAGTGGCGCTGTAGCTGACAAATTATCGGTATGGGCTGAAACCTGATGATTCTGGTGGGGAACAGTGTGGAAGCATTAGAAAAGCATTGTAAACGGTATGCCAACGAGGCACGGCATATGATAACTCAATATACTAGTTTAATCATAAGAGGTGGACAGGACTTATTCACGCGTTTTATCTGCCTGGCTAGTTAATTCGGAATCATCAATCACATTGACGTGCACGTTAAACCTTACTACACAAGAGAGAGCTAGCAGTTAGCATAGTATAGGAGGTTGTAGGCGTGTTATTACAAAACTGAAATTGGCGCATTGGCTGGTCTCGTGGATTACCATCATTGCAGAAATGATCGATCTTAACGACTTTGGAGCTGTGGTATTTCTTTACCACTTTCTACGCGTTGATTGCGGGTTTGTCGTGTATCCATCTCCATCATCCAAAATTTTAACTAGTAGAAACCACGAAAAACTGCAGCGGATTATCTGGGATTGCAGTGATGCGCTCTAATGGTTGCAGGCTTTAGGATTGGCCCTGAATCTCTAGAAATTCTTTCTACTGCTGGCTGGCCTCTTATGTTACAAGATGTTAGGCCATCTTTCGGTACTATTTTTAGTTCCGGCGTCGCCGCGGCACGCTGGGCAGGGAATGCGCCGTGCGTGGGTGCGTGCTTACATCGGTAGACCGTGAAACCCACGTAGCGATTATTATTGATACTCGGTAGAGCCTCCTGAAGGCGGCGTTAAGGCTGCATATATTGTGGCGTATTGATCGTGCCATGTGGGCGTCTGTACTAGCAGTGATTTTTGGTCAAATGGGCTGGTTCCATCCACTGGCCTTGGCTGCGTGCGCGGCAGCTAGCATGGATGCGCTGCTTCTACTGCCCCTACTGTCAGTGCAGCATATCCAGAATATGGTGCTCAAATTGCAGCTGAGTAGCAGCAGCGAATTTGCTGACTGACCGTACTGGTGTGAGCTTGACTTCGTATTTTCTTTCGTGGCTGCCTGTGATGGACATATAATTTCGTAGCAGGTCGTACACGTGAACAAGACTTGGCAGAGGAGGGACAATGAGATGTCTCATGAGTGAAAAATTACACAATTTGTCATTGTTATATGCAATGCAGTCGGTTATGACTGCGTCTGGTAATATCATTGATGGGTAGCATCTGTTGGGCCCAAGCCTTGTAGGGTCCTCGTGATTGCTGTTAGCAATTATGCTGGTGCGATTATTTCCTATTTGCTACTAGCCAATCGACTCCTCTATGGTCTCTGCACTCTTTAGTAGGGTCATTGCGTATCTCGCCAATCGCGCATAGGGCAAGCATGTATTACTGCACAAACAAAAGAAGCACATTTTCGCACAAACTACACCAGTATTAGCCCATGCAGGTCTCTCCTTGGGAAAAGACTTTAGGAGCATTCCACGTTCATCTTGGAGAATTATTCAGGAGCCTTAGCTGGTACACGGCAGGTAATTTTATTTGTGCCGTTACAGGTAGCCTCATATGCATGGCACATGCAAGGTGTGATGAAATTTGAATATAACCATATAGGTTGGTGGGTTGATCCCAATGAAAGAGAGTTGAGGATTTCGTCAACTCTCTTTGATTTCGTGGTACAATAGAGTTCAAGAGTTATACATAGATACCTTAGTATAGCTGTATCGGCTACAAATGTAAAAGCGAGACCGATTACGTTAACGAAAGAAGAAGTAAAACAACGTGTATGTGGATGCCACTTGTGGCAGTCGTCAAGGTCGAATATGCGTGCATTAGCTTAAGGCGCCATTATGGATGAAACCAGAATTGGGGCTATAAGAGCATAAAACACTCTCAAAAGTACAAGATATGTTTACAGAGCTAGGGACCTCTTTACCACCGGTCATGCTATTACAGGTGTGAAAGGTCACGTTTCGCATGGTGGCACTCACTGTCGCCAGGATCGGTGAATTGGATGCCATCAGGCCGTCACCGTCATCCAAAGGTCAGATCCGGCGACAGGGGCAGCATTGCTGTGGACATATACGTGCAAATTGCCAATTTATTTGCAGCCATGGGCTTTACAAGCGGAAGGCGCCATGGACGCTCTTGCGGGATGTGTTTTATCGCAGTCCCAGCAGAAGCAGGGCGATTGAGCGGGATTATCGCAACACATTGCGTGAAAAGGAACGATTAAATACTTAGGGTGGTAAACAACAACTGATTTATGAAGGAGCTTGATGATATCCAGCTGGCTGGCGCAAATGCATGTGAAAACAGCGGACACAATTTACGGGAGAAAATGAATCTTAGGTGGTACTCTCCAATGCGATTTGTGGCAAAACTGATGCTGAATACCATGGTAAAATTGCCCATGCAGCGGCATCTCCTCATGAAGGATTCAACGCATTAAATGCAGCTTGATGGGGGTGATGGGAGTACATGGCTCGTGAGACTTTCAAAGAGAGCCGATTACTCGTTTCCATCCTATCATTAATCGGCGAACCCCGTCAACTGTGTACCGATTGATGTGTGTTGCAAGCGAGCGTGCGGCTTCTAATGTACAAGCTATAGCAGATGGGAACCAACGTGCCGAATCGTGCCTGCAGCTGGCGAGATGCAGTGCTACGTGTGATCTCATGATCCACCGGGCCATTTACCGATGCGTGATAATCCAGATATGAACAGTTTATTACGACCTAACTCCAGGAACCGCTATTTGGTACGTGACAATGTACGTCAACGGGCGCATATGGACAGCAAGTACTGACCATGTGATGTATCCCATTTATCGCCTGTTATCCACTTGGTGATGTGGCTGAAGGGTGCTCCATAGTGCGGAACATAATATTACCGTACCAGCTGTGTTTACATTAAAACGTGGCCTGCGCTTGCGGGCCATGACTATTGTAGATCGACTATGTGCGATGAGGCACAGTGTAGCGGAAGAGATTCTAGAAACTTCAGCTCTTAACAAAAAGAAACGTATATTGAATTGTTAGATTCCACTGCCAGCGCGGAAAGATAGTGTACCTCAGCATCTAAAATAGTCGATGTATGACATTACTATACAAAGAATAAAGATTATCCATTGCGTTTAGAAAGGATGACGTCACTGAAACAACAATGTTTGACGTAATCGTAATTGGTACTGGTAAAGTGCTATTAGCAGCTGATGCAGCATTAAAAGCAGGTAAACGTAGCTGTTATTGAAAAACAGGCTTTGGTGGCACTTTGTTTAACACGTGGCTGTATTCCGTCAGTAATGGTTACTGCAGCGGATGTGGGTACATGAGTGCTTTCATGGTTGGATTATGTAGAAACTGCCACACCGACCTTAACTGACGGGTGAGGGAACGGGTCTGGAAAAGCTTATCAATGCGCCAAAGGGTCAAAGCGTTTATGAAAGCTTTTGTGCTAATGCTGATGGCTACCATGCGAGCAGCTACATTTGTAAGTGCATAGGCCATTGCATGTAACATTGCAAGATGTACATGACAGAAGATTACAGCACCTACTATTATCAATACGCACGAGGCGGTCATTCCAAAGTGGAACCGCGTAGATGGCTTTAGAAGAAGCTGGTTACAGGCGCATGAAAATCTCTTTTGGCAGTGAATATCCAGTACCACAGCAAACGACCAGCTGTGGCTTGGTGGTGGTCCTATTGCAGCCAGAATTTGCTGGCGTGTTTGCCGTGCAGGCAGGCGGAAGTGACGTTAATCCAGCGCAATGTGCGTTTGTTACAAAAGAAGATGACAGCTATTTCTGCTCGGTATTTTAGAAGAAAATGAAAAGCTACTGAGGAACGTATTAACAGATACCGTATGTGATACCGTACGCGTGGATAATGGTGACAGGCAATCATCATGAAAATCTGTACTACAGTGCAGTAAGTATCTGAACTGTAGATGAAATTTTGCAGGCTACTGGACTGGTTCGTCTGTAGAAGACGCACCTAGAAAATACTATATTGAACAATTACCAGGTGGCTGATTAAAACCAATGAATTTTTAGAAACATTCAGAAGGTGTGTATGCATAGGTGATGTGAATGGTACGCAGCCTTCCGTCAATCGTGCCAACTATGAAGGGATATTATCTCTCATAATTCTATATCGTGCTACATCTCCACAGACTATCGTTGGGCACGCTATGATTTTGATTCCTTGGTGACGTTCACGTATCGAAGTAGGTCGATGTATGACAGAAGCGGAGTCAAAAGAAGCTGGTTGGTGATGGTGGAGTTGGTATCAACCATTATTCTAACTCTGCTAAAGGTATGGCTCTTCGGTATTGACAAAGGTGACGTACATGATGGGTTTATCAGCAGTAGTAGACAAAGCTACGAATCTGTCTATTAGCTCATATCGTGACCACAGCATCGATCTTGTTCCAAACCATATGCACATTTAATGAATAGTGGTGGAAGTGAAATTAGTGCCTGTTCACGAAGAAATCGGTTCTAATACAACGCAGAACTACGTCACAAGGCTTACACGGTACTGGATCCACAATCTGTTATCTCCATTGGCGAGGTCTGATGGCTCCACATCCAACATTGTCAGAAGTGTCTATGGGACGCAAGCGTTCTACGAACATAAATGGTAATCTATTAAAAGATATATAGTAAAACTGTAGTGATGGGGATACTATCACTACAGTTTTTATGCTAATATATGATGATAATTGATATATATTGTGAGCACCCATAATTAGAATGCGTCTCATTCTTGTATAGGGCAGATATGAGTATGGATGTGCTAGTAATGCCAGAGGTGTTATAGTATATATATAGCCCACCCTATTGGTATGAGTATATGACATAGGTTATAAATTCATTTTGAAATCAAAGATTCTCAATGAAATTATAGTTGATAATAGCTGAACAGTATATAATGAGAAAGTAAAATGAGAATAAAAAGCCACCTCTGGTGATATACAGATTAGAATGGGGTCGTAAATGTGAGACAGATAAAGAGGAGTAGTATGACAGAAGTTACACTCGTTTATTTGTGAAAACAAAGATGAAGTAAAGATACCCAATGTACGCCAACAATATGGGATTATGGCGAGTATCACTGGTATTGTGAATGTGTTATTGTTTAGGGAGTTAATCATTGTTTTCTTATCGGCTCCATTGCCACGATTAGTGATGCTATCCATAATGTGCTGATGCAGGGATCTCAGTATCCTTTTCTGAGTTTTTACAATTATCTGGACGTAAAGCAGATGCAGAGCATCCATATTGACATGGTCGAATGGAATATCTATATCCATAGGTTTTTCTATCTTACCGTTTGTTGTAGCTGCTCAATTAGGTATTGAAGCGGGTAGAGCATATTATGAATCCCGAGGCAGTAGAGTTTCCATATCCGCACTGGCTGTTGCGTTAGGGCCATGGCTTTGAAGATTTGACATCCTTCTTTTTGCGTTCCATTGGTAATCGTATTGATTCTCCCATCTTGCTGCCAATGGAAAGAAGCTTTATCCGATGTATGGCGACTACAGCGATTGCTATTGGATTATTGTTGGGCGGTATATTCCACTGATGTTGATGGGTATTTAGGCTTACCAGGCACCATCATTGCCAAAGCTGGTTTTTGAAGTGTTGAAAGAAGCGACAGATCGTTTATTGGGATCGGAACTCTACTGCAGAACGTACAAGAGATTATTAATTTTGTAGAATCTAAGGCTGGTATTTTGAGAACTCATGATTTAATGATTCATGATTATGGTCCAGGCCACGAGTATGCTTCTATCCACGTAGAAGTAGATGCGAAACAAGATGCGATGACCATCCATAATATGATTGATCGTAGAACGACAAGCTTTGAAAAGAATTGCAGTTAAAACTGACCATCCATAGTGATCCAATCGTTGGTCAATGAGCAAACCCTAGCTTTTGAACAACGTTTAGTAGCAGTGATTCAAGCTATGATGACAGTTTTCTTTATACGATATTCGAATTGATATGGAACATAGAAAGATTAGTTTTCGGACGTGCACATACCGCATGATGTGAAATATATGAAAGAGGAACTTTCGCAAAATTAAGCTTCACCAGAAATGGTACTGCCAACATTCGTAGTGAAACCGAATGTAGCAGACGGATACACTGGGTATAAGAGAAAGCATATCATCCTGTTTGCTTTTACAATATAAGTGATGACATTAACAAGAAAGGACTGGGACAGATTGTACCAGTCCTTTTTAGGCTTACTTTACAAGCCATATGTAATATAAATTTATCGGCATCCCATACCAGAACAACAGACCTTTCAAACAGTATGTAAGCATACGTTTATACTTTGTCCGTTGGCAGCCGAGCCGCGCATAATCTGCAGCTGTAAATAAGATATCTGTAGAAGAGTTTAATGCTGTTTCGGTGGAGTCTTGAATCACGCTGATGATGAATCGAACACCAACCACTTGCATAAGCTACATCACTGAAAATACCGAATAGGAACAAGCTTAATGAATCAATAAGAGGACACCAGCTACACTCGAGGTACTCGCAAAGCGGAGATGGGTAGCGATAACGTTATAAGATTGTGGTCGCTAGATCTCACTTGAATCACCCAATGTAGATACAGCCGCCATAACAGTGATGGTAATAGCTGCACCGCCCATGTTGATAGTAGCGCCTCAATGGAATGGAAATGGAATAGGTATCAGGTGTAATGCCCAAACGTTTTGCTAAATCCATGTTAACTGGAATGTTCGCAGCGGAACTACGAGTGAAGAAGGCTGTCACACCAGATCTACGAAGGCAGCGGAATACCAATGGATATGGATTGCGTTTCATGACGATAGCTACGATCAATGGATTGATGATGAGTGCTACCGCAAACATACATCCCAATAGGACCAATAGCACTACCGTGTCAGCAGCGCCCAATCCATTTTTCACCGATAGATTGAGCTACCGTTTCATGATACCAAGAGGAGCAAATTCTAATGATCCATTGTACAGCCAATGTAATCGCATCGAGATGGAAGCCATCACATCTTTCGTTTCATTTTGCTGCATGACGAAGAGCAAAACCAAATAATAAAGCCCAACCAAGAATACCAATATAGTTACTACTTAAAAATGGCTTTTCGCAGGATTTTCAACAATATTAGTTAATAAAGTAGAAAGTACTGGCAGTAATGCCACTAGGAGGTGCTGTATCAGCTGGAGACGCTGCAGCTAGCAAAAGTCGTAGGAATAGAGAAACTACCCGCGACGGCGATAGTTGCAGATGCAAATGTGCCGATTACAACAATCGATGATGGAACGCATGCCAGTGACCGAACGATGACTGCTGACTGCTGCGATGACTAAGAAAAATACTACAGGTGCTATAATCTTTTAATGCACCTACGAAGATGGTACTCTAATACAAGATAACTTCACAGCATTTTTCTGGAGACCACACGGCAATACCAGTGCCGATTAAGAGACTCCACGCAGATTTGTTGGATGAGGCTAAATCTATTGATGAATTGGAAATAATGCCTCATAGAAAACTCCTTATACTTATAAATACTTAAAAATCGAGTACAAATATTCACTCAAAAGACATAAGCACATTATAAACGGAATATATACTTTTGGCAAGAGATCACAAATTATGGAATATCCTCATCCATTCGTGTATAATGAATAGCAGTAAATAACTGGAGGTATATTGTGGAATTTAAACACATGAAGATAAAAAGATGCAAGATGTCTCTCTCATATTGCGAAGCATTGCGATGTGATGAATACATTGAGTTTTAACCAAGATGCACGGTGGCGTAGATTTGCGTATAGAACAATTAGAATTAACGGAAGGTATGACTAGCGGATATTGCTTGTGGTACTTGTGTGTAAACAAAAACAGTATTACAAGAAATCGTCTTTACATGTGGAAGGACTTGATTTTAGTCCTGAAATGTTAGCGGTGCAAAATGGATTAGAGAAAGAAGGATACAGATCGAGTGACCCTGACCCAAGGATGCGTGATGATTTACCTTATGATAGCAATACCTTTTGATGGTGTTGTATTCTGGTTTTGCTTTTGCGCAATGCCAAGCATTGAACAAACGATTCGTGAAAATGAAAACGTTGTTAAACTGGGTGGCAAAGTAGTTACGTAATGGCTAAAAGCCTACTATGTTTAAGTTTAAATCAGCCTATTATATATACTTTGAAAAGATTCTGCCTGTGTTGGGAAATTGAGCGAGATCAATCATCTTATGCATGGCTGCCAGAATCATTGCGCCGTTATGGGCAAGAAGGTGTTCTTCAAATTTTAAAGATGTGGGACTACAAGATGCTAAGCATTTTGAACTTACAGGTGGCACATTGAAAGGTCCGTGGGCACCGTACCAGAAGAATAGAAAAGTCTGTCATACACAACGAGGTAATGACAGCTTTTATTTGTTTTATTCGTGACCAAAACGACGGACTTTTTAACGTTTCTTCGCATATGTGGTTCACGATCTTCCAATTACAATGTGAAGAAGGTATCAATATAGTTTTGACGGTTAGATGAGGAATACAAGTGTAATCCCACATTGATGCCTAAAATGGCAGTTTGCATATCCACACTGGATTGTTTGTTCTGCGGACGCAATCGGGCAGGGTATTGTCTCGCTGATGACAAGCCAAGTCCAACCATTACCAACACGGGCGTGGAGCCTCTTCGTAAACTGCTGTTGGAATGTTCTTGCAGCGACCCAAAGAGCGGTTGATAGCATCTTTGATCATCGCGGCTTATGGTACTCGTATTAGGCTGTCAACGTGTGCAAAAACTAAGGTTACATTCTACAGGGCTCCACCATAACGCTGAAATATCTTGTCGAATTTCTTGTGGTACGATGGCATAGGCCTCCTAACAGACAGTCACTATGACCAAAGCTGAAGGTCAGGACACTCTTCAACTAGTTCATTACGGAAGATATGGCATGGCTGTAACACCGTATACATGTGAGTGCTTTCTCTGCTGACAATCGGTTCTAAGGTATGGCCGTGGGTAAGGCAGTGCTTCTAATTCAAAAATACTTCATGGTCAAATTCTACAGTAAAACGACACGATAGATACTATCATGTTACTCTTATGGTACTTGATGGACTGGATAAAAGTCTAGCATACACTTTGGATGGATAGAATATACATGACCAAATGAATATACAATTGCTCATTGAATAAAAGAGGTACAATCTGTATAATAGGACATAGAATGAACACTGAAAGGGAGCTTTATATGAAAACAGCAAACGTTGGATAAAGTGAGCGCTATATTAGGTGTTATTGTGACAGCAACTGCATGTATGGCAGCACAAGACCATTGATGTTGCCAGCACAAGAAGGGTAGCTGATAGCTGATATGCAATCTGGTGTCTGCACAAAGTCCAAATTGGGAAAGCAAAACAAGTAGTCAATACACGTGCAAATCCATGGACAAGCACATAGTAAACAATTATTTGAATTACAAACAAACCAAGTTGTTTCTGCTGGCCAGTTGATGGGAAAGAATGCTCTGTATTATATGAATGTACGTAATTTTTATATCGATAGCCATCGCTGGAAACAAGATAGCTATGCGCACAACAGCATTGAAATAGCCTCAGGGATGGATTATCAAACCATTAAAATGGACATCGCTTTGTAGCTGGATGATCAAGGGAAACTGTTATGTTGAGTTTTTAGGCATATTAGCACGTCATGCTGAAAAAGTACAAAATGATGACTGCGCGCATGTATATGAATGAGATGGTTATTTTCGGCTTAGTACAAGCGCATGAAAGACCATAATCCAACTGTAAAAGGATGCTAGTTAACGTATATAGCCTACCTTTTGATGAGTAGGTTACCTTTTGATAAATTATATAAGTGTGATTTAATATAAAAGTATTATAATTAGCATAACTTCAATAAAATGTATTGAAAGAATGGAGAAATGCATTGAGTGAAAAGTGCTAACAGGTGCATCCTGTTGATGAAATCTCACCTACCCAAGTTGTTTTCCTATGGTTTACAACATGTGCTGGCTATGGGCGCAGGGGCTGTAGCTGTTCCTATCAATATCTCTGGCGAATGCCTTTAGGTTTATCTACCCAGACGTGATTTCGCCCCATAAAATGCTGACCTATTTGCTTGTGGTATTGGCTACGTTGATTCAAACCATAGGGAGAGTGGGACCAGGTGCAGCGAATTCCGATGAACTCGGCGAGTTACTCGCCTCTGTAGCACCAATGATTATTATAGGAACATGGGCATATTTACCAGCCGTGGCAGGAGCCATTATATGGCGGGATACGTACCTTTTCATCGTTCTTATTTTAGTAGACTCATTCGATTATTTCTCCAGTGGTCACGGGGACCATCGTCGATTTATCGGCATTAGTTTGATGCCTGTAGCGATTATGCGTGATTGCTGGCGTATCTCCAGTGATCCTAATTACGCAAGTTCCACAAATTTATGGTTTGGCAGGATTAACATTGCTCATTGTAGCCTTTAGTAACCGTTTTACTACAGGATTTTTAAGTAATTTGCCGCCCCATATGGTCATTAGGTGGTACTATGGTTGCTTACAGCCTTTAGGAGTAGCGGAATTACTGAGGCGACCGCAGGCAGATTGCGTTAGGCTTAGTGGACTACCACCTGTATCTGGTATGCCTCACCTCTCGACGTAAGCTCCATTATCGCTATGCTTGTAGTTATAGTTCGGTATGTATGGTGGTGAGACTACAGGAGATGCCATGCCATACAGAGTGAAATCTGCAGATGCGCGTGATAAGAAAACATTGCGTCTTGTGTCACAAGCGGATGGATATCATCTACATGCATAGGGTGGTTTTTAAATAGTTTTCCTTTATACAGCTTTTGCTCAAAATATTGGATTAATTCGCAAGTGACTAATGAAAAGCCGTTTCGTAGCAGCCACTTCTGGTATGGATTTCGATGGTCTTAGGACTGTTTCCCAAATTAGCTGCTGTAGTGGCATCCATTCCTGTGCCCAGTGCTTGGCGTGCAGGACTGCGTTTGCCTACAGTGATTACTGCTGTGGCATCTGTTCCTTGTGAAATGTAGACTACGAAAATCATCATAACTCAATGACTGCATTGAGCATTGGCGTGTGCTATGACTCCTATTGGAGCTCCACAGCTCATCATAACTTTCCACCAGCTGGCGAAGATTATTTTGAAAAGTGGTCTACCTTTGGCAGTATTTTGGCGTGTCGTATTAACATGGTAAATGGTTTAGGTCAAAGGATATAAAATAATCATTTTAAAGAATATAAAATAAAGAGTAGTACGTCTCTTAGAAAATGCAAACATATGGATTGCTTTCTGGAAGGGCGTGCTGTTATAGATTTACTATATAAACGTGGATATAATAGAAACCATATGTAATTTTAAATATAATAACCCAAGGAGAGAATGGACGCAAAAATTATTGCTACCTCACTGCTAGCAGAGCAAAAGGACAAAAGAAAACACAAACATCCCTGAAGCGGAGTTAGTAGTAAATCATGCGATATTGAAATGGAAGATGCTCATGGTCCGCGGCATCGTCACTGAGCTTGCTTGGTATTGACGCATCGACCATCGCGCAAAAGCGGCGCTGATGCGAACCTCGAGACGGCAGGCGCAGCATATTACGTGGTGAAGGCTCAGACTGCATTCCACTGCCAGCGCACTAAATTGGTCTTTAGTAAGACTATCGTAGAGGCGGTACACAAATCGGCAAAAGAGTGCCACCAAGGTTGTGGAAATTATGCAACAAGTAGGAAGTTGCATTATGCCTAGCGCAAGGGCATTGGCCGTGCTACGAAGGCAGTGAGAGATTCAAGCAGTGATGCAGCATGTGCCTGTTGAGGAGCCAGCCAAATGCGCGATAGCTGGCATGGCGTGCGTCATTGAGTATGCACGTCGCATCTCCCCACCTGGAAGCGTGTAATTTTGTTGTGCCCACTGTCGGCCCCAGGGACGGCAGAAGCTATGGCGTGCCTGTGCTGGCCGCCAAGCTTTTTGCTGCCTTTTTGTTAGAGTACGCATTGCGCTGGAGGCATCTGTGCTTTATAGCTTAACTGGGGGAGTCCACGGCTGTATCGGATTTATATGAGTTGCTAGCATGCACAAGAGAGCCAATGGTTTTCCGATATGTTTGCTATGACGTACCACGGTCGTCTATTAGAACCCAGGCGAAACGTTTATTGCAGACAGGGGCAAGCGATTAAATATTAGCTAGACTCTGGAAGAAGAGGTTTTGCCAGCTGTAGGTCGCAAATGGACAATTAGCTGGTGTGTTTGTGGTATAGAAGCTGCAAAACCAGGCTTTTCAAAACATAAAGATTAATACTGTAGCAAAGCGCTACTTTTCGACAAAGAATGGGAAACCTTGTGTGTATTATGGAAAAGAGGGATGGTCTGGCGATTTATTGAATATATGCTATCCTCGCGGAAACAAAAGTCATGTGCCAACCTTGAGAGTGGAAGGAGCAGATTGAACGCATTGTGGGATCTGAGTTAACTCCAGTCACAGACCGATTGGGATTTGGACCAGCTTCAATACTTCCAACGTGCAGATGGACAAACGAATTGGCTTTATTTTTCCTTGTCCAATCAATATTGTTCTGCAATCGGATTCGTTTTCACTGCAGATGGATCGCTACGCTTATGCTTTTGTTGCGTGATGAAGATTTAGACTGTGTGGACTTATACAAAATGGCGGCGCACCACAAACCATATTGCATTGCATTGAAGAGGTGACATAGGTCGATACGCGAGCTCGCGATGTTCATTGAAAAAGTGAACGTCCTATGTGGCGTATCGGAGGTTAGGAGTCAGGATGAAAGTAGAATCTTTTGGACACTTGCAAACAGGCCAAGAGGCTCATGTATATACAAATGAAATGGTACTACGAGTACAAATCAGTAATTATGGTGCCACCATTGTCGTGTCATGATAAAGTGTTGCAGCGCACCAGCATTGGGTTAGGATTCTGCACAAGACTATGAAACAGCATGGACAACTGGGTGCTACCGTAGGCTGTGTGGGAATCAAACTGCCAATGCAGCCTATACGGAATGGTACAGTTCATCAACTAACAGCTAACAATGGACCCAACTTATTGCATAGTGGAAAGGAAATATTAAGCATCGTCTATGGGATGCAGTGGAGGAAAATTGTTCTGATACAGTGGTACATCTCTCTCATTCTATTACTCTGAAAGAAGATGGATTTGCGGTGATTTCTATGTAGAAGCGGTATTCAGATTGTAGAGCAGAGTTAGCAGCCACGTATGTGTACACAACCTCTGAAGATCCTCGTGAACTTAACGAATGCATGTATACTAATCTGCATGGAGAAGGTGACTACCCGAACCATGTATTGGAATCAGAGCCCATCAGTATATGCCATTTGAGACATCAAATCCTGCAATTGAACCAGCATCAGTGGATGGAACACCATCGATTTTAGAAATGGTATGATCTCACAAAAAGGCATTGACTATTATGCTGATGCCCTAAGTCAATATAAGGATATGACCATGATTTTGTAACGGCCCCAGTAGAGGGAAGCAAAACAGTAGATTCTACAGCTTTTTGGTGGTGTTACAAGGTAGGATGACAGCGGGTATTCCATACAGATGCGCCACACTTCAGGTATACAGGAAATTGTTGGACGAAGATGGCATGAGAACGTCATTATGGCAGCTCGTGCAGGCATTGCCATTGAGCCACAATTTGTGCCGAATGATATCAATATGAATGGTGAAAGCAAGACTAGAAGCAGATACAGTCTATGAAAGAACAATTGTCTATTCATTCTATCATCGATAGGCGTATTTAATAGTAAGGAGACAAGGGTCGAATGAAATCATTTATTTACCATAACCCAACCAAAATAGTGTTTGGCAAAGACTGTGTGAAGGAATCACTAGCAGCTGAATTAAGTCACTATGGAACACGAGTACTACTTACCTAGGGTGGAGGTAGTATTAAAAAGAATGGTATTTATCATACGGCAAAAGAAGCCTACAACAAGCAGGTAAGGAAGTGTTTGAGTTATGATTATGTCAAATCCACGAACTACGAAAGTGCGTGAAGGGATTGCTTTGCGCAAAAGAAATAAAGTATTGATTTTATTCTAGCCGTCGGTGGTGGTTCTGATTGATTGCACTAAATTCATTGCAGGTGGTGCTACCTTACCAGATACGGTTGACTTTTGGCAAACTTTCTTTTTAGACCATCAGCCTGTGATGGAGGCATTGCCATTTGGTGTAGTATTAACTACGGGCTTACTGGCAGTGAAATGAATAATGGTGGTGTTATTACTGATTGGGAAACACAGAAAAATTAAGCGGTTGCGGGACCGGTTTTTGTTTCCACAATTTTCTATGTTAGATCCATTTATACCCCAAGCACGTTATCATGAGAGCAAAGTTGCTCAGTGGCATCGTGGACATGTTGTCTCATTGATGGAACAATATGTATCTCACACCTGATGACGATGACATGGAGCATGATTCTCGCCATCGAGGGAATTTTCTTTAAAAATATCGCACGCATGGCAGGAACCATGGAATACTTAGGAAGATTATGGTTTGCCTGTTCTAACATTATGTGGGTGCTACCTAGCCTTGAATCGTTCCCAGGATTAGCAAAGATCAAGACTGGATGACGCATGCCTTAGAGCACGCCCCTGTCAGCTTTTTACGATATTCCTGCGGCGCAGGTCTGGCGATTATGCATCCAGCGTATTTGCGTTGGATTTTGCCCAATGCTAGCAGCGCGGTTGATGCGTTTTTGCTAAGGAAGTGGGGCATTGAACAAGGCACCATGAGTGATACAGACTACATGTACGCTAAAGTATCGAAGCCTAGAAAACATATTTCCAAAGAAATAGGTGCGCCCATCTACTTGGAAGAAGTAGGGATTCAAAAAGGATCCTTACCGGATATTGCTGATAGTTGTGTCTGTTATCCCACAGCATATAGTAATCTACACCCGGGGGATGCGTTAGCTATCTCATGAAAGTGTCTATGTGGCCAGGGTCAAACTCTGCGTGTCGTACAAGCATAGGCTTTTCACATTGACATTTACAAGAGAAGTCAGTATACAGCTATTGTTAATAAGAAATTTAAGTAACTTTTTCATAAGGAGGCAGTCATGGGCACCGTTTTCTGTATAAGAGAATAGAAATGGAGAGACACATATGGCAGAGGTAAAAGAAACCTTACTTACAGTGAAGGGCTAGAAGCTGAAGAAGAATTCAAATTATTATAAATCTGTACGTCGAATCGAAGGGCAGAGCGTGTTGAAAATTGTTATTTCTACGGTGATATTTTCGAGAACTCTGAATATGATGAGTGAAAAACGAACAAGCTTTCATCGAAGGTCAGCATTATTGAATTGGAAAATAAATTAATATAGCCAAATCATTGATGAAAATGTAAAAAGGATACAGAGTGACAGTAGGTAGTAAAAGTAACTTTTGTTAGACGAAGAGTTTAATGAAGAATTAGATCACTATTGTAGGTTCTCTCTGAAGCAGATCCTTTCAACAATCGTATTTTCAATGAATCCTGTAGGCGTGGCGATTTTAGGAAAAGCGAAAAGGTGACAAAGTAGAAGTGAATACACCAGATGGTATGGTGAGTTTAAAATATTAAGCATCCAATAAGGGTAAAGAAGTATATGAGGCCCCCAGAGCGAAGAAAAACATGCTGCTGAACAATTGATTTAAACGATCAAACGTTGGGATACGCCGCGAAAAGTTGAGCAATATGAAGAGGATAATATCTATCCATTTGGACAACGATTTGTTGTTCAACATAAGGCACTCCAAAATTAAGGGATGAATGCATTTTGATGGTCAACCAGTAGTGACGGCTGGTCGATTGATGACAACGTTCTCATGGTAAAACAGCCTTCGCAATTTGCGCGATTTATCTGGCGATATTCAAGTATACTTCCGTAAAAAGATGTTATGGGAGAAGAGGATTACAAATATGTAAAAATGCTTGATATGGGAGATATTGTAGGTATTGAGGGCCATGTGTTTAGACAAAAAGGCGAAATACAGTGAAACAGCCAAATTGACTTTATTGTCTAAATCCCTTCGTCCATTACCAGAAAAATGGCATGGGTTGAAAGATAAGAACTTCGGCTATCGCCAACGCTATGTGGATTAATCAACCAAGCGTTCGTGATCATTTGTAAAACGTACGAAATCGTAGCGAAATAGAGAGTATTAAACAGCAAGCACCATGGAAGTAGAAACCCTATGATGCATGCTATTCCAGGCAGTGCGGCAGCACGCCCATTCATTACACATCATAATGCCTAGACATTGATATCTATATGCGTATTTCTGAATTATACTTTGAAAACGTTTGATTGTTACGGTTTAGAGCGGGCATATGAAATTAACCGTTCTTTTCCGTAATGAAGGCGTATCTATCCGTCATAATCCGGAATTTACTATGATGGAATCCTACCAAGCCTATGGCAACTTTTGAAGATGCTATTGCTTTAACAGAAGGAGTGGTATCTCACCGTGCACATGAAGCACTAGGTACGACAAAAATTAACTACAAGGGCATGGATATTGATTTGACTCCACCATGGAATCGCATCACTATGCAAGAGGGTATTAAAACAATACACTGGGGAAGATTTTGATGCTATTGAAACATTGAGCGAAGCGCGTCGATTGCAGACCGCTTAAATGTAGAATATGGTGAAGCTGATGGTATTGGTAAAATCATGAATTTATGTTTTGAAGAATATGTAGAAGAAAATTGATAACCAACTGTAGATATATGGACATCCAGTTGAAATTTCTCCACTAGCAAAACAAAAATCGTGAGAAACCATTGACTACAGAACGTTTTGAAATCTTCATTTATGGTCGAATTAGCCATCGGCTATTCCGAGCAATGAGCCCAACTGATCAAAAACAACGTTTTGAAAATCAATTAAAAGAACGTGAAGCCGGTGATGATGAAGCCCATCGTGGCTGGATGAAGATTTCGTAACGGCTTTGGAATACGGTTTACCACCAACTGCAGGTTTGGGTATCGGTATCGACCGTCCCGTAATGTTCTTAACAGACTCTGCATCTATTCCGTGATGTGTTGATTCTCGCGAAAACCAGAAGGGGTGAAAGTGAAGAGGAAGAAACAGTAGAAGAATAATATATGTATGCGTAGGTCACAAGATATTGTGGGATGCGGGGATGGACACGACCAAACACTAATGCGTTTGGTCGCTGTTTTGTTATCCGCGAGGATAGGAGGGCAAGAGGAAATTGCCCAAGTAAATGCCCTATTACAGTAGTATGTAATAGTAAATGCTAATATTAAAGATAGATTAATTAAGTACTTAAATGAATTCCAGGAGGTCGCGATTATGTTGGATTTTGAAAATTTGGTCCGTGAGAATGTTGGAAAACGGTACAAGAAAACTAGATCGTCGTCATACTACTGGCGACCTGGCTAGCTTTGGAAGTTCTGCGATGAAAGACGTGCTATCATTCAAGAAGTAGAACAATTAAAAGCAGCACGTACGCAGTAACGGCAGAAAATCAGCCAATTTAAAGCGCAATAAAGAAAATGCAGATGATAAAATTGGCAGAAACATGAACGCGTTGGTAATGAAATCGGTGCATTGGATACTAAATTGCGGACGTGGAAACAGAATTACAACAAGTGGCTTTTGATGTTACCTGACGCGTGGATGCTTCTGTACCAGTAGGGCATGAAAATGAAAATATCGAACAACGTCGCTGGGGACACCCTTGTTCCTTCGATTTTGACGTAAAAGCACACTGGATTTAGGAGAATCTTTTAGGGACCTGATTTTGAAAGAGCGGCGAAAGAAAGTGGAGCTCGTTTCACGATTTACGCGGAATTGGGGCTCGCTGAACGAGCGTTGATTAACTTATGTTAGACAAGCACGGTAGTGCTGGTTTTACAGAAATGATGACGCTACATCGTTACTCGTGAAACCTTGACGAATACAGGTCAATTGCCAAAATTTGTTGAAGACATGTATAAAGTGGAAGGGGAAAAATTATTTCGACCTGACGGCAGAAGTAACATTGACAAAACCATCATGCCAATGAAAATTTTGACAGCTGATGAATTGCCTAAACATTACACAGCTTTTACTAGCTTGTTTCGTGTTGAGCAGTACCTGCTGGTCGATACACGTGGTTTAATTCGCCAACATCAATTTAATAAAGTAGAATTAGTAAAATTTCAAAACCAGAAGAATCTTTGCAGAATTAGAAACTTTGACAGCGCAGCAGAAAGTATTTGCTAGTTTTAGAATCGCCACATCGTGTGATCACATTATGTACAGGTGATATGGGATCTCGGTTCTGCTAAAACATACGATATCGAAGTTTGATGCCGTTGCCAAGGCGTATATCGTGAAATTTTCTTCGCTCCAACATGACGGATTTCCAAGCACGTCGTGGTAATATTAAATTCGTCGTGAACAAAAAGGTAAAACCAGAATTTGTACATACATTAAATGGATTCTGGTCTGGCTGCAGTGTACAGTGGCTGCGGATTTTTGGAAAACAATCAAGAAGCAGATGGACTCGTACGTATTCGACAGCGTCTCAACTATATGGGTGGTTGTAATCATATTCATCCAGAGGCTTAGAAAGGAGTCCTGCTATGAAATTCTTTGACTGATACAGCTAATGTGACGACATTAAAGCAGCCTATGAAAATGGGCTTTATTGTAGGGTAACAGCAAATCCATCTCTTAATCGAAAGAAAAACGACTTACACGAAGTGATTCAACAAATTGCTGATCCTTGTAGAGGACCAGTGAGCGCAGAAGTTATTAGCATGACAGCACCAGAAATGGTGAAAGCAGCCTCATGAATTAATTGTTATGACAATGTAGTGATTAGCACCTATGATATGAAGGCTTAAAGCAGTGTCTGAGTCTAAAGAGGGAACAAAACGAATGTGACACTGATTTTCTCTGCTAACCACGGGATTATTGGCAGCTCGCAGGTGCTACCCGGCGTAAGCCCTTTCGTTGGTCGTAGATGATATTTCAGTGGACGGAATCCACTAATCGAAGACATTGCTGAAATTTTTATGATTCATGATATTTCACAGAAATCATTGCAGCTAGCGTTCGCACGCCAATGATATGACACAATGTGCCAAAGCAGTAACAATATGCTGCCACAGTGCCGTTTAATCGTGTTAGGCAACAACTTCTGAAACATCCATTAACAGATGCAGTGGATTAGCACGTTTTCTAGCGGATTGGGAAGCAGCCAACAAATAGTAGACATAAGGGAGGATCAAAATGGATCGCACATTAGCCTTAGAGTTTGTTTCGCGTTACAGAAGCAGCGGCATTAAAAAGTGGTCGTTTATGGGTCGGAGCCAAAGATGCAGCGGATCAATTAGCTGTTGATGGCATGCGACAAACTTCGATACAGTGCCACTGGTACTTGCTGTGATTGGAGAAGGGTGAATCGATGAAGCACCAATGTTATATATTGTGAACGTGTTAGCAGGCGGAGGAAGAAGTAGATATCGCCGTAGACCCTATTGAAGGCACGAATCTAATTGCAAAAGGTCAAAATGGTGCCATTGCTGTACTACCATTGCACCGCGCGGTTTATTGCATGCTCCAGATATGTATATGGAAAAATTGTGTGTAGGACCACGCGCCAAAGGTGATCGACTTGAATGAAACCGATGATCGAAAACCTGCGCCGTTGCCGCAAAAATGGAACGTGCGACGATGATTTAACAGTCGTTATGTTGATCGAACGTCACCAAGGGGTTGATGGATGAATGCCAAAGTCGGAGCTCGTATCGTTTGATTACAGACGGTGATAAACCCAGCTATGGAAATGGTCTGAAGGCCTCGGTATTCACATGGCTGCAGGTACCGTGAGCTCCAGAAGGTACTGGCAGCGGCTGCGTTTAAATGTACAGGTGGGACATGCAAGCCCGTTTAAAAACCAGCTATAGATGAAGAAATTCGTCGTCGTCATGAAATGGGTATTACTGACTTTTAACAGCATTGACCATCGATGATTTAGTAAGTGGTGATGATGTTATCTTCTGCTGCCAGCCATTGGCGAGAAGGCACTGTATTATCTTCTATTAACGTCCCTGGTGGTGCCTGCACTCACTCCAGTGATGCGGTATAAAATCGGGAACCGTTCGTTTCAGTGATACTATCCATCGACTGATCATTGTCTATGAGTAAAATAAATAGAATACACATAACTGTTATGAGAAATGCGACCGTCTAGCAAGGTCTTTTTCTTGCGTATAGAGGAAAGATCTAGTATACTAGAGTACGACGTTTGTCAGTCAAACATGTTTGAAAAGGTGATAAGTATCACGCAAACGATAACTATGCAACAGTGATTAGAGGACTCAGTTGGAAAAGCTATTATTCAAGGAGGTACACCTTTAGAAGGCCGTATTCGAGTAAGTAGTGCAAAAATGCGGTACTACCAATTATTGCAGCGACTTTATTGGCGTACTACCCACAGCCTGCTTGAAATTCCAGATTTGAAGATGTTCATACGCCGGTGATGTGATTTGCATCCCTTGGTGTGAAAGTGCACAAAAGATGGAGTAGGACACTTTTGATGTACAGCCTGCCACTCTGCTACTGAGGCGCCCGTGCGATCCAGCGCGTCGTCTGGTGCCTTTTAGTGGCGGGTTCCCGCCGGCTGGCGCAAAGGAGAAGCCTCGCATTGCCTACCAGGTGGTTGAAATGCGATTGGCAGTCGTCCAATCGATTTGCATTTAAAAGCTTTGTCAGCCACCAGGTGACTATCACTATGGGAGAAGGTTTTGTAGGCTAGCAGGTCCAGAAGGATTAAAAGGTAATTTGACTTTATTTAGACTTCCCAAGTGTGGAAGCCACCGAAAATGTACTATGGCAGCAAACCTTTGCAGAAGGCAAAACAACTGGCTGAAAATGTTGCAGAAGAACCAGAACACATGCTGATTTAGCTACATTCTCTGGAGATAGTAAGTCATATTCGCGGTGCTGGGTATCGGATGATTCGTACTGGCCAAGCGCGCCGCAGCATTAAAGCAGTCGTGCAGTACAGTGATTCCAGACCGCATTGAAGCGTGTTTATTTAATCGTTGCAGCCATGTGGCTGGTGGCGACGTATATAGCAGAAAATGCCCTTCAGAGCTTTACGGTGCCTGTGGTAGCGATAGCAAGCTAGTTGCGTTGCTAGCAGAAGAAGATATTGATGGTATTCGTAGTCATCAGCAATGGACAGCTGAAAGCAGATCTATTAAAACCTTAAGCTACCCTGGACTCCCGGCAGATATGCAGGCTCAATTTATGGCCATGACGACGATTGCCAGGTACAAGTACTGTGATGGAAACAGTCTCTGAAAAATCGTTTTCGCGCATGTGGATGAGTTGAAAATGGTGCTTCCATTGAGGTAGATGATCGTAAAGCCATCGTAACCGAAAAGTTGAACAATCGCAGGGTGCTGAGCGAGAAGTGACTGATTTACGTAGGAAATGCGTTTCAGGTGCAGGCTTAGCTGCTCTGGGTGACCAAAGTGGGGCAATTGACTCCACATTAGATCGTGGCTATAGGATAATTTAGCCACAAAATTAAAAAGGAACAGGTGCTAGCACTGTTCGGTGGACGAGTAAGCCAAAACAGCGCAAACTAGAGAGGATAGGACGGAAACAACGTCGTGGTACGTAGAAAACCAACAGGAAACGACTACCAAGCCAACGTCCTTGCTGAGCGAGTCGCTCCTCATCATTTCTTGGAAAATGAGCCTTTTTATGGACTACCGATATTGGTATCGATTTCGTCACTAATGATAGTGGATGTATGTCAAAAGTCTGAGGATATACGCTTTAGAGCGAGCCAGGGATCAGGGTTTGTGGTCAGCTAAAGACGAGAGGTGATTGCCGTAGGTCGCGAAGCGCGGAGTGGTTTTAGGTAGGGACGCCAGAGGGCATTGAAGTGATTCAGCTCTCAAAAGCGCAAGACAAGGATTACAGACACAAACCGCTATGCATGTTGCGTTACTTTATTCGTCGTGTCATGCCTGTATCTGACAATTCGATCGTATGATTGCTTGTATGTTCCTCAGTATATACCCGTGGAAAAGCGGGCTGTTTTAGAAGTGCTCTTACAAGCAGGGGCTCGTAAAAATAGTGCTTATGGAAGAACCCTAGCAGCGTGCTATGGAACTGGCTTGAGATAAGGCTGAACAAGTGGGAGCCATGGTGGTCGATATGGGCGGTGGTACCACAGATATTGCTGTCATTTGTGATTCTGGCGTGGTAGTCAGTGAGAGTTTACGCACTCGGTAGCGATACCTTTGATGAAGCGTTACTACAATACATGAAGCGGAAGAAAAGTTTTATAGGTCCCTTGACAGCAGAAGATCTAAAATTGAAGTGGGTACCGTAGATCCAAGATCTGGAGAGGAACGTGCTATCGTTAGAGGTCGGCACAGTGTGACAGGATTACCGCGTGCTGTGGAAATTACCTCAAAAGATATGAAGTTTGCTTTGGATAGACCTGTGCAAGATATTATTGAAGGGATTATTGGTATTTCTAGAAAAACACCTCCAGAATTGTTAGCAAATTAATCACCTGTGGTATTATTTTTGACTGGTGGAGGCTCTCGGCTTCGTGGTTTAGACCGAATGATTACAGAAAAACGGGTCGTCCTGCTTAGTGTGAGTGGAACATCCTAGGTATTCTGTTATCTTGGGCACAGGAAAAGCGCTATCAGAGTTGAATCAATTGCGCGATACCTTGGAAGAACTACGATAAGTGGTGCTGACTTCATGATTTTTCATATACAAAGTTTTATGATAAAGGAAGTAAGATAGTGTATGAAAAGATAGACTATTTTACTAGGAATTGATTGTTCTGACTCTTGAAAATATGATATACCGTACATGGAAGAAAAATTGTAGGAGGTGTATATATATGAAAAAGTTTTTCTATATAGTTTGAGGCATTGTTAGCAGCATTTTTAGTGACATCTACGGCAGAGGCACCAGTAAATCATGAAACTGTGTTATCTGGTGAAGTCGTATCTGTGGTTAGTGTAGGAACTTCTGTCAAGAGGGACCCATTGCTAACAGTACAAACATTAGGGGGACCTATGGTAGCATCCCGTGCCACTGTGGAACGGTGTGGTACAAACAGTCTCTGTAGAGCCAGGTGCTACAGTGGAACGAGGTCAAATTATACAGTGATCAATAACCAATTATTAATAATCAATAAGAAGAGGCGATATGATGCAATTACATCGTTTTTGGCGTCGGTACACTCAGGGTGTGCTGGCGCTCTTATTGTGTGGGGCTACTTTTACGAAGTGCTCATGCAATAGAAATTGCGAAAGTAGAGGATTTACACCGTGGCATGGTGGGTCATGCGGATACAGTAGTACAAAAGGGGATAAAATTGATTCTTTCAAAGTGGAAGTCCTAGGCGTTATGAAACAACGTGGCCCATCAGGATCTGATTTTTAGTGAAAGTATCGAGGTCCCATCATTGATGCATCGGGGGATTGTTCATGGTATGAGTGGCAGCCCACTGTACATTGATCGGAAAAATTGGTAGGTGCTGTTGCCTATGGCTGAGGATTTACAGACGGTACTTTGGGCATGGTAACACCTATCGATCAAATGGGTGAAACTGTGGGATGAGAAATACCAAAAAGATTTACCGAATCCATGGAAAGATACACAATTGATTCCGTTGGGCACACCATTGATGGCAGATGGTTATGATGAAACATCCTTAGCATATTTGGGAACAAAATTTAGGACTTTGGTTATAAAGGATATGCTACGGCTAGTGACAGCACAGATGATTGGGCAAAACCAATGGTGCCTGGTGGCTCTATTGCAGCGTTACTGGTAAAAGGTGATTTGAAGATGGGCGCCGTGGGGACTGTTACCTATGTAGATAAGGATAAAGTAGTTGCCTTTGGACACCCATTTGATAAAACGTGGCTCTACAGGTTATTTCATGAATAACTCCAGTATTTTACAGTAGTAAAAAGTATAGATTCTGGTTTTTAAATTGGGGTCCTTAGGGCGAGAAGTAGGTGTTATCACAGAAGATCGATGGGGGCAGGTATTGCTGGTACCGTTGGGGTATTTGGAAAAAGTGTTCCTGTGCGTATGCAACTTCGTGATGGATCGTGGGGTAGAGCGAAATGCGGCGGTCACGGTTGTGGAATCTTCTAAACTAACGCCGACCTTGGTGGCGACCTCCGTATATAGCCTGCTGAACAAAACGCTAGACCGTGTAGGTGGTGGTACAGCCAAGATCAATATTAAGATTACACCTGTAGATCCTAAAATTACCTACCTTAGAACGACGAATATGGTGTACTCCAGTAGCTCAGTATCTGAAAAATCTATCGATGAATTATTCGATATTGTAGAAAGTTTAATGAATAATGCTTTCAAAGACTATGAAATCCGTGATATTCAAGTAGATGTACAAGTGGAAGAAGCAAAAACGTTCAGCTACGATCATCGATGCTAGTGCAGACCAAGTCATTGTATCTCCTGGGGACAACATGGATTACTGCCAATTTACAAGCCTACCGCGAAGGAAAGATTCAACGAGAAATTATCTTTAAAGTGCCAGAAGATCAAAAAGCTAGGAACCTATACACTTGAAGTGCGTGGTGGTGGCGTGATTCCATTGCCTACTTGTTTGAAAAACAAAAATATAATTTGACAGATGAAATTGTAGAGCGATTGAAAGTGCATAAAACTTTTGATGAATATTTCAAAGATCTCCAGTGAAGATGATCAGAATAACCAAATTGTAGCAGAGTTTTTGGCTGATGATATCAGTATGGTGGAAGAGTCTGGGGACACAGGCGAGCAGCTCCAGAAGCAGACGAGGAAGATGTGGACGATGATGAGTTGCCAAATGGAGGCAAACATAAAAAGGTTTGAAAGCCTCTGATGATGACGAAAAAGAAAACAATGAAGCATCACGAGTGGTAGTAGATTATGTTGTCTTAGGTGATGGACAGTTTACGGTACAGTGGTAGATAAAAAGATCGAGACCATTTTGCGTGAAAACAGCGGATCAAAGAAAAACTTTCAAATTCTAAAGAGAAAGTAAAAGCAGAAGAGTCAGACCAAAAGAAAAATAAATAGTCTTATCCGAAGAGAGCAGGAAGTGATATGCATCATTTCCTAGCTTTATTTTGAAAAACTCCGATGGTACTACTGCACATTCAAAGAGTTTTGTGATATACTGAAGATTGATACAAATACTCAGGAGGAACTATGATTTGGTTAACATGGATTGGTAAGCAATGATCTTTTCTATCCCAGATAGGTGAGGCTCATATTGTTACTATGGAGAACCATAGGACAATTACCAAAATAAATTGGAAACTCACAATCGAACAAAACTGGCACACTTAGGGGTGTATTCCTTGCCGATTTTATCATTAACTATGTTTTTGCAGGCGCTGTGATGACATTGCAAATGGCAGATGTATTGATACACTATGGTGCACAGGGAACTGTGGGTGGTATTGTCGCCATTGCTATGGGGCGCAATTAGGCCCAGTTTTAGTTGGCGTTGTATTAGCAGGTCGTGTGGGTGCAGCTATTACGGCAGAGTTAGGAACTATGAGTAACAGAGCAAATCGATGCCTTTAAAGGTCATGGCGGTTAACCCCATTGGGTATCTTGTAGTACCTCGTGTCTGTATGTATGATTATGGTGCCAATCTTGACATTTTATGGTGTTCTTATCGGTACAGGTGGGGATACTTGGTAGCTACCATAGTGAAAAGGACAGCTAGTTCTACCTATTTAGACTCCATTCAAATTTTTGCGATCCTATCTGATTTGACGTACGGACTCATTAAATCTTGTGTGTTCGGGCGGTTGTGCCCTAGTTGGATCTTATAAAGGCATGTACACAGATATGGGGGCAACTGCTGTTGGCTATGCTACTACTAGCTCTGTAGTAACCAGTATCATTTTAGTCTTTATATTAAATTACTTTTTATCAGTCTTATTATTCTAGGAGGACCTATGATTGAATTACAAAAACGTGGTCCTAGCCTATGAGAATAGAATTATTTTAGACCCGTACGATTTAACTATCCATGATGGAGAAACTCTAGCTATTTTAGGAGGCTCTGGAGCGGGCAAAAAAGTACTTTGCTTTAAATTGATTATCGGTCTTTTACGGACTACCAGTGGTACTATTTTAGTAGATGATGTAGATATTACGAAAATCGATGAGAATGAATTCGATCGGTTGCGACAAACTATGGGGATGGTCTTTCCAATACTCTGCGTTATTTGATTCTATGAGTGTAGGAAGAATGTGGCCTTTGGACTACGCCAACATACGACGATGAGCGAAGGGAGATTCAACGTGCCTGTAGCTAGAAAGCTACGTATGGTAGGATTACCAAAGACTGAACAGTACATGCCTAGTGAACTATCAGGGGGATGAAAACGGATTAGCTTGGCTCGTGCTATTGCTTTGAGATCCTAAAATCATTCTTATGATGAACCGACATCAGGATTGGATCCGATTACATCGGGCACCATTGAGTCGTTTAATACGGAGCATGCAATCTCATTTTGCAATGTAGTTCTATCGTGGTCACTCACGATATGAACTCAACCTTTTTGTGGCAGACCGCATTGCCTTACTAGATAAAGGAAAGTTTATTGAAGTATCACCAACAGAAGAGTTTAGACATTCTAAGAATCCGAAGGTACAACAATTTATAGAGGGTCGTAAATCTGTGAAAACAGAGATACAAGAAGAGGAGATATACCATGAAGTGGACAACAGAGACGAAGGTAGGTCTATTTACCGTAGTGGGGGTAGTCCTATTTGCTGTGTGTATTGTATTTTAGGACGATTTGATATATTTGCAGCTCCTACTATGCATATTGCTGGAATTTTCAATCTGTAACGGGGTTGAAAGAAGGCAATACTGTGCGCTTTTCAGGGTGAAAGTAGGAGAAGTCAAATCTATGCAGAGTCACTGACAAAGGGATTACGGTGGCTATGGACATCGACAAGGATGTAAAAATTCCGACAGACTCTGCTTTTGACCATGGAAAGTGATGGTATTTTTAGGATAGATTCATCCAAATTACGCCAGGCCGTAGTACTTTGTATTTAGATGATGGTGCTTTCATACAGGGGGATGGAAAAAAGTGAAATCGATAAAACCATGGCGCAAGCTACGAAATTGATGGAGCGGGCCACCACTACATTTGCAATCCATGCAATGGCATCATTGGTGATGAAAAAACACAAAGCGCTTTACGCAATGCCTTACAATCGACAGAGTTAATTGCTCAAAATACAGCAAATTTGACGGCTCAAATGAATGCTATGTAGCGAATAACAGTGACAATATTTCGCTTTAACAGCGAATATGGTAGGCATTACACGAAATATGGAGATCCTTGACAAATCAAATGGATACGAATATGAAAACAATTTAATGCAGATGGTCAAGCAGGAACAGAAATGCGTCAACATTGTGAATAATTTGAAAACTACTACAGATAGTATTTCAAAAAATGGCAGGCGCTATGGAAGGCGTTGTAACAGACCCTAAAAAGTGCGGCAGATATTAAAGGAAACCTTACATAATACGGCACAGTTATCTACGAAGCTAAGTCGTCTCACAGGGGAGGAGATGTGAAAGCAGGTTCGGATGGAAAAAGTCCGGATTTTTAAGACGCAAATAGGAGCAGAGGTACTGTATAATCCAGAAGATAGTTCGTACTGATGCCGATGTAGCCTTATGACGAAAGATTCAGTATATACCTTAGGACTATCTAATGTGAAATGGATCGAATTTAGATGTGACGTATGGAAAAGCAAGTCCTAGATAAAAGTACAGTTACGAGGAGGTTTGTTTGATGGAAAATTAGGCGTCGGAGCTGATATTGATTTTGGTACACCCTTTTCTTTATCAGCAGCTTTGTTTGACTTGAGACATAGTTCTTATCGGATTCGTTCCGATATTCAATTATGGAAAGATACATGCGGTCGGTCAATGGACTTGGTATGGACATGACCATAACCGTGTGAATTATTTTGGGCTAAGAAAGACATTTTTAGGAGGACCAATGAATACAAAAATAATGACAGTAGCAGCGATGTTAGCAGCCTATGCATGTCAATAGGAGCGGCACTCGCAAACAGATACAGTAAAAATTAGTACATTTTCAAGAAAAAGCAACTGCGCAAGCGCAATGATGACAAAGGCATATAAAAACCAAGCACAGACAAACAGTCAATCTGTGTCTATTACATTGCCACAATCATTGCATTAGCATTGCAAAAATAATAGAACCTTATCATCAATCTCAATGGGATTATGAAGCGGCAATAGCACAAGTAGGAGTTGCGACTGACGGTAGGAATCCAGTAGTGACGTATAATTATAGCGCTAACCATACAGGAAATGAAGTGAACGGTGTTAGTAAAACTGGAAATGCCTTTTCGCATCAATTAGGTGTGGGAGTATCTGTATTTTAATCGTGCTTTGGATGCACAAATTGAAAGCAGCTAAATATAGTCGTGATGGCAGTGGCGCAGCATTAACGGAAGCCGCACTAAACAGCTAAATTAACGGCAGCAACTAATTATTTGTCCCTTATCATGTCTCGTAATAAGGTAAATGTAGCAGAACAAACAGTCCGTGATTACGAAGAACATTTAAAAATGCTAATTTACAATATCAAGTAGGTATTGTATCTAAATCTGATGTGACTGTGGCTACGAATACACGATTAGCGAGATGCAAAAACTGCTTTAGTAGAAGCGAAAAACGCTGCTAATTTGCTTAGAAGGCAAAGTTCAATAATCATGTAGGATTGCTATCTACACCAATCGTAACAGCAGACGAAAGAATTAAGCTATGCACCATATGGTATTTCATTGGAATCTGCAAAAATCTTATGGAGTAGCACATCGTGGTGCCATTGTACAAAGCGGCAATGGCAGTGAAAGCAGCCGAGAAAATGTAGCCCTTGCAGATGCTTCTGATATTCCAGTGGTGAAAAGCCAATGCTAGCCGACGCATGAATGGTGCACATTGGGCTGGTAACGATAGCAAAGACTGGTCCGTAGGCGCTACCTTATCTTGGAATGTATGGGATGGGGCCAATCAAAAGCTAATGTAAGTGCTGCTAAAGCAAAGTTAGAAAAAGCGAAAGAAAAGCCTATGCAAACGATTGATACGGTAGAGTTACAAGTGCAAGAGGCGTACTTAAATTTAAAAGCAGCAGAACAAAAATTAAAAAGTACTCATGCTGCAGTAGAAGCAGGACAGGAAGATTTCCGCATTAAAACATTGCGTTACCGTTCTGGAGTAGGCACAAATGTGGATGTGCTTGATGCAGAAACGGCGTTAGCCACAGCTCGTAATAATTATGTAGATGCTCTATATAACTATAACTTAAGCATGGCTACCTTAGAAAAGGCAATGGGTATTTCTGTAGAAGCCACAGTGGGTAGTGGCGCAATGATTGTGAATCAAGGATAGTGGTCATACCGATATGAGGTGAATCATGAAGAGGAAACACTGGATACTAGGTATCGTCACTCGGTGGATGTGTAGCAGGCGTTGGATTCGGCTTACAACCATTGAGTGAAACCTATGTAGGGCCTTATGTGCAAGAGCAATTACATACAGCACTGAATGGAACTGTTTCCTATTCAACATTTCACATTGGTTGGGATGGTTCTGTTCAAATGAAGGATCTTATCGTAGACGATGCGAAAGGGCAACGTGTGCTTACCGCAGATGCATTGACGATATCCATTCAATGGCTTAAGGTATTGCAATATCCTTTTGGACAGGTATCGCGAGATGCCTTAATCGGTACGATTACTGTCAGCTCACCGCATGTCAATGTGTACAAGATGAACAGGGCAATGGAATGCTACAATTGCTTAAGGAACGAGGTCGGATAGTCTAGTCAATTTGGTGGATTGTTGCGGCTAGAAGAATGGGTCTATATCCTTATTCTTGCCTCATGCAGAACCGTTGCTCTTATCGGATGTGAATATGACCGTCCTAGGTGATGGTGGACATATGCTAGATGGAGTCGTGGATGCCCAGTGAGGAAAGGATCATATTCATTCCAACATACAATGGGCGTTGGATGACGGTGGTAATCGATCATTCTATGTGGAAACACCACATTTAGATATAGCTCCTATTATAAATCGAATCTCTTTCACCAACTGCAGTAAGTCCTATCAGTGGTGAGCTGACAGATGTAGCATTGACAGTCCACACAACGTGGTGGTTTCTGGTATGGGAAGAGGGACTTTCCTTCAAAATGTAGGAACGACGCTTCAAGGTTATCGGTTAACATCTGGGAAGGGACACTTCAAATCCATGGAGATGTGCTGTTCTTGGATGGAATTGAAGCGAATGTGAATGACGAGCACCTTCGTGTGAGTGGCACTGTACACCATGTCTTTGATGAGGATCCTACATTACATGTCAACGTAGGATTGAAAGAGTGGAATCTAGCCTCGTTTGGTCAATTGCCACTGACAGGGACTATACAGCAGAGGCATTGATAACGGGACCTGTATCAGAATGTAAAAAGCTGAGTGGCGATGTAGAGGTACGGATCTTGCCTATGAAGGAATCACAGTCAATCGTGGAAAAAGCTCATCTTCCTATGGAGATCAAGTGATTCATGTAGGAGATGCAGAACTGAGTACGCAAGGTGGAACTGTAACTGGTACTGGCTCGTATCATATAGATACAAAAGATTTCTTGGCACAGCTAAACTTACAAAATGTGTCTTTATATGGGCTGCCTCTTGGAGGACAATCCTCTGTGCAGGGATCTGTCAGCGGTGATTTGACTGTGGAAGGACAGGGAGGTGCTATTTCAAATGTAGTGGGCTCTGTAAGGGACGTCAAATTGGTATAAATCTATCTTAGTGGATACTTTGGATGCTAGTGTATCTTGGGATGGTACACAACTAGTAGTACTATATGAATGGTAACTGGAGTAGGGGACATTCACCGGTAGTGGTCGCTTAGGAAATGGAACATTTGGACTTAGCCTATACCGGTACTCATATCGGACTAGAACAATTTAATGGATGGTCACCTAAACCTTTGGGAGGCACTGTATCCATGGAAGCAAACTTGCAGGGATCCCTAGAGAACCCTACAGGGACTGTTACCATTGCGGAGATACACTTTCTTATGGTGTAACACAGTTTTGACCATGTTTGTGAAAGCAAATATAGAGGATAAAAACTGCATATCCTTGACGGTGATTTTAGAATATAAAAAGCATCTATGATGTGCGAGGAACTATCAATTTAGATGGAGACCAAGATGTGGATATCAAAGGCTCTGCAGAGGATGTACGTATTGAAGACATATTGCCAAACTTTACAGATATTCCTATGACAGGATGGATTCACACAGATGTACATATAGAAGGTACCTTACAGCGTCCTAAAGTAAATGGATATGTGAAAGCCTGGGATGGTTCTATATATGGAAAACTGTTTGAATCTATTGAAGGATATTGTACATATAAGGATGGGCACTTACATTTACCAAGGTTGGACATTACTACCTATGGTTCCTCTATTGTGGTAGATGGGGATATACAAAACAAACAGTTAGATATTAATTTTTTGTAGGTGATGCGGTGCCGATTGAACCCTTTATTCGGGATGCGGGTCTCAACATGGTTGGCTATGTAGGCGCAGAAGGACATCTAGGTGGAACTGTGGATGCACCTATCTTTGAGGGCGTGGTACAGTCAGATGTTATGCAGGTGAAGGATACTACATTTGCATGATATATCGGGTGCTGTGTACATTACGCCGAAAGTGGTACATCTACAAGGACGACTTTCACGGGCAGCGGCACTAGTCAATATGAAGTAAAAGGTGGAGTTCAACTGGATGAATCGAAACGCTTATTTGGTTATGTTCGTGTACAGAGATGGAGAATTGCAACAGTTATTAGCATTAAGTAATGCAAATGTACGCAGATGTAAATGGCAGGTTACAGGCGACCATTGATTTAGGTGGTACTAGTGACAATAAGGTTAGATGTAAAGGATCTCTCGAAAACACAACTATTCGTGATGAAGTAGTGGGAACTGCTACACTGGATGTGGGCTATGGTGGACGTACCATTGATATCCGTACGTTTAATTTACCTATTAAAGAAGAGGCTTTATTGCTGGTAAAGGTAAAGCTGATTTAGATGGGGTTACAGATATTCAGTTAGTAGCATCAAAAGTGCCTGTTGGAACTATCTTGCCTATAGTAACATCAGATGTCAATGGACAAGGAAACTGGAACTTTATTATTAATGTACAGGGTCCTACGAAATCTCCAAAGGTAGAGTTTTCTAGTGAAATAGAAACAAGCCGTCATCAATGGTATAAGCTTGGATCAGTTAAGCATCTTAGGTAATATGGAAGACCAAGTGGTATCGATCCAAGCAGGGATGATCAAAGAAAGCGGATTCTTCTATTAAAGTGCGTGGTAAAGTACCTTTGAGTGCATTGGTAACCAATGAATATGTGTCTGATGATGCGAGTAAGCAATTTGATGTTTATGTGGATATGAATGAAGCGAACTTGTCAGTACTTCGTTGATGTTTAAAGAGGTACAGTCTGGAGAAAGGGCTATTCGTGGTATTGTTCATGTAACAGGAAACTCTGCGAATGTATTAGCTAATGGTACGATCGAATTAGCAGAATGGATCTATGCAGCTTAAATCCTTTAAAAGAAACCATTGACGCAGTTAAAGGGGCAGCTATTATTCCGTGGTAATCATGTTGATATTACAGGAAGTACTACCATGGGGAAAAGGTAATGCTGGCGTATCTGGAAATATAGGATGGACAGGTTCTCGAGTACTTCTTATGATGGTGCATTACAAATGAAAGGTATAGAAATTGGTCATGAATTCTATACCGGCCCATTGGAAGAGCGAGTGTGTATATGATCAATAGAAATGATTTGCCAACCTTAGTAGGCGTCATCAACCTTCATGATGTGGTAGGATCTATACCTTTATCCTTTAGTAGTTCAGAGACATCGATTCCATGTTGGGGCTAGATGTAACTATCAATGCTAAAAACAATGTGAGATTATATAATCTCATTGCTTTTGATATGTACTTACAAGGGCAGGTAAAAATTTGAAGGTACCTTAGGAGAACCAAAGGCAAGTGGTAAGCTATCTCGTGAATAAAGGGCATGTAAAAATATTTGAAAAATCGTTTAAAATTACTGAAGGGACAAGCCAAGTTTGTCACAGGTAATGTGATTCCTATAGATACTGAATGTACGAAGTATGGCAGATGTAAAGAACTATCGTGTATCCTTGCAAGCAGAAGGCCCTGCTACACAGATGAGATTAAAAGTGACTTCGGAACCTAATTTATCGGAACGTCAAATTATTTCTTTGTTGACTTTTGGACGTAATGTAGGTAATGCCAGCGGTGTTACATCAGATGATGCGAATGCATTGCTTACCTCTAGTTTACAGTCCTTGGCTTTTGGGTATATTGAAGATGTATTGCAAGATACATTGGGCTTAGATTTGGTAAATATTACTACAGGCTCTTTGGATGGAAAAAGACTCTCGTGATTTCCAAGAAAAATAACTTTTAATGTGACCATAGGTAATATGTAGTGCCAGATTTGATGATTACCTTAACTAGAGGGCTAAAAACGATCGTATCATATGGTTTTCAGTATGATATCAATCGTAATGTCAGTGCTACAGGATGGTTTAATAATGAAAATAAACGCTATTTAGGGCGCGAGTGGCGCTATCGATTCTAAAGAGGTGAAGGTATGCTTAATGATTATATTGCCAGTGTGGATAAAAATTGAATTATTGTCATGGGAAGAAGAACAACAGCTTTGGAAATCCTGAAAGAGAACATGAAGATATGCAGGCTCGCATGACGATCATAGAGCATTACCAACCATTAGTATTGAAAGAAGCCAATGTATATCAATCCTCTAAGATAGATATGATGGATTGTATTCAAGAGGGCACGATTGGCCTAATTGAGGCAGTAGAGCGCTATGACTCCCCAAAAAGGAGTAGCTTTTTCCTCTATGCAGTGCATCATGTTCGTGGACGCATATTAGACTATCTTCGCAAAGAAGGTAAGGAAGGCATTGTGTTACAAACTGAATCAGAAGATGGAGAAACTTGGTGGGAACAACTGCCTGGAGGGACCTTCTACGAGAAATTGTTTGCGAGGAACGCATGTATGGGGATATGGTAACCTCTGCCATGAAACAGTTGCCTTTAGCGGAGCAACATGTAGTGGAAGAAGTGTGTACAAAGATCACAGTGTAGCATCTATTGCAGACACAATGGGTGCAGTCATAGTTATATTCATCGATTGCGAAAGAAAAAGGATTAGCCCAGCTCAAGGTTTGTTAGAAACGGCTAAAGAGACATGGGATAAAAGTTGATTCTATTGTTCAAGTCTTAAGAGCATATACATGAGTACTACTCAATGGCAGTTCTCGGACAGGGTGCAGAGAGTAGTACTTTTATAGAATTAATTACATCGATCGCTTGACAGATATATAGTTTGGAGTTACTATATTTTGTGATACTATAGAACAGTGATGCGAAGGACATGACCCTAACCATCTATACTCAGAGAAAGATACCTTGGCTGTGAGTATCTAGTGTAGACTTAGACATTTACCACCTTCAAACTGGTTTGGTGAAAGGCAGCTTGTAATCAAATCCGTGTGGACCCGTTATCGTCCGTGAAGTGAGTCCTATCAGCATAGGGACTAACTAGGGTGGAACCGCGAGATCTTGCGTCCCTTGTGTGGGAGAAGGTCTTTTTGTTGGTAAAAAGTATTGCCATCCCCAATGGCATGAGTATTAGACCTAGGGGTAACCTGTAGTGAGTAAATATCATTTTACCTGATGGAGTTCTAAAAGCTTTTGCAGCTGGAACTACATTGGGTGAAGCAGTAAAACAACTATCAAACAGCTTAGCAGTATTAGCCGCTGATGTAAATGGAGAATTAACAGACCTTCGTGAAGTATTGGTGGATGGTTCTAAGGTAAGCTTTTTAACATTTGCAGAAGATGGTGGTAAACATGCATTCCGTCGTCGCATCTCATGATGATGGCGCAAGCAGTAAAACGTTTGTGGCCTGATGCGCAATTGGCCATTGGACCAGCCATCGAGAACGGTTTCTACTATGACATCGATATGGAACATAAATTAGTGCCAGAAGATTTACCGAAAATCGAAGCGGAAATGACCGTATTGTGAAAGAAACTTGCCTATCGAAAAGAGTATTGATGGAACGTCAAAGCACTAGATTTCTTCGCAGACTAAACAGGAAAATTATAAAGTAGAGTTAATCAATGATTTGCCTGCTGATGCAGTGATTTCTGCGTATAAACAAGGTGAGTTTACTGACCTTTGCGCAGGTCACACTTGGCAGAGTACTGGTGAAGTAAAGCTTTTAAGTTACAAAGTATTGCAGGGTGCTACTGGCGTGGCGATGAGTAAAATGTTGCAAACGTATCTATGGTACTGCCTTTGAAAAGAAGAAAGAACTGAAGAATACTTACACTTATTAGAAGAAGCGAGCTCGTCGTGATCATCGTAAATTAGGTGAGAGCTTGGCTTTAGGCGTTATCAAAAAGAAAGAAGGACCAGGATTTCACATTCTTCTTGCCAAGGTGTGGCAGTACGAAATGCCTTAGAAGATTTCTGGCGTGAAGTACATCATGACTATGATTATGAAGGGTTCGTACTCAATCATCTGCAAAGTAACATTTGTAGGAAACATCGGTCACTGGTTCCATTACCGTGAAAATATGTTACAACACAAATCGACGAACGGAATATGCCATAAAACCAATGAACTGCCCGGCGGTATCTTGGTGTATGCAAACGATATGCATTCTATCGTGATTTGCCGATTCGTATGAGCAGAACTTGGTCTGAGTACATCGCCATGAATTGAGTGGTGCTTTACATGGTTTATTCCGTGTGCGTAACTTTACACAAGATGATGCCCATGTATTCATGACTCCATCTCAAATTAAAGAAGAGTTAATGAGCGTTATCGACTTATTTGGTCGTATCTACTCTCAATTTGGCTTGTCCTATCATGTGAGTTAAGTACAAAACCAGAAAGGCGCTATTGGCGACGATGCAATCTGAGAAATTAACAGCAGAAGCATTGCGTGAAGCTATCGAAGCAAAAGGTATTCCATATCGATGTCAACAGAAGGTGATGGCGCGTTCTATGGTCTAAACTAGATTTCCATATTCACGATTCTATCGGCCCGTACAGGCAATGTGGTACTATCAATTGGATATGAACACAGAACGTTTCAACGAATATATCGCAGAAGATGGTCAAAACATCGTCAATCATGATTCACCGTGCATGCTTTGGTTCTATGGAACGTTTCATTGGTATCTTGATTGGGACACTTTGCGGGGACATTCCAACTTGGATGGCACAGTCAGGTGAAAAATCCTTCCAAATCAGTGACATGTAAGAATATGCTGAAAAATTACGTGAAAGCATTTTAAAGATGCCTATGTGCGTGTGGAACTAGATGATCGTAGTGAGTGGTTGCAAAATCCGTCAAGCACAAATGGAAAAAGTATCCTACATGTCATGGTAGGTGACAAAAGAAGTGGAAGAAGGAAAAGTGGCTGTTCGTAAACGTGGCGTAGGCGACACAAGTGCGATCATGGGAAGAATTCTTGGCAAATATCCAACAAGAAATTAAAGATCGTGCATAATCACTAAAAATAAATAGGATGGTATGGAGGCACTTTGCGTGAATCTGATACATGGATCCTAGTGGATTTTTGATGATATAAGTATTGACGTATACATATGAAAAGCATCTTCACAAGAAGGTGCTTTTCATCATACTTCTAATTAGAAAGAAATTGGTCTTTCCTTTTCTAGTATTCCGGTAGAGTGATGGAATCCTTGATTACATTTGACGATGCAGAAAAGCAAAAATTAAGTCCTGCAAAGTTTAAAATTAAAGAAGCATAATGATATCAATGAATGGCCGTGTCCATTATCCAGATGATATGAAAAAGCAAATGCATGATAGCTTTTAAAAGTTATGCTCTAAGAAAAATAAGAGCCGTAGCGACTGAGGTTGTGTTCGCTACGGCTTTTTAAAATGAAGAAACGCCATACACAGGATGAGCGTTTCTCGTAGAAATGATATTTATATAGTAAGTATATATATATACATCATTAGATGTGTATGTATAATGATATATTTGGCAATCAGATGAGTTGTATCAAGAGATATAGATTCTATTGCAGATAGAATACTACATTTGCTGTCTTTTGTTGGCGGACTATCTCCCTTCTCTATAGGTGTGAGAGCTAGATAAATCCATAGATTTTACTGCAAGCACATATCTAGGGTTTCTTCTATAGTCTGTGTGCGTGTAGTTCCTAAGCTTGCGGGTTTAACAGGACCTAGTTCGCGACCAAGAGATTTTGCAATCACTTCGCTTGGTGGCGTGCATCACTAATAGCAGATGTGAGATAATTGATCTTCTATCTCTTGGGATACATCGGTTTTGGAGGTAGGAATTAATATCAGAAGCGCCACTAGCTTATAGCTGCGTCGATGGCTTTTTCCAATAGGATGTGTCCTACACCCTTACAACAACGGTGTTGTTTACATTATAGACCATTTAATTTTTGAGTTCCCATCAATGTAATCGTAATTAGGGTTGATAGTAATGTTAGATGTTTGGATATTATTTCTAGATACGCCTAAATGTTGTAGGGATGAGATAAGTTTAGAACATGATCGCATCATTTTGAGATTTTGCAGATTGAACAGACGTATTTTGCTAGATACCCAAGGTTAAGTAATGCATAGGATGAGTGCCACTTGGCGAACAGCTTGCCTGTGACGGATATTTCTCCAGGGACATATTTGCAGTCATATCTGCAGCCTAAAAGTGCCCACTGTGGCAGACGTCATCAGTGCGCCGATAGTGAAAGCTTTCAAAAAGCAATGAATGTTTCCTAAAATCGTCCTTTCTATATGATGTACCTGTATGACAAAGAAAAATAAAGTACCCTACAATGGTATATATACAGTACATCTAGTATTTGTTATTATACTACATAAACTATGTGAAAGTATGATGAAGGTTAGGGTAAAACTATGAACCCTATTGATGTTATGTTGAATCATAAAAGTATTCGACAATATAAACCGATGAGTATCTCACAACATTTAAGTATTTTGTTAGATGTGATGAAACGGACTGCTAGCAAGCATGGGGATGCAAACATTCAGTATCATCCGTATTGTAAAGCCAGAAATTAAAGAAGCCATTGCAGCGGTATGCAAACAAGAGTATGTGAAAGTGTATGCCTGAATTGTTTGTATTTGTGGTGGATGTATATCGAAATGCACAAATTATGAAAAGAAAAAGGACTGGATCTTGATACAGCAAATGATGCCGATCGATTCTTCCAAGAGTGGACAGATGCCTGTTTAGCAGCACAAAATATGGTGACGCAGCAGAGAACTGGCAGGATATGGTACAGTATATTTGGGAAGTATCTTAAATGATGCTGAGAAAAATGATTGAAATTTTGAACCTACCTGAATTAACATTCCCTGTAGTAGGACTTGGACTGGGTATGGCAGACCAAAAACCAGCATTGAAACCACGCATGCAAGAGAAGAATATGTTGATGATGAATATAGTACGTTGATATTATCATGAGCTATTAGAAGATTATGATGAAGAAATGAATCAGTATACCTGATCTTCGTAGTCCTAATTATCCTTTACCTAAATTTGCGACCAAGTAGTGGGGCGGTTACAAATGAAGGATGAGAGCGCAGTGCCTTGGTGGAAAGTACCCAAAAACTCAAGGGTTTCACTTGTAATGCTATTCTGCCTTATGACGTTTTTGCGATGTAATGAAAAGAAAAGACCGCAATACACCTTCTCCAGAAACGGTATTTCATAATGTATCGTCATTTGTAATGCTATGTAGCCTGCTAATGTAAACTTAATAAGATAAATTATGAGCACGGTATACCTCCTCACAAACGGTATTACATATGTTTATTCGAGAGTACCGTGCTCTTCTTCTATATGGTAATTTAGATAGTAAAAAGTCGTTATGTAACAAGACCTAACAATAAAAGGTCTATATTAATAGTTACTGCAAATGTACTGCAATTAGAAATTTAAGTTTTTATCTCTTCTCTTGTACTCTTCTTGGAGTGAATGTAGGTAATTATTTAATTGGTGTTTATACTTGCATGTCTCAACTGTGATTGTATTGTTTTTAAATCTATATTATGTTAATATGCTGGCATGTAGATGCGTAAAATATAGCTACACCATAAAATCCGTGTTTGTTTAGGTGTCTCGAAAAGTGAGTTCTAATTCTTCTAGCTCTGTATGTTTCTGTACATCAAATAAATTAGATTCCAACCTTTTCTTTTTGTGTTTATTAATATATCTTTTAGTGTATTCGAGAATTGCATACTCTCTATTCTGTTTGATTTTGGAGTGTCTATGATGACAGTGTTATAAACAGATGAATACCCCTATTCACATATATTTTATTTTTCTCTAAATCTATATCTTCCCACTGAAGCAATAGCTTCGTACCTCTAAGACCAGAGTATAAAAAGAATATAAAGAAACACCTGAATAGTAGAATCTTTAATTTCATCTATTATTAATTTAACCTCTTCTATTGTCGGTAACCTTCTCTTGTTTTTCAGTGTAGGTTTATTTAACAATTCTGCTTTCATTTTATCATTCCTTAGTCCGTCAAGTGTTGCTTTATTAACAATAGATACAATAAATCCTACATGGAACGGATGCTACTAGCTGCTTGAGAGCATCAGAGAGCCGATGTATTTATTTATGGCTTATTGAGACGTCTCCTACTTTTACATTCTCTACTACGCTATTAAAAGCTACACACACATTGTCTTTTCTTTTGTTCTAGCTGTTGATAGTTTAATTTCTTTTTGGTTTACCTCTTCATCAATTAGTCTTAAAAGTCATATTCCGAAAATAACTCATCTGATGTATTCTGTAGTTTTTCTTGTATTTTATCTCTTAGTTTTCTCCTTACATTCTTGGATACCTTTAGCGTACACGGTGTAGGCAGTATATTTACTTATCATTATCTGCCCGCACCATGTCCCATTGGCTCTTTGATAAAATGTCTTCTTGGTTCCCTCTTCTTTTTAGTCATACTGCAATTCCTCCTTTTCTTTATTATAATACTTAAAAAGAAATAAAAACAAATGTTCTTGACATCGAAAAGATGTTCGACTAAAAATAAAGATGTAAAAATGGAAAAACAGGTGTTGACTTATAAGTGTAGATATGTTATAATACTTGCGAAGGAGAAACATGGAGCTGATTACAACGAAAGAAGTTGCCAGACTATTAGTCGTATCAGATGAGCAAGTCAAGAAGATGAAGTCACAGACATGGTTTACCCTGTTATCAACTTAGTCCAAGAGTATTGAGGTTCAAGGAGGAAGAAGTATTACAATGGGTAAAAGAAAGTCAGGAGCTGTATCTAATCCAGAATGGAGAATCATCATGATGAAATGGTTGAATCCATAGAAGAAGCAGAAATATTGTTCAAAGTTCTATTAGTATGAAACTATGTAGAAGCTGTGAGATTTATAAGGTTGGCGAAAGAGTTTTTAAATATGGTGAATCAGCTGTGTAAACAGCTCTTTCCATAAAATATACACTTATAAGTAAATAAAGGAGTAAAAATGAGAAATGAAGCAGAAGTTTTTGACATTTTAAAAACCATTACATCCATCAGACATTGAATGGCGATTGGAAAGAAAGCACGTGATGGTAAAAAGCAAGTGTTCTAGCTTATACGACTGCTCGTGGTGTTATGAACCGTTTAGATGAAGCTGTTGGACCAGGTAACTGGGAAGTACAGCTTTAGAGAAATTGATATAGGCACAGCTGGCAAAACAGATAAAATGGAGAATACCATTGACCTAAAGGTTTTCGTGTTCATAACTCAATTCGTTTCCTTGACGAAAACGAAGAAGAAAAGATTTATCCATCGAGAAGATGTGGCTCAATGCACAGACTTTGAGGCTATTAAAGGTGGGGGCATCTGAGTACGTGAAACGTGCCGCCGCTCAACATGGTATCGGTCGTTACCTATAACCTAGAAGCTACTTGGGTTAACCTAGATGAGTATGGTCGCTCTAAAACTCCTCGTTTACCAGACTGGGCACTACCAGAAGGATTCAAATACGGAGAAGAAGAACATGCTCCGGAAGTAGAGGAAGCTCCTCATACACCAGAGGCAAAAGCACTCCCAAGACGAACCACAAAATGCCTAATGATTGGCAGAGAAATGTAGACCAACGTGAACCAGTAATTGGTTTTGGAAAACATAAAGGGAAAACATTCTCTCAAGTACCAAGAGACTACATTGAATGGATGTCTCAAAAATATCCAAAAAGAGGCTGTAGAGAGCAAGCTGTTGCATGGTTAGCTTCTAATCCATCCAGCCACCCAGCAATGGATGCGGTACCTTGGTACAGACGACAAGTTATTACAAGAATACAGCCCTAATGAGGTAAATTGTATATTCTTGTATTAGGGATATTGTGACAAAAGAAGGTTTTATTGTGGGAGATAAAAATTCTCCCACGTTGAACTTAGAAAAATAAGGCAAGATTACCAAACTTGTCCATGTTCACAATTAAAAAGTAATTAAAACCATGCTAGCTAATGGAATGATTGTCAAAAGGTCCTAGTATTACTAAGAGACCTGTATTATATGGGGTAAAAGGTGAAGTAAATGACACAAGCTGGTAAATTACAAAAAGTAGTAACGATGTACTTAGGTTTCCAAAGCAAACTGCTTTTTGTCCATGGGAAACCTACAAAAGAATATTGGTTGCTTCTGTAGTTACCTGCTCAAGCAAGACCAGACTTCATCAATATATCCTACGATTACTTGACATCTCAAGATGAATTTGAGTTTATGAATGTCTATACCTTTACAGATAAGGCAAAGGCATACCAAACCGAAATGAGATGGAAAGAAACAAAGGAGGGTTTATCAAAGATACATGACAAAAGCTGACTCATATTCATTTGATTCTTTAATGAGTTTGTAGGAGGCATTATTATGAAAAAGAATACAGAAAAAGTAATCACGTAGATTCCGAGAAATTGAAGCTGCTGCAGGGTTAATGGAAAGAGCTAGCACCGAATGAACAAAGGTGTTTGTAGAAAGTCATTAGCAGCACTACGTAGACGAAATTAGAGAACTACTTTAAAGCAAGTAAGGAGAGCAGATATGAAAATTGGGAAACTCATTAACCAAAAGTTGACATCGTAGAATATATCGGTAGATACACTGAGTTAAAACCAAGGAAATCTGTTTGAGGTCGGTGCCCTAATTCACAAAAAGTGAGGAGGGCACTCTCTGTTGTATATCCTCACACCAATCACATACCATTGCTTTGCGTGTGAATCTAGTGGAGATGTTAGCTGTAATGGATTGATGAGATGTTCCTTTTTCAATGAAGCTGTAAAACAGTTAACTGAGAACATAACATAGACATCCAAACAGACGAAACCTTATGAAGTCAATGAAAGTAGAAGATTTCACTAAGTAGTTGCTTATGCAAAGAAACGTTAATAGGTATCTGATTATCTTCACAAGCGTGGGTTTACGGATGAAACTATACAGAATTCTGGCTTGGGGAGAGCGAAATCGAGTTATTCCTATTTCATAATTCTCAACTGCAAGTTGTTGCGATAGCAAAAAGACAGTTTGATAGGAAACCTAAATACCTAAATTCTATCAATAATGTTCTGTATGATAAATCTGCTTTGTTATTTAACATTGGTAGGGCAAGAAGGCTTGTTAAGCATACAGGTGAGCTGTATATGGTAGAAGGGCATATGGACGCAATGAGTGGGCGCAAATGGGGCTAGCCACTGTTGCATATTAGTGTGAATGAAGTTCACAGAGACCAAAATAAAGTTTACCCATGTCCATTTCGTCAAATGCCAACAATTATCTATTGCCTGAATAATGATGCGAAGGTCTAAAGAGTTCCTCGTGTAAGAGATTACTTTTAAAGAAGTTCTGCCAAAGGCAGTAGTTAAAATATTACAATTACCAGAGGGATGTAAAGACCTAAACGATGCTTTTAATGGCGAGTATCAACGTAGAGACATTACTCTAAAAATCCACATAGATAGATTTGCACTAATGAACTTACTAGATACTTGTGAAAAGCCAAAGAAGAAGAAGAGTATGATTCTGCATACCAGTTCTTGAAATCTATAGCCAACCCTATTCTAAAAGTCAGACTTAATAAAAGCAATTAGCGGAAAGATGGGGAAGAGACTATACGGAACTAAGAGCATACTTTGATTCAGTTCAAGACGATGTAGAAACATTAATCAAAAAAGTACGGCTGGTGTTGAAGAGTCAGTGATGACCCAAGACAAATCTACCAAAGGAGAGTATAAAACTCTATTTCCAGAGGCTAGATGACTGTATTGGTGAAAGCTTATCTAAAGGGCAAGTATTTATCCTTGGTGCTTATTCATCAGCTGGCAAAAACAGGATGAGCGATAGAATATATTCTTGAACAGGGTAATCGCTAGCGAAAATGCGTTACGTATTCTTTTCTCCTCGAAATGCAAAAGGTAAAAAGTCATGGAAAGAATGATTGCCATGATTTTGAAAATAAACATGCGAGATGTTGAGAATTAATTCTACAAGGCGATGAGCGAATACAGCAGGTAGTAGAGAAAACCAAAGGATAGGCTAATCATATACGATGAGTAACAACCTATCCATGGACGATATAGAACGTCGAATCGCATCTCTAAACCAAAAAGAACCTATTAGGTGGTCCTGTAGATTTGGTTGTAGTGATTACTTCACATACCTAAAAAGGAGCTAATACCTACGAAGGTGCTAGTGGGAGGCACTAAAAATGAAAACATGAAGAAGTATAATATTATACTATTCATGTTGAACCATGCTAAATCGAAGTGCAGGTACCTATAATGAACCTATATGGATATGCTCCGTATGACAGGTGACATAGAGGCATCTGGTGACGTAATTGTTATGCTATGAGACCAGAGAAAGAACCTGGTTTATCATTGGAAAAACAACAAAAATTACAGAATCATCCAAGGGCTGAAAGTAGAAAAAGCTAGGGATGGCATGACCAAGTAGAATGGAATTGAAGTACAACTCAGAGACATCAAGATTAGAAGAAATTTAACTAATAGTATTGACAAGTTAAGTTATAAGGAGTATAATATAAAATAACGTAAGGACATGTTATACTGAATAACTTAACTTATAAGTCAACAAAAGAGTAGAAAAGGGATATAAAAATGGAACTAGAAAGAGTAAAAGATAACAGAGATGGAACATTTACCTTTTTTATTTGACGAGGTGACCTAGTAAGTACTCAGTAGACAAAAACCACTAACATTTACTAAAAATGGGAGTGTTGGGAGTGTGTATCTCACCATACTAACAATTCTGGTCACCAGTTTGAAAGAAAATGGTAAATCAATTCTAGTCCATAGATACGTTTACGAGCACATCAAAAGGGAAAATTCCAGATGGACTACTTGTTCGACACACGTGTGACAATCCGAAGTGTATAAACCCAGACCACTTGTTGTTGAGAACGTATAAAGATAATTGTAGAGACATGTTTGAGAGAGGCAGAGATAATCGCCCCAAAGGTACAAGAAACTTTAATTGTGTACTAACAGAGAAAGTTCTTGAGGCTTATAACTCTGATTTACCAGCTAGGTATTTTGCAGAAAAGTTTGGATGTCACAGCTCAACAATTAACTATATAGAAATGGTAAAACTGAGGATGGCTTACAGGAGGTGCTAGACATGCCATATGATAAATTTATTTGCCCAGATGGGATAAAAGTAGGGATTAAGGAATGTTTAGATACATGTAGGCTAGCAGGGACTAGTTACGCACCTTGTGTAGAAGGTGTTTAAGCAAACCAACTCTTCAAAAGTATTTCACTACAAAGGGGTGGACGGAAACCTCTACTACCCAATTGTTAAAAGGAACAAGAAGTATACCTAGAATTAACAAACAACTATTCCATAAACCCTAGAGAATCTCTGTTTATGATTAACGGGACACGCTCTCATGATTACTTAGAGCAGTTTGTTACTGGGGATGACTACATGAAATTAGAATAGATGATGGGGTATCTACAGGTGCGTTTTGATTACTATTCACAGAAGATGGAGGAACGCTCTACGATTATAAGTTGTATGGGAGTTTCAAGGTTGCAAAAGTTCTTGGTTTGCATGAGGTCAAGGTTCCTACAGGAGAAGTCGTATAAGACTGAGCAAAAAGGGTCAACCTAAATTCAGAAAAGAATTTAGACCTGGAGTTCATAGTCGATTAGACTCTAGCTATTCAATTAAAAACGATTACCGAATGAAAAATCGAAAAAGAAATTAAATAAACCAGTAAATAAAATTGGTTTGTGAGATTATTGTTCGTGACGGAAATACGTTTATTGCAAATAGCAGAGGCATTACACAACCTGGGTATCTGGTTCCAATCAATAAGATTAGTGATATTTTGGATTGAGCGGTATGATGAGAAAAAGCCAATGACTTAATCAAGGCTTTTAGAAACAAATACTAGCCACCACCATGCAGACATAGTGAAACGTGGGGTGGATTAAAATGTGAGCGATATTGTTCTGTAGCGGAATTTTGCGATGTTGGTCGCAAGGCGAAAGAGAACAAATCGTAATTTATTTGGAGGAATAATGCTATAGAAAAACTTTTAGCCATATTATGGTAGATGAATTAGTGAAAGTTGACCAGCTGTTTCTAATGAAGAACGAACAATATGCTTCTAAAGAAGATGTATTGAAGGCGTTTAAAGAAAGTGCAAAGAGACAGAACGGAGAACTTACAAAAGCGGGAGCGTTTAAAGCATGTATGCAGTTCAAAGACAAGCATGACTTAGCCTTGTTACAACATGGAACGTTGCTACCAGATGCAAAAGAGCGATTACGTGACGTAATTGTATATTGTTTATTAGGATTGGCAATTTTAAGCAATGAAGACTCTGAGTTGCAAGGTTAGAAAACTGTGAAGATCATGAAAGACCAATGTTGTGTTAGAAAACTATGAAAGCTTATACCAACCTAAAGATTACTCCATTCTTTCTCCTAGACAGGAAGAAAATAGAATAGAAAAAGCCTTGCAGAAAAGGTGAAGAAACAGTCCTCTGCATCTAAGAGAGGAAAGAGTAATCGAAGAAATGGTCGAGTGGCAGAGCAGAACTTGTGAAATGGTTAGAAAAGCATGGACTAGAAGCCAACTTAGTTCCCATGTCTGGAGCTCTTTGAAATCAGCTAACATCATTAAAAGCACTAGCCAATGATGAGATGGTTTGAAAAATGAGAGACATAAAACTAACTATTAATGGTGAAAACCTACACCGTAGAATCAGGAATGTAAACTCTGATAGCTGGTACAGAGAAGGCTGAAAAGGGTTATACACATAAATACATTGGCATACCTAATGAGAGAGGACCTATTCATGGCTACAGTAAATGTGTAGACATTCGCCTCTGAGGTAATAGAAGATAAAGGATTTAAAAAGATTCATGAGTATTTTGAACAAGATGAGTAGCGATATTGTTGTAATTTCACGACCATATTGTCAGCAGATTGTTCTTTTATAGCGAGAAAATATATATGATTCACAGGGTCATTAATGGCACTGTATGAACTTAAAAAGATGGAGCTTTATCAAGGAACAGATACCAAGTATCCAATGTTACGCTAGTAGAATTGATGGGTATTTTAAGTGCCCTTAGTGTTTCATGTGCTAAAATGGAGCAGACGAAAAAGAATACACCTTACTCTTGCAGATGTTTTGGCTCTGTATTTGAGAAGTTTGTTGAGAATACGAGGAAGTAAACCAATGGATAAACAAAGGGTTTTAGTGTTTCCAGTAAAAGCTCGAACGGAAAGCTTCTTTGTGAGTTATGAAGAGGATGCAGAGCAAGAAGAAGGTTTTGAGGAGGACATTCTTTGCCCTCTATCCAAAAAAGTGGGGACCCATTAGCAGATATGATTTGTGTACAGGATGTTGGAGACCTCTGACAGCAGTACAGATTTGCCTAGATGCAGGGTAGGAGACCTTACGAATGCAAAGCAGTATTCTTAAAACGAAGTTATATACAGAATTAAAAACTTTTAAGTATGGATTATTAGAACGAGGAGAAAATAATGCTTATCTTAACTGATGATAGTAAGAAATTGGTGGATTTGTATCCATTCCTTTGTGAAAGAACGCTCCAGACAAAAACAGACCGAAAATGAAATCTTTTGCTATGACCTCAGAGGATACCTAGCTACAGGAAAAGAGGTTGTAATTAAAAAGAGTTTGATGAAGAACACAAAGCGATTCAGCTACTAAATGAAATTGCTTTTAGATATGAACGCAAACAAGAGGCAAAAGAGGGAAAAATAAATGTGGTCCAAGAGACAGTTTGTATGAGCTATTTGAGCTATATCAAGAATTAGTCCGAATGGTATAACGAACTTGATGACAGTGCAGTAGGTGATGCCTTTGATTAATGAAAGAGGCATCTTTCCTGATAGGCGAGTTTTGAGTCAGTTTCGCTGAAATAGGCAAACTATTTCTGAAAGTGAAATCATGCAAAGGCTACTCAATCTCGTATTAGTTTAGAGTCATCTACGAAGGTGAATGATGGAGAAAGAAAAGCATCCTGCAAACCCTAGAGTAACTGAGGGTTGGAAAGTATCGTATTTTATCTGTCACCGATATAGATGCCAAGGCAAGGCACTTTGGCTCGTATTTACATGATCTCTAAACTAGTGTAGTGAAAAATGCTTGCAGAGCTATGGAGAGGACCAGTAGGAGAGAAACTTGTCGGTAACTATTAATGACCTTGAGTTCGAGGCAATAGAAATCCAAAAAGAGCTTTATCTGTATTCGTTATACTTTATATTTGTGTCAGGAACGATATATGGCGTATATCATAGCAGATGAGCAAGGGAAAGATAATATATACAAAAACAAGTATTAGATTAGGGAGAACATGAAGAATTCTTTATAGAGTTGTTATTAGCTATTGAAACTTTGTCATGCTTTTAGTGACTATCTTTGTTTTGGAGTTGGAGTACCGTTGTATTCTTATTAGAAGAAAAGGCAGGTATGTCTAGTTTTGATATGGCGTTAGCTTCATTATGGTGTCTTTTAAAAGCATGTTGCTCTGGATTACTCAAGAATATTGGTCGCACAGCACATCTTTTATAAAAGACTAGGGGAGAAACCAAATGAGTAAAAGAAATAATTGATTTGCATGACATTATTATGACTCCTAAAGGAAATAGAAGTGCAGTCTATTATGTACAACCAAAAACAAAGAAACATTCATATTCTGCATTAGGGTCCCAAGAAGTTCTGGTCAGAAGATGATATCAAAACTAGTAAGAAAGCGTGGTTGGAGGAAAGAAGAAGTGAAATTGAGGCGAGGAATCTAGGGAAAATAAAAGATTTTCAGACCATATGACTGAGTTATCTAAGTTTGTACTACAACAGGCGTATTACGTTGGCTACCAAAAGAAAATCGAAGAGAAACATGGAAAGAAACATGTGCTCGTGCAGTTGAATCATAATACTTTCTTTTAGCAACTACGTCCATGGAAGAAGCAGAGGAATTATTCGACAAACATGTATAATCTGAAAACAAGTTTTATTAGTGGTCGTAGCTATGGATTGGTGGCTCAGAAGCATCTAAAAGTTCCTGGCTGGATTTTAACTGTTCCTTCGTAGTATTGATAACTTAGTTTCGCTCTGACGAATTATTTTTACCTTCTATGGTTGGCACGGGGAGTAGGATTTAGAATCTTACCCAGGTGATGTAGCTACCCATTCAGACAGAATGTAGAGTTAACCACTACAAAACATAAAGGAATGCCTTGGGGAGACCCATACAGAGTACATTGAAGCAATGAAGACTATGCTTATATTATCGTAGGAGATAGTAAAGAAGGCTGGAAAGAAGCTTTTAGCTACTTTATTGTAGCTTTGTGACTCAATCCTAAGAAAACACAAACAAAGTTAATGATTGACTTTACAAAAGATTCGCCTAAAGGAACCCGTTGATGACTTTCGAGGAACTGCTAGTGGAGCGGAGTCCATTGAGGATATGTTTAACAAAATTCACAAAGTTATTACTGAAGGTGAATATAGTTCTAAACCAGTAGATGGCAAACTTAGACTCATTCATTGTCTGGATATTTGTAATTTAATTGACAAAACGTTGTAGTCGGTGGTAAACACTGACATGCCCTGACGGTATATAAAAACTCTAATCTCGGTGAAACTCTCTGAGACAATACCGAGCGAAGCTATTTAAGGAGGATTTGTGCACTCAGATTATTACGTATAGGAATGGTATATAAAAGATACAGGACATGTTTTTATGTTCAGTGAAAAAGGTAGGTTAAATAGAATTGACGAAATCCGAAATCGAAATAAATATTTTTAGCAAAGTACAAAAATACAAGTGTATGGCTAGAAAAATAAAAGAAGGAGTTGACGAACGAAGAGGCTTTGTGAGCTAGAAAAAGATAACCATCAAACAACGGAAAGAATCTGGGAGAGGCTGAATGCAATTTTACATACGGAGGAGAAGGATTTTCGGAAGGAGATTTGAACCCTATGTATGGAGTGAAACTTTGTGAGAATTGAAATGGGTTTTATGGGAGACACCACTCACAAGAAACAAAAAGCATTAATTTCTGCAAAGAGAAAAGGAAAAGGTGGGCAATGTGGAGCTGAAAACCCCATGTATGGAAAAGGATTCAAAGGAAAAGAAAATCCAATGTATGGGAGAACAGATTATCACACCCAAACTCAAAGATGTGATCTTTTTGAGAAGGGAAGAAGAACCATTAACATACAAGGAATGCGAAAAAGAGATTTGAATTGCATTTAGTAGGATTTATAAAGAAGGAGAATCTTATATATAAAAATCTGCACAAATACTGTATGAAGCGAAAAACTTCTACAAGAGTTAAATAGAACGTGTAACGACTAGGCGAGCCGTACGCCCAAGCGGGTGGAATGGAGTCCTCGTTTAAACGAGTGAAGATATAGTCTAAACTGTATGGTAACATGCAGAAGTTCATAAGAGAACTGGTTAGGAATAGCGAACCTAATTGAATGAATGGTTAGAAGAACGGCAGAAATTGCTTTAATTGACCTAAAAGATACAGGAGTGTACAGAGGCAAACAAAGCAATCTAACTCCAGAAAAAGTATCATCGCTTTATGAGTAACAACTCGTTGTACATTGAAGAAAACACTCTACTAAAAAGAATATTTGCAGAAAAATCTTTGCTTCTATTAGAGCTACTGGAGGAACCTGGCTTTATTAATGTAGCAGAATCCAAAAAGAAGACGGGGAGATTATGCTAGGTACAAACCGTGCGGTGAAATCTGATTGCCCGCTAATGCAGTATGCAACCTGATACGACATTAATTTGACCTCAGTTTGTCGTTAGAGGAAAATGCAAAGGTCAAATAGCTGTAGATATGTCCAACTTAAAAGAAAGCACTGAGGTTATCTGCTCGTGCAGGGTATCGAATGACATAGTGTTGACTTAGAGCTACCAGGTTGAATGAGATTCACCAGAGACCGTTACTGTCATGTCTATTACAGGTTATCAAGACCTCATTGGTCATGTTACCAGAAGGGTTGACAAGACTTTTTCTTAGAAGAGATGAAGAAGTGGACTAGATTCTATGCTGATGGTATGCAGAAGAACTAGGAACTCCAAAACCTAAAGCTAGTTACGAGCGTTAAGCCAGAAGGAACACTAGCTTGATTGCTGGGTGGAGTGAGCCCAGGAGTACACTATCAACATAGCCCATCCTGATTCGACGTATTCGTGTGCAATGCTAGTGACCCATTGGCTAAAAACAGCCTTGGAATTAGGGTGTGCAGATACATCCAGTGCGTCAGACAATGGAGAATGCGACTACATTAGTAATTGATTTTCCGTGTAAGACAGAGGCTCGTAAAACTAAAAACGATGTATCGGCAGTAGACCAATTAAAAACATATCTAATGTTCCAAAAGAACTACGTGGAACATAACGCATCAAATACAATCAGTGTGAAACCAGACGAGTGGGAGGAGGTTGTTGACTGTACATCCAACTCGGAATGATGTACTGGGAGTTACTTTCTGGAAAGTAATTCAACGTATTATCCACTTTACCGTATGAAGAATGCACAGAAACTGCGACGATTTAGTGAAAAAGACTAGACAATTCGACCCAGAAATCTTGAATAACATGAAGTACCACTAGAAATATGGGTAAAGGAATATGAAATTCTTGACGATAAAGAAGGTATGTGAAAAATGGAGTCTGTCCAATTCCGCTAAAAACTTTACTTATAAGTGTTGACTGTTAAGTTAAAGGTGCTATAATAGGATTGTGAGTTGAACCTACTTTTTATTCCACTTTTTACTTAACTTGCAAGTTTATAAAAGTATATTAAGATTAATTATTAGGAGAAAAATTACGACAAAAAGAAACAATGACGGTGAGAGCAGCACTCACTCACTGCTGACAAACAAACCGCTGAAATGTCTAATGAGAGCTTCGTGATTAGTCTCGAAACAAACAAAGGTGTTAAATGGAGACTGATTGTATCAGACTGGGAAGAGAAGCTAAAAAGGTATTCCATTCCTTTGAGACGATACATTACGTCGCCGTGAGGCGAGTGCTAAAGCTAAATTATCAAAAGCTAATACCATGCATACGGTTACGTTACCTAAGTTTAACGGAATCAAAGAACATAGCAAAAAGAAACAGAAGAACTTCCTTGCCTTCTAAGCTATTGCTCGAAAAACATACTGGCTTTTTACAGGATACCTTGATTGTTAGCCTAATGCAACAGGTAAAATGTGCAACAAAAACCCAAAAAGCTAAAGAAAAAGGATTAGAGCAAACTGTAGTTACACGAATTAATAATGAGTTTGGGGGAGCTACTCAAGTGTCTCCTAAACAAATTAAAGAACGTGAAGAAGAAATTCGAGTTGCTAATGAAGTCTCGTACTTAGACCTGAATAATCTTGCTAAAAATCTACGATACTTTAAAGAGTATGTAGCTTGGCATTTGGCAGAGATTGATTCAATTCTAGGACATGCTACAGAAGGTAACTGAAATCACTGTGGAATACTAAAATCACACTCTATGACACTCAAATAACTTTTTGCAACAAATCCACATAAGTGCTAGTGTATCGAAAAACCTTTAAAAGAAACCTGGACAGGGCTCTGTTTTCACATTGTCGTCCCGTCAAATTAATGCGAGCAAAGTTGGAATCAAATATGTTCGCTTTTATAGAGGGTACAACATTATAGACGTACCTTCTGATAAAAAGCATCATGCCAAGAAGTGTAAATAGAGAAACGGCTTACTGGGTAATCCTAATCTCTAATCATTTAGATTAAGCTACTAATCATTAAGACTAAATTAATCATTTACATTAAGCAGTTAAGGACTAATCTGGTAATTGTTATAAACCCTAGGTGAGTTTTTACTCACAGGTTGGGTTTTAAGGTTTTGTACTGAGGCTGATACACTAGCCTACCATGCCCCAGTCGCCTAAAGGATATAGCAGCCAGCCTTCAAGCTATCTAATACAGGTCTCGAGTCCTGTCTCGAGGCACCATTAATAAAGGAGGAACTATGAACAAATGTTAATCGAATTCAAATTAAACCCATTTTGGTTGAGAAAACAACAAGGCGAAAATATATTTCAAAGTAAGATGATGAAAACTCATAAAGATGCATGGGGTTATTCTTTCCGATATTGAATTTCAGATGAGTATCCAAAGTTATCAATCGAAGAAAGATGGTGTTGTGGTTACATATATAAATGTAGAAAAGGACGAATGAGTAAGATTTTTGGAGAGCCAGTGAAAACGACATTGGCTATTAGGGAAGACGAAAATTCTATCACTAAGTGAACGAGACATGTATTAATGAGACTTCTTACAAGATACAGTCAGTCCATTAAAGCGTATGCGAAAAATAAAGAAAAACAAAGAAAACAAGAAGAACAAGATAGCATGGGAACAAAGAGGAGTAGAGCACACAGTCGTGCTGAAAAGAAGTAATTATGTACGAATTAACATACGGAAATAGCTAATCAGAAGAGTTTATAAGCTACTTTTCGTCCGAGAAAGAAGCAATCCATTATATTATAGATTTCCTTGATGAGTATTATCCTAACTATCCATACATTAGGGTTATTGACGGGAAAAGAAGAAACGGAGATAGATTATGGCAGTCATCATTGGTTCTACTGGATTAAGAGCATAGATGGACCGATTAGGATAGAAGAAGACTTTATAAAGGTAACTCTTTGTTCCAAAATTACGAACCAACAGGAGAATTAGATGAGCTACATAATGGAGAATTAAGTTATGACCCACTACTTGCTAAGTTCAAATCTGGAAACGATGAAATAGACAATGAGCCCTTATATTTCTACGAAGATTGGATTGAGGTGTTTAACCGTGATGAAGAAGAGGAACAGCAAGTGTCTGTGAGATGGGAAGAAGGAGATGACACCTTTGAATTGTTTGGAATAACACTAGTTAATGTTATTCGGAAAGAGAAACCAAATGAAAAGAATATATCGAGTCACAACGAAAACAATAGGAGGTTATATGAAAATATTTTTAGCTGTGTAGTTTTAGCCCTGTCCCTTGTGGGGACAGATGGACAAACAGAAAGATTAATGAATGCAAGTGCCTATACACATACAGGCAATGTTATGGCGAACGGGGAATATCCCTATGTTGGAGCGGTTGCTAGTGACGACCTACCGTTAGGAACAAAGGTGTCTTGTCAATGGGCAAGAGTATGTGGTCAAAAGACAGATTTGGTGGTGGCTATACAGATAGATTAGACATCTTGTGGATGAGTTACGACGAAACAATCCAATTTGGTCGTCAATGGTTAATGGTAAAAGTGCTAGGACAATGAAACACATAAAGACGATTGCAAAATCACGCCCTAGAGGTTCATCCTCCAATACGGAGAGTATTATTGGATGAATATCTGTAATAATAGAATTAATAATTCTAGGATTAGGAAAATCCGGAAAAGAAATAGAGACAGGAAAGTTGTACTAAATGAAATTACCTATTAGTACGAATGAAGAGCATATAAGAGTGAAATAGATGGATGAATTAGTTAGCTTTTTCTTTAATACCAACGATTGAAGAGCGTTATATTGTCGACAATCTTAAAAATTAACAAATATCTCTTTGGGTTTAGTAAAAGCAAGGAAGTCAATGGTGTTAGATAGCATGATTGACGTTCATAAAGAAATCAGTAAAACGTTAGTGAGGATAGAGGATTTGGCTATGGATATGAATATTTTTGTAGATAGAGAGCAAGATGGGAAAGTATTAGAATATTCTGTAATAAAATTGACAGATTCTCAAATCGTTCAAGGAAGGTAAGAGCATATAAAGATGGAATGGAACAGAAAGTCAAAATCCATATTTCAATCTAATGGATAATTGAAAAAGAAATAAAAAGACGGGAGGCATATAAATGAAAGCAACTTTTAAAAATGGGCAGAGACCCTAAGAAAATGCTATTACGCTATGGGTAATTGTTATGGGAATGAAGTGTAGAAAACCAGCTCTTATCAAGGCTGTAAAAAGCAGGACATTTATCTCTATAAGAGCATGCAGATGTAACGATGGCATTATCTGTAGTCAAAAATGTTTGGCACAAAATTACAAGACATAGACATTTTCAGTTCACAGTTCAATCTACAAGAGGAATGAATATTACAGGAAATGGATTCTACAAGAGCTTTTGACAAACTAAGTGGAGTAGAAAAGACAAAGATGAAAATGAAACTATGGAGCCATTACTATGCAATTTGAAAAATCTACTTGCTAGTGGAGTCCGTAGAGATTGCATCGTACATGTTACCATTAGAACAAACGTGCAGCTAATGTTACAGGGAATCTTCGCTGTTGGCTTGAATACCTAAAGAAAAGAGTCTGCAACAGAGCGAGTGACGAACACCGTAAATTAGCTATGAAATCTACAAGCAATTAAAACGCACAGTATCCCGCATTGTCTCAATCAAGAAGTCTTAGGTATTTAGTGTTGGTTGCAAGGAAGTTAGTTGTGATTTTTCTGTACATAAAGCTACAGCTAAAAATCCAATTCATAAAGGAGCTGACAATGGAACCAGTGATAGTGTATATTTGTTTTTGCATATGTATATAATAGGAGTACTGGTGTATTTATCTATTAGAGGTGAGAAATAGATGTTTTGAAACTAGTATCAGACTATATCTGTGAAGACATTAAATGCCAACAAGAAAAACTAAAACCTCAGCGGGAGATAGAGAGTCAGCTCGTGATGTTGCATTAGCCCAGGTGCATGGAGCTTATACCAACAGGATTAAAAGCTTATATGCATGATGATGAGTTTTTAGCAATTCACGTTCGGTCTAGCACTGGAATTAAACGTGGGTTGGTATTAGCAAATGGAACTGGAATATTGACTCAGATTACTATAATAACTTAGATAATGAAGGTCATTATGATTGCGTTTGAGATACAACGCATGCAAAGTAATCGATTAAAAAGGTGAAACGTGTGCACAAAGGGATTTTTCAAAATACTCAACAGTAGAAAATGATAAGATTAGTGACAATGTTCGTACAGGTGGTATAGGAAGTACGGGAGAATAAAAATGAAATTAGAAGAAACAAAATTTGCAGTAGCTAGTATCTTGCTAGAATTATTATTTCATAATTACGAAGACATTGACATCAACGACAAAGGTCAAATCGTGACTATTGTTATCGACCTCAAAAATAACATGTTGGAATTAAACTTGCCAAAAGATATTAGTAGAGTTGTCTCGTCATTTGTGCGAGGTAAGACCAACCTTGAGATTTTTACGTTCAGACTACGCTTTGTATCTAGGAATGTATATGGCACAAGAATTAGAGGACAGTTTAGAGAATGTAGAAATCATTCTACAAGCCCTAATAAATTAGTTGGTCGCGTTTGTGACGGTACACGGTATTTACGTAACTCTTAATGGAGTAGTAAGAACAAACCCAGGTGACTGGATTATTACTGGAGTTAATGGAGAAAAACATCCATGCGACCCAGAAATCTCCTTGAAAGAGTTATATGAATTAGCATAGGAGGTAACGTGGTTCATTACTGTAATTGACTACGGCAATACAGAGCGAATTTATACAGTAGCAGTAGAAGGACAAAATAGAAATGACATAGAGTTGTACTGCAAAGGGCAATCAAGAAACGTAAGATACTTTAAAACAAGCAGAACGCATTAAGTATAAAAAGGCAAGGACATTGGGGTAGGGAAAGATAGTGTACTGTAAACACTGTAGTTCTTGCCTAAAGGGCTATCTCCTGATACAAGGGAGAGAGTATTGTGAAAGAGTCAATCTTATTAGAAGCAATTTCACAGTACGAGGATAAAGGAGCAGATGCGATTGAGAAATCAATCGTACGACGAGCTATATACGAATATTCATTGAAAGTAGAAGAATTAAGAATAGCAGAAAAGATATTTAAGACCCTCAAGTATGGAGAAAATACAAACGGAAAAATCTCCAGAGGATATACTAATAGATAAAGAAGAAAAAGAACGTATTTTCCACTTTGCATGTTGGGTAATGGATTACCTTAAAACACAAAATCCTAATTATTGGGAGCTATTTAGGGATGGATTATCCTAGGTATTAGTATTGAAAGAATGGCGAAAAATATAATAAAAAGCAAATCAGTAATGTACAAGACAACCAATGAGTAATAACAGAAGTTAATTCCGTCATGAAATTGTACGACGAAGAATATGGTAGTTTGAAAGATTATTTGGAGATGTAAACATGCTTATAGATGATATGTTTTAGATTTAGGATACGGCTACAAAGTGAGCTTTACGTGAAGTATATGCTATGTTCCCTATGAACTTAGCTCCTGTAATGTATAGAGAGTATTGGAGACAAGGAAAGTATAGAGCGACAAAAGGTCCGAAAAGCAAAGAGTTTCCTTTTATTACAGAACGGTTGGACGTTTGTATCGGCTTTATCAACAGATGAATTAAACGACATTTGGGAGATGAGACGTATTCGGAAAGCAAAAGAAAGTTTTAATGGAGGTAGGTACTGATGCCTCAAGAGAAAACCTGGTGAAGAAGAATCAAGCCTATTACAGAAAAAGGATTTGATATATATGCAAGCTAAAAGCACTCACGGAAGTGAAAGGAAGCTAAAAGATAGCACATAGGTGAGGTAGAACCCCTGAAAGAATAATCCCTGCTGTGATGGAGTCTATGAAAGACTACAAACGGTTTATGGATAGGAAATTCATTGAACAGGCAGATATGGTTGCTAACGAACTATTGGAGCTTGTTATGAACGCAAAATCAGAAACTGCTATAGCTAGGGGCAATCAAGGATTGGTTAGACAGGGCGGGTCTAGCACCAGTAAGTAAAACAGAGACAACCACAAGGGAAATAGAACAGGTTCACAAGTGGCGATTGACTTAATCTAGATTAAATAAATTGGATAATAAAAGGCTGGAGAATAAACTACGCCACTATGATTTTCTTAAATAGAGAGGACCTCTAGGATTGTAAACCCTGCTCTTTATCCATAAGGTTTTTCTTTGTAAACCATGCTATCAATAGCCTCAAATAATGGTCTACTATCCTCGATAGCAGTTATGCTGCTTACGAACAAGTCTTGCTTGTCTCCGGAATACACACGTGAAGTGGATACGGTATTTAATAATTTTAAGAGATAGTCTCTATCCTCTGGGGTATTTGGGTAATTGAACTCCGACAATGACGAATGTCAGATAGTGCTTTTATCTAATCGACCAACCTCTCTGTACCAAATATTTTTGTTGTTTCTAATGTAGAGGATAGCCTCTTTGAAATTTCACATATTTCAATTAACTCTTCGTTTGTAAATTCTTTATTCATATCAATATACCTCCTAACAATATATGTATCGTACAATTCACTGCCATGAGGTAGAAAACATACCCCATCATAGCACCTAAATGATTTAGTATTGGAGCCCTCGTTTATATAAATATCTTACATCACAGTAGCGAGCAGGACCTTTCACATCTCCAAGCAATTCTATAATAAGTTCTTTTGTGGCTCCTTTTTAATCACAAAACAACAAAGTTCCCTTTACTAGTCTTTTTTAAAAATCTTCGTGCATTGACAAAACTCCTCTTTTATTAAATAAATATCACAAAAAGTGTCTCGACCATATCGTGTTGAAAAAGTGGTTTTCACATTGCATGGCTCTCCATCTTCGCAAATTAAAGTAGCTTCCAACCTCCTTATGTCTTCCTGTAATCTTCTTGTAAAATTAAAAATATCCCAATCATTATCCATTACTGGGCTCAATTACAACTAATATATCTTTTTCTTTGAAAAGTCCTTGACTATATACTTTATATCTCATTGATATTCCTCACAACAATATAATGGTTAAAACAATTTGTACTTTCGTTTGATTAGTGACGTATACTAAAAAGCTACCCTATAATTAGACGAAGGATTCCCATGACTATATAGTAAATCAGCTTTTATTTGCTCTTTCGTTTTGAATTATATGTCCCCATAGTTTATACACATCAAGGTAAGAACTACATTCTCCAAGTTCAATAATTATACTTCCCTTTTTACAATCTCTTTCATAAATTTGTCCTTTGTCATTTGTATTCCTCCGTAATCAAATAACAATTAAAAACTAGGTTTTCTCCTGTAATGCATCCTATTCCAAAGCTCTCTAGTCGCTTTTTGCTTTGGTCTTCATTAGACTTATGCAATAAAGCAACAATATTTTTGTCTGTTTCATGCATATCGAAAAATATTTCTACAAAAAGGAGATGAGACTAGTTTCGGTTATAACAATTTTTGTTCCTCTTTTTAAAATTTTTAGTAAAATTCTAGTTGTGTCATATTAATACACCTCTTTTTACTATAAAAATGATAGGTTCTTTGTAATTATTAGCTAAAGCTGTATAATCACCACTAGAATTGTAGGGTTTAGAACCTGGTTCAGTAACTTCTGTATAAATATATTCTTCACCAGGAATATAGTCTTGTAGAACTTTTTCTAACTACAACGGTCTTATTCATTCTTTGCAATTATAACAAACTATCCTTTTTAAAAATTGTGATAAATATTGTTCATCAGTCATATTAACAAAACTCCTTTACTATTTTATAAACATCAAAAACATATCTATAAATTGAGTATCCATTTGCCTACCTTCACGAGACCAAACCGAATCATAAAGATATATAACATTAATATCTCTAGTTATTCCATAGTTATCAAGAAAGCGAACAATCCCCCAGTTATTTTGGTTACAAGGGTCAATGATAACTAGGTTGTCCCATTTTTAAATGTTCCTTGTCTAAAAGTTTGTATTAATCATAGTAAAACTCCTTTATTACAACATAGTAATTAACAATAGAATCTTCAAAAAGCCCATCTGTAATAGCTAAGTCTGTAAAGAGGGACTAAATTCTCCGTTTAGATAATATCTTTGAACTTGCTATCCACTCTATGGCTTTTTTATAAGTTTCTAAAAGTTCGTAAACTCCCAATATTCTCTACTTCTTTCAAAAAGCAACAATTAAATTTCCTTTTTGAAGGTCTCTTTGAAAACTTAATTTATCCATTAAAAATTCTCCTTAATCAGGTAAACGCCTACATTAATTTCACCTGTATCAATTTTCCATGTATGCACTGTACATGATTCGTTTCTAAATTCTTCCGTTTATATATTCCCTAGAGACTCTCATTGAACATTCTGGATTCCAACAATCTTCCCTCAATAGCAGAATGTCCCAATGTATTTCTTCATATGCGAATCCAGTAGGGGGTATACAATCACTAATCTATTGTCTAGGTGTTCTTTTTATAAATTCAAATCGGTTTCTTTTAGTCATGATGAAAAACCCTTCATAACGACATATATTCTTTTTATTACTCAATTCCTTCTTCAATGTAGAATTGAGTAATTCTCCTTCGTCGGAACATGGTTCTGAATACCTACATTCTACAAGTACTCTTGTAGTGAAGCGTCTTCCTTGTAATCTTCTAAACAGTCTAATTACATGAAACTGTTCTGGTTCAGCAATTACTAGTAAAGCACCTATTTTTAATTTATTGAAAGAAATCTGTTTCCATATTAGTCTCCCTATAATTTTATTAATAATCACCTCTTTAAAATTAGATGTATTCATTCTGTACTCATCAATGCTTTTTGGTTGCATATAAATAGTGAGATAAACACATCTCTATCTTGCCCCTAGGGCGGTGTACCTATCTGTGTGTCGACGTAGTAGGGTAGGGGACCAAGGGTACTTAGTAAACACCGCACAACGACTAGCCGTAAGAGTTGCCTACTGCACTAGCTTGCAAACCACGAGATAATCACTGGTGTATCTCCTAATTGAAAATTATCTATGTTACGTTGGCGAATGCTAGGTGATTGACCGCCTACAATAACAGAACTGTTAGGAAATGCTAGATTAATTTGCTTTCCGACCTCTTTGTGGTGTACGAATACAACCACCTTTTCACCTTTGTCCAGTAAGTTTTTGGATAAAGTCAATAGACATTACAAGCTTCCGCTGCGTAACAGCTTTGTCAAACTTTTCAATGTCTTGAAAGGTTTTTGGGGATGGTTGCTCTAATTCCATAATAGGAATAGGGACAATTCGTTTTTCTGGTGCCGTTCTTCAAATCCTTTTTCGTTCTACGCAAACCATATTTTTCCATTTTTATGTAGGGAAGTTAGGTTACTAAAGCCACTGTAGTCAATACCGTATTGGCTGTTTCTGAGGAGCAATATCGTTTTAAAAATTCTTTTTCTCCACCTAATAAATGAATGTTATTTAAAAATCTGCATTTTGGGTTAACATCTCTACAGGACGATTTAGCATTGAGTTCCGTTATTAAAAATTTTGTAGGGAATGTTTTTGCTCCATTGTAAAGCTATCTTGGTTCGTTGTGCCTTTGGATTTTTAAAAACATGACATTCGTCAAGCACGATGTTGTAATGCCCTAATTTAGGAATTTGAAACTTGTATTTTTCATCCTTTCGTAGTTTGTAATTATGATAGGACTTTGTAGGTCGTCAATGTTTACATCAACGCCAATCCACCTCTTTATTTCGTTTTTCCAGTTTATTTTTAAGCTAGCAGGGCAAACCACTAGAATTGGGAAAGCCCCTCTTTTAAACATAGCTTCGATTACGGTTCGTGTTTTTCCCCATGCCCATATCGTCACAAAACATAGGCAGAGATTGTTTAGGGATGTACTCAACACCCTTAATTTGATGCGGTAGTAATGGTAAACTCATAAAAATATCTCCTTGACCTAACTCAATATCAACTAAATGTAAGGCTTCGTGTAATTTTTACTAACTGTTTTATTTCTTGTCGTTATCAACAAACCACTTAACAAACCTTCAAAATAACGTAAATCTTCATAGGAGGAGAGATGACAGGGTTACTACTACAAAGCATCATCAGTACATTTCTGAAATTTTACTTTGTACACTCATATTAAACCTCCTCTAAAATAAATTGCGGAACATTGATAATCACGGAGTACTGTACCCCAATTAGCTGTAGTCTTTTTTTAAAAAAATAAAGGAACTTTTCCGTGTTTTTGCTCTCAATACAAGTATTTATAAAGTTCGTCTAGTGTTTTTAAAAATTTGACTGAACAGCTCCGTTCACTTTGATTGCATATCTTTGAACGGATTTTATTTCTACAGTACTAGTTTTCTTAACGTCAACTTCATATTGTGGGTTATTTTCTTGTAGCAAAGTCATTTAAGGCTCCGACTGTTAGTGGTCGGAAAGTAGAAGTGCTTTTGTCATAAAACAAAGCTCTTACAGTTCGTTTACGTCTAGGTCCTCTGCTATAATCTGTTCTCATGTTGTTACTCTCTAAAATCTTACGGATAAAAATCACTAAAGGCTACTTCCACTAAACAAGGACTAGTTCTTTTACATATTCTGCTATTTCCTGTTCATCAAAAACCTAAACTCTTGAGATTCTGGAAAAACTATTACAAAGTCTTGTTCATCGCAGTATTCTGAATATGCTTTTTGAAAAAGTCTAATAAACTCATTCCATTTTTCAAGGTATTTCAATAGAAATTCTTTATCTCTTTGTACTTTTTAAATGAAACGCAATAGAGTGTCCTATATCCCCATACCGAGTACGTATTCCATTACCCTCTCGTTTACAAAGGCTACTTTATCTAGAAGAGAGGGTGTTATCTAATAACTCTTTGATTTGATGTTTTAAATTCCTCTTTACTAACAAGTCCAATATCATTTTATATCTAATGATTTGAGAATATTCATAATTAACATCTCCTTTTTATAATTAATATTCGTAATCAAGTCCCACAAAAATCTTATCCAATACCTCTTTTTAAATTGTCAATCAATACCACTTAGCTACTTCGACAAACTTGAAATATCTTCCATTGTGAAGAACAGAACTCGTTTTCTATTTACTATGCACACATGTGCGAAGGAAATTCTTCTGCTAGTGTATGAGTCATAAACTCCGATAGTGGAACTTGTTCCTCACTTAAATATAAGAATAATTCCCTAGAGCCAACCATAGTGAGTTACATCAAAAAGCCCGTGAGATTTGTGGGTCGTCACAATCTAAAATTGACTGGTCTAATAAATCCATGATCATTTCATTATTTTTCTTGTTCAAAAGCAAGATACTTTGAGAACATATTTCGTATAAATTACGTCGGCTCAAAACGCCCTGTATCTAATAACCCACAATCTCTTGTAATTTCTACTAAATTCATTTAAATTTCTCCTTTTAAAAATGGAGGGGATGACCCTCTAATTACTTAATATTGTATTCAGTTACCATGCAAAACCACTTTTTGTTGACGATTGTTGACGGTAAATCGTCTGGGACTGTATCTACATATAACACCGAAAAACTCTTTGATTTGAATATCTAGGATAGAGACGTCGATGAACACAGTTCGTACTCGCTTCGTCCAAAAACTCATCTAACTTTTCGTCGTCCATCTTCCCAGTCCAAACTTCAATGGCAAGTAATTCAACCAAACTCATCAGTTGACATTGTAGGTATCATTCTTGCCAAAATTGATATTCATCTCTTTTTGACTTCTTTTTGTTGTTTGGCAAACCATAGGAAGGATGGAGTTCAGTAATAGCTATCATCATGCCAAAGGCTTAATCGTTGCTGTTTTGTAACGATATCCAATATAGCTAGTGATTGGGTAGAGAGCTCCGCTAACTTCGGATTGCTACAAGTTACCAATTACGGCTACTTGACCGTCACCAACAAGTACATAGTTTATTGGAGCTCATTGCCGACTCCCATAATTCTTGCACAGCTGTATTCCATACAGAATTACCAAGAGGATTTACCACCTCTTTGATGAACCGCATAGTGTCACTATGCTGCTTTCATACCGCCTTTAGGCGTGTAATCAGACATGATACCGTTATGTACCATCCCAATTTTCGTCCAATTATTTGGGAGACCCATCTCTTATAATTGTTGCAAACGGGAGAAAGGGGTGGCACGTTTCCAGGACTAATTGCACCACTTGTTGCGATTCGAAGTGGAATACACGGTCAATAGAGTCTGGTAATTTACTTGCTTCATTCCAGAACTCATCGAGTAGAAGCCTTTTTGATATGAGTCATCCCTTTTTCTCGTCATCATCAAGCCTGCCGTCAGGATTCCTACAAAACAATTCATCAATTCTTCTTTATTTAATTCAAAAACCTTTTTGTATAGCAGCGATTACGCACATAGTAATTCTCCTTTTTATAAATAATTAATTAAAAATGTTTGTTTAGTTAGCCCTCTCAATGGAGGGCATAATCATCAAAGCCTCTACCAAATTCAAATCCAGTAGTGACTTCAAATCTTCTTAGCCTTTGTCTTTTTGGCTTTTCGATTTACCGATGTCCCCAACTAAATTAGTAACGGTCGATATTTGCCATGTCACTTGGCACATCCACTAGTTGAATGCAAGCCTAATATGCTCGCTATCAGGTAGAGAGTGGAACAACCGAATCTCTACGGTTTCGTAGTTTTGAAGGTTGACTCGCTGTACAAACGACCTTTTCTACGAGCATTTGCCAATCAATAGCGTACTGTCTAGCAGTTCCTTTCTACCCTCTCCGCCCAACGTTCTGCACTAAAAGAAGGTCTTTGTGCAAATTTGACCATATCTCTATAGTTTTTCGGAGAACATGCGAACTAGTCTCCCCAATGTTTTTTTCTCCCCATGGAAGAAATACGACTGATGTGGATGTGGATACCAGCGGTATCTCTATCGTTATCATAGTAACGATTTTCCATACGCTCAGAGATTTGTTCCCAATCCATTTTAAGCATCTCACTAGGAGACATTGGATGGGTGATAGCTTCAAACCCATAGACAGAGAACCGTCTGAATTGAAGTAGAAGCGGTCCATATGTCCTTCAAAGATATGGAGAACGTCTGTATCAGTTCCGTCCGCACAAGAACCATCGCACTCTAATTCCAACCCGAAGAACTTAGGTCCTTCTCCAAAGAAATGGAGAGCAGGGCGTTTGTGGTAGCCCCGAATTAATCCTTCAGGCATGTTGTCTTCGGAGTAGTACCAACACTCATCGGTGGAGCACCACTCGATCGTCTTGTTCTCCTCGGCATAGTAGTAGCCGTCCTCGGTCTCCAAGCGTTCTTCATTGTCGGAGTACCAATTATCGGTGACTTGAGAACGCCACCCGTATTGGCTTTTACATTCGTAATGGACTGGATTATCGCAACAATCATTGTAGTAAAATGCGTCGTCGCAATAAATATACGTATTCATTGAGTCCGACCAAATATATTGGTCGTCAGCACAATCTCGCAAATAACGCTCGTTATAGCGTCTCTCGCTACTGTCTTCGTGATCGAATATCCCACAACAGTCGCAAATAAAATAATTTTCTGCCAAACCTTCTCGAACGTCCATATGGTGAACTACCTCTTGTTGAAATAAGATACTTGAGATTTTTAAATACCATCGCCCACTTGCGGTCCGATTGAACAATTTCTGTCAAATTTATTGACGATAAAAGTTCAAAATAGGTAGTCAAAGTCACAGGATTCGTCAAAAGCTCTAAAGTCAGGGCACAAATATGGTGGCATAAGCTGTCTCATATCAACTTTCCAAATAGAGGTGTGTCCTGCTTGAGGGGTGTGAAGAACTCCGTCAGTTCCGACCACCACAATAACGTTGTCATAAAAATAGTTTGTTCCGTCTACTACAGGATTCCCGCTACCATCGAGGCAAAAATATCTTCTGGAGCGATGTCCATTGTACATGCTTGCAGTTGACATTTAAAGCACACACCCTCTTTGTAGTACTGACCTTTTGCAAGGTCCACATAATTAGGGATATGATGCAGTGAATTCTTCCATCGGAAGATGAATCAAATTCCCTGTCTCCATACTCTAGTACGATAATTTTTCGCCGATAGTTTTCGGCAAGGTATTTTTGTGTACAAATTTCGCTGACTTTAAATAACTCTTTAGTTGCTTTCATGGTAAAAATCTCCTTATTTCAAAATATACAAAGCAATCATGACCAAATAAGTCACGACAATTAACTCGATACTGGTTAAAATTGCATCAAGTTATAGCGAATTAACCCTTTTCGAGTTAGCTTTATGTTGTGATTTCCCCAGTTACTAAGGACTGTGCCACAAATTTAGGGTTGAATAACCCACCGTCTCCGTCTAAAATGACGTGTTTCTCACCTTTAATGGTGATTAAATCTACATAATTTACTCCTTTCTTAACTTATAAGTTAACAAGCAGAGATAAAAATATAGCTCATCCAAGAGCTACATATGATACACTAAAACTTAACTAGTAAGTCAAGTGTATAGTTTTTGAGTACCCACATGCACGTGTGCATGTACGTGGTACGATGTGGTCGTGAGACCGTGGTACTGTGTATCGTGTGCACGTCGGTTCGTTCGACCTGCTAACAGCTACCACATGGCACGGCTGGTCTCAGGAAATGGCTCAACCATGCGGTTTGTGCCGTGTTCTTGACTCGGATAGTCAATAATTACAACGAATAATAACATAAGTCAATCATAATTGTATGGATTATGGTTACATACTTTGTAGTATCTATTAAAAAGATAGTCAAATGATTATCATTGAGAATTAATATAAAAATCATGATACTATGTATCATGTAGGCGAACTGCCTACGCCTATATAGTGATAGGGAATAGAACGAATACAAGGCAGTATATGCAATCTATAAAATAGTATCCATAAGGTAAAACGAAATCTATTAAATTCTACTATCCTATACAGTAATAGTATATATAGAGTAATAGACAGTATATAAAAGCCTATACCGTACTCAGTAATAGAGAATATAAAGAATATTTGTACTATATAATAAATGCTTTAAAAATCGTTTATAAGGCTTGTCTTTATACCTTGCTAGTGTAATTATACCTATAAAGGATATAAAAAGCTACCTTATACAGCCTATAAAGTGCCTTAAATTGAATATATGGAATTTAGATATACCATGATATAGCCTATTAGATTAAAATAGGCATAAAAAGCCTTTACCAATCAAAGGTAAAAGGCATGTAGTAAATATGTTGTGATATGCTATAAAATCGAATGAAAAGCCGTAAAAATTTGCATGATGTGCATAGGATGTTAGAAAAAGTCAAGTATCAAATAGTACATGATAACGATAAGTGTATATAAATATGGTTATCATTGATTATCAATAATGAATATATAGTTCGATAAACTAGACATAAAAAGAGAGGTTTCCCCTCTAATTTTATAAATACCTCTAATCTAAGTGCTTTTCTTAATTCACAACATTTTGATAGTACTCTACGTACTTGTTTTTACGTCACAAAATTCTTGCTTATCGGAGCGGTCAAAAAGCCCTTGCCACTTGTAACAATAAACGGCAGTCGCTATTGTTAACAAATTCAGTGAAATTATATCTAACTCTATCAACCCTCAAAAATTGTACCGTAAATTTTAATGTTTTGCTAATAATTACCTCCATTTTTGTAATACTTTTTGAATTGGTTTAGATGGTCACTTGCCTTTATATAAACAGTACCAATCAAGCAATTTAAAATATTATTTTACTAACTTTTCTAATAGTGCTTTTTAAGTCTGCAATATCATTTGCCATTGCATCTACTTGATTTTTAGCATGGTATTCTCTTTTACAAGGGGCATCGTTGTTAGCTTTTTACACTATTTACTTTTTCCTCGTAGTTCAAAGACCCTTTGAAAAAGTTTAATCATGTTACCCAATTCATCTTTAAAGATGGTCATTGCATATTCTTTACCATCTCTTTTTGACTTTTTTACAGTGGCGTCAGTATCAAAGATAAATTTGCCTTTTACTGAGTCAAGTTTGGCGTTGATTGCCAATGTGAGTAAAGTTTTTCTCATTGTCAAATGAGAATTGATTGCTGCCAATGCTTTTTGTTGCTTTTTTACAGTACCAGTTTTGCCAGTGTTATTTATCCATTCTACCCTACGTAACGTAGGATTTAATTTAAGAGATTAAGCGAATTTAAAAATTTACGGCTTAATTGGTACCCGCTTGTATAAAAGCAAGTGACCTCTTACCTTTATTCAGTTATCAAAGAACACTATCGAGTGTACCGCCCTACCGTAGTAGGTTGTGTGGTTGCTTTCGATGGTTACACTATACTGGGTCATGGCGTGTGCCAGAAATGGCTTAGCTGTGCGGCTTTGTTGGCTTTATTTGCCGTAGATAGGGTTACACTTTTTATTACTTTGGGTTTAGGGTTGAATGAGTGGCTTTTATCATGGTAGGTGCTAGGTGGGGCTTCGCAAACAGTCCCGTGTCCGCCCTCGCCCCGTATAGAACCCTTTTAGTAGGCAAATAAAACCATTAAAAAGCATCCCTTTTAGCAAGAAAAATAAAACGTTCCAAAACCTTTTACTAGGCAAATAATTGGTAGAGCTAGGGTGGGGCTTTTCTTTTTGAGGGTCACTAATACGAACGTAGGTATCTTTTTAATAAAAATAAAATTAGGTATTGGTATATACTAGGGTATGGCTTCTATATACTGTTATCTATATATAGGTGCAAGGGTGCAGAAATTAAATAATTTTTCCTTCTTTTGGTAGGTTGATTTCTACCTAAGAGTTCTACAAAATCGAAATTTTGTCTGAAATAGCAGAATTTCGAGAGGAGTGAAATTATGAATCATTCTGTGAAGTGAACAGATAGCTGAGGCTTTTAGAAAAAGGGAAAAGAAAATTTAGTTTCATTTAAAAGGCTATTTCTCCCTGTGGGAGAGACGAAGAAGTCCCATGTCTTGGTTTCATTATTCCTGGAGTGACATCCTATTACACGGGAAGAAACACTATGCTATCGAGGGGTTCCGAGAGTCAGCAAAAGAGTACCTTTTGTATTGAATGCATTTCCACTGTATCAGGGTTTGGTTTACCCAGATAAGAAAAACAATTACATCGTAATCGTTATGGCTAACCAGACGAAGGCTAGTAAACAGTTAAAAAGAAATCGCAACGAAGTACGTTACGGACGAGTTGTTCACACTGAACTAGTGAAGGTGAAGGAACAGTCGAGAAAGCTTTTGAGTAATCGTTAAAGATGGGGAGGGGGCACGAAACGTAAGAACTCGAAGTCCGACGGCAAGGTTCTTCTATACGTGGTTTGTTATGAATGATAGACGTCCGTCTATCGTTATCATAGATGACCCGCAGGACGTAACTGATTCTTTGTCTGATACGATTCAGACAAATGATTATGATTGGTTCCTATCGGACGTGTTGTTCTTAGGGAAGAACACACGAATCTTTTATGATTGGTAATAACCTTGGTGAAAAAATGTTTGATAGAACAGGTTATCACAAATAAAGACCTTCTTAATTTTGATGCCTTACGAATACCAGTAATGAATGGTGAGGGCAAATCGAATTGGGAAGAAAGGTGGTCTGCGGAGCAGATTCTCCAAGAGAAGAGAATTGGCAGAGCTTTTAGGTAAACTGGGACATCTGGGAACGGGAGAAAATGTGTATTGCTATTTCCCAGAACGGCAAATGTTCAAGAAAGAATATTATAAGTATACGCACCGACAGAATTGAAACTGGAGGGTGTTCTATTTATACGACAGTTGACCTTGCTATCTCACAAAAAGAGAGTGCGGACTACACGGTAATCTGTACGATTGCAGTCAATAAAGATAACCACTGGTTTATATTGGATATTGATTATGAGTAGGTAATGACCCATCACAAACTATTGATGCCATTTTCCGAGCGTATCAGAAGTACAAAGCCACCTACGTAGGCGTAGAGAAAGTTGCTCACCAGGCTTCTGTAAAACATTACTTGGAAAAAGAAATGCCAAAACGGAACATCTGGTTTACAGTGAAAGACTTAGAGGCATCTAGTCGTAAAGAACTTAGGATTGCTACCTTGCAAACCACGTGTTCAAGGCTGGTACTATTTGGTTTCCTATGAAGCTAAATTCTTAACTGAATTAGAGAGGAGATTAGGGAGCTTCCCAAGAGGATTGCATGATGACTTAATTGATGCACTTTCTTACCATAACCAGATTGCTATTCCACCAGCAGGCGGGTTCAATACAGTCTACACAGAAGACATCACCATACGGAGGAGCTATGTAATGAAAGTATTGATTCGATAACGTATGAGTCATCTCCAGACGAAGAAAGAAAAAAGATTAGCGAAAGCGGTCTGTACCTTGGTACACAGAAACGAACCAGTATTAACTGGGACTGTTTACAAAGCAGGAGAGGGAACTTTTCAACCATGGTAAATGGGTCCATAACGAAGTCAAAGAAAATGACAAAGTTCAATTTAGCACGACTACCAAACGGTTAAGATTGATGGCTCTAAATATTATTTAATGAAACAAACAAATGTAGTTTGTATTTTCTAGAGAGTATAATTGGACGATATTTTTACAGTTAGGTAGTACAAGTAATGAAGAAGCGATTCTGAATGACTTTGATAAGACAATAGTTAGGCGGATCTGCAAGCAGACATTGCTAGTGCAGAAGCCTCACCAGGCTTCCGTTGTTGAACCAACGGTAAAACAGCGTTATGAAATCTATTACGCTGATAAAGATTACTATAGAAATCGCTTTCCAATTTTATCTCAAAACTTCCGACTTAGTTTCCACAGACGTAGCTGACACCATTGAGTGGGCATTGCCATCTCTAATGAAGGTGTTCACAGGCAGTGATGAAGTTATACCATCGCTGGAGTAACAGAAGAAGATGATACAAAAGCAGAGACAATGCAAGAGCTTTTTGGTGTATCAGATTACAACGTCAAAAATAAATTCTTTCTATTTTATATAACTGGATGAAGGATGCCTTAATTACAGGTATGGGTATCATCAAAGTGTTATTGGGGAAAGGACAGAGGGTATACTACTGAACAAACTACCTAAACTAACGAAGCACTACAGGCACTCCAACAAACAGGGTGCACTGTTGCTTTCTATTGAGGGTCCAGATATTTACGGTGACTTTGTTGTTACCTATCAATCCCCTTATTATGTAAAAACGCTCCTAAAATTGAGAATATTTTAGTGAGCGATTTCATTATTCCTCTGATGCGAAGTCTCTCGAAGAGGCCAACTGCGTTGCCAAAAAGAAAGGTAACGATGTCTTATTTAAGAGGCAGGAAGCACAGGGCGTATATGCAAAAATATTGACGAAATTAAGACAGAAGACTTTAGGCAAGTAAAAATTGAAAGCCCTGATTGAGCAAGTAATTGGAGACAAATATAATGACAACCTTTAACCAAGAAGATAAAGCTAGATTAGAGGTTGTGATTTACGAATGTTATACAAAGATGGACATTAATGGAGATGGTATCTTAGAAGACATGATTATCACCATTTGTGGAGATACTATCATTCGTCATTGAACAAATTATATGGGTAGACACCCATTTTTCATGATTTCTCCGACAAAAAGACCCACATCGTGTCTGGGTAAAACGCTCTTATGCAGAGCTAATTGGAGAATTCAAGACTTAAAAGTGGCATTAACCCGCCAAATCATGCAAAATGTTGCCCTCAAACAACGACCCTAAAATGCTATTAGCAGAAGATGCTATCAATATTGACGATTACATCCAAGGTCGTAGGTAATTCGCATGAAATCTGGACATAGCCTTAAGTGGCTGAGCAATGCCACGTTCACCCTCTGTCCCCTCAAACATTCCAATTTTTGGGTACATTGAGGGGCAAAAGAGACAGAACTGGTATTACTAGGTATAACCAAGGGTTAGATGCTAACAGCTTGAACAAAATGTGTGATGTTAATCATATGATTCCGTTGGCTAATAGCAAATTTAAAAATTAAAGAAATTATTGACGGAGATATTCTAGTTGGACAAAACGGACCAGCCTACAAAGGTTGTTAGAGTACACAATTCAACTTCCAAAGCATATTCTATTGAATTCTCTAATGAGAGGTTATCCGTGCTGGTGGAGAACACTTATGGACAATTAGAAACCAAAGAGGAGAAGAAAACAGTTGACACAGATTATATTTTTGATTACATGTCAAAATATAAAGAAAGAGTCTATATTGACGTGTAAATAAACCTTTATCTGGAAAGATAAAGATCACCACTTGACCCATACTTCTAGGCTTATGGATGGATGGTAGTTGGCAAAAACATTCTGCTCTCAAGATAAAGAGTGTTGAATATGTTAACGATTGAGCGATTAAACATGGAGGTTATGTAGAAATAACCAAACATCAGAACTCTGGAAAAAGCTCTAACTTACCGAATTAAAGACACTGATTTAACAGAACATATGTATAAACTTAGGATTCGTAAAGACTCGATACGAAAATACAGGGGTAAAACATATCCCAGAGATTTATTTTGGGGCTAGTTACGAACAAAGATTAGAACTTCTCCATGGATTAATGGACACTGACGGCTGTCATCATAGCGGAGGTTTTTGTTTGTTTACTCAAAAGAAGGAAAACTATGTCAAGATGTAATAGATTAGCTAAGTCTCTTGGGTGGGATGTGTCGGTTACAGAAACTGAACCAGGTAAACTCTCTAAGCCCAATACTAAATATTTTAATATAGGGGTATCTGCGTTAGAAAATCACTTTAGTTGTCCTCGAAAAGCAAGAAAAATGAAGCGTCAATCTCGCATGGTGGATAAAGTTCGTATTGTTTCTATCACAGAAATAGAACCAATCCCAATGAGGTGTTTAACAGTAGACGCAAAAGATGGTCAATTTTGTATCGAGTATGAGTCGCACTGCACAATACTGCCACTGGTATTTCTGCAATTTTAGGGCAAAGCTCTCAACGATTAGAGTTAATTGCTCGGATGTTTGCAGAGACTGGTATTTATGAGTTATTCCGCTTTATGGTTTCTTAAACCAAAAATTTATTGACCAAAATACAGTAATTACTTAACAAACAAGTCTTTAAAGATTAATCCAGAAGATTTAACTGGTAATTTCGACTGTTGTTATCGCTGGTATTAGTGTGCCACTAGAAAGAATCTACGATTGTGGCAACATCAAACACTACTTACGGCTTTAATGCAAGCTAATGCTGGTGGGATATGGTTTCGACACCAGAAAAATATCTACAATTTATTTAAAAATGGATTGAAAGCATCGGCTTCAAAAACTATGGTGACTATATTACAGACCCAGCGGTGACACAGCAACGATGATGATGGAAAGTGCAGTTGAAACAACAAGTTTTATCTCACTACCACCACAAGCGTTACAGACATGCGCATGTTTGCGTATTTTACCACCAGAAGTGTCATACAATTACCACCAGAATTACAGTTACTATTTAAAGGAGCAGGAAATGACCCAACACAACAACAGCAGAAGCTAATCCAGCAGATGGAATTGGGGGCAGGGGCTTTCGGAGGCACTAACCTTTCTCAAGGACTGGCTGGGAGTATCAGAGTGAGACAATCAGTCGCCCTCAAATCGTGCCCCGTGGAGGAAAATGGTCCAGTAGAGGAACCTCCTTCTGGTATCGGAGCTTTTTGAGGGCTATTTAACTAAAGTGATTAATAACGGAGATATGAGCTAGGCAGATTTCCAAGAGCTACAAGACCAAATAGCTTACAGAAACACGTCGGCTACTATCCAGAATAGAGAAACTATTGCAGTTAATTTTGAAAAATACCACCCTGCAGATAAACCATGGAGAAGGGTTCGGACCAATTCTAAATTCAAACCACAATTTTCTCAGGGTATAGAATCCAACCTACCAAAGCCAAATAATGGACAACATTCAGAATATGTAGGGCATATTACGCAGAAATGATTGGTGCTAAAGGACCCTAGTTATCAAGCTCCAGGGCAAACCCTGCACGGAATCTCTGATGAAATAAAAGCAAAGTGGAGGCAGAGGAAGCTGAGAGAAATGCGTATGCAGATTCTCATCCAGGTTTGAGCAGAGATTTTCTAGAAACATTTCTGACATTCTTAACTAAACCAAGCATATGGCAGACGAGATCTGCCGCTAGAGCAGACGGTTCTTGCATAAAGACCATGTTCCAGACTTATTGGCAATGAGAGAAGCTCGGATGAAAGATGCTCCAGCTTGGGCTAAGCAAGACCCTATGGCTCAAGGCATGGGATATGAGTGGGCGGATAATGAAAAACTGAAATCATTTTGGATGGGATGATGATTATATCAATCACCCAAAAGCTAGTCATGAATTCCACCCACAAGAGATTGAACACTCTACGCTCTATTGGAGCTTTTAAGAGCATCTTATGCCGAGTACCTTGCTCAACAAGAAGAGATGCATAAACAAGCCGAAGCTGGGAGGCAGCTGCTAGAGTTGCTCAAAATAGCTATAACGAACTAAGCTATGGAGGTTCTGGTTATTATGAGGCTCCGTCATTCTATAACCCAGAAGAGTTTAAGGCTAATTTTGTTAAAAAGAACTGAACTCTGGAGGGGGACATAGTACACCCTACCCAACCACAAAACAATGGGATGGAAACGATCTCCTACGACTAGAGGAATTGACGCCGATTATGAGAAAAGCCCAATTATATAGCCCATACTAAAAATAAATCACTTTCACCAACCCCTATGGGGAGGAAGGAGGAAACATGAAAGAAGAATTAAGAAATTGACTTACAACTTTCGTCGATGGCGAAGGTGTAGATACAGGGGAGCAACCTGCATGGACTCCCAACCAGACGATATTCTCGACTGGTATTGACCAAGATGGGAATCCAGTCTTTTATCGTGGCTCTACGGACGATGACCAGAATCGAGAGACCGAATACACCAGAGAGTGACGACTCTCCTAATGTACAATCAGCCCTCCAGAACCTGAAACATACGTCGTAAAGTCAATGGAGGAACAAGAAGTTAGTTTAGATGAGTTGCTCCACGGATACATGAGAAATCAAGATTATACGCAAAACGCAACAGCTTTGCTGATGAGCGTAGAACAAATGCAAAGTATACTCCCTCAACCCTCAGCACAACCTGGCACAGCCCCAACAACATCAAGAACCAACCTGCAAGTGAACCTCAGTTCACACAAAAACTTACTATGAAAAGTTAGCAGAATACGCTAAAGCAGAAGTTGAAAGCACATTCGGAGAAAGAATTCGATGAATATAACACTATGCACCAAAAGCGGCTTTTGCTGATTCTACTGCAACAGTTAAGGCTCAAGGTGGCAAACAGCAACAAGAAGAGGCTCAACGACAGCCGTCGTGGACAACTTCAATAAAACGATGATAAGCACACTACAAGACCCCTAACTACTCGAGAGATTGATGCGTACGCATTACAAAACTAAATGAACTCCCCTTATGCGCACAAGCAGTACAAATTAAAACAGGCATTAGAAAATTATGATGCAAATAGTGTAGACCAATACATGACAGTTGTGAGAAACGAGTTCTATGGTGATGCATGTACCAACAATCGCTGCATATAGTCACTCAACAACGTGGTCCCTAAACCACCTTATGTAGAACCAGCTGGTGCAGCCACAACCCAACCAGGCAAACCTACAAGAGAGTTGATTATTCTAAACTACGAAACTTAAATATTGATGAACAGGCTAAGCTATTAGCCCAGATGAATTATTTTTGAAAAATAGGAGATTTAACTTTCGCAGCAAAGAAACTGCTGTAAAGTCTTATAAGGTAGTAGGGCAAGGTTGAAGATATGTCAGACTTCATTACGAATATCGACCCTGACCAAACTTTGATTGACTTCCGATTTGGAAAAACTTTCTGTAGCTTCTAGCAGAACATAACTGGTTATGTGATTCTTTACGACCTGCGATGGACAATGCGACACTAGAGGTTCATGACTTCTCCACTCGCCAAGCTACACCTCGTAGACGTGAATCCAACTACACCCAACAATTTGAACACGGTTACAACGTGTCCGACATCACTCAGCTATCAAAAAGTATGGCGTACAGTGATGAAAAAAGGCTACCAAATGTTGAAAGCATCTCAAAAGAGATGTACGGAGATTTGGAATATGCTATCGTTACTAACAAAAACAAAAAGTTCCATTTGACGATAGCAACTGCTGGTCGTTTTGGTGGTCTTCCATACTTCTAGATAACCGTGAAGTAACAATGGATGCCGCTGGTGTTGTTACATATCCGCTCATCGTTTCATTAATGGCGACCGTGTAACGTTACGTGGCAAAAGCTGGTGCTGATTTAGATTCTAAATTGAAACCTAATACACAATACTTTGTTAAAGCACTTACACCAGATACATCTCACTCTTCACTTAACATGCTGAAGATAACTGTTACTACAGGCTCTCCAGTAAAACCAAGTGCTGTTGTTACTGGTGGCAAAATGGAATTGACTTATTGCAACCCATTGATGCTGGTAAATTAGCAAAAAGCTGGTGAGTTCAATATGGATGCATTGAACGATGCAAGCTGTATGGGTCAGTGGTGGCGATGTACAGATATTGCTGTTATGTCTGGTAAAAACAAACGTAAAAGCATCTCACATTTAGCTGCTAACGCACAAATGTAACGTTAATGGAAGCTAAGAAACTTACTCAAGTAGTAGACGTCTAGAAAACTGACTTCGGTGTTGTTCAGCTGATTGCTCATCGATGTATACTGATGATGTAGTCGAGTTTACTTGACTTACAATACTGAAACTTGGCTCACTGAATTCCATTCCACAAAGAGGACTGGAAACGACGTGGTACTTACCAAGAATCCATTATCACTGGTAGCAGCTACACTCAGAGTGTACTGCTCAATCGCAAATGCCTGCGTTTATATGGCATTACAAAATAATCCTATGGTGGTATATCCACCCCTCTTTTTTATTATAAGGGGTAGGACCTTGAGAATTAGTACAACAGTAGAAGTAGAAAAAGAGGATACCTGGACGGTTAGCATCATACCTATGACGAAACAGAAGTCCTTAAAACGTTTAAGAGAAGATAGAAATAGGGGGAAGAAGGTCATGATGGAGGCAAAGCCAAGTGTATTGCTCTGTATTCCTAGGCACAGATTTGACAGCGATATTGAATGCAGATGGCTTTATCTTGCAAGGCAAAGATAAAGCAGAATACGAGAAATGGATTCGGCTATGGCTAATGAGAAACCCCGAATTTAGAACAACCACTCGGGAAAAACGAAGGTGTACTTATGATTATTGTCCGTGATGTAGTTACCTCAATCCTTTATGTATTGGGGAACGCCACCGAAAGCATAGTGACTCAGAAATTATAGATGCAATGAACTTAGTACTAAGGTATGTGAATTTATCTTTAATTTAATGCTAAGTCTGTGATATGGACAAAAGAGAAGAAAATTAAATCCTGTTAGGGATGGCTAGGCTCACCAGATGACTGGTGGTTTTTAAATCTTTTGAAGGATATGATGGTGAGTACAAATTTATTAGAGGAACTGTTAAAATCAACAATCCAGTGAATATAGTTGTACTTATATATCCTTAACCCTATTGAATCTATTGAAGATGAAACAGATTTACCCATATCTTTTATAATGATATGTTTAGTTAGATATACTGCTGGTTTATTGAATGGCAACTTTAGTGCTGATACGATAGCGGGTTTAATTGACTGCTGAAATGCACCAGACTAGTGCAAGCAGAGTCTGCTGACCAATAGATAGACCACAGTTCAATTTTTTGTTTAGGAGGAGACATGACAGCTAACGATTTACTTATCCTCGTTCGCCAGAGATTAGGAGATATGCAAAAACTAGCTCTATCTGACGAAGAGTTATTGATGAGTTTAAATGTAGCCATTGACAGGTTAAAGCCTAGAGCTATCAGAAGCATCCAGTCCCGAACTACTAAGACGTTCAATATTGAGGAACTGCTAAGGTAGCAAGACCAGAAGACTTCATCTCTTTATGTGGTCAACTCCCTATTGAATATCATCAAGAAACAGATGGAATCTAGGGTTGTCTCATATGAACCCTAATCACGATGGAACATTAGTTGTAAGATACTTTGCTAGTAGACCACATGTAAAAGTGTTATCTGATACAGTTCCATTTGATAAAGTGTTACAACAAAGACAATTAGTAACGTATACAGTGTACGATGTTAGTCTATAACGGGAGAGGTGAAAGTAGATGACAGTCCGAGAGCTAATGGACAAGGCGGCACTGAGACCGTCTCTAGTGATAATATCCAGAGTGGATATGAAGATAAGGAACTAATTGCTTATAATAATGATGCGATTAACTTTATCTGGCATGTATTGATTGACCACGCTACCATGAAGTCGTAGGAGGACTACACTTTCTCAAGAAACAGAAACTGTCAAAACCAGAAGATTGGTACAAAAACAACTCAACCAAGCTCCAGTTATAGTTAGAGACAAAAACAGCTACTGCATATGGGAAATTACCAATGAAGATTCGTATGATAAGAGACCTCCAAGTTTGTATCTGCTGTTACAGACCAAGTTCCGTTCGATAACGAAGCCTTCGGACATACATACTCAATTAGTTATTGTTCTTGCTATGCTCTAACCACGGCTTTAATGATGGACGTAGAACAAGACATGGTAGAAGCTATCGTGGTATTATAGGAGGGATATTATGGACAACGGTGCTAATAATTTACCTTCTTCTACTACTAGGGGATGGACGAAAGTTTGTCTTCACTTTAAAACTACCTTAAAGGACTCCAAGACGACATCAACGAAAACTTGGAGAGGTTACAAGATATATAATTCGTAGCAGATACTCCAGATACGATTGATGAACAAGTCCATCTCGATTACCGTAGAAGAAAAAGCAGTGATGGCAATATTTCGTTGGAAAATGGAACCTGACAATATCAAGAAGTATGCTGGTGCAGTGATTGACATTAAAACATTGGCGATTTTCACACTACTTTTGGCTGGGTTTTCTACTCAACAATGGGTTGAGCATTACGGAACAACTAAAACCAATCAGTATCGATTGATTAACATCGACTTGGTCAGAACTATTTAATTAGAGTCCGTGTCAAAAATGTTTATGCAACGCCAAGCCCATAGAGGCTAAGGCTCATGATTTTCTCATTATGTAGAGCCTAATAAAACGTCCTAGACCACCCTATGAAGGAACCGTAGTTTTGATAAAAGAGGGCATATTGGTCCTGGAAACAGTATGACTAAAACCAATATGTGGACAGAGTTAAGACCAGATGAACATCCTGGCAATCTGTTTAATAGATTGAGGTCACTACTGACTTACATTCTGGAAGGTTTCATTTGGGAGAAGTGGCACAGGGTATCTATGTAACAGGGAGTGGGTAATAGTTATTCAGCCTTTGAAAATACCATATGCAAAGCAGTGCCAGAGCCCCTGGGAACCTAACTATTAAACAAGTAGCAGACGGTCTATACATAAGTTTGATAGGATCTCCAGAAGATTGTGAGCCAACCATACGTTAACAATGAAAAATCGAACTTAAAAAGAAAAACGAGTACACACATATTTGTGAGTATTGGGACATATGTCATCAAGGCTTATAGACATCTTCGGAGAGGAACTATGTCTTCTCCTAAAACCGTTACATGTGCAAGAAACAATAGACCCAGAGGTTTATACGAATCGTTGAGCTACAAAAGAATCGTCGATGCACAGAAAATCCAAGAACGTGAACAGCGATGGAACAGTGCTGATAGAGGGGTGACAAGCAAGATAACACAGCTATCCAATGCATTGATGCGGAAAGTAAAGTCGGATAGCAACAAACAAAACGAATCACGGATTACCAGCTACTGCTAATTCAATTAATCAGTACAGTGAGAGTTGCCAGGCGCGTTGGAACAATTACATCGTCAACGATTCCTTCGTTACAAAAGTAATATTACTCAACCATTCAACTCTGACTGACTTGCGTATCTAATGCAATACAGGCACTAACTGGGAACAAGAAATTATACGTATTAACGTATCTCCCGGAACGGAGTATCCATTCTTGAAAGTACGTGCATTACTGGCGATACAGTAATGATATGATATTATTACTTTAAACACATCGTGACAAAGCCATCAGAGACACAAAATTGCGAAGAACAATTGCAGATAGATTTCTTAATGCTATTACCTCCTGCAAGATTGCCTCTAACGCCATTACTTCGATGAAGATTTTAGCTAAGGCTATTACGTCTGGACCATATGGAAAGTTTGACAGCTGTGGGGAATAGGACAAGTCCCAGTTCTATTGATGCTGATGATTAAAAGCTAATTCGATTACAGGTGATAAACTCGTGCTGATTCTATTACCGGGGATAAATTGTAGCGGGCTCAATCACAGGAATAAGATTAAAAACTGGTAGTATAACCGCGACAAAATCAAGGTTGATTCGTTGAGTTCTATCACCGCTAATGTAGGCACATTAACCGGTGGCACAATTACTGGCTATAACAATCGTAGTACTACTATTCAAAATGCTAGTGGCACATTCATGCTGTGATCGTCGAGGGGTCATTAAGGGGCAACGACGACGCTCAGTCGTTTAGAAAGTCAGGGTTTGAAATTACGGCTTTAAAGGGTCGAAAACATATAATTTGAAATAAAAGCTCCATCACCAGTACCAGAAAGGGCTTGAGTTTGAAGAATGTAGATATATTGTGTTAAATATAGATAAATGGAAGTAGTTTATGAAGCGTAAATATAGTTAGGATAACAATAACACGAAAATGACCCAGACGCCCCAAAAACAAGATGAAAATATGGATGATTGGTTCACAGCACGATCACAAAAGAATTGGTTGGCAAAACACCATGACGGGAAAAACAGATATAACAGTAATTAAATGTGCATAATCTGCAGTAGGAAATACTTTTGCCTTTGAGGGTTTTATGAAAAACATAGTTGGGGGCAGTTTAGGGAAGGGGTCTTTTAAATGTTATGGCATTGCGACAAAAGGGATGGTAATCTATGCATTATAGATTCGACAGTACAGACGGTGTTATCACCGCAATCACCAATCGAACCAATCGAGGGATACACTACGTGGAAAAGCACCGAGGTATACAACCATGGAAATACGATTGATTGACGGCAAGATAACCAAACAAGAGCCACCAAAAGAAGAACCGTCAAATACCATACAGACTGGGCAGAAGAAGAACCTCCAGTTCAACCGTTTCTAACGAACAAATTATGACAGCTCTTTCTGAAATAAGCGAAGCAATGGCTAAATTGATAGAGATAAAATGAATAGTTAACGGATATGTATGCTGTTTTAAGTTGCAAAGGAGAAATGTGATATGCATATTTTTCAAAACAATGGTTCCAATTTATGGCTATTTAATTTAATGGTAGTTGGTATGACAAAAGAAGAAGCTGTGGGTGGCAAAAAGCTATTCCTAAACGTTATATTGAGTTAGTATCTGAATGGCTTGCTGAACGAGAAGCTAAACGTTCCAGTGTTACTGAGTAACTAACAGAGGTAAAATTGGCTAAACGAAAACTAATGCCACCAACGCAAGAGTTAGTGAGTGAATCAAGGGATGACTTTTTCTTTCCAATTACGGATAAAAGATAGTCGATACCTCAGTAGATATTACGGATTACCAATTTACATTAAAAGTTAGAAGATGCGAAAGCGACCGGTATTACTCAGGCGGTATCTACCGTTGTAGATGCCCCCGATGGCTGTGCATTTCACTTCCCTAGCGAACTAACCTCAAGATTGATACAGGAAGGTCTTAACTACAGAGGTTGGTGAATATTGGCATGATATTTTAAACAAATAAAGAAGGTAAAAAGACCAGGATTTTACAAAGGTAGATTCATTGTAAGTCCCGTATTTCTACTATCATTAGGAGGTCTTAATGCTTAAATGGTTAGAGGACATTTCCACCTCCGCATAGGCTTTTTATCCGTTTTAGGCTTTATAGCTGGCAGATGATTAGACGTCTATGAAAGCGTTCGTTACTCATTTGTCAAAACTATTAGACTATTGGAGATAAAGGTAGTTCATGGTAGTTTTCGTCATTAATTATGTCTATTCACGAAACAGATGTAGCTGATTGCACAAGCTATCTCTCTGGCTCATAGTAATTGATATTATTACAAAATGGTTTCTATCGCTATGAATACCTCCAAGAGGAGGGAATTCCCAAAGAAAGAAATTACTGAATTAGTGCGTTTATGGGTGGATACCAGCTTAGAGCCGAAGATTAACAGTTCTCACCTAGGTTTTTGCGCTTTGTTAGTAAAGTGATTCAAATTGCTTTATTGTTAGTCGCTGGCGATATGATAGATTCCGCTTTAGCACAGCCATATTGAACTAGGTATTAGAGCTATTACGTTCACTATAGGCTATGTATGCTACAGTAATCACTTTCATTATTGAGAATATGAGATACGGTGTGCCTCATATGGATGATTAATGGATTTAACGAGTACTAATGTACTTGGGCGACTACGGAAATAGGAGGAATATGGACAATACATTTGAGCTAAATCTCCCAGATGCGAAGAAAAATAATCTGAAATTACTTTTACCAGACCTGATTAAAATCGAAGTTAAATTTGGTCTGCAAAGGGATAAAGGAGACGCCTTTTGCTCCGCGAAAAACTTCATGGAAAACAATTAGAAAAACTTAAGGTCCGAAGGTGTGCAAGGTGAACAAGGTCCCAGAGGTGAGGAAATAGGACCACAGGGAGAACGAGGCATCCACGAATAGAGGGTCCAAGAGGAGAGCGTGGAGAGGCAGGTCCACAAGGACAAAAGGAGATACTGTGAACCTGGTCCTATTGGTCTATGGGACCCAAGGCGAAATGGGTCCACAAGGGATTCAGGGGTTCCAGGTCCCAGAGAACGGGTCCTGCAGGGACCATAGTCCGAAGGTCCAGTTGGTCCTAAAGGAGCAGGAGTCCGTTTAAAATTATTAAAATTATAACTCCATGTCTGCGTTATGCAGCAGAGTCTAACTGTTGAATATGGGGGACATTGTTCTGATTAATACGAGACAATGTGGAAGACGAAGATAAGCATAGCTATATATTAAAAATGAAATCTGGATACAGTCTATTGACAGACTATCTGGGTGCACGAGTGTACAAGGTCCAGAGGGTCCATAGGGTTAAAAGGAGAACAAGGCATCCCAGGGGAGCGTGGGACCATAAGGGGAAACAGGTCCACAAGGATTGCAAGGAGAACCTGGTCCGCAAGGAGATAAGGTGAGCAAGGTGTTTCAGGGAAAGCTTCACCTGGTGAGTGGGTCCTGCGGAGCTAAAGGAGAAATAGGGTGAAAGAGGACCCGCCCAAGGTGATGTTGGTCCAAGAGGTGAACAAGGACCAAAAAGGAGACCCATTACATTCTCTGACTTACCGCAGAACAACTACAGTTGCTAAAAAGGTCCAAAGGGTGATAAAGGGAACAAGGGAACCTGGTCCAACACAACCGCCACAAACATTGGCATTTAACAATGGACAATAATAACTACTAGTGGTGGTAACACAGTTGTTATTCCTACAACATCTGCACCAACTGAGCTACGGGAGAGGGTAAAACAAAAAGATATGCCTACCAAACGCCAAAAGGCTCTTCTTGGCTTAACGGTAATAGTTACTTCCACTTTACGAGAATTGGTAATGTCGCGTAGTGCAGGGTGGAGATCTGTGGTCGACAGATCTATTACTCCACCGACTCGACAAAAGCAACGATTACCAAACGAAGTTGATGTAAATGGTCGTGCGGAACTTGGCTTTGTGCCAAAAACCAAAATTCTAGTGGCACAGCTTTCAAGGACATTCGATAATTCCAAAAGGTGCTCCTATTAGCCCGTTTACCCTGATTTGGTAAACGATAATGGTGTCGTTGGTTCAGCAGTGTTTGGAGATACGCAAAACCAAGACTAATTAGATTGCACTGATGGAAAAAGGCACGGACGCCAGAAAACGCAATCCCTATACCAGTGTTAAGATTAGGTGTTTGTGCATGTGGTAACAGAAGACGACCCTCCCAACAAAAAGAGTTTAATAGTCCGTCAGGAAGGAAAGCTCACAGTTACAGAAATCAAGAGGACCAGTGGGAGAGCTCCAGGTGTTAGTGGTCTCAAGGACCTATGGGACCAGTTGGTCTCAAGGGAATCCAGGAGCTAAAGGAGAAAAATCCGGTAAAAAGTGCTTATGAGATTTGGTTAGGCGAAGGCAATCATGAAAATAAACAAGATTTTTCTGAACTCACAGTATCGTCAACTGAGATTGATGATAAGTTTAGAAGTCTCTTGATAAGCCAAAAAGACATCAATAGTAAATTGTAGGAGGTATAGTATGGTAATCGAAGAAAATTATCAATGAGTTAGATAAATTCATCACAGTATAAAGAACGTAAGGACGGCAGAAAAGGGTATCTCCTTACGAAATAATATCAAGCAAGCCTTAACAGAAAAAGGTATTCAAGGAGCAGATATGTTAGATGAGGTGCTAGTAGAGCGATATCAAAAACGTTACCTCTAGAGACAATACAGATGAGAGCACAGCAACAATTCATCAATGAAACATTCGGACATGATTCAAATCTCAAAGAAAATGTTCATTTTTAAATTCAAAGAAGATAACATCGAAAGAATTGAAAAGTGGACTCAGTAGTAAATACAGTTATTGGCAACAAGCAAGTATCTCCAGCCATAAATATATAGATGGGAAAGAATGGTGAAAAATTAAACCTACGTGAATTTTGCGTAAAAGTCGATTGGGTTTAGTGACATGGGACGTAAACGAAAACAATCCTAGCAGAAAAAGAACAGGTGTTAGCGCTCTATGTTCTATCCAACCTGTTGATTACTATGCTAAAGATAGTAATATTAGAAAGAAGCAACACTAAACTTTGAATTCTTAGAGAAAAAGGGTCTGGACAAACCACAAGTACAACAATATACAGGGAAGTCAACGACATCTATTTTACTAGCATCGTAGATAGCAATGACTACGAACATCTTTTGACGAAAAGAATGAAAAAGTTATACTTTGTAATAGCAAATAAAGCCAAAATTCTATTAAGGGTAGTGAGCTTTAATCTGAGATATCCTGATGCTGTCGAAAACATATAAAATTACAGGGAATATAAAGTTATTGATACTAGATAAGCAAACACGACAGTTCACTATGATGAAAATAACTTTTGGATCTCGGTTATTTACGATGGTGGCAATTATTCTTTAGAATCAAACCAAAATACATAGCGGTCACTATCCAGAACGTGAAACGTCAGAATAACAAGAACTCTAATCTAAATTTTTGAGGATCTAGGTCTTACCGAAGAGTGGAACCAGCAGCGAGAAAAGTACAAATACAAAACAATCATCTATCGTTGGGATTTCACACAGGAAAATACATGTCGGAATCCGCAGAAACACTAGAAGTAATGGTCGAAAACGCAACCTATCGAAATACCATTATACGAGGTTAATTATGGACAAAAGGTAGGTAAACCCAGCGATTACCGCAACTTCGTACTAGTCGACCTAACAGGTGGAATGGAACGTAGCATGTCGCTGCAATTTTCCTGCAGACATGCTGTAGAAATCGAGCTGACACTGGGATAAGTTACGAATCAAGCGCAGGGCCAGGGTGCCCCCTTCACTGGCCGGCGTCACAGTTACTCACGTATATAACGATTACGAAATGAATGGACTTTTCGAGCGACGGAAGAATCGAGTGCGTATCGTTGGCGAATTTGGCAAAAACACCGCTGAAAGCTACATAGGGTATCGCCTCAAACGTCCCGAAAGACCGACTTGTTGTAAGTCGTGTGGGAACTCATCATCGGACGCGAGCATGCTCCAAAAATATACCTATCAAGAGCCACCGGAAATTTCTACTCTCGCAATGGCGCATAGCATTCGGAGCGATTTGGTCGCGTAGTGGTTACGAAGACGACTGGCGATCGTTAATCTATTCGGCTAATCGGCACCTAGCAGCAGACTGGCACGAAAACCCGAACGGATGATTCGCACAGTACAGATGTTAATGCCGTTGGCTAGTATGCAGGCGATATTTTGTAGTGCGTACACAGCAATGCTACCGGCAAATGGCTGAAAGCCAAACCAACGGCATATTATTTACAAACGTGCACAAAAACGAACCTAGTGAGATCAAACTATCACCCTTTAGTGACAAAATGTGCGATTTATTTTCAGCTGCACGCACTTACAAAACTTAAGTACAGGACGTTGTATGTCAACTACTGGATTGAAAATCTTATTCAACATTCTGGCGTCTTATGCAGAATTTCTTGAACCAAAAGATATTGGAGGCAAGTAATCCACCACTACACATGCGGATAACTCCCGCATCCTGACCCGACGGAGAACAAAAACAGCTTAGTAGTCAGCGGAAAGAGTGGGAAATACTCTTTATTTGCAGCATCTACTATGGTTTAGTGCATTTTCCATGTGACATTCCCTGGTGACATTATGTCTGGTAGATGTGGCAAACAGGTACCACGTATTGCAGCTATGAACACAGTGAACAGTAATCTGGTGGCAGCACTCAATACGAATTAACATGGAAAACACGACAGATACGGTGAAATCCAATCCAACCAAGTAAATGTTTGGCCATGTAGGCAAACTCTAGAGATACTGCACGAAAAATGAATGTGCGAACACATTGGATATAGAGGGTACCTGGTTCTGGTAGATCCATATCATCAACGAAGTAATAAAATCCTATAGCTGGATAAGTAAAGAACAACGAAAAGAATTTAAAAGTCGATTAGGCGCTCATTCTCATACCTTTCTATGGGTTTGATACTACAAGTCCCATTATTTAGTTTGCGCTGACATTGATGTAATGGAAAGAGAATCACGGTTGTGCTGGGTTCTACAGCGAGTGCGAAGAAGAGGCTCTGATTTGGAGCTAGAAGTCGGCTAGAGCACTGATGATTTTAAAATATGCGAACAATAAGAACACATGGATAATAGGGCACCCGTAATGCCTCTTTGTAGCAGGAGTGACAGCTCAAAACAGAAGATATCTAAAATGGACAAATAGATATAAGATGGTAGTTAATTTTAAAGACTTTGTGTATCAGAGATTTTTATCCATTGATATACTACTGCGATGACGGGGTCCCTGTTTGCTTATACTACTTTTTACTAGATAGATCTAGAAATTGTTTTTAGGTGGCACTGCTGAATTGTACCCAGTTGGTAAACTCAACAAAAGAAGCTGGGTCAATAAAATTAAGCTACTATTAGTCCATGCTGAACCTGGTATACAGGAACGACGACTCACTAAACCAAAAGTGTATAGATTTTAAACGCATGGATGGCACAACATACATGTTACTTGAGTAAAGCAGAGATAGATAGCGGCGGAGCAAGTTATCACGAACGACAACCAACCCCAGAAGAAAGAGAGCTTTCACCTGTTCACCACAGCAACGGTAGCATTTGCATCTATCCAATCACAAGCATTGATAAACTAGCTAATAGAGGAACGTCATTACCAGATGATGTTGTAAACCCAGATTGAAAGGATTTTCACGGACAGACAGTCAATGATATAGATGGTCTAAGAAAAGAACAACTCCTGGCTAGCGCCGCAGGACTATTACCGAAAGGTCGAGCAGTGTAGTGATGCTAAAATGATCTATTTCAACCAGACATTTACGAAAAATACCATGGGCAAAGGGACTTGCTCAGATGGCTCAGTGGCGGCGGTAGATAGTTCGCATGACATAAATTGCTTGTAAAATGACATGCAGAAGAATATGACAGCACAAATGTCTCAAGACTACACGAAAGACCTGAATGGCAAAGACTAGACCATTCAAAACATCATCGCCTGGTGGCCAGTCCCTTAGAAGTGGCCCACAAAGCAAATCAATATTCTTGCCAATCCAGAACAGCATTTGGCATTAGCACAAGGGCAAAGTCGCTCTCACAAAACGAGTGCCTCTTTCAAAATCTCAAGCGGAGCTTGTACAACGGAAGAACTACCGCAACTCAAAGTGGGACCTGCTTTCTAGGAGGATTAATGAGTGCATTGGGAAGACAGCTGGTGCGCAATTATGCAAGCTTCGTATCATGTAACGGCTGAAACCGCCGTATATTATGGCATCCTCATTGTAGAAGTAGATGATGTCTCGGTATTTCAGTGTGCATGGTATTGAAATTGTGCTAGATATTATCGAATACAGACACTCGTGGCAGTCATACGGAAACAGCTGAAGTAGATCGTATCAGCTCTACCAAAACAGTATGGACACGACGTGGCTTTAGTAGCTGCATAAAAGACCTAGAAGATAAAGTGATGTCAGACTCCAATCCGATAGCTGCCTTGGCGAAACTTGTCAATGTAGTACTTTACAGCATCGGATGTTCCGAAAGAGCATAGGACTTGTTGTATCTGGTCCTGCTTATGGTCTATGCGCAAATGGCATTGTGTGTAGCAGGATTTACAGAGGAGAGCAAACTGAACTTATTCCGTATAATCCTGTGCTTGATTTTAGGATATAGCTATGGGGAATGCTTTGCAAATGCCGTAGAGGTCTATTATACTCAAAACTTACGTCGCAGAGAGGCGAGGCTACCCAGACAACGAGCCCGCTTCCGATAAAGCTTAATCAATCCTCTAAATGGGAGTAATCAAGCGGTCAATTATCTCAGCTACAGTGAGAAGACTTTAGTGCGTGGAGTCTCTCAACTATATGCAAAGTGGACATCAAGCGTCCCAGTGATCAGGCAGAAAAGAACGCATCTGATCTGAGCCAAGGTTTCAGAGCGTCCACCACATGAGCTGAAGAGCGTCAAATAAAGGGCAAAACAGTCTCTATGCAGTGAGAGATTATCAAAACCATAGGCAATCAAGCTGTAGCTGAAATGCCAGATATTAATAGTTTCAAAATTAGGCGTGGTACGGATAATGGAGCGCTGGCACACCCGGTGCCAATAGGGCGCACAAACCTGTTTCCAGGTGCGCGTCTGGTATCGCAAGGCACGATATCACGAGTCGGGAGCAGATTATTCCAACACGGTCGGCAGGTGGCAGTGAGTAAAGCAAAACGTGACGGAAAACCGGATACGGGCTATTTCAATGGATTCCTCACCAGATAGGACAGCAAGGGTTAGCCGATTACGCAAAGCAGGCAGGAACTATCGCTTTGGATTCTGTTAACACAACTCTTTCGCTATGAAGAGGAAAGTTGGGACAAGATGGTTTCAATTGTACCACCCACATTCTTATGTCAGAAGATGCGTACCCAGTACTCAATGACGACCACGGAGTAGCACCAGCCAAACTCAGGAAACATGATTGGCGAGACGCAACATGGCTAAAACCTAGAAATAGCGATGCAGTTGGACAAGATGGCGGAGCAAGCACTATTGGATAACGTCGATGGAATTGGAAAACCAACAGCGGCAACTGAAAATCCAAAATGAAAAACTCGATATAGAAGGCAGGTATGTCTATTATCCAACAAGCCTGCTGCAACGTGCAGCTGCTGGAGAAGCAGCTCTTAGAGAGCAATGAGCCCGACAAGCTCAACACAGCAAGTGCGCATTTGCGACTAGGTTCTGCGAAGATAGTGACAAAGGCGATGAAACGCCGCTGTAGCCAGCGCGAAGAAGCTAAACCACAAAACGCTCATGCCTCACTAACTGGCGCTGTCAAACCAGCACAAATGATCGTTACACAGCTAAAACATTCTACTAGACAAGTGCTGCAAAACGCTGGAAAAGGCAAGTTGCAAATGAATGTGAACCCACGCAAACACACTCACGAGTCACAATCAATCAGCACAAATGCTTCAAGTGCCTGTTACAAAGAAAGCAAACGAAGAACAACTCAAAGACAAAAAGAATGCTTATGCCACAGCGGCTTTGCATCGCGTATGGAGGAGGTGGCGGTGGTCGTGGTTCTAGGTGGAGAGAGAATGATGTGCTCAAGCTCACTACTTTAAAGCGTCGCCCAAGAGGCTTATAGTCAGTTATGCTCGACACTTATGCTAGTAGTAGAAGATGCTGATAATCTATCGCAACAAGATGTTAATACGGTAAACCACGCTATGAAAAACACGTGCACATAAATGGCAATGGCTGAGGATGACCTGTGTGCGTACTACAAGCTCAAGATGTGCATGATAATGACTATGTTTGATGGAAAACTGTGCCAACTGGGACAGACTGAAGCGTTAGAGCTAGAGCGTTACAAAAGACATGATGAAGAATAGGAGGTAGCTGGACGGCTTTTAATTAGAGATAGAGTGCTGAGCACAGGCACGATGATTTCAGCGCGTGAGTTCAAGACAGCAGCAGCCGCTAAACAGTTACGCGCATTCTACGGCTGTCCCAAAATGAAAATGAAGGCTTACTGACAGTTTACAATCTGGTCTCTGCGGACTTGGAGGTATCTTTGGCGGTGCGTCTGCCCTTGCAAAAGAAATCAAGCGATGGGACGGAGTAGCCAACCGGACTCGGTACGATTTAGCTACGCATGCTGGTAAACAGGCGGCCAGGCTACGCCATATTACAGGTCAAATGCGAAGGCACCATTAAATTATGCATGAAATCAAGGGGCATTGGCGTACTAGGTCTGCCTGTGCGTTTCTTTTAATTGCGATAAGCCACGACTGGCACAGCCCTGGCATTGGTAGTGCGGCTGGTGGTCCGTAGGGCGCAGCTCCGGTGCAGTAGTTGGTGCGGGCAACGGGCTAACAGACCATACGCCGAAGTGCAGTAGCAACTAGTCCAATACGGGAGCCAAGGCTGGTAACTTTGCAACCGGCGGGGTAGCTGTCCTCGATTAAAATGCAACCAATGCCATGCGACACGGCGATGACAGGTCTGGCAAAGAGGAAAATGGGACCATAGCGCTTTACGATGCTATGAAACAAGTCGTCACATGATGCTGGGCACCCGCAATGGCAAAACTATGCCTTCGATAAAATTTCCATGCAAGGTAGCTTAGTGTTCTGCATTACGTGCATTTGCTACTGGTGGCGGTAAAGCATTGGCTAAAGTGCTGCGCACGTTGCAAACAGCTGCTGATGCTGGCGTTGGTGCTGTAGGTGAGGCTGTTACCGAGGGCATGGCAACAACAAATCCAAGAGCAAGCACTTGGTAACCCAGAATATAAAACAAGTATGTAGGACTCCAAATCCTTGGTCTCAAGATATGAAAGACCGTCAGCATTTGATGCGTGGTATTGGTCCCATCTCCATTAGGTTTGTAATTGGCTGGTACGCTCTGCTCTGGTAAACCTTATCTCAAAAAGAGAGGAAAAAGAAAACCACTAGGCTTTTAGGAACAAGCAGAACAAGCCATGAATGCAAACACCTACTTTGAGAAAACCCTGTTGCCAACAACGCCTGGTGGAAGAGGGTGGTGGAGATGTTGACTGAGAAACCATTCGGACAGTAATGCTAGAGGCACCATCTACCGTACGGAGAAAATGCTTTCTCTGACGCATCCGAAGAAACACCAGAACACATGGTTGGAAAAGACCTAGATGAACTCGATGGCGTCTGATGGTGAACATGCTGCTCATTACAAAAGCAGCAAATCTGATGATGACATTCTTTGAAAATGATCAATAATGCTAGGGCAAACTACCGAAATGATTCACCAGAAATGGGAGAGCATACCCGTAGCTAAATACTTTCACCAAATGCGTTTCGCGCCCGGGACTTTAGAGGAACACAGGTTATACAGAAAAGATGCCAGAAAGCTTTCTATGCTGCGGTTGAAATGTAAATGAAAAGAAACAAACTCAAAGTTGAATTCCAAGCAACGAGCCTCACCTTAGTTGAGAGAGCTGAGGAGGTTGACATAACTTGTCTGGTCGACGATCAAAGAATCTACTACTACTGGAACTACATGCCCAAAGCAATTATGGGGTCCATTGAAAATGTAATTATAAAGGCAAAAGAAGTAGCGGAAACCAGAGAACAAGAAAGGAAAGTGGTCAAGCAGCCAGCAGAAGAGAGAAGTAAATATAATAATCAATACCAGCAAAGACTCTGGTGAATAAAGGCTAGAAGAGGGTGATTAGAGAGGCGGTTCCAGGACGGACCACTTCAGAGCATCTTCACTCACTAGAGATACAGGGTATGCGATTAGAGAGGCAGCTCTGAACAAACAAAGAACACGCAGAAACACAAAAGCGGAGGAAAACAAACCTGGCAGTTGGATTGCCAAAACAAACTGGTCACAAAAGGGATTTTGCATCTGCACACGTACATGAGAACAAGTCGATAATACGTAGGACCGCGTAGAAGATATACACAAAACAAGAGCAGTGATAATCCAACCACGACTGGAAAGACGAATTAAGAAAAAGAGGCTTGGAAAATGCGAGCCTTGGGAACAGATACGTGTTTAATGCCAACGAGAAAACAAAAATAAAGATAAATGTAAAAGCTGAGTAGATGATAAAAGGTTTGAAAACTTCTACTTAGATGAAGCAAATAAATGCATCGAGATCGTTGTTAGCAACAGGATTGCTCGTTGATAGAAGCACATACAAAGTTATTCGAGAGAAAAGTACTCATGGCGTTTAGAAAATATCCAAGATGCTGTAGCTCCAAAAGTAGAGGCTCCTAAAAGAAGGAGTTAGAGAAGTTCTGTGCATAGAACACCTGTTCACTCCTATCAAGGAAAATGATAACAGCGAAATAATTATAGAAAACCAACACAAGCAAAAAGAAATAAACAATAGGAAAATGCGAGAAAGATAAAGAGCAAAGGCTAGACTTGCAGAAAAAGAAAATAAAACCCAATAAAACCTCAAACAGAAGAGACTATTACAGATGAAGATTTGCAGAAAATACTGAAAAGAATGTGAAGCAAAGATAGACAACAGAAGAGTATGAAAAATAAAACAAAAAAGAAAAGAATAACAAGCAATGAAAATCGAAAGAAGTTGATGACGATTGACAAGACAAGCAGAGGAAGACTTTGAACAAAAGAGAAAGAGACTAGAGAGGTATTTGAAGAAAAAGAGGATGATAAAGAACATACTTGAAGAAGTAGACAAAGAATAGACAAGATGAAGATTCGGAAGAAGCAAACCATAAAGAGAAAAACAAGGAAGACAAGATAGAATCAAATACGGAAAAGAAGTTATATATAGTGGTAAAGTGGATGTTGCTCATAAAGTTTTCGATAGATACCTATGGAGAATTGATGCAAAACAGCAAAAATCGAACTATGGGACATGAAATGAAGGCATCTAAGTAAAAATGCAAAAATATATTCAAGCATTAAAAGAATCAATCGACTATTACGAAGGCAAGGATGAGAAAGCAAGAAAGATGCAAAACAACCAAAACAAAATTACAGAAAGTTTTGCAAATATCGAGAAGTTTATAGGAACACTTAAAAAGGACCTAGAGAGGGAAAACTTTGACAACAAACTTTTGAAGATAGAGCAAAGGCAATTAGAAAAGAATTAAAGATTTATTTATAAAACATCCCTGAAACATTAAAAACATTTTCTGATATAGAAGATGCTATTCCTAAACAAAAGCCAGTTACAAAAAGTATCTGTTAGACCGTGTAGAGTGATGGTCGGTTAAGCTAACTATCACAATATTACTTTGCAAGACCTGGGAATAAAAACATCACTAACAAAAATGGGTGAAAAACAAACTGAATGAGAAAAGTGTAAACTTAATAAGAGATATTAACAGAGTTATTGTAAAAATTATGGAAGACGAGTAAGAGTCTCATTGTTGATAAGTGGGTAGTTTAGATGAGGCTTTGACAGATACAGATGGAAATCATTTGAGTTAGGGTTTTCTTTTGAGCGTAGCCGGTCTCATTCCCAGACGAACATTTCCACCCGACAAATGACTCAACACCAAGAAAGACGAAGAGAAGCTAGTTTAGCTGTCAAACAAGGCTTTAGACCCATCTAGTAAAAGGAGACTTATTAAAGTATAAAGATGTAGCTAAAACATACCTTTTAGAGAAGAGCTTTGACCTTACAAAGTTATGGAATTATTAATGCTACGAATATATAGCTAGTCAACAAAAGCCTCACTAGACCTTAGTAAAAACAAAACATCAAAACCAGCACTACTCTCAGTATAGGATTTAGGGAGAGGATTCTTTAAGTTCACGCTAGAATACGACAAATCTGAAAGGTTGGACAGCAAAACAAATTAGGGAAGATTATGCGAATCCTGTGGGTCTACACACAGACAACATGTTTATTAGCGACTGGTTAATAACGTAGAAGTCAACGAGGAAAAATGGAACGATAACATTTGAAGCTGAACCCTTTATCTGGAAAAACTTTTCTGGTAAACGTGAATTCGGATACAAATACAGATGACGCGAAGACTGTCACTCAAGGAAGAATGATGGTTGGTAGAATCTGCCATGAAACATCTCCAGATACAGGTGATTTTTGCCAGTTGACATGAAACATGAAAGTGTGGCACAAAATATTTAGACAGAAACCTTTCGGAAAAGGCGGGTGGTGCATCATTGATGTGGAATAGTAAAGGCAGTAGGTAACGGACGAAGGGACAGAGATACAAAAGAGTTTTATATTTACAGCTTGGACATACCCCTGCAGAGAAAGCCTCAAAAAGGCCGCTGGAAAGGTGACCTTCTACTATCCTATTTACCAAAAAGCGTGGGTGATGATGTAAATGAATCTAACGAAAGTGTAAAATCTGATGGGTTTCTGTACTAAAAACTGTAAACAACTGGCAATCAAGATAAACCTAGTGAATCTGAAATGAAAACATGATACC
>BNJU01001898.1_pt1 | contig 96533 bp, 125 predicted proteins | sample 8539281 | NCBI WGS metagenome assembly BNJU01 (sample SAMD00202456, study PRJDB9452) | human saliva metagenome | isolation source: human saliva | place: Japan
GAAAATAACTAGTATAAAGTAACATTTTGGTAAGAGCAGCTTTTGACCCTAAACCATTCCCTTTGATATCTTTTTGTAATTTCTCTAGATACATCCATGGTAATTACCACGTAGGTTAAATTAGAGATAATAACATATAGGATTATCCCGCTATTGGTATATGCTTTTAATATCAGTAGTTGACATAATACTGATGATAAAAAAAGCAATTAATCGCAATTGGGAAAAAGTATGATCCCAGTACTTCTCCAATGAAATAGAGAGGATATGAGACATATTGTTTGAATGAATTCTTCAGCAAACTTGTAATCACTATTTACTCCTTCTATATAATTCCTCTATTACCTCATTCAAGTCCATATCAACTAAGTTAATTTCTTTTAATCTATCAGAAGGTATTTTTCCTATGGTTTCTAGGAATTTTTGGTTATCTTGTTGTATTTCTACTTGTTTTATAGTTTCATCATCCATCTTAAATTCTAAAAAATTTTTGGGCTTAACAATCATATATAATTCACTAATTGTACCTAGGAATAATTGCTTGCCCTCGTTGAGAATCAATATATTGTCACTGAGTTCTTTGATATCATCAATATTATGGCTGGTTAGAATCAAAGATGCATTATTTTTGTTTAACATATTCTTTCAGAAATGAACGAACGGAGCATTGAGTCGAATAATCTAAGCCTATCGTTGGTTCGTCTAAAAAGATGATTGTTGAGTATGTAAAAAGCAATAAGTAAATCGCCCTTCATCCTCTCGCCTAAAGATAATGTTCTTACTTGTTGTTTTTAATTGGGTAGTAAGTCCAAGCTTAGATGAGAGTGAGGAAATGCGAATGTCCGTAGTTTTTCTATTGATCCCTGTATCAGAAGCCATAAACAGCGCATTATCATATATGGAAATATCTTCGTCCATTTGACTTTTTGTCCCATGATAATTGCTACGGAATTTCTGTATGATTTAATTCTCTTAAAAGGGTTGGTTCCCGTTACTTCTACCTCACCACTGTCAGGAACCATAATACCTGACAATATTTTTAATAAGTGTCGTTTTACCTGCACCGTTTTTTTCCCTATAATTCCTAATATTTCACCATGGGAAACAGAAAAAGTGATATTTGCAAGAGCGATAGTAGATCTACAATCACTAAAAATTCTAGAATGATTGTATTTTTTACTAATATTATTGCATATAATACTCTTTGTTAACTCTTGCATTGTAGTATAGTACCTCCATGTGCTTGAACATATTTGGTGATAGATATAGATAATGAAAAATGTTGTGAGTTGATTATGGGAATGTTGATTTTAAAAATACGAAGGCAATCACCTTTCAATACAGATAAACATTTATATTTGTTGCAATTATTATACATCATATTTTCAATGATAGAATCCATAAGTTAATGAAGCGAGGTGAATGCTGGATTTATGGGCGATAATACCATTCAATACTCATGCATATAAATTGAAATATAGCTTGCTCATAAATAAAAGGGAAGAACCTTTCGGAACTTCCCTTTTGTTTATGGTGGTCTCTGAGGGCCTCGAACCCTCGACCCACTGATTAAGAGTCAGTTGCTCTACCAACTGAGCTAAGAAACCATCTCGCTTAATGCTTTATGATTATATAATTTAAATTTTATCTTTGCAAGAGGTTTTTAAGATAAATTTCTGCCTTTTGTTCGAAATTTTTTTAATTTTACAGAAAAAAATTCAAAAATAACTTGCTTGTGACGTTGGGTGATAAAACTATCATTATTATGAGGTGAGAGATATGCGTGATACTATCGAAAGAACTAAGACAAAAAAATGTATTCGACAGGTGAGATTGCGAAATTATGCGGTATTACTGTTCGTACTGTTCAATATTATGATCAACGAGGACTACTAATTCCTACTGAACTAAGTGAAGGTGGTAGACGTATGTATACTTCCGAAGATGTAGAAAAATTAAGATTATTAATTTATTTGCGCTCTCTAGGATTATCCATTGATGATATTGCCAGTATTTACCAGCAAGATAATGGCGAGAATATAATAAAGACTTTAATTGATGAACGTATATTTGCGATAGAGAAAGAAGTTGAGGAACAAAAAATAAAACTTCAAGATGCGAAATCTTTTCGAGAACAATTAAAGGTGCTACCAGTGATAACACCAGCATCAATGCCAAATATTGCGTATATTTTAAAACGGAAAGAACGATTGAAACATTACCGGATACAGCTTTTCATTATTGGAATTATAGTTGGAATCATACAAGGTACATCTTTTGTGTATTCGCTATTTAGTGGAAAGTGGTGGATATATCTTGTTGTTGAGGTATTGATAATCATTTTTGGATCAATTTTATTCAAAAATATATGCATATTGTTGCCTATATCTGTCCTGAATGTCATACCGTTTTTTTAGGCCAAATGGAAAAGAGGTTTTTTGGGCGAGACACACGTATCATACTAGAAAGGTTGACTTGTCCATGTTGTAATAAAAAAGGGTTCTGTGTAGAAACCTTACGGGAGGAAGACTTATGATTGAAATTAAAAATTTAACGAAGAAGTATGATGGGAAAGTTGCTGTAGAGCACTTATCTTTGTCTGTTTCTGATGGAGATATCTATGGTTTTATTGGGGCTAATGGTGCAGGGAAAACTTCTACCATAAAAGCAATCGTTGGTATTCATGGCTTTGATGAAGGTGATATTTTAATAAATGGTCATTCTATTCAAAGTGAACCAATCTTATGTAAACAACAAGTGGCATATATACCAGATAATCCTGATTTATATGAGCATTTAACGGGGTATCAATTCATTAACTTTATCGCTGATTTGTATCATGTGTCTTCTGAAGATAGAAAAAATCGCATACAAACATATGGGAATCTTTTCGAAATGACAGATTCCCTGGGAAATATGATTTCTTCATATTCACATGGGATGAAACAACGTACTGCAATTATTGCGGCTCTTATACATGAACCGAAGATATTGATCTTAGATGAACCATTTGTAGGGTTGGATCCAAAAGCTACATTTGAACTCAAGAATATTATGAAAGAAATGACGCAGAAAGGATGTACAATTTTCTTCTCAACTCATGTTTTAGATGTAGCAGAGAAACTCTGTAATAAAATTGCTATCATCCATAAAGGAAAACTTGTTACATGTGGTAATACGGATACCGTAAAGGGAACAAAGTCATTAGAAGAGTTCTTTATGGAGGTGGATGCATAATGAATCAAATTATTCATTTATCAAAAGCAAAACTCTTAAATACACTACCCATAAATGATTTTTGCGGAAACAATAAACAAAAACGTAATATAGCTGTATTATTCGTTGTTGTTATTGTCTATATGGCAATAAATGTTGGTGCATTTTCTGTCACAACAACAATGAACTTGATACATGCAGGACTTGTGGAATATGTGTATGCAAGCTTGTTGTCGCTAACGAGTGTCGCTTTAATAACATTATTATTGTTTACGTTGAATGCATTATTGTTTGAGGGCAATGATTATGACATGTTGCAGTCACTGCCAGTTTCTAAAAGAGATATTATCGCAAGTAAACTATTGATTGTTTATATCTTTGCGTTTTGTTTCACCTGTGGAATGATGTTACCAGGTATGATGGTGCATGTACTTTATTACACATGCATACTTACAGCTTGCATTCGGTATTCTCTCTCTTGTGTTTGTTCCGATAATACCAATAGGAATTGCAATCATCTTTAGTGTGGGCATTCTTTATGTAGCATCTTTTGCTAAACATACAACAGTATTAAAAGTACTATTATCTGTTTTATTGTTTATTGGTTTGATGGTAGGGATCTTTCTGCTTCAAAGTGCCGGCGGTTTATCTACTATGATGGGATTACAAATGATACAGATATACCCACTATCTTTGATCTTTTTGAAGTCTAACCTATTATATGCATGCATATCAATCGTCGTTTCTGTATTAATCTTCTATATGCTTACATGGAAATATGAAGTTCTGCATAAGCTTTCCACAAAACGTAGAGTTATATACCATGATGCAACTTTTGAGCATCATTCAGTATTCCATGCGTTATATCAAAAAGAAGTGCAACGTTTCTTTGGCTCGTATTTAGCAGTAATCAATCAGGGGTTTGGTGTCATTATGTTAGTAATAGGGAGTGTATTGTTGGTGTTTGTGCCACCAACAATACTGTTTTCCATGTTGAAAGTGTCGCAAATCCCTGCAAATGTGGTGGATTATATTCCGCTTATGATTGCAGGGATGCTGGCATTCACATTCCCTTCAGCTTCTTCCTTATCATTAGAAGGGAAGAATTTATGGATTATTCAAACTGCTCCAATCAAGATGAAAGATATTATATTTAGTAAGATATCGGTAACATTATCTTTACATCTAATAGGATATGTTTGCGCAATCATCGCAGTATTCTTACGATTTTCGCTATCAGTCGAACAGATGATTGCGGTACTACTTATTCCATTAGTATATTCTTTCTTTACTGCAATCTTGGGATTTACGCTAGACTATCGATTTGCGAATTATAGTTGGGACAATGAAATTGTTCCAATTAAGCAAGGTTTACAGGTTGGCTTAACGATGTTGACTGGTTTATTTATGGTTGGATTACCGATACTACTTTCAACTTGTTTAGTCATAAATCTTTATTTTGCAATGTATCTGGTAGCGAGTATTCTATTCATTGTAAGTGTGATTCTACTTCTACTTTTGAGTAGAATTCGTACATTATCCTAGTTCAATTCCATTGCATATTAGTTTAGAACCGCATTCTGTACAGTCGATATCAAATTGTCGTTGGTATCTTTGCTCTTCTGGAATGTAGTTATTAAATTGGTCGACGAGTATATATTTGTGTTTTCTGCCTTGGTGTTGTAAACCGGAGCGGAAGGCTTGTTTAGATTGAATGGTTTTGGATGGGATTTGATATGTTTTTCCATCTTTTACAAAGTGTGTTCCTGTTTCGATGAAGGCAAATGTAATATCGTGTTTGGTGGCTTGGTGATAAAGGCTTTTAACCCACTCGTAATGGCAAGGTCTACTACCGCTGTAGTTTTCTCCACCGACGATGATTTGTTCGATTTTGTCGGATAGGTATTGTTCAATGTGTATCTCTGATAAGAGTGGGGCACACATGATTCCTTTATGTTTGAAGGGTAAATCCAGTAAGATGGGGATACGTTCATCAGCACGCTTTTGATTTTCCGCTGTAACATTGATTATGATGTTTTCCCATCCATCACCCCAATCAGATGGTAAACAGGAGAGTATACGTTCTGGTCGTTTGGTTAGTAGGAAGAATTTTATATCACTGCGGATCCGCATGATATCCCAAGCTTGTGTACGCCAAGCATCTGCTTCTTCTAGGAAGAAATCTGAGGTCATACATACACGTATGAGTTCACCGCTTTTAATCTTATATTCACCCTTGCGATTTTTTTCGCTAAGGGTTTTTTTCATGTTGTTTGTTAAGCGGATGAGTGAGCCATCTTGAGCGCGTATTTGGTCGAGAAAATACATATAGCAGTTTGCGCATCCTTCGCTAATCTTCTTACATCCATGCCAAGGGTTCCATGTGTCATGCATTGTGTTATCCTCCTGGTATGTATTGTATGTATTGTGTTAGGTGAACACAAATAATTAGTTTGTGAATTTGAGTAAATTTTTATACATTGAAAAAAATAATCTGTATTTCTGAAAGAAATTTACATCAAATGTGAAAGAAATGTGTAAAAATACTCTGAATATAGTTGATTTTAAATTTTTACATCAATATAATAAGAACATCTTAAATAAGAGATTAGAAAACGAGGGTGGAAATGATGAGTTTCAAGAAATTGGTAAAAGGTGGCCTTGCGGCACTCATGGCTCTATCACTAGCGGCTTGTGAAGCATCCGAAGGATCTTCTGGTAAATCTACATCAACAGAAACAACTTCTGATTATGTTGCGGCTGGAGATTTGAAGTCATATACGATTGGTACATTAGGACCAACAACAGGTGACTATGCAGTATATGGTCTAGCAGTAACAAATGCGGTTAAACTTGCGGTAGAAGATTACAACGCTGCGAAAGGTACAAACATTAAGGTGGATGTACAGGATTCTCAAGGTGATCAGACACAAGCGTTAAATATCTATAACAAGTTTGTTTCTGACACAAAGGTTGCAGGTATTATCGGTGGTACTGTTTCAGGTGAATCTTATGCGATTGCAGTACAGAGTAAGGATACTGGTGTTCCTATCATTACACTAGTGGTACTGCTGCGAATATTACGGATGAAGGTGGACCAAACGTATTCCGTGCATGTTATACAGACCCACAGCAGGCAAAGCAGGTAGCTGACTTTACATATGAAACATTAGGCTTAAAGAAGGCTGCTATGATTTATAACAGTGATGATGATTACTCAACTGGTGTAGCGGAAGCTTTCAAGGCTGAGTTTGAAAGTAAGGGTGGAAAGGTTGTTCTTTCTGAAGCGTTCTCTACTTCTGATCAGGACTTCAGTTCTCAGTTAACAAAGATTGCGGCTGAAGATGTTGATGTATTATTTGTTCCAAACTATTATGAAAAGGATGTACAGATTGCAAAGCAAGCAAGAAATCTTGGTATTAAGGCACAGATTGTTGGTGCTGATGGTTGGGATGGAGCTACTAGTGTAGCTGGTAACGACGCTTCCGCAATTGAAGGTGTTATCTTCATCAACCAATACTCACCAGATATGGAGAGTGTTCAGGATATCATGAAGAAGTACAAGGAAAAGTTCGGTACAGATATTAACTCATTCGGTATCAATGCATATGACTCAACAATGTTGTTATTACAGACAATCGAAAAGGTTGGTTCTCTTAAGGCTAGCGATATTGTAAAGGGCATTGCATCTACAGACTACAAGGGAATCTTAGGAAGTATCTCCTTTGATAGTAATGGTGACCCAATCAAGGAACCAGTATTCGTTCAAATCAAGAACGGTCAATATACAACTTATAAGAAGTAGTGATTTGAGATAGGGAGGCAATACTCCCTATTTCGTTATTTGTGGTAAGGAGGGAAATGCATGAATCAGTTTTTTATGCAATTTATCAATGGATTAAACATCGGCTCAATTTATGCACTGATTGCGTTAGGCTATACGATGGTATACGGCATTGCGAAGTTAATTAACTTTGCACATGGAGATGTCATCATGGTCGGTGCGTATATTAGTTTTATCAGTATGAAGTTTGGGTTACCATGGTGGCTTGCGGTCATTATCTCTATCGTCGCGTGTGCTGTTTTGGGCGTTGTGATGGAGAAGGTTGCGTATAAACCTTTACGTAACGCAAGTCGTATTTCATTATTGATTACTGCGATTGGTATTAGTTACCTCCTACAGAATTTGTTCCAATTGATTTTTGGCGCAAATCCACAACCATATCATGCGTTTATTGCATTACCAGCACTAAATCTCGGTAGTATTTCAATTCAGGCAAACTATTATATTACATTTAGTGTGTCTGTATTGTTGATGATCTTATTGACGTTATTTGTAAATAAGACAACGATGGGTAAGGCGATGCGTGCTGTATCAGAGGATGAAGGTGCTGCGAAGTTAATGGGTATTAATGTCGATACCACAATCAGTTTAACGTTTGCGATTGGTTGTGCTCTTGCGGCAATCGCGGGCATTCTTTATGCAAATTGTTATCCAATGATTAATCCAACGCTAGGTTCTTTACCTGGTATTAAGGCGTTTATTGCGGCGGTACTGGGTGGAATTGGTTCAATCCCAGGTGCGGTAATTGGTGCGTTTATCCTTGGTATGGTGGAAGCTATGACCAAGGCGTATATCTCCTCGCAGTTAACAGATACGATTGTATTTGCGATTTTAATTTTGATGTTAGTATTTAAACCGGCAGGTATTCTAGGTAAAAATGTAAAGGAGAAGGTGTAAGTGATGAAGAAACTCAATTTAAAAAACAGACTCCTGCTCGAATTTGGTATTACTGCACTAGGATATATTTTGCTCGTTGTGTTAATGCGTATTGGTGTATTAAAGAGTTATTGGCAAGGTATCTTGATTACAATCTGTATCAATGTAATCTTGACTGTCTCTTTAAATATGACGGCAGGTTTCCTTGGTGAACTTGCGTTAGGCCATGCGGGCTTTATGGCAGCTGGAGCCTACGCTTCTGCGGTATTTACAAAGTCGATGCGTCTTTTACCTGTTATCGAATTTCCAATTGCAATTCTCATCGGTGGTATCGTTGCGATGATTTTAGGCCTTCTTGTTTGTTTGCCAACACTACGTTTACGTGGAGACTATCTCGCAATCATTACATTAGCCTTTGGTGAAATTGTACGTAATGTATTGATCAACTTGAAAGTATTGGGTGGTGCTGGTGGTTATTCCGCAATCGCAAAGAATACTACATTTACATGGGCATTCGCTTTAGCTGCGATTACGGTCTTCTTATCGTTATCTCTGATTCATTCTCGACATGGTCGTTCGATCATTGCGATTCGTGAAGATGAGATTGCGGCTGAATCTTCTGGTATCAATACGCAGAAGTATAAAATTATTACGTTCCTATACTCTGCATTCTTTGCGGGTGTAGGTGGTGCTTTATACGCTCATTACATGGGCTTCTTACAACCGAGCGTATTTACATTAGATAAAGTCGATTGAGATTTTTGGTAATGGTTGTATTAGGCGGTATGGGTAATATCTTTGGTTCTATCGTTTCTGCAAGTGTTCTAACATTATTACCAGAAGTACTACGTAGTGTGAGTGATTATCGTATGCTCGTATATTCGATTGTGTTGATTCTGATGATGTTAGTGAAACATGCTCCACAAATGCAGGCGTTTTTCCATCGTTTCAAAAGGAATAAGGAGGTTCATTCATGAGTGAGAAGAAATATATTCTAGAAGTTGATGAACTCGGTATTAACTTTGGTGGTTTACGTGCTGTAAATGACTTCTCAATGAAGATTGAAGAAGGCCAGCTTTATGGTTTGATTGGCCCAAATGGTGCTGGTAAAACAACTGTATTTAATATGTTGACGGGTGTGTATACACCAACGGATGGTACAGTAAAGCTAGAAGGTAAGAAGATTAATGGGATGAAGCCATATGCGATTACTCGTTTAGGAATTGCACGTACATTCCAAAATATTCGTTTGTTTAAAGATATGACAGTGAAAGAAAATGTCTTAGCTGCTTTGGATACACAAGCAAGTTATGGATTATTCTCGGGTATGTTTAAACTACCAAATTCCTTAAAACAGGAAAAAGATATGGATCAAGAAGCTATGTCTTTATTAGAAGTATTCCATCTGGAAAAGGATGCGGATAAACTTGCAAAGAATTTACCATATGGTAAACAGCGTGAGTTAGAAATCATTCGTGCCTTAGGTGCACATCCAAAACTATTATTGTTGGATGAACCTGCAGCAGGTATGAATCCTCAGGAAACAAAGAACCTCATGGAAACAATTCGTCTGGTACGTGATCGTTTCAATATCGCTATCTTATTAATTGAACATGATATGAAGCTTGTCATGGGTATCTGTGAGAAGATATCTGTATTGAATTATGGTATGTTGTTAGCAGAGGGGACACCAGAGGAAATTCGTACAAACCCAGATGTTGTAAAAGGCATACTTAGGAGAGTGATGATATGCTGAAAGTAAAAAATTTAGTTGTACGTTACGGAATGATTGAAGCTATCAAAGGTATCTCCTTTGAAGTCAATGATGGTGAAATTGTTACACTAATCGGTGCCAACGGTGCTGGTAAGACAACGACCATGCATACGATCTCAGGTTTATTAAAACCTGCAGAGGGTTCTATCTTATTGGATGGGGTTGATATTACAAAGATTCCTGCCCATAAGATTGTTACGATGGGACTTGCACAGATTCCTGAACGTAGAAGAGTATTCGCTTCCCAAACGGTTGAAGAAAAATCTTGATCTTGGTGCCTTTACAAGAAAAGATAAGGAAGGGATTGCACAAGACTTAGAGCGTGTTTATACATTATTTCCCACGTTTAAAAGAACGTAAAAAACAATTAGCTGGCACCTTATCTGGTGGTGAACAGCAGATGCTTGCGATGGGTAGAGCGTTAATGGCTAGACCAAAGATTCTATTATTGGATGAGCCATCCATGGGTTTATCCCCATTGCTTGTAAAAAGAAATCTTTAGAATTATTGAAGAAATTAACAAACAAGGTACTACAATATTACTAGTAGAACAGAATGCAAAGATGGCTTTAGCGATAGCTGATCGTGCATATGTACTAGAAACAGGTAAAAATAACATTAGAGGGTAGTGGCCAAGAGTTAGCTGCTAGCGAGCAAGTTCAGAAAGTTTATCTAGGAGGATAAAACAATGTACGTTAAAGATCATATGACGGCAAATCCCATTACGATTACTGCGGATACACCGTTATCCAAAGCACTAGAAATTATGGGTAAGAATCACTTCCACCGTTTACCAGTTGTGGATGCGAATCATAAACTGATTGGTTTGATCACAGAAGGGCTAGTAAATGACACATCTGGAAAGAACGCAACTTCTTTATCCATCTATGAATTGAATTACCTGTTATCTCGTACACAGGCAAAGGACATCATGATTCGTGATGTGCATACAGTTTCTCCGATGGTCTTCTTAGAAGAAGCTGCGCAAGTGATGCTAGAAAACACGGTCAATGTATTACCGGTCGTGGATGAAGAGAATCACGTGATTGGTATTATTACAGAAAAGGATATCTTCTTAACATTTGTTGACTTAATGGGCTTAAAACGTCAAGGTACAAGATTTGTCATGTTGATTGATGATAAACCTGGTGTATTTGCACAGGTGACGAAGTTATTTGCACAAGAAAATGCAAATGTAGAAAATATCGCTGTATATCATACAGACCGTGGCTCTGAGGTTGTTGTTAAGGCAACAGGTGAAGTTGCGGTAGATAAGATGACAAAGATTCTACAGGATGCTGGATTTAATATTACCAATGTTGTCCAAACAACTGCAGAAGGTAAGACTGTTGTTTGGTTGAAGTAGATGAAATGGGGTTCTGCAAGTGCAGAACCTTTTATGATAGAATAAAGAACACGGAGGGCCGTATGGATATTCAGAATTTGATTTTATATGTATTTGATGTGGTAATGTTAGTTGCGTTTGCGAGAATGTTGATGGTTTCAAATACCGTAAAGATAGAGACGAAGGTTGGCAATAAGATGAAGTGGATGATTCCTGTCTTATTTCTTGCGATTGCGATGATTGGTTTTGTACGTTATGAGGGTGTATTCCGTATCGTACAATTCATCGTTCCAATTATTTTGGGAGTGATGTACTATTTTATGAAATCTGGATTATCAGATGAGGGCATTGTAATGATGGGCTCACTGATTAAATTCCATAAGGCAGGGCAGGTAATGCTTTCACGTTCGGATAATAGTATTTATTTTGTGAGAAATAAGATTCAAACTGCACTTTTCTTTGAGGAAGACCAGTTTGATGAAGTGAGAAACTTCTTGAAGGAACATAGTGTTAAGTCGGATTATTTAAAGAAAATATAGTTGCGTGTTTTTTAAAATATGTTATTGTTTTAAATTGTATTTCATTACAGGGGGAACATGGTTAGAAAAATCAAGCGACTAAGAAAGCCTGCGATTATACTATTGATCTTGGTGATTATTGCAATCATTGGGTGGTTAGTATACCGTGCTTTTGGGCCGGTGGTTCAAGAGGTATGGCAGATATTACAGTCTGGAAATCAGTCAGATCTAGCAGAATATATCCAAGGACAGGGTCATTATGGTGCCTATATTGCACTATTTATGATTAGTGTGCTCCAGGTAGTCAGTGTTATTTTACCGGGTGTCATTATCCAGTTTGCGGGTGCCTTCCTATTTGGTTGGTGGAGAGCTTTCCTACTATGCTGGCTTGGTTTTACTGCTGGTAATGTCTTGGTGTTTGCGATACTGCGTGGTGTGGGTAAAGTCTATCCGCATTGCGATGAATAATAAAACACCAAAAGAAAACTGGTTAATGAAGAAGATCAATGAGGGAAAACCAATCTTTGTTGTGGCGGTATCATGTATGTTACCGGGGATACCAAATGGTATCATTCCTTATGTAGCTGCACATGCTAAAATAAGTTTAAAAGATTTCTCTCTAGCGATATTGTGTTCTAGTTGGATACAGATTTTATTAAGCTGTACTTCTGGGTCACTTTTTAGCAGAAGGAAACTATGTCGTATCTGCACTTGCAGTGGCGATTCAAGTAATTTCTGTTGTGGTTATCTTATTTAACAAAGATAAGATTCTTGAGAAATTATAAGGAAAGTAGAAATGATATCTGTATATTTTATGGGGTGATAAAATGTATCGGATATGGATTGGAGTATTCGGCTTCCATTTAGGAAGCTTTTTATTATGTATGTGTCATGGGTATCTTCAAAAAAGATATACCGTACGTAGCCAGTGTGATGCATGTCATCATGTACTACATTGGTATGATTTAATACCTATACTAAGTTATGTATGGTTAAAGGGAAGATGTCATTATTGTGGTAAAAAGCTTTCAAAAGAATATATCCTTGCGGAGATATTAACAGGGTTTTTATCAATGTTCATTGTTTGGAACATTGATATTTTTCAAGTGGGATGTAATCATAAGGATTCTTTTGTTCGCTATGCTTTGGTGTGTATGTTATATCGACTCTCTCATCATGGAGATACCTGATGAGATACACATCGGTATCATCATGTTATTTATCATACATGCATGTATGATAAATAACATAAGTCTACAACCATGGATACGAATGTTAGTTATATTTGTTGGTGGGTGTATTATTTCGATTCTCTGTCAGAAGTTGTTCGACAAGGAATGCATTGGTGGTGGAGATTTAAAACTTGTATCTTGTATGAGTTTATTTTTTCCATTTCGAAGGATATGGATGATGTTATCCATTGCATGTATATTTGCGATTTTGTGGATGGCTATTTGTAAGAAGAAGTGTATTGCGTTTGGACCATTTCTTTCGATATCTTTTTTATTGGTTTTTTGTGGTTATTTTGATAGCCTCGGTTGGGGATTGTGATAAACTTGTTCTATTGGAGGAAGTCGATGAAAAAGTATCTATTGATTTTAGTAATGTTAATATCGATGATTGGTTATGTAGTAGGACTATATGGCTTCTTTCATAATCTGAATTTTATATTTCAGAAGATTACAATATCTCCATGGATGATTATCCAGGGCCTATTTCCGCTTCTTTGGGGAATCCTTGCAATCCTAACGTTTGCCATGGCGGAATATATGTATCGAAAAACTTGTCGAAATGAGGTTTATTTCCGATTTAAAGTCTCGTCATGGACAAAAAATCTATTCTTTTTTGGAATTGTTGGTGTATTAATTGCACGTCTAATAGGGATGACATACGTTGTTGTAAGTCAATCGGGAACAAATGCGAATAGAGAATTAACACAGATCTATTTAACCACGATTGCTTTAGGAATTGCGGTGGTTATCTTTGCACAACAACAGTACACAAAGATGAAACACCAAAAGGAATTAAAACAATTTGAGAAGAAAGCAATCCTGAATGGTGAAAGACGCTATACGATGATGGTTGTCGAAAGTGATCAAGATACAATCTGTACTGGTTTTGTCTATGGTGAAATGAAAGTAAATGATGAGATATGTCTTCACTGTAGTGATAAGGGAGATGTCGATGCAACAATTGTGGAGATACTCTGTGATAATAAGCAAGTATCTTTCGCAAAGAATCGTGTGGTAACAATCAAACTCAATCATTCCTGTAAAGATTTCTTATTGAAGTATAGTGTTATCAGCAGTATTCAAGCTAGTGCTGATCCAAGTATTATAGAGAATCCAGGTTTAAGTGGAATTTTACGTGAGTATGCAAAGTTCTTTATGAATCAAGAGTATATTGGCACACTAGTATATGAAATCTGTATGAGCGAGTATTTATCTCATTAAATATACAAATGAAAACATCGATGATGAACGATTTATGTCGGTTCGTCTAAATGTTGATCCAGATAAAGCGGTATTGGTATTGTTTACAGATTGGAATGCGCTATTGCGTTATAGTAACATATATGAAGAGGATGAAATCCAAATGGAAGTGCGTAACATCAAGGAGTGTTTTCACTTAATACCTGCGAAATATGACTCTATTGTAATCAATCCATTTGGACCAAAGTCATTCATTATTACCAAAGACTTTATGCGTCATATTCAAGAAGTTCCAGGGTATGACGAATTATTTAAAAAATAGGAGGATCTTATGAGTGCAAGTAAAGCGATGTATCAAAAGTTAGCGAAATTAGCAGTTGTACGTGGTGTAAATGTACAGCCAAATCAACCACTAGTGATTACCGCATCCGTTCGTGACTATGAGTTTGTACGCATGGTTGCGAAAGAAGCATATGCCGTAGGTGCTAGAGAAGTCATTATGAGTTGGACGGATACGGAATTAGCAAAACTAACTTATACATATCAAAGTGAAGAGACATTAACCGATATTCCAGATTGGAAATATGACATGGTAAAGCGTGAACATGATTTAGGGTGCATGTTATTTACGCATTCATTCTGATATGCCAGGTGCTTTAAAAGGATGTAGACCAGTCTAAGGTTCGTACATACCAGATGGCTTATAGTAAGAAGATGAAGGACTTACGCAAGTATACAATGAATAACGAAGGACAATGGTGTGTAATAGGAATTCCTTCTGTGGAATGGGCAAAGGTTGTATTTCCTCATCTTTCTGAGGAAGAAGCGTTTGAGAAGTTAGAAGACGCAATCTTTATGACAAGCCGTGTTACGGAAGATAGTGATCCACTTGAGAACTGGCGCATTCATGATGCGGAACTTGTAGAACATGCACGCAAGTTAACAGAATTAAATTTCAAGCAGTTGCATTTTACAAGTGAACTAGGAACAGACTTAACAGTAGAACTTGTAGATAACCATATATGGATTGGTGGTGGGGATAAGACACCAAAGGGAGTTTATTTCGACCCAAATATTCCAACCGAAGAATGTTTCACAATGCCTAAGAAAACAGGTGTAAATGGTATCGTATACGCATCAAAGCCTTTAAGTTACAGTGGTAAGGTGATTGATGGTTTCTGGTTCCGTTTTTGAAAAATGGTAAGGTTGTTGACTTTGGCGCAAAACAAGAAGAGGAAACACTCAAGAGTTTATTGGACTTTGATGAGGGTTCTAGATACTTAGGCGAGGTTGCCTTAGTTCCATATGATTCCCCAATCTCAAATTCAAATATCCTATTCTTCAATACTTTGTTTGATGAAAACGCTGCGTGTCATTTAGCGCTAGGTATGCCATATCCCTGAAAAACGTAAAAGGGTGGTGCGGATATGAGCGAGGAAGAACTCAAGGCCGCAGGCGCAAATGAATCATCTCAACATGAAGACTTTATGTTTGGTACAAAAGAAATGAATATTGATGGTATCCAACAAGACGGTACAGTTGTGCCAGTATTTAGAAATGGAAATTTTGTAATCTAAATAGAGAAGCCACCAATTACGGTGGTTTTCGTCTATAATAAATAAGTAACTTTATATAAGGAGAGTTTATGGTAGATATCAATGAAAAATTATTAGATTTTCTACACAAGAGTCCGACTTGTTTTCACGCAATCGATGAGATAAAGAAGGTATTAGTAAAACAAGGATATCGTGAATTATCAGAGGCAGATTCTTGGAATCTTGAGATAGATGGTAGATACTTTACGGTGAGAAACCAATCCAGTATCATTGCGTTCCGTATTCCTACAACAGACTATAAGGGATATATGATTGGGGCAGCACACAGCGATTCCCCAACTTTCAAAGTGAAAGAAAATCCAGAAATTGTTGGTAATGGGGTAGTGAAGCTAAACGTTGAAAAATATGGCGGTATGTTATGTGCACCATGGTTTGATCGCCCATTATCTGTAGCGGGTAGAGTCATCGTAAAGGAGAATGGAAAACTTGTTACAAAGCTTGTACGTGTGGATAAAGATTTATTAGTTATTCCTAATCTTGCGATTCATATGAATCGTGAGGCGAATACAAATGCGACTTATAACGCACAGGTAGATATGTTGCCAGTATTTGGTACTGAAGATGCCAAGGGTAAGTTTATGGAAGTCGTGGCTGAATCAATCGGCGTAAAGGTGGAAGATATCCTCAGTCATGACCTATATCTCTATACACGTGAAAAGGGTACTGTTTGGGGCTATCAGAATGAATTTGTATCTGCAGGTCATCTAGATGATTTACAGTGTGCATTTGGGTGCCTCTATGGCTTTTTAGGCGCAAACGATAGTGAAAGTGTTCCTGTTGTGGCAATCTTTGACAATGAAGAAGTTGGTTCAGGCACAAAACAAGGTGCAGATTCCACTTTCTTAGAAGATACATTGGAAAGAATTGCGTTATCCTGTGGTAAGAATCCAGAAGAGGCTAAACGCGCAATCGCATCTAGCTTTATGGTATCTGCGGATAATGCACATGCGGTACATCCAAACCATGTGGAAAAGGCAGACCCTATCAACAGACCACAGATGAATAAGGGTATTGTCATCAAGTACAATGCAAATCAGAAGTACACAACAGATGCGGTATCTGCGGCAGTATTTAAAGAAGTATGTGCAGCTGTGAATGTTCCTGTACAGACATTCACAAATCGCTCTGATATGGCAGGTGGTTCAACGTTGGGTAATATTTCAAATGCCCATGTATCGTTGAATACAGTAGATATTGGACTTGCACAACTTGCGATGCATTCATCTTATGAAACAGCAGGCGCAAAAGATACAGAGTATCTTGTAGAGGCGATGTCACATTTCTTCTCCCTCACTTTAGAAGATGAAGGAGAAGGTGTATTCTCACTTCGTTAATTAGAATTACGATGAACAAGTCTTCGGTAGTGGGGGGCTTGTTTTTTTGTTATGGATTGCATGAAAAGTTATTTATACATACAATATTTAAATAAGAGGTGGATTTGATGGATGATTTTTTATTAGAAAAATGCAATACATTCCTGGATAATCGAAGGGCGTTACGCCGTAAATATTTCCTGTATAGCCCTGAAGGAATTGCGGATATTGCATTTATCTACATGTCTAACGAAAGAGAAATTAATTTTGAAATGTTGGAACATTGTGAAGATGTCATCCAGAGTTCATTTCCGTTTAGCTCATTTCAATACCGTTTTTTAACGAAGGTATATGCGGCGATGATGGATGTGTCCAATATAGAACCAGATATCGTAGTCAATCGTGTGATGAGTTTTGAAGAACTTTTTAACCGTACATTTAAGGATACGATAGGACTTGGAGTACTATGTTTTAGTGCTGCGGAAAGACCACAGGTAGAGTATCAAACCATCTACTATAGGGCACTTGCAATCTATAACCAAATGAAGGATTTACAACGCTCCTTAACAAATGATCTGGACGTGGTGTATGCAGGAATTCTGGCGATGTCTTCAAATGTTAAGGAAGATGTTGTGGATGAGCTAGTTATTATGGATGATCTGCTTGTAAATGAATATAGACTACCTAGGGATTTTTCTAGAAGACTTTCCTATGCCCTCGCCTTCTGTGACGGTACTGCAACGCAGAAGGTTCAGAATGCGATGGAATTCATTGAATCTTGTACAAGTAAATGGAATCGTCGCATAGGGTATATTTACTATGTCCTTCATGCAGTAGTCGCAAAATCATTTCTATTCCGCTTGATACAATTCAAAAAGATTATGATGACGTGATGGAGTATTTAAAAAAGAGTAGACAGTATGGTTGGTTTTCTAAACCAGAAAGATCCTTACATGCATGTATGATTTTATTAAGTTACTACGTTGGAAATAATACATCTATTTATACACTGACAAATGCAATCCTTTATACGATTGCATTAATGAAAGCACTTGCCCAACGTAGTTCACGATAAACAAGCTCTATAGAGGGCTTGTTTTTATGACTTTGATTGAGGGAAAGTCATATTCTGCTTATAATATTAGTTAAAAGGGGTAAATGAAATGAATGAGCTATTATTAGAAAAATGTACAAAATTTGTAGATGATAAAAATGAACTAAGTCGTAATATCTTCTCGTTAGAGCAGGAAAATGTGGCAATAGCCTATATTTATTCTCACTTTGAAAAAGATATCAACTATGAGGCTATCAAAATTTGCGAACGAGTTATTAGTAAGTCATTCTCATTTACATCGCCTTATCGTGTTTACATGCCAAAAATATATGCTGCGATGATTGCGGCGACTGATATCGAGCCAGATGAATTTATTTCTCATGCCAAGGCATTTGAGGAACAATTTAACCGCAGTTTTTCAGATAATAGTGGTCTTGGTTTATTATCATTTACTGCGGCGAGTTTACCAGGGCTTGATTATAAGAGCATCTATTATAAGGCTCTTTCCATTTATAATCAGATGAAAGATTTACATCGCTTTTTGACGAATGATACAGATGTGGTTTATGCAGGACTTCTAGCACTTTCACCAAATCTAAAGGATGATGTGGTTGATGAGCTAGTTATCATGGATGATTTGTTAATTCATGAATATCGACTTGATAATGACTATGCAAGATTATTATCTTATATCCTAGCTTTGTGTGAAGGGACAGCGACCACAAAAAGTAAGACGAACAATGGAATTTATTCAATCGTCTAGTAGCAGCTTTTGATCGCGCAGTAAACTATTACTATTTTGTATTGCATGCGATTTTAGCGAATCTAGGCGTTTCACTTGATCGTATTCAGGAAGACTATAAAGAAGTTATGACGTTTTTAAAATACCAAAAGGGATATGGTATCTTCTCTGAAAATGCCAAAGAGCTACATGCATGTATTCTGTTGTTAGAGTACTACGCACCAAATTCAATTACGAATTACACTTGGATTATTGCAATTCTATTTAGAATTGCACAGAATCAAACGTTACACGGCTAAGAAAGAAGTGGTCAATATGAAAATTGCACATTTATCAGATCTTCATTTAGGAAAAAGACTCAAGGAATATTCGTTAATCGAAGATCAAAAGTACATTTTGCGACAAATCATTGACATTCTAAAACAAGAAAAAGTGACTACAGTATTACTGGCTGGTGATATCTATGATACTGGTAACCCTAGTTCAGAAGCAGTCGCTCTTTTAAGTATGTTTTTGTTGGAGTTAAAGAACTTAGATATCCATGTGATGATGATTGCTGGAAACCACGATAATGGCACAAGACTTTCGTATGGGGCTGAGATATTTGCGGACTCTGATATTCATATTACTGGAAAATATACAGGTAAGCTTGCATGCACTACCATCGAAGATGAATATGGACCAATTCATTTCTTCAGTCTTCCATATATACGTCCAATCTACGTAAATCAATATTTGGATGAGACTGAGGCTGTAGAAGGATATACGGCAGCAGTAAAACATGCATTACAAACAGTTGAGTTAAATCAACAGGAACGTAATGTAATCTTATCGCACCAATTTATTACAGGTACTGTAACCGATGAACAAGGTTCAGAGGTAAGCGTTGGTGGTACAGATAATGTGGATGGAAATGTGTTCCGTGATTTTGATTATGTTGCGTTAGGGCATATCCATCGTCCACAGACAATCTTGCGAGATACAATGCGATATTGTGGTACACCTCTGAAATATTCGATTGGTGAAGCAAATACAACAAAGTCAGTTACCATCATCGATATGAAAGAGAAGGGGAATACAACCGTTTACACGGTTGATTTAAAACCTCTACATGATGTGGTTGTCATCAAAGATACCTTTGCGAATATTCTGCAAAAAAAGAATGTAAAGAATGATGACTACGTATACTTCCAACTGCAAGATGAGCGCATGGTATTCGATGCGATGAATACACTGCGTTTGCGCTATCCAAATATTCTTGGGATTTCATATCCGAATTCAGCATATGAACAAAGTGAACAAGGTATTAGCTATACAAAACAAAAAGAACTAAAACACCACAAGAAATCTTTTGGTGATTTCTTTTGCGCAATATACAGGTCATGGGCTCGATGATACACAAGAGAAGATATTAGATGAACTTGTGACAAAAATCTGGAAAGAGGGGGATGAAGAATGAGACCAATTAAGTTAGTGCTCTCTGCCTTTGGACCATATGCCTCCAAGATTGAGCTTGATCTTTCAAAGTTAGGTGAAAATGGGGTTTATCTGATTACTGGGGATACTGGTGCAGGTAAGACAACCATTTTTGATGCGATTACATTCGCTTTATTTGGAAAGCCAAGTGGGGATATTCGCGATGTAAAGACCTTACGCAGTGAATACGCAAAAGAAGAGATTGAAACCTACGTCGAATTAGATTTTGTCTATCATGACGAGGAATATCATATCTATCGACGTCCTGAATATACTTATACGCATGTCCAAAAAAATGGTGAAGTAAAACAGCGTAGTAAGGCAGCAGACGCATATCTCATTTTGCCAAATGGGGAACGCATTGTAAAACCAACAGAAGTTACCAAACAGGTTGAACAATTACTCGGCATGAAGAGAGATCAATTCCGCCAGATTGCGATGATAGCGCAAGGAAGTTTCCTTGAAATTTTAAATGCGGACACAAAAGAACGTGGGAAGTTATTTGAAAAAGTATTTATGACAAGTAAGTACTCTGTTTTGATGGACCGTTTAAATCAGATGGCAAAGGAAAGTTACCTCGCACTGAATGACGCAAAATTACGTTTACAGCAGATTATCAGTGATGTGCGTGTGCCAGAGATTTTACAAGAACAATATGCGCAAACTTTAGAAACATTTGCGATGGATGATATTCAGCCAGTATATGATTTATTGGATGAAATTATCGCTAGTTCTAAAGAAAGTACAGAAAAACTACAGAAGCAAAAAGCACAAAGTTCAAAACCAACTTCAGAAATCACGTAAAGAAGAAACAGAGAAAACAAAACAGCTACAAGATCTTCTATCACTTGAAAAACTATTGAAAGAAAAGCCAGTCAAAGGAAGAGAAGGCAAATCTTTACGCAGAAAGAGTAAAGAATGATGGTGAAAAGTATCATATTCAAATCGATGCGTTAAAGAAAGAGCAAGTACAAATTGAACATGAGTTACCTGAATATGAGAGCTTAACAAAGCTCAGTACAAAACTTGCGGAGATTAGAAAAACAGATTTCTATTATTTCAAAAGATTTAGAAACCAAAACAAACTTTAAGAAGCAGTTGGATGAAGATATCGCTTTAAAGCAGAAGGAAGCACACGCATTAACCGATAGTGAATTATCTTTGAATAAAGTTATTTTAAAAGAAGAAGAGATAGAAAAGAAAATTTCTGCTTTTCATCATGCAAGCATGATTCAAAGTAATTATCAAAATGCGGTCAATGCTTTGAAGGAGAAAACCCAGTTACTCCAAGAAAGTACAGATAGAAAAGTAATACTTCAAAAGCAATATGATGATGCACAAATATCCTATTTCGCAAATCAGGCAGGATTGCTAGCATTAAGACTGACGAAGGGTGAACCATGTCCTGTATGTGGATCTTTAGAACATCCTCGTCCTGCTAGCCATAGTAATAAGCTTGTTACGGAAGAAGAAATTAACCAATATAAAAAGAAAGTGGATCAAGCAGAAAAAGAATATCAGATAACTAGTAAAGCATGTGCTGATGCTAGTTTAAAGATGAATGCTTTACAGAATGAGCTGGAACTAGTATTAAAGTCTGTTACAGAAGAAACAGTTTCATTTGAGGATGTACAACTGTTTATCGATGAACATACAGTACAGCTAAAGAAAGAGGAAAAAGAAATTTCAACTCGAATCAAGCAACTTCAACAGCAGTCAAAACACTATCAAGAATTGCAGAAGATGATTCCACAACTACAGCAAAAATTAACAGCTATATCTGAAGAAGTGAGTCAAAATCAAATTGCACAAACAAAGCTATCGGTGGAATATGAGCAGTTACAAAAACAAGTACAGGAAATTACTGCAAAGTTAAAGTATACTTCTGAAACAGAAGCAAAGAATCGCATATCAATGATTACAAAGCAAATCTTAGAATACCAACAACAAATCAATCGACTTGAGAATGAAAGTAAACTAGCAATGGATGAGTTAGTTTATGTAAATGCACAGATTGATATGTTAAAGGGGAAGGTATCATCATCCATTGATGAGATTCCAAATCAACAGAAATCAACTTAAGATTCTTCAAACTGAAATTGAAAACCTGCAAGTACAACAAGAAGAGATACTGAAGTGTATTCATAATACAGAAATGTATGAGAGTGATGCCCAAGATACAAAGAAGAAAATTGAGTCTGAAAGTGATGCATATCAAACAAAACTTTCTCGCTATCATAGTTTGAAAGAACTGGCTGATGTTGCGATGGGGAATGGTCGCTCTAGTAAAGAGAAGATTACATTACAAGAATATGTTCAGATTGCCTACCTCGATCGTATGATTCATAAGGCAAATGAGCGTTATTTATCGATGTCTAATCAACAATATCAACTTGTACGTAGTGCAGGTACGAAAGATAAGAGAAGTCATGAAGCATTAGATTTAGACGTAATCGACTTCAGCAATGGCTCAATTCGCCCAGTAAGTTCTTTATCTGGAGGGGAGTCCTTTATCGCATCACTTGCCTTGGCGTTAGGAATGTCGGATGAAATACAATCTCAAGCAGGTGGTATTCAAATTGATACAATGTTTATTGATGAAGGCTTTGGTACATTAGACCAAGATTCACTCAATAACGCAATACAGACTCTAATGAACTTGTCTGGGGAAAAATCGACTAGTAGGTATTATTTCACACGTCAAAGAGTTAAAGGAGCGTATTCACAAAAGGAATTATCGTAACGAAAGATTTACATGGAAGCCATGGGTCAGTTGCGAAAGTAATAAATGAGGAGTAAGTATGTTAGAAATAAGAGAATTAAACTGGCAAGATGCGGATGCTATATACCAAGTTTCAAAAGAATTACCAGCAGATGAAAATGGCTTTATGAATCCATATCATGGAATTGATAAAGAAACATTCATGCATGAAACAATGCCGAAGCTAATTAATATCGCAAACGGCATCAATTTAAAACCTGGCTATGTGCCACAAACATATTATTTTCTGTGGGAAGAGAATCATATCGTTGGTGTATATAAGTTAAGACATTATCTTAATGAAAATTTGAGAAATGGATCAGGTCATATCGGATATGGTATTTTACCGGCGTATCGAAATCAAGGTTATGCAAAGAAAGGATTAGCACTATTATTGGATATCGCAAAAGATGTGATTCATGAGGATGAAATTTATATGGCTTCCCACAAAGATAATCCAGCATCTCTACATGTCCAACTCGCAAATGGGGCATATATCCACCATGATGATGAAGAAGAGGTATACACAAGGATACCAATCAAACCAATCCATGCATGTATATGGGATTTAGATGGGACATTGCTAGATTCCTATGATGTAATTCTAGATAGTTTACAAGAAACAATGAAACATTACGGTCATACATATGACCGTGAATATCTTCGTAAATATGTCATACTTCATTCTGTACATCAATTTATTCGTGAATTTGCAGAGAAAGAAGGATTGCAGTTTGAAATGGTGTATCAGTATTACACAACTTTACAGGATGCAGGTAATGATAAAGTAAAGTTAATCAAAAACGCTAAACAAACGCTGCAGTTATTAAAACGTAAGGGTGTTAGAAATTATGTATACACACATAAAGACCACACCGCAAAACAAGTTTTGGAAGATTTAGGGATTGCGGAGTATATAAGTTATACCATTACCGGTGATGATGGTTTTGCGAAAAAACCAGATCCAGAAGGACTTCGTTATCTGCTAGATAAATTTAAGTTGAATCCAGAGTATTGCACATATGTTGGTGATCGTCGTTTAGATGAAGAAGCGGGAAAGAAAGCTGGAATTAAATGTATCCTATTCTTGGATGAAGATACTCCGGTAACACCACTCTATGAAGATACACTTGTCGTAGATGATTTATTAAAGATTGTGGAACTATATGAATAAAGAAATCATAGATAATGCCTTATCGTATTATGGTGTCAATGATGATTGGTATCGTAACCAATGTTATGCATGCATGAAAACTATTGAAAACTAACAATAGTTTAATGCAAAAAGTTTGAAGAACTTTCTAGATGTTTTTATATGTTGATAAAACGCAGAAGATCAATCGACTTTTGGTCAATTGAAAGCACTGAAGAATTATTTCATCAGCCAGTCCATCCTTTTTGTGACAAGTGTTGCGTTGCTATGTGGATGTCAACTACACCAAAAAGAATATGGAAAAGCATCAGTTTTGATGAGGTACAACAATCTATCCACAAGACGAGGATGAAGGAAGTACTTACAAAGGATATCGTTCAAAGAAAATTAAAATCGATACGTATATCACAGATGATTTGGGGAACTTACTTTATCAATGTGCGTCTTGTGGAAGTTGGACGATTACAGTATGAATATGTAGATATGCATACCATACGAATTCATATTCCATCCGATGAGAAACTTGAGGTTTTTAAAGGTAATCGATTCAATCACATCTTCTAAAAGATGTTATCAAAGCGGTACTTTTAAGGTTGAAAAACCGCAATATGTTTGTGATTCTTGGCTCTTAAGTCCTGAGATTCATCAACTTGTTTCAAAAGATTCAAATATTTATCAATTCTATGAATTATTTGATGTTTCTAAAGGGTATGACTGTATTAGGGATATCTTTGATTTCGTGTATCGAACAAAGGAATGCGATTATCGTGAATTAGCAGAAGAAACATCTCTACAACGTGCTATAAAAAGAGTATTTATTAGATGGAAATTGTATTCATTTAGGTTGTGGAATTCTAAAGTAGCGACAAAATTTGAGTTTTTATTTTGTATAATATATTGACCTTTGGTCAAATAGATAATATAATCAAATCATAAAGAGGCACTCGTATAGAAATTTTGTACAGGGTGTTCCTGTTTTTAACAATTGTATTTCCTTGGAAATGAAAGGGTAATTATGATATTAGAAGTAAAGGGAATTAAGAAGACCTTTGACAAGACGGAAATTCTCCATGGAATCAGTTTTACTGTACAAAGTGGTAAGGCAATGGGATTCCTTGGACGAAATGGTGCTGGTAAGACAACAACATTCCGCTGTTTGATGAATGTGTTCAAACAAACAGAAGGCGAATTCTTGTTAGATGGCAAACCATTTGATGTGAATCAAAAACCATATTGGTTATCTGCCAGAAGAACGTGGTATGTACGCAAAAGTATCTCTAAAAGATCAATTGGCATACTTTGAAAAGTTAAAAGGGGCAGATAATAAAAAGGCTGCTGAAGAAGCAGAGTACTGGATTGATTACTTTGGATTAAAAGAATATACAAATAAAAAGTTAGAAACATTATCCAAAGGTAATCAACAAAAAGATTCAGATTGCGCAAGCATTTATTAATGATCCAGCAATTATTATTCTTGATGAACCGTTCTCGGGCTTGGATCCAGTCAATGCGCAAATCTTTAGGATGCGATCAAAGAAGCGGTTGCGAAGGGTAAACTTGTTATCTTCTCCTCACACCAGATGGCATATGTTGAAGAGATGTGTGATGAGATTACTTTAATTGACCATGGTAATATCATTATCACTGGTGACTTGGAAGAAATTAAGAAAAAAGAGGGACAAGATAAGTTGGTACTTCGTGTAAATCCTGAGGATTCTGCGGTTGTAGAGGATATTTTACAAAATAAATTTGGCTTAGAGTTTCAGCTTGTGGATGGAGAATATCTGATTACAAAGAATACCGACTATACTTCGAATGAAATTTTACAGGAGTTATTAAACCATGTACATGAAGTTGTGTCCTTTGGACAATATCGTCCTAGTCTACAAGATATCTTTGTAAATAAGGTAGGAGGTGAGACAAATGCATAACTTTAGAACTGTATTTGAATTTGAATTCTTCCAACAAATAAAGAAGAAGGCAGTTATCGTCTCAACGATAATACTCGCAATTGTCGCTTTCAGTGGTGGTGCTGCGCCAGCAATCATCAACTATTTTAACAAGCCAACTGAGTTTGATAGTTCTGAGGGTGCTTCCTATCTCAATGACAGCATTCCCTGGTGGATACTTTGTATCGAATGAAGATATCGCAAAGACATTAAACATTGATGAATCCAGTCTTTATCCTTCGGAAGAAGCTTTAAAAGAAGCAGTAAAGAGTGGGAAAGAATCAAAGGGATATGCAATCTATGATTACGATCACTATAAGACATATTTCCACGATAAGGGGTTCTTAGGGTGGAATGGGTGATCCTTTAAATGAAGTTTTAAAAGATCACATCATCACAAAAAGTTTAATGAGAAGGGTATTAGTACTGCTGAGTATCAGGCATTAAATGATGTGAAAATCAATGCGGAAGAAGAGGTGTTGGGACGTGATACATCAACACAGTATCTACTTGCGTTTGTATACATCATTACATTATATTCTGTAATCTTAATGTTTGGTTCTATTGTCGCTACAGCTGTCGCAAGAGAAAAAGACAGTAGAACAATGGAACTGCTCATTACAACAACTGATCCAAAGAACCTTATTATTGGTAAAGTTATAGCAGTAACATGCGCATCGGTAATTCAATGTGGTATCATCTTTACTTCTGGGCTTGTTTCCTATTTTATCTTCAAGGGAATGTATCCAAAGATGGCTCTCTTGATTGCAAAGTCGATGTTTGATCTATCGATGTTAGGTATGTATATCTTCTATTTCGTTCTCGGTCTATTATTGTATATGTTTATCTTTGCGGCTTTAGGTTCTGTCGTATCAAGAATGGAAGATGTAAACAATGCGATAAGTCCAGTCATGTTCTTGTTTATTGCTAGTTATATGATTGCGATGTCTGCTTTACAGGGTGGAGAGTCGATTGTAGTAAAGATTGCCTCATGGATTCCATTCTTCTCTGTCATGGTAATGCCGATTAGAAATGCGATTACAACAGTTGCGGCGTATGAAGTCATTGGATCAACGGTACTGACAATTATATTTATTTACTTATTCGCAAGATTATCTATCCGTATTTATCGTTGGGGAACATTGAACTATGGCAATAAGCCAAACTTCTTTAAGGTTTGTAAGGAAGTATTGTTCTCGAAACAATAATCTCAATATGCATGCATAGAATATATGTATGTGTAAAAACGATAAAAGGCTCGTGTGTTACGAGCCTTTTTGATGGTTAAGCATCTGATCTCGAGAAGCTATTCTTCATACCCATGCTTGCGGTAAAGAGAACTTTATCTAATAGGTCATCTGTATGTTGTTTTGCCATATCTGCGATTTCTTGATTCGCTGTTTGGCAGAATGTGACAGGGTCTACATCTTTTGTAAATAAAGAGTCATACTTGTTGATGAGTTGATGACCTTTTGTTTGTACTGCATTTTGGTAACGGTCGATTGCGGAAGTTGTATTACTGAAATGTGCATCCGCAAGAGCACCGATAATACGATTAGCCCAATAGAAGTTATCTGTTGATACAGTTTTATCTGTATTTGCTGTATAGATAGGTGTTTCATCGATATTTACGTAGAATGGTACAAACGCATTAAATGTATTTGAACCGAAGGCAATCCATTCAATAGAGCGAATTTCTTCCGGTGCGTATGGACGAATCTGTACGCAGGATAGGAAGTTGTTGCGGTTGATACCGATTGGTCTAAAGCAACCACGGAGTGAGGAATCACCATGCTTTCCATATGGATCATATGGTGTGCCTTGATAGTGATGAGACAAGACATACTTTCACATCTTCTACAGTAATCTTTTTGTTCTGGCACGAAAACTCCAAGGAATATTGTCGGAATCAGGACGATAGTCAGCCTTTAGGTCCATCCCAACGATAGGTTGTTGGATTAAAGTATCTACCAATAATCCAAGCACGTGGTGTGTTGTATACATGGTCTGCATCCGAGTGTGAACCAAAAGCATATCTTGGATTAAAATGCTTATCTTGATTTAGATTGAGATGATTCTTTTCAATAAATTCTACAAGGTCACTTGAACATAGGTGTTCTTTTTGTTTGCCGAAGGCATCCTTTAAATCGAAACTATCGATACCTAACTGGTTTGGCATTACAACGTATTCATCATCTTTGACACGCTTTGCAATCCAGTGGTGTCCACCGATTGTTTCTAACCACCAGATTTCATCGATGTCTTGGAAGGCAATACCATTCATTTCATAGGTACCGTACTTCTCTAAGATTTCACCAAGACGAAGAACACCTTCACGAGCACTCTTGATATAAGGGAGTACAAGTGTAACAATGTCTTCTTCCCCAATACCACCAACGACTTCTGGGATATAATCTACATCGCCTTCTTTGCCTTTGGCAGGAATGTATTTTACAAGAGGGTCTGCACCGAGAACTCTTTCGTTTGAAGTGATTGTCTCAGTCGCTGTCATAGATACGTTTAATGCATTGACGCCTGCAGCACCCCAGATGCCTTTATCATTTAATGCGTCTGGCATACAGGTATAACGCATTGGGTTATTTGGGAGTGGAATCTCTACGTGTGATAAAACAGAGTTTATATACTGCTGGTTGATCACTAGGATGAACTACGATAAACTTTCTTGGCAGTAAATTCGCCAGCGCCGGAATCTTCGTTACGTGCTACTAAAGTAGAACCGTCATAACTAGCTTTCTTACCGACGAGTAATGTTGTACATGGCATATTGTTAATCTCCAATCTATTGTTGTGTTAATCATAACACTTCAATGTGGTATTCATAAAAAAATTACTTCTAATTTATGGATGGATACTATATGATAACCATACGAAAAGTAAGAGGTATATAGATGTCATTAGCAGTTTTAGCATATTTAGCAGTGATCAATGTCATTGCGTTTGGTTTATATGGTTTAGATAAATATCGTGCGATGAACAACATGTGGAGAATTCCTGAGAAGACATTACTAGGGGTTGCCGCAATTGGGGGAGCCTATGGAGCATATTTAGGCATGCGTATTTTTCATCATAAAACAAAGCATTTAAAGTTTCAGATTGGGGTTCCAATAATGATGTTGGTATGGATTTATTTTGTGACAAAAGGATTTCCTGAAATACGTTAAAGGAGGTTAATGATGAAGGCAATTTTATTAGATATTGATGGTACATTAACAAATGATCAGAAGGAAATAACTCCTGAAACAAAAAGAGTATTAATGAAAGCGCAAGAGCAGGGTATCCGCTTAGTTATTGCGAGTGGTCGTCCTGCAAAGGGAATTGAACAGTATGGCAAGATGTTAGAAATGGATAAGCATCACGGATTATTTCTCTGTTTTAATGGCGCAAAGGTAATTGATTGTCAAACAGGGGAAGTGCTAGTGAATACAACAATGGAGCAGGAGTTGGTAACGAAGACACTGCAACATTTGAAACAATTTGATGTACATCCAATTATTGTAGAAAATGAGTATATGGTAGTTGAGGATGTATATAACTGCATGGTTACTGATAAAGGACGTACATTTAATGGATTTCAGTATGAAGCACGTATGAATCACTATTTACTCAAAGAGGTTAGTGATCTTGCAAGTTATGTAGACTTTCCACTCAATAAAATTTTGGTGGTTGGAGAGCCTGAATATTTACGTGAAAATTATAAGGCTATCTCTGCACCGTTTGAAGGAAAGCTTTCTATGATGTTTAGTGCAAACTTCTTCTATGAGATGACATCTCAAGGAATTGATAAAGGTGCAGCGCTACAGAGTGCATTATCAAAAGCTTGGGATTGAAGCTAAAGACTGTATTGCGTTTGGGGATGCAGGTAATGATATTACAATGTTGCAGTTTGCAGGTGTTGGTGTTGCGATGGCAAATGCACAAGAGGAAGTAAAAGCAATCGCTGATGAAATTACAGATGATAATAATCATGATGGTATCGCAAAAAGCACTGTTAAAATATATCCCATCTTTACAATAAAAGAAAGCTAGTATGCATGCATACTAGCTTTCATTTTTTTATAAATCTTTGCACTCGTGAATTCTACGCTTTACACCATTCAAAACAACATATCCTTTTTCTGGTGCCTCACGATGAACAATGTTTTTACCATTGATATCATCTGTATGATTTGGCTCCATGATACTTGGAACATGGCGTGGTACTGTACGTACTGGTATATCTAGTGGTGACTTTGGTGGAATATAGTCATTGTTGAAAGTTTTTCTCTGTTGGTTATTTGCCTGTTGTAACTTATTGGAAAACCCAATTAAGAGAGCAGATGTGACAACCATCAGAAGAATTAAAGGAAGAAACTATCTGACATAATAGTTACTCTTTAATACTTTCTGTAATTCCTTTTGCAAGACCAGCAAGACTTTGAATCTCTGAAGGGATGATAATCTTAGTTGCTTTACCATCTGCAGCAGCAGCGAAAGCTTCTAAGCTCTTTAAGCGAATGACTGTCTCATCAGCGCCTGCTTCTTTGATAGCACGGATACCATCGGCAGTAGCTTCTTGGATAGCACGGATTGCTTCAGCACGACCTTCAGCTTCTTTAATTTCCTTTTCACGAGCAGCTTCAGCAGCCAAGATTGTAGCTTGTTTTTCAGCTTCGGCATTTAACACAGCAGATTCTTTCTTACCTTCTGCCTCAAGGATCATTGCTTGTTTTTGACCTTCAGCAGTTAAGATAGCAGCACGCTTTTCACGTTCAGCCTTCATCTGTTTCTCCATGGATTCACGAATCGCTGTTGGTGGTTGGATGTTCTTTAACTCAACACGAGTAACTTTGATTCCCCATGGGTCTGTTGCTAGGTCAATTGTTTGTAACATCTGAGAGTTGATTGCTTCACGGGATGTTAATGTTTGGTCTAACTCCATGTCACCAATGATATTACGCAATGTAGTAGCAGTTAGATTTTTCCATCGCCATGATTGGGATTTTTCTACACCGTAAGCATAATCATGTGGGTTCATAACCTTGAAAGTACACAACGGAGTCAATCTGCATTGTTACGTTATCTTTTGTGATAACAGGCTGTGGTGCGAAGTCAGCTACCTGTTCCTTTAGAAGAACTCTACGACGAACATGATCTACAAATGGGAATTTGAAGTGAATACCTGCATCCCAAGTTGTACGATATCTACCGAAACGTTCGATAACATATGCGTTTTTCCTGTGGAACGATGTTTGCACATGATACTGCAAGTGCGATAGCTAAAATAAAGAAAATAGCTGGAATAATAATGATTTCCATTTTAATATCCCCTCCTTATGGGTGACGGATAATAGTCTTATCCATAACATAATCGTACTCAAAATTTGACCACAAGTCAATACGCAATTCAGACATTTATTCACTTTTATCTAAAATGAAAGAACGCTCAAATTGGTTTCTTTGCTAGAGTTTTAAAATAAAGTGAATCAGTGATAAAATAGTAAGGATGAAGGGAGTCACATCATGAACGAAAATATCATTCAGGCGATTGCGGCAGAGTTGAAGGTTCAACTCAGTCAGGTCGAAAATACACTATCTTTATTAGCGGAAGGAAATACAGTTCCATTTATTGCCCGCTACCGTAAGGAAGCTACAAAGGGTTTAGATGAAGAACAGATTTTCTATATCCAGAAACAATACGAATATCAACAAAAATTGGCTGAGAGAAAAGAGAATGTTCTAAAGTTAATTGAAGAACAGGGTAAGTTAACAGAGGAAATCAAACAGTCTATTATCGAATGTACAAAGTTATCTCAGGTAGAAGATATCTACCGTCCATATGCACAAAAGAAGAAGACTCGTGCTACAACAGCCATCAAGAATGGTTTACAACCACTTGCGGATTGGATGCTTGCTCTACCTACAGAAGGTTCCTTAGAAGCAGAGGCAGAAAAGTACTTATCAGAGACAGTGCCTACTGTAGAGGATGCGATTCAAGGTGCGAAGGATATTATCGCTGAAGTTGTTAGTGATAATGCAAAGCAGCGTTGGGCATTTAAGGATACAATCATGCAGGCAGGTGTTCTTCAGACAAAGTTAAAGAAGGATGCAGTTGATGAAAATAAAGTCTATGAGATGTACTACGATCGTAGTGAAAAGATTTCTCAACTCGCAGATCACCGTATTATGGCAATTGATCGTGCGGAGAAGGAAAAGGTTATTACAGTTTCCTTTGTCTTCGATGACGAACAGTTAAAGAAGAATGCATTAAAGACACTTCTCAAGGGTCAAACAACAATTGTTGAAGAGACTTTAAATGAAGCGGTTGTAGATGGTTGTGATCGTCTATTATTCCCATCTATCGAACGTGAAATTCGCTCTGAATTAAGTGAAAGAGCACAGAATAAGTCTATTGAAATCTTCTCTATGAACTTAGAGAAGTTACTCTTACAGGCTCCATTAAAGGGAAGAATTGTATTAGGATTTGACCCTGGTTTCTTCAATGGTTGTAAGTTAGCTGTCATTGATGAAACAGGTAAGATGTTAACTGTTAGTAAGATTTTCCCATTCTCAAAGAAGGGTGAAGATATTGAAACTTCTAAGAAGAAGTTATTAGCACTTATCCAAAAGTATCATGTACAGATCATCGCAATTGGTAATGGTACTGCATCTCGTGAAAGTGAGAAGTTAGTCGCTGAACTGATCCATGAACAGAAGTTAGATGTTTCCTACGCAATCGTATCAGAGGCAGGTGCTTCTGTATGGTCAGCACAAGAAGCTGCACGTAAGGAATTTCCCAGATATTGAAGTTGAAGAGCGTTCTGCAGTATCGATTGGAAGACGTTTACTTGACCCACTTGCGGAGTTAATTAAGATTGATCCACAATCAATCGGTGTAGGTCAGTACCAACATGACCTTCCACAGAAGGCATTAGCAGAAAGACTGGATGAAGTTGTATTGAAGTCAGTAAACCGTACTGGTGCAGATTTAAACACTGCTTCCCTAGAGTTACTCACACATATCTCTGGTTTAAATAGTGGTACAGCCCAAGAAATCGTGAACTATCGAAATGAAAATGGACGCTTTACGAACCGTAAACAATTGCTTAAGGTTAAGAAGTTAGGTCCAAAGGCATTTACACAGTGTGCAGGTTTCTTACGTATCACAGATGGTGATGAACCGCTTGATCAAACATCCATCCACCCAGAAAGTTACGAAGCTGCACGGAAACTCATGCAAGCATGTGGTATTACAAAACTTGGTGAAGCAGATATCTCTTTCCCTAAGGAAAAGACAGCAGAACTTGGTATTGATGAATATACACTTAAGGACATCGAAGAAGCGATTCGTCAACCATTACGTGACTATCGTGAACAGTTTGATGGTGCACTTCTCAAAAGTGATGTACTGAATATCTCAGATCTACATGTAGGGGATCAGTTATCTGGCACAGTTCGAAACGTAGTAGATTTTGGTGCCTTTGTGGATATTGGCCTACATGAAGATGGCTTAGTTCACTTATCTCATATGTCGATGAAGAGAATTTCTCATCCATCTGAGTGTGTGGCAGTCAACGATATTGTTAAGGTTTGGGTATATCAAATCGATGAAGCTAGAAATCGTGTACAGTTATCCTTACTGCCGCTTGATCAATTAGAACAACGTGATGCGGCATATCGTCATCGTAAAGCAGCTGTTGGAAAGCATAACAATCAAAGACCAAAACAAAATAAGCCAATAAAGAAAGAAGTATCCATGGACGATGCGTTAGCACGTCTTAAGGAAAGATTTGGTAAATAAGCAATAAAAGATGGGTGAACATCCATCTTTTATTAATTTCTAAAAGTTTATAAACAAGTTAGTTGACACTAACTATAAAACACAGTATTCTTTAACTGTAGTTAGTATAAACTAACTTATGGAGGAATTATGATTAAGAAAATATTGTTAGTCATAGCGATTGCTATGATGACTGCTGTGCAGGAAATAAATCAAGTATGACAACAGGTTCTACAAAGAAATCAGATAAATTAAATGTTGTAGTGACAACCTCATTTTTTTAGAAGACATGGTGAATGTTCTTGTAGGAGATAAGGTTGATACACAACTGATTATCCCAGCAGGAGAAGATCCGCATACCTATGAGGCTAAGCCTGAAGATAATACAAAACTACAAAATGCAGATTTAGTTTTATATCATGGATTGCATTTTGAAGGAAAGATGGTTGAACTACTTGAGGCGATTGGTGCGGTATCTGTATCGCAGAACTTTGATGAATCAAAAGTAGGTCGAATGGAAGAAAATGGAGAAACGATTATCGATCCACACTTTTGGTTTGATATTGACTTATATAAACAAGCAACACAAGAAGCTGCTAAAGCACTCGAGGATAAATTGCCAGATTTAAAAGATGAAATTGAAGAAAACTTGCAGGCATACCTTAAGAAGTTGGATGAACTAGATGCGTATAATCGTGAACAACTCAATCAGATTCCATCTGATCATAGAATTCTAATTACACCACATGATGCGTTTAATTATTTCTCCCGTCGCTATGACATTACCGTAAAGGCACCACAGGGTGTTAGTACCGATGCGGAATTATCCAATAGTGATATGGCAGAAACTGCAAATTATATTGTTGAGCATCAGGTAAAGGCTATCTTTGCGGAGACAACAACTGACCCTGCACGCATGGAGAAGTTGAAGGAATCATGTAAGGCAAAGGGGTTTGATGTGACAGTAGTAGGTGGAGAGGGAAAAGAATTATTCAGTGACTCTTTAGCACCTAAGGGACAAGTTGGAGATACGTATATCGATATGTATCGTTTCAATGTTGACCTCATCGTATCAAATCTCAAGTAAAGGAGTCATCTATATGAGTTATATACATGTTGAAGATTTAACAGTCTCATATGGAGAAAGTCCAGTCCTTTGGGATGTGGATGTTGATATCGAAAGAAATGCAATCACAGCGATTGTAGGTCCAAATGGTGCAGGGAAATCAACATTATTGAAAATGTATTCTCGGATTTATCAAGTCCATTTCAGGTGTGATAACAATCGATGGTAAAAGTCTTGCGGAAGTACGGAAACAGATTGCTTATATCCCACAGGTATCTGCAGTGAATTGGAATTTCCCGATTCGTGTAAAAGATGTAGTATTGATGGGACGTTATGCGAGTCTGGGATGGTTAAAATGGCCGCGTAAAAAAGATAAGGAACTAGCTCGTCATGCACTCTGTGAAATGGGACTTGAAGAATTTGAAAATCGGCAGATATCACAATTATCCGGAGGACAGAAACAACGTGTTTTTATCGCTAGAGCACTTTGTCATGACGCGGATTTGATTGTGATGGATGAACCACTTGCGGGAGTTGATCAAACCAGTGAACAAATTATCATGGATAAAAATCAAGCAACTACAAAAAAAGCAGGAAAGACAATTGTCTGTGTACACCATGATTTACATACGCTAAAGAAGTACTTTGACCATGTTATATTTATCAATAAGTATGTGATAGCCAATGGCAAAATCGATGATGTATTAACAGAAGAAAATATTAGAAAGACGTATCAAAATGACAAATTTAACACAGATACTATTCTCTTATGATTTCTTAGTTGTGGCGATTGGAACAGTATTACTGGCAATTCCAAGTGCGATTGTAGGATGTTTTAGTGTTTATAAGGGACAAAGTTTAATGGCAGATGCAGTAGGACATGCGTCTTATCCTGGAGTTGTCATTGCGTTCATGTTATTTTCTGTACGTAGTTCTGTGATATTAACACTCGGTGCTGCGGTAGTTGGTATTCTTGCGTATCTAACAATACAAATGATTCGAAAGCATAGTGTGATTGATTTTGATGCGGCACTCGCGATTACCCTTACAGGTTTCTTTGGGCTTGGAATGGTATTAAAGAGTTACTTACAAGGAAACTCTTCCTACATGCGTGCATCACAAGCGGGACTAAAGAATTATATCTTTGGCTCTGCAGCGTTTATCATGAAGGAAGATATCATCATGATTGCGATATGTGCAATTATCGCAGCAGTATTATTGGCTTTATTCTATAAAGAACTAGTGGCTAGTATCTTTGATCCACAGTTTGCAAGTTCAATTGGCATATCGATGCCTATCGTAAGTGGTGTCTTATTACTAATGATGGTGATGTTTATCGTTGTTGGATTAAAGTGTATCGGTGCAATTTTGATTTCCTCATTTTTAACCATGCCGTGTATCTGTGCAAATCAACATTCTAGAGATCTTAAATGGGTATTGTGTATCGCAGCTTGTGTAGCTGGAATCTCCGCATTTATAGGAACCTTTCTTTCTACAGCATATAGTGGTATTGCGACAGGGTCCAATGGTAATACTTTGTATGGGTATATTTACAATCCTATCTATGATATTTGGCAAATATGGTTTAATTGCACAAAGAAAACTTGGAAAGGATGCGAAATCATGTCAGAAGTATTGTTAACACTAATGGTAACGGCCATTGGATGTGCAATCCTAGGACCTGTTCTTATCCTTCGGAAATTAGCGATGACAGCCGATGCACTATCACATTCTGTATTGCTAGGAATTGTAGTTGCATTCTTCTTTGTGCCAGATTTACGTTCCATATGGCTGGTCATTAGTGCATCTATCTTTGGTGTATTTACAATCTGGCTAGTGGAAGAATTAGCTCGGTATCATTTGGTAGAACGTGATGATGCTTTGGCGATTGTCTTTCCTGTATTTTTTGCCTTAGCTGTACTACTAATTACAAAGTTTTTTCGGAATACCCATCTAGATGTTGAAATTGTATTAATGGGTAATCCGCTCTTTACACCGTTTATTCGACAATTTGGCATGCCGAAGTCGTTATTTGAGATGTTGGTGATTACAGCGATGAACGGAATATTTTTACTAGTGAATTATCAGAAGTTGAAGATATCAATCTTTGATCCAGAGTATGCGCAATTAATTGGAATACCTGTTACATATTTATATCGTGTATTCATGGTACTAGTATCGATTACCTGTGTTGTGGCGTTCAATAGTGTTGGTGGTATGTTGGTGATTTCATACTTTGTGGCACCTGCAGCTGCCGCATGTATGATTACGAAAGACCTAAAGATTACAATATTTGTATCGATACTCTTTGCGATTATTAATTCATGGTTAGGATATCATTTCGCAATGTTGTGGAATGTATCGGTTTCTGGTATGTGTAGTTTGGTGGGTATGATTACAGTAATATTAGGTATTATCTTTCATCGAAATGGCATGTTGAGACAATGGGCAAAGTCATTTGTCAATCATGAGAAGTTCTGTGAAGATTTACTACTAGTCCATCTTTATCGTCACAAGGGAAATGCAATTGAGTTAGGGTATCAAACAATTCATCAACACCTCAACTGGTCAAATAAAATTACAGACGATCGTATCGAAAAGATTAATCAAAGCGTGCATATGTTGTACGTGATGATTCAAAACAACTATATTCCTTAACGGAAAAAGGAATCACATACGTTATAAAACAATTATTTCAATAGAATTTATGGATATGACAAAACGTTATATCCATTTTTGTTTTGTCTGTTAGGCGGTATAATAAGCATAAAGAATTGAGGTGTTTGAAATGAAAATATTTGAACAATTCCCACAGTATGAAGATGGGTTTATAGTATTACGTCGTTTTGTACAGGAAGACGCAAAATATCTTTCGGATGTATATGAAGTAAGATTGACAAAACGCCAAGCAGAGAAAACAATAGAAAACTATGAAAAGTCCTACCAGGATAAGGATGAAGTGATTCTTGGCATCTTTGGAAAAGAGGATGAACAATTAAAGGGTATTATTGAGATTTACGATATTCATGAGACGGAACTTTCTATCGGTTATATGGTTGTTGAGAAGTACCGTCATCAATCATATGCGAAAAATAGTGTTTATCTTCTAACGAAGAAACTAATTGAAGATTATGGTATTACATGCATACATGCAAATTGTCATGTGGATAATATTTATTCTATCCGTGTATTAGAACACAATGGATATGAAAGACTTGGACAAGATGAGGATGAGTATGTTTATGAATATAAACCAAAACAATTAGTACAGGATGCATTTGATCAAAATGAGAAGACAATCGTGCTTGCCGGTGGATGTTTCTGGGGTGTTGAAAAAGTATTTAAAGCATTAGATGGTGTTGTGGAAACGACCACCGGATACGCAAATGGCATCACAGAGAATCCAACATATGAGGAAGTATGCCGCAATGAAACAGGATATAAAGAAGCTGTGAAGGTGGTTTATCAACCGGATGTAGTTTCGTTATCTACCATCATTCGTGCATTCTTCTTATGCATTGACCCACGTCAACGTAATCGTCAAGGTAACGACTTTGGTACACAATACCAAACAGGTATTTACTATGTAGATGAGAATGATCTTGATGTGATTAAGCCAATTTATGCAAGTGAGCGTATGAAGTATGATCGTTTCTTTGTGGAACTAGAACCACTTCAAAACTTTTATACTGCGGAAGAATATCATCAGGATTATCTGGATAAGCATCCTAATGGGTATTGTCATATCACTGCGTTTTGAGATGGAAGAAGTAAAGAAAGTTAAATCAACAACCATGTCAAATTACAGTCATTCTTCCATCAGAAAAAGAGATGAAATTAGAAGTAAAGAAAAATACAACGATTGCACAACTAATTCAAGAAGTACATACCGAACATCGGATTTACGCTGCACTCATCAATCATAAGAATGTACACTTTAATGAACGTGTTAGTGAAGGTGATGTTGTAGAACTACAGGATATTCGTGCATCGTATGGCAATACCTGTTATCAAACGTCTTTAACACTTTTATATTTAAAGGCGATTCATGATGTTATGGGAAAAAACGTGACAGTTACGATAGCCAATTCATTATCTAAGGGATTATTTACCGTCATTCATGCTGGAAATGTGACAGATAATCTTGCGAAGGAAATTGAAACACGTATGCATGTACTAGTTGAGGATGATCTAGAGATTACAGAAGAGTATGTAGACCGTGATAGGGCTATTCAACTTTTACAGGATGTTAAAGATAAGAAGAGCGTAGACCTATTAAATACCGCAAGTGATTTAAAGAATGTCTATGTGCTTACACTTGCGGATGAAAAGATGATGTCGTTTGTACATGCATTACCATCCACAAGTTATATTCCATTCTTTGAGGTACGTCGCTATCGTAATGGATTATTATTGCGTTTTCCACATCCAAACTATCCTGACGAGATTCCTCCATATGAGGAACAGAAATTACTGTATGATGCATTTTCGGAGGAAACACAATGGGAGAAGTTATTAAAGGTTAGTTTTGCGTCTGACTTAAATCGCATGATTGAAAAGCAAGAATCTAAAGATTTAATCATGTTAAGTGAAGCGTTACATGAAAAGAAGATTGCGATGATTGCGGAACAAATTCAAAGTGCGAAGAAGAGAATTATTTTGATTGCAGGTCCATCTTCATCTGGCAAGACAACATTTGCGAAACGTCTATGTATTCAGTTGAAGGTGATAGGTTTAAATCCATTGTATCTTGGAACAGATGATTACTTTGTTAATCGTGATGAAATGATTCCGGATGAGAATGGAAAATATGATTTTGAGGAATTAGAAGCAGTTGACCTTCATCTGTTTGAAACACAGATGAATGCATTACTGCATGGTGAGAAAGTGGATTTACCAGAATTTGATTTTATTACTGGTAAGAAGATATTTGGTAAGAGAATTACTTCCATTGATGCTTCACAACCAATTGTGATTGAAGGTATTCATGGTCTAAATCCACAACTGACGGAAGGGATTGATGATAGTGAGAAGTTTAAAATCTATATCAGTCCTCTAACACAGATTAATCTTGATGCGCATCATCGTATTCCAACGACAGATGCACGCATGTTAAGAAGAATGGTTCGAGATAATCGCACACGCGGACGCGATGGTGCGGTTACCATTTCATCATGGCCATCTGTACGTCATGGTGAAGAGAAGTATATCTTCCCATTCAATAAGGAAGCTGACGTATTCTTTAATAGCCAATGTGTTTATGAACTAGCGGTATTAAAGAAATACGCAACACCACTATTAGAAAAAGTACAGCCTGACCAGGCTGAGTATGCTGAAGCACAGAGGATGTTACAATTCTTATCTTGCTTTGCATCGATTGATGACGACAGTATGATTGCGAATAACTCGATTATTCGTGAATTTATTGGTGGTTCTATTTTAGTTTCTTAAAAAGGATGCTCGAGCCTTCTTTCCATTTGAAGTTATGTTTGATAAAAATATGAATTTATCAGAAGGAGGGGAAAAGAATATGTCGAAGGAGAAATTCCCGACGAAATTAAGCATGATATGGCATTTTTTTAAGGGGTTCCAAAGTATATTTTGGTTTGTCTATCCTCTTTGCCTGTCTTGTTTCGTTATTAGAATTAATTAATCCAAGAATTATTGCATTTACTGTAGACTCAGTAATCGATCATAAAAGATGTTGTATTACCAGAACTAATTCAAAACTGTGTTGATACGGTTGGTGGAATTGCGTTTTTACGTCATAACCTTTGGGTAATCGCAATTGTTGTAGTGATTGTTGCGTTACTTGCGGTATCTTGTCGTTACTTCTTTCCAGTCATTTTACAGCGATGGGGTTCAGAGAGATTGGTAAAGACCATGCGTGATGACCTATTTACGCATATCATGCATTTACCATTTAAGTGGCATAGTGAAAAATCATACTGGTGATATTATTCAAAGATGTACATCAGATGTAGATACTATCAAGGGTTTCTTATCGGAACAGTTAATTTATCTTGTGCGTATCATTATCTTGATTGTGTTGGTGTTGTTCTTTATGTTCTCAATCAATGTAAAGTTAGCCCTAGCGACATCTACATTTATTCCAATTATTGTAGGTTATAGTTTCTTCTTCCATGCAAAGATTGGCAATGCATTTGAGGTTGCGGATGAAGAAGAAGGTAAGCTATCATCGATTGCCCAGGAGAACTTGACAGGTGTACGTGTTGTGCGTGCATTTGGACGTGAAGCTTACGAACGTGAACGTTTTGAAAAACAAAACGAACACTATACAAATATGTGGACGCATTTGATGCGACTGTTATCTGCGTTCTGGATGTCATCTGACATGATTTCTAATTTACAGATGTTAGTGGTTATTTCATATGGTGCTATCATCACGGTAAATAATGGCATGTCTGCAGGTAACTACATTGCCTTTATTGCGTATAATTCATTATTGTTATGGCCTGTACGTTCTTTGGGAAGAACAATTGCGAATATGTCGAAGGCGGGTATTTCTATCGACCGTTTACGTTACATTATGAATTCTGAGATGGAAGAGGATAAGCCAAATGCGGTTACTCCTGATTTACTACAAGATATTGAATTTAAGAATGTATCCTATCAGTACGAAAATGGTTCGACTGAGGTATTGGAAAATGTTTCCTTCAAAATTAAAGCGGGAACGACATTTGGCATTTTAGGTGGAACGGGTTCAGGTAAATCTACGCTAATGTATCTGTTAGACCGCCTATATCAATTGCCGGATGATCATGGTCAAATTACAATCGGTGGCGTTGATATTAGAGATATGAAAGCGGAGTGGATTCGTCAGAATATCGGTATGGTCTTACAGGAGCCGTATCTCTTCTCTCGCTCCTTATCGGAGAATATCAAGATTGCGAAACAGTCCGCAGATATGAAGGAGATTCGTACAGCTGCGAAGATTGCGTCATTGGATGAAGCTATCTCACATTTTAAAGAAGGATATAACACATATGTTGGTGAACGTGGTGTTACACTCTCTGGTGGTCAAAAGCAGCGTGCTGCGATTGCACAGATGTTGATACGGAAGCCACCAATCATGATCTTTGATGACTCTCTTTCTGCAGTCGATGCAGAAACGGATGCGAAGATCAGAGCAGGTCTTAAAGATAATATTTCTGAATCGACTGTTATCTTGATTTCACATCGTATTACAACGTTAATGGCAGCCGATCATATTATTGTTTTAGATAAAGGTAGGGTTGTAGAAGAAGGTACACATGAACAACTGTTAGAGAAACAGGGAATTTATCGTCGTATCTTTGAAATGCAATCACAACAGAGTGAGTAGGGAGGTACGTATGCAAGAAGAAAATAAAAATATATCACTTCCATACTTTGGCATTCCAAAGATTCTACCATTTGCGAAGAAATATAAATACAGAATCATTGCGATGATTCTAATGGGTTTATTTTCGAGTTTAGTAGATTCATGTTATCCGCTATTTAATCAGTATGCATTAAATCACTATGTTGGAGAGAATACTCTTGATACACTTGGACTATTTATCGCACTCTACATTGGAATATTGATTGTTCAAGTTTCACTGAACTTTATTAGTGTATTCTGGGTATCAAAGACAGAGTTAGATTTAAATCGTGATCTTAGAAATACTTCATTTAATCATTTACAGGAATTATCCTTTGCGTATTTTAACCAAAAACAATGTTGGTTATATTCATGCAAGAGTTATGAGTGATAGTGGTAAGATTGGTGAACTCATGTCTTGGCGTATGATGGATGTTGTTTGGAATGGATCATATATCCTATTCGTTATGATTAACATGGTAAGAATTAGTTGGAGACTTGCATGCATGGTATTTGTGCTTGTTCCATTTGCGGTATTCATCATCGCATTCTTCCAGAAACGACTTGTAAAACTGAATCGTCATATTCGTGAATTGAACTCCCAAATCACAAGTGACTTTAATGAAGGTATTACAGGTGCAAGATCAATCAAGACAATGGTAATTGAAAGTATCATTGGAGATGGATTTCAAAAAGATACGGAAACGATGCGTCATGTGTCCGTGCAAGCTGCACGCTATCAGGCATTCTTCTATTCTACAGTTACGATGATGAGTTCGATTGCACTAGCAATTGTCATGTGGCAAGGTGGCAATCTAACCGTTAACAACATGATGTTAATTGGTACATTATCTGTATTTATGAGTTATGCATTAGGTATTATGGATCCATTACATAGTGTGATTACTACAATATCTTCACTGGTATCAATTCAAGTAAATATCGAACGTTTTGATCGATTAGTGAATACAGAGTCAGATGTTGCGGATTCACCAGAAGTTATTGAAAGTATGGAGATACCTTCAATCCAAAGAAGGAAAACTGGGAACCACTGATTGGCGATGTAGCGTTCAAGAATGTGGACTTCAAGTATCCTGATGGCGATGAGATGGTCTTAGAAAACTTTAATCTCGATGTGCCACATGGGACAAATGTCGCAATCGTTGGGGAAACCGGTGCTGGTAAATCAACGCTTGTAAATCTAGTTTGTCGTTTCTTTGAACCAACAAAGGGGCAAGTTCTCATTGATGGAAGAGATGCTAGAGAACGCTCACAGCTTTGGTTACATTCCAATATCGGTTATGTTTTACAAACACCACACTTATTCTCTGGAACGGTTAGGGATAATCTTCGCTATGGTAAACCTACCGCGACGGATGAAGAGATTATGCATGCACTAGATCTAGTCTCCGCAAAGTTTGTAATTGAAAAGATGGAGAAGGGTTTAGACAGCGATGTTGGTGAAGGTGGAGGAATGTTATCTACTGGTGAAAAACAACTCTTGTCCTTCGCTCGTGCAATCTTAGCAGACCCACGCATCTTAGTGTTAGATGAAGCGACAGCTTCAATTGATACTCTTACAGAAAAGGCAATTCAAGATGCGATTGATACAGTTATCAAGGGAAGAACATCCTTTGTGATTGCACACCGTCTATCTACGATTGTAAATGCGGATGTCATCTTGGTTGTTCGCGATGGTAAGATTATTGAACGTGGTACACATTCAGAGCTCATGAAACAAAAGGGTTACTATTATGAACTCTACACGCGTCAATATGAAGAGATGGTAGTAGATACAGTTTCATAAAGTATGATGAGAACCTAGAGATAGGTTCTCATTTTTGTGATATATGCATTTGTATTCAAACTGTAGATGCGTTACCATAGTTTTATGATAAGAAAAATAACAAAGCTATTGATGGTATCTATACTATTCCTGATTACATTGACGGGTTGCCATAAAGGTTCTAGCGATAAGAACCTTATTGGGCAGTATTCATTGGTTGAAATTGAAAAGGATGGACAAGCAATTCTAGCTGATGAAATTAAGGTTGGTGATGTGACTGGCTTTATCATCTTCAATGAAGATGGCACAGGTACATTTATGATGTTAAATGATAGATTACCTTTCACCTGGAAAGATGGAAAGATTACAGGTGGTGATCAAACCATTAGTTATGAACTTGATGGTGATAAGTTAACACTCATTATATCGGCGACAGAAAAGATATATTTGCGGAGAGAAAAATAGAGTAGGCAAAAAAATATTTGTATATTCAAAATTAAAAGACTTATTCAAGTACGCTAATTTCTTGAATTAGTCTTTTATTAGTGATGCGCATAATATAACTGACCAAGTTTCCTATATAGTGGAAATTTGTAGATTTGATATTTCATACATACCTTGCGGTATTCTGAACGTGATTTTGTTTGTAGATTTGCAAAATCCGTTAACATATTATGATATGGATTATTTTTGTAGTTGCTTTGCAAAAAAATATTACAGAAATAGTTAATCTCTAGGATATGGTCATAATTACTTCAGCGCATCTTTTATAGGGTTTAGTAAACGATGCAACTTATATTGAATACTATTTGCGTTAATTGCACCTACAGAGTTATTTCCATGTTGGCGATATAGAATTAGTGATTTGTTAATATAAATCACTTTTCCAAATGTCATAGCAGTAATGCCATACCATGAATCATGCATTAATATTTGATCATAATTTTTTGCTTGAATACATAACTGGTTCAACGCTTTGTTTGCTAGTATCGTACATCCAGTAATTTGATTTGGCAAATAAGATGTTGTAACTGTGGATTTATTCTGTAATTTGAATACGAGAAGAATGATGGACTGATAAGGTTTAAGTCATTATCAACAACCTTTAAATCACTATAGACCAGTATTGGTAAAGATGTATCTTCTTTTTCAGCGTTACGCATTGCCTGCATACATGTTTCTAACTTGTTTGGTAACCATACATCATCTTGGTCACAGAAGGCAATGTAGTCACTGGTAGATTTTTTTGCCAGTGCGAAAAAGTTATCTTTGCCACAGCCTACAGGTTTAGAATTTATAAAAATTTCAACGGAATGTTTTGATGTTTCTTTGAAAGAATGCAAAATATCAATTGTTTTATCTTTCGAACAGTCATCGATGATGATGAGTTTCCAATCGGTATACGTCTGCTGTTCAAGAGAAGATAAAAGTTCTGGTAAGTACTTTTCACCATTATAAGTTGCAAGTAATATGTCAATCATTTCTTCTCCTTTTCTAACCCTAGTTCAGATAATACTCTTTGATTAAAGTCATCACGTTCTTTATCGAAGAACCATCCATACTTATTAAAGTATTTACACGCACTGCTGATGTGAATGAGTAACATTTTTATATCGTGATATGATGAGGCCGCATGATTATGTACAATTGTGACATATGGATAAAAAATTGTTTTTGCGACTCTATGTATACGCCGTATTAGATCGAAGTCTTCACAGTACATAAAGAAGCGGTCATCAAAGAAAAGTTGATATTGCTCAAGTGTACTGACACGTAAAAACATAAAGCAACCCGATAAACATGGTGGATTAATAATTTTGTTATATCCTGAGTCTTTTAAGGTATATCGATCGTTATGTGTATTATGGTGTCCAAAGTGTGGAATAAAGCGCCTGAAGATCAAATCGGCGGGTGTCGGTAGTAGTTTGCAAAGGTATTGTAGATCACCGTTTGGATAAATGACTTTTGGTAACACATAACTGACATCAGGATGTTCATCACAATAGTGCTTTAATTCTGCAATAATAGCAGTATCAAATTCTATATCTGGATTTAAAAACAATATGATATTCAGACTTTAAATCGATTGCTTTATGGATTGCGATATTATGGGCAGCACCAAAACCTATATTTTTCCCCATTGAAAATATAGTGTACATATTTCATATTTACAAAATAATCTGTTGGTGTGGGGACTGTTATCAATAATCAATAGTAATCGTTCTTGGTTTGGATGATAACTTTCTAAAACAGATTTTAATAGGTCTTTATCTGTGTTGTATAAAACTATTGATGCGCTAATCATTGGATGTAATCCTCCGAATCATCCATTTCCTTAATTTCTTGTACACGCTGTTGGCTAAAATCCTTCTGTACTATCTTTACGTACGAGGATTTTAATTGTTTCAAAAAAATAATCTGTAAATCTAAAAAGCGGTGTATAATTTGTAATATAAATCAAATCAAGCTTTAATTTATCTAGTGCAGTTGTATTATATTTACCAAATACTTGTGCATAGCCTGTTAAACCACCTTTTACCTTTTCGCGGAAGGTGAATTCAGTAATCATTGCACTATATTTTTCGACATGCTCGACACGCTCTGGGCGAGGTCCAACAATACTCATATCTCCGAATAAGATATTTACCAACTGTGGAAGTTCATCAATGCGGAAAGCACGAATAATCTTGCCAACCTTAGTGATACGAGGGTCATTTTCGCCTGCCGGAATGGAACGACCATCTTTTTCGGCATCTACAATCATGGAACGGAACTTCAAAATCCAGAAACGTTCACCACCCAAGGAACTTCTTTCTTGTCTGAAGAAGACTGGACCGTTATCCTCTAATTTAATTGCGATTGCTGTTAAGATGAATACAGGTGACAAAATAATCAAGGAAAGACCAGATAATACAATGTCAAAAGCACGTTTTAAAATACGTTCGCTAAGTGATAGTCCCTTGTTCTTACAAACATAAATAGGGGTGTCCACTACATTTATTTCAGAAGATGATTTGATGATAATATCGGAAATCTTTGGGACTAAATGACATTGTCGATTATATCGAAAGCACATTTTTACTAAATGATTTTTCAACACGTGCAGGGACATCATTTATTAGGATTGAATCAGCGTTTTTTTACAATCTCTTCGAGTTTATCTTCACCTACGGAATAATGGATTGAATCTACAACGTGATACTTAAATGGGATACCAGAAATCTTTGCAAAGCAATTGATTTGGTTTTCCGTAAATTTCAATGATATCTAAAGGCTTAAATAAATAACGCATTAGATTAATCATATAGTTATCTAAAAACGCATAGTACGAATGATTGTACTAAGAATAGAATGAAGTATCTAAATGTAAATTCAAATAAGAAACGGAACTGACCAGTAATGGCCATAGAAATTAATACTTCGATAATATTAACTGTAAATAGTGTTAATACTTGCCCAGCAATTACATTTGCCTTACGACCAGCATCTAACGAGAAAGTCTGAATCAATTACCGATAATGGTATACAAAAAGTGCATAGATGATAATGGCCATACCTAGGTTGCCAAGACCAGTCAAATGCCCTGTTTGGTTATTTTTCGATTACGAATTCGAGCCAGACAGAGTAAAACATGAAATGTTGATAGAAATATCATTATAAACATACATATTGTTATGTATATTTTTTTATAGAATTGATTTCTTTTTCATAAAAATCTCCTTGGTTAATTATCTATTAACCATGTTACTTATAGTGTACTAAATTGAGGACTAAAAAGTAAAATTTACAAGTAATCTATTATATTTTAGCAAATCTTAAGGTGATAATGAATTGATAATTATGATAAGAGATGACAAAGCTATTTATTTGTATGGACCAGCATAAATTATTTATGGATATAGAAAGAATCAAGATGAGGCTAAACAGGAGGTAATTCAATTAAAATTAAAATGATATGAATGATTTGGAATGGAATCGTTGGTGAATATGCTTTTTATTCAATTTTTGGGATATAATAATTTGGTAATGTGAATTGGGTAATAAAAATACGCATTTTGGCTATGAATTTATGGTTAAAAGAATGAGATTTACCATCTATTACATAAAATAAGATTCAAGTGAAATTGAATATAAAATTACGGTAAAGAGTGATTTATTATATAATTCGACTGTTATATAAATCTAGCATATAGGGGAATAGAGATAATATGGACAAAGAAAATGCGATTGAAGTCAGAGAAATGTCAAAAACATTTAAGGTTCAGTCAGATAGGGCCAACTCATTAAAAGCTTTGTTAGTTGTAAAAAGAAAGAATCGTGTAGAACAGCATGAGGTTTTTAAAAAAATATTAACTTAGATATAAAAAAAGGGCGAAACTGTTGCTTTGATTGGAACAAATGGATCTGGAAAATCAACCCTGTTAAAGTTGATGACAAAGATTATCTATCCAACAGAGGGAACGATTAAAAACTCAGGGAAAGTTAACATCACTTCTTGAATTGGGCGCAGGTTTCCATCCAGATTTTTTCCAGTAGAAAAACATATATTTTAATGCATCGATTTTTTTGGGCCTAACAAAAAAAGAAATTGATAAACGTATTGACTCCATCATTGAATTCTCTGAATTAGAAGCATTTATTGATGAACCTATTCGTACCTATTCTTCCGGTATGTACATGCGTCTTGCGTTCTCGGTCGCAATTAATGTAGATGCAGAAATATTACTAATCGATGAAATTTTAGCTGTGGGAGATCAACACTTCCAGGACAAGTGTTATGCTAAACTGAGTGAACTAAGTGCCTCTGATAAGACGATTGTGATTGTTTCACATAGTTTGGATGTTGTTAAGAAGCTTTGTTCTCGTGCTATTTGGGTATATAAAGGTAGCATTCGTTTAGATGGTGCTCCTGCATATGTCATTAGTGAATATCTAAAACAATCAGCAATCGATAATAAAGAGAAGAAAAAGGAAGCAATCAAACTAGGTACTGCTGAATCTAGAGGAGCAACCTTTATTGATAAGCCAATTGATTTTACTTATGTTAATGAGAACACAAAAGAGTTAAAAAAATTAGTGGATGGTCCATCAGCGATAATCCAAATAGCCATTGTGAAGTTTGTATTGGTAAAACATTGATAGCTACCAATCCTGAGTCTAGAAAAGATGTGTTCGAAGTATATGCACAGGATTATGCTGGCTTCATTGATGCGGATACAATTGGGTGGTATGCTACTGTAGATCCAAATGATTTTTAGAGATCAAGTAGATGAAGCAGGAAATTTGTATATTACATCTAAAGTTATCTTGGAAGATGGAAAGGTAATCGCAGAGGCGAAAGTAACGGTATTTGTCGAGGATTAAAGAAATGTTCAATGAAATTTATCAATACAGAGAGTTATTAAAAACAAATATCAAAAAAAGAAATTAGAGGAAAATACAAAGGATCATTTTCTAGGTGTCTTATGGAGTTTTATTAACCCATTATTACAAGTAATGGTATACGCGATTGTATTTCCATATTTAATGCGTGGCACAGGGGATGATTATATTGTTTATCTAGCGACAGGTATTATTCCGTGGACATTCTTCCAGTCCACCGTGGTTGCATGTATGGCAAGTGTAAAAGTGAATGCTGGTATTATTAAAAAAGTATATTTTCCGCGTGAGATTCTGCCAATCTCAATTGTAATGAGTGGTCTAATCAACTTCTTTATATCATGCATTATTATACTCATCTTTTGTCTAGCCTACGGCTTAGGTGTGAGTTGGCATCTTATTTTCATTCCAGTGGTAGCCTTGTTACAAGCAATTTTAACATTAGGGTTTGGCTTTGCATTAGCAGCGCTTACTGCATATGCTCACGACTTAGAATATATCGTAAACTTCTTATTAACATTAGGTTTTTATGGAACGCCTGTTGTTTATAAGTTAGAGATGTTTGCATCTAACTCATTTTTGATTACTTTAGTACGTTATAATCCATTAACTCTTGTTTTGAATGGTTATCGTTCAGTATTTTTATACCATCAAATACCAGCACTAAATGGATTACTTATTTTAGCTGTAATGGCGTTTGCTATATTATTTATTGGTTATTCTATCTTTGAAAAAGTTAGAAAAAGGTTTTTGCAGAACAGTATTAATTGAATCTGTGTAGAATCGATACAAAATCGATAAATACACAGATTTTTTTATATGATAAAGATTAAAAGTGATTGAAAGTGAGTAAAGATGCGTATGAAGTATAGATTCGAAAGTATAAAATTTGAAAACAATAAAATAAAGATAAATGGTTTTGCAGTTGGTGGTCATCCTGAGGATAAAGCTTATCTATAGTTATCTTGTGAACAAAAAAACCGGCAGAACTAGAGTGCATACAACTTGTTCGCAATGATGTTTCAAATAAGTATTTCCGCAAGACATATCCGAATACATATGGTTTTTTTCAGCTAGTTTTCAGTATTATCCAAATGCAAAATTCATCATTAACGCGGGAAATGAGGAAAAAAATCATTTACAATTAATCACGCTTTTCATAACATTTGTATCTTTAGGTATCTTGATATGGAATTCAAAAACAGGTTACTTACCTAAAAGAATTTTTGTACGTAATCTTCGTAATCCAAAAAAATAGCGTATTCACAATGGTACAAAAAAACCCAAGCGACGAAGAAGGAATTGTCTTTACAACGGGAAAAGAAATGGGCATCAGATGCTCCAAAGTTTTCTATCATTGTTCCGTTGTTTAAGACACCAGATAATTTCTTAAAGGAACTTGTATCCTCGATACAATCACAGACCTATTCAAATTGGGAATTGTGTTTTTGCGGATGGTAGCTCAACAGATGAATTGAAGGGACTTGTTGAAGGATTCAAAGATGAACGTATCTGTTATCACTTCATAGGAGAAAACCTAGGGATATCTGGCAATACAAATAAAGCACTGGAAATGGCAACAGGGATTGGATTGTACTGTGTGACCATGATGATTTACTGGTGCCTAATGCACTATATGAATTTGCGGATAGAATTACAAAAGATCCGGAGATAGATTCTATCTATTCGGATGAAGATAAGATTGATGAAACGGGCAAGAAATTGTTTGAACCACATTCAAGCCAGACTTCAATATCGATATGTTAAGATCCAACAACTATATTTGTCATCTGTATGGTGTAAGAAAAGAATTAGTGGATCGTGTGGGCAAGTTCAATAGCCAATTTGATGGAGCACAGGACTATGACTTCATTTTAAGAATGAGCGAAAACTCTCGTAAAGTAGGACATGTATCGAAGATTTTGTATCATTGGAGGACACATATCAATTCCACGGCTGCTAACCCAGAATCTAAGATGTATGCATTCAAGGCAGGAGAGGAGGCAATCAAGGCACATTATGCAAGAGTGTTACCAAACATCAAAATCAAAGACGTAGTCAATGGAGAGAGCTTGGGAATCTATCATACGATTTTTGCCTTTGAAGAGTACCCACTTATTTCAGTTATCATTCCAAATAAAGACCATACGGAAGACCTTGATAAGGCAATCCGTTCTATGATTGAGAAAGGTACATGGCCAAATCTAGAGTTTATTGTCGTAGAGAATAATTCTACAGAAGAGAAGACATGGGTGTATTACGAAAAGATTCAGAAAGAATACCCACAAGTAAAGGTTGTAAAATATAATGGTGAGTTTAACTACTCCAAGATTAATAATTTTGGAGTACAGTATGCGACGGGTGGATATTATCTATTCATGAATAATGATGTAGAGCTAATAGAGCCAGATTCCTTACAGGAACTAATGGGGTATGCACAAAGAGAGGATGTAGGTGCAGTTGGATGTCGCTTACTATATGAGGATGATACGATCCAACATGCGGGTGTTATTATTGGTATTGGTGTAGCAGACCATGCTTTTAAGCATCAGTTAAGTTATGGAACTTACTTCAATCGTGCGATGGTTACCCAGGATCTTTCTGCAGTCACTGCAGCGGTGATGTTGGTAAGAAAAGAAGTATATGAAAGGGTAGCGGGATTTGGTGAGGATTTTGCGGTAGCTTTTAATGACATAGACTTCTGCTTAAAGATTAGACAAGCAGGCTATCTAGTAGTGTATGCGGCGTATGGATGTTTTCATCACTATGAGTCTAAATCTAGAGGCTTAGATCAGACACCAGACCAACGAGCTAGATATATGGAAGAGTTATCTAATTTCAACAAAAAAAGTGGAAACAACTTTTTTTGAAGATGGAGATCCATATTATAATTCAAATTTAACGATTACAAATACGAATTACGACCTAAAGAGATTGTGAATAGAACTTTATTATCATTTATGTGATAATTGTTATGCTTAATTATTGAGAGGTAAAAATGAGTATAAAATTCCGTGTGGAAATTGCATATAGTGTTTATAAGGATATAGAAATTGTTGGTTGGGCAATTGGCAAAAGGCCAAATACTGAACTGTCATTTCAATTTTGCGAAGAAGATGGGACAGTGGTAAATTACGTTTTACGTAGATATCATCGAGGTGATGTTGGTGAATTAAAAACAAATAGTACAGAAGAAAATCACTATGGATTCAAGCTGCGGTTTCCTTTTGAAAAAAAGAAAAAAATATTTTGAGTATCACTGACGGAAAATCCATCGTTACAAAGAAGATTGATTCAAAGTATATTCTTGCTAAACGAATCTTCAAAAATCTCATTGGTGACCGTTCTATTTTTGAGATTCTTCGTAAGAAAATGAGAACATATCAAAAAGATAACTTATATGGAGTGGTACAAAAAAACCCAAGCGACGAAGAAGGAATTGTCTTTACAACGGGAAAAGAAATGGGCATCAGATGCTCCAAAGTTTTCTATCATTGTTCCGTTGTTTAAGACACCAGATAATTTCTTAAAGGAACTTGTATCCTCGATACAATCACAGACCCTATTCAAATTGGGAATTGTGTTTTGCGGATGGTAGCCCAACAGATGAATTGAAGGGACTTGTTGAAGGATTCAAAGATGAACGTATCTGTTATCACTTCATAGGAGAAAACCTAGGGATATCTGGCAATACAAATAAAGCACTGGAAATGGCAACAGGGGATTGGATTGTACTGTGTGACCATGATGATTTACTGGTGCCTAATGCACTATATGAATTTGCGGATAGAATTACAAAAGATCCGGAGATAGATTCTATCTATTCGGATGAAGATAAGATTGATGAAACGGGCAAGAAATTGTTTGAACCACATTTCAAGCCAGACTTCAATATTGATATGTTAAGATCCAACAACTATATTTTGTCATCTGTATGGTGTAAGAAAAGAATTAGTGGATCGTGTGGGCAAGTTCAATAGCCAATTTGATGGAGCACAGGACTATGACTTCATTTTAAGAATGAGCGAAAAACTCTCGTAAAAGTAGGACATGTATCGAAGATTTTTGTATCATTGGAGGACACATATCAATTCCACGGCTGCTAACCCAGAATCTAAGATGTATGCATTCAAGGCAGGAGAGGAGGCAATCAAGGCACATTATGCAAGAGTGTTACCAAACATCAAAAATCAAAGACGTAGTCAATGGAGAGAGCTTTGGGAATCTATCATACGATTTTTTTGCCTTTGAAGAGTACCCACTTATTTCAGTTATCATTCCAAATAAAGACCATACGGGAAGACCTAGATAAGGCAATCCGTTCTATGATTGAGAAAGGTACATGGCCAAATCTAGAGTTTATTGTCGTAGAGAATAATTCTACAGAAGAGAAGACATGGGTTGTATTACGAAAAGATTCAGAAAGAATACCCACAAGTAAAGGTTGTAAAAATATAATGGTGAGTTTAACTACTCCAAGATTAATAATTTTTGGAGTACAGTATACGACAGGTGGATATTATCTATTCATGAATAATGATGTAGAGCTAATAGAGCCAGATTCCTTACAGGAACTAATGGGGGTATGCACAAAGAGAGGATGTAGGGTGCAGTTGGATGTCGCTTACTATATGAGGATGATACGATCCAACATGCAGGGTGTTATTATTGGCTTTAGAAGGCATTGCTGGCCACGCTTTTGTTGGTCAACAATCTCATGGTGGAACTTACTTCAATCGTGCGATGGTTACCCAGGATCTTTCTGCAGTCACTGCAGCGGTGATGTTGGTAAGAAAAGAAGTATATGAAAGGGTAGCGGGATTTGGTGAGGATTTTGCGGTAGCTTTTAATGACATAGACTTCTGCTTAAAGATTAGACAAGCAGGCTATCTAGTAGTGTATGCGGCGTATGGATGTTTTTCATCACTATGAGTCTAAATCTAGAGGTGAGGATGATACATCGGCGAAAATGGAACGTTTCCAAAGTGAGATTGGATTATTTATTGAAAAGTGGGAAGGTCTCTTAGAACAAGGTGATCCGTACTATAACCCGAATCTTTCTCTCCAAAGTGCTCTATATTCACCAAGAAATATTAAATATGAGAAAAATTGGAGAACCATATTTTTAATCGTGAAGAAAGAGAAAGACTCAAAAAGCATTTATCAGAAAATGATGATATTGTTAAATCATAAATTGTAATAAAGTATGGACAGATGTTTAAGAGGTATCTGTCCATCTTATATAAATCGGGATTGAATTCAAAGCAACAAAATTTACATTTATTTATAAATTAAGTAGAAATACAAGTGGAAATATTATGAGTATGAGTGAAAATACAATATTATCTTTATTAAAAAAAGCATGGAATAAATTTTCGGTGGAATATCATTATCGTATTCCAAAAAGAGATATTAAAAGAGTATATAAAAAATTTATTCATGAAAAAAATAATATCCAAAAAAATATGGTTGCAAATATTTTAACCCTGAAGAAAAACAGGAGTATCAGAAGTGGGATTTCCTATCTTCCAGAGGTGGATAGAGGTACACAGTTTTTCAGATATCACATTTTTAAGCTCGAATCAAAAATGTAGAAAAACCAGTATCCATCGTTGGCACAGGAAAGTTTTAGATACAAGCAAAGTTAAACTCTGAATTTGTTTGTATTATGAATGCTCCATGTAAAATTTATGATAAAAGTTTATTAGCTGTACAATATTTTTAGAGATATGGATATTGTATATTTTGACTATGATTTTATAAATGAAGATGAGGAAAGATGTTACCCACAGTTATTACCTGATTATTCCTATGACACATTAAGAGGATATAACTATATTGGAAATTGTTGGTTTGTTCGTACTTCAATAATAAAACAGTTTGATGGACAACCATGGAATCCGTATATGTGGTTACTACAACTGAGCGATCAACGATTACGTTGGAGACATGTTTCTTCGATTCTATATGGAGATAATACTACGGAACGCAATGAAGAAAACACTAAGCCAGTATTTATCCGTAGCGTACCCAAATAGTATAATTGAAAAAAATAAAGATGGTATTACAAATACAGTAAAAATATGAGGTGCAAGGTAATCCATTGGTATCTATCATTATTCAATGCGCGATAAAGTTGAAGACACAAAGAAATGTATTGATTCTATTTTTTTGAAAAAGACAAGTTATCATCATTTTGAAATTATCATCGTGGATAATGGATAGTATTGAAACAGAAACAAAGGAATACTTATCTAAAATTGTAAAAACTTCATGATAATATCTGTGTGATAAATCTAGATATTCCATTTAATTATTCAACTATTAATAACGTGGCTATTCGCCAGAAATCCATGGGCGAATTTATCGTTTTTATTAAATAATGACACATCAATTATTACATCCGACTGGTTAGAAAAAAATGATGTCTTATGCACAACTTAAACACGTGGGTAGCGTTGGCGTAAAATTATTATATCCTGACTTTTTCTATTCAGCATGCAGGTGTGATATCTGGAAAGGGTGGTGTAGCAGCATCGCTATTATCGGGTTGCATACAATCAGCAAGATTACATGCATGCATTGTCAATACCTTACGATGTAGCATGTTGTACAGCTGCGTGTTTAATGTTTAGAAGAGAATGTTTTGACGAATTGAATGGATTAGAGGAAAAAAATTATCTGTTAATTTCAATGATGTAGATTTTTGGATTAAGGTTATTAGAACATGGATACCAAAATGTTTTTCTGCCAAATGTAGAGTTATTTCACTATGAATCAAAAATCAAGAGGTATGGATACCTCGAAAGAAAAGGTGAAGAGATACTTAGAGAAGTTCAATTTATGAAAGATAGATGGGCTGATTTTTATTCAACATGATCCTTTTTATAATAATCAGTTTGATAAAGCATATGATTATCGTCTGAAAGCAGGGATAAAAGAGTTCAGATTTACTTTAATACAAGTACTGCTAAAACATGGATGAAATTCTTCCTGTGCAATTCTTTGGGTTTATACTGGAATAAATTTGCGAATCAATTGTAAATACAATAATATATACATGATTTCTTATATTTTTGCTAAAGAAGTTGAGAAATCTAATTCTGAGGTAGAGAAATGATAAAAAAATAGGGAATTTGAATATAGATAAAAAAAGACATTGTATGTACTTCCATTCTATTACTAATATTTTTTTGGTTAGTAGTGTTATTGTGTGTTTCAAAGTTAATACAATGATACTAAGAGTTTGGTTAATTCTGATTACCACATATATATTAGGGTTTTGCTGGTTGTATTTATCATTTTGGTATTAGTAATATATTTCGAGAAATTCGCGACCATAAACTTAAATATATATTTCTTTTGATTGTGATATTATTTCTGCTTCGGACATTAAAATTTGAACTTGCTGATGTAAAGAAGTTATCTACAACTGGGAAAGTAATTATCAGTTTTAATCTTGTATTCTTCCCAGCAATTCTTATCGCAATTTCTCGGTTTTTAAGAAAAGACTACTCGTTGGAGAAGGCATTTGTTATTTTTGGATCCATTTTGGGGATCATGTTTATGCTAATACTTCCAACTGGCACAGTGCCAGACGAAGTGTATCATGCAAAAGCAACATATACTGTTTCTAATATGTTGATGGGGATTCATTCTAACGAGGAATCAGAAATCCTTGTTCGCGAAAATGATGCGATATTCTTTAATAACGATGCATACCGTAAGGCATATCTCACAAGGGATGATTTTGAACATTATATTCATTCATATACGGAAAGTGCAGGTAAAACTAATCTTGTTGGAATACGTTTCTATGGAAAGAATGTTTACTATCCCGCATATTTTATCCCGGCTATTGGATTAACTTTTGGAAGAATTATCGGTCTCAATACAGCATTCACCTTCCTTTTGGCTAGATTATTCAATCTGTTGTTCTATATTGGAATAGGATATTTCGCAATCAAGTTACTCCCTTTTGGCAAGAAAGCTGCTGTTGGTTTATCCTTGATGCCGATGGCAATTCATCAAGCAATGTCGCTATCCTATGACGTTTTTGTTAATATCACAGCGTTATTTATTATCACTGCGACATTGCATCTTGCTTTTCAAGAAGAAGAGAGGAAAAGGTTTATTATCCTTGGTATTTTTATCGCTCTATTTGCGTTAATTCTATTCAACATTAAATCTCATGCATATTTCTTGGTTTCTTTCTTCCCACTATTAGTGCTTGCATTAAAGAAAATTTCACTTTCTGTTCAACAAATATCCATATTGAAAAAGATTGTTTTTGTGGGGATTGTGCTATTTATTGTGGGATTCTTTGCACTATATTTTACACATTTCTTTCAAAATTTACCGTATAAGCCTACTTATATTACCCTTAGTGGATCAATTCCAAAAACAGAAAGTTATTCAGTTTCCTATTTTATAACACATCCGACATCATTATTTAGACTGTTTCTATCTACCTTTAGAGTGATGTGGAAGTGGTATATTGTAAGCTTCATCGGAGGTTATTTAGGCTGGCTAGATTTCATGGTTCCAAGTTGGACTACAAGCATCTATTTATTTTTATTGATATTATTGTCGCTGAAGCGTGCTGAAGAAGATATAATTCTTCAAAGAAAATATAAAATTTCATTTATGGGTGTCTCTGTCTTAACTGTGCTATTTATTATTTTTGGAATGGCAATTTCATGGACTGTATTGACGAGCCCAATTGTTGAAGGCGTTCAAGGAAGATACTTTATTCCAATCGCTCCATTAGTTCTGATGTGTATTCAAGTAACTATATTATGGTGGATCAAAAATATGATAAATACATTATCAGTGTGATGGCTATAATTACGCTATATACAGTACAATGTATTTTTTTATAGCTTTCTAAATTTGATTTTTTAAATATTCATTTATTAAAAATGCAGTGAAAGGTCTATCGTTCTTTCTGCATTTTTTTCTTATGAAGATAGTAGAGATATTCTTAATATAGATTTGTATGTATAAAAGATAACATTTTTGATGATAATGACGTGTCTATATTAATCTCACATAATGTTATATAATATTTTGCATAGGTCGTAAGATACAGATAGTTTAGTACTTTAGATAGTTCTGATGTGATGGTGAGGATGTTATGAAAAAATTGATTATTATACCTGCATATAATGAGAGCGAAAATATTGAAAAGACAATACAGAATATTCAAGAGAACGCTCCAGAGTTTGATTATGTTGTGATTAATGATTGTTCTACAGATAATACACTACAAATCTTGCAGCAAAATAAATTAAATCATATCTCACTGCCAATCAATTTGGGAATCGGTGGTGCTGTTCAAACTGGATACAAGTATGCTTTTGAAAATGGATATGACATTGCAGTACAAGTTGATGGCGATGGTCAGCATGACGTATCCTACTTAGAAAAAATGTGTATTGAGATGCAAAACCAGAATGCAGATATGGTAATCGGTTCCCGCTTTATCACAAAAGAAGGGTTCCAATCTACATTTATGAGAAGAGTAGGGATAACATACTTTACAAGGTTAATCAAACTTCTGACAGGAATTACTATTACAGATCCAACATCTGGATTCAGACTAATTAATCGAAAAGTCATAGCATTATTTGCAAAGGACTATCCACGAGATTATCCTGAACCGGAGTCGATTGTAGAATTATTGTGTAAGAAATATAAAGTGATTGAAGTTCCTGTACAGATGAAAGAACGTGCTGGTGGACAGTCTTCCATTAGAATGTGGAATTCAGTATATTACATGATAAAAGTATCCTTTGCGATTTTTGTTGAAATGATTAGAAAATAATTGGAGGAAGAAAGATGAGCACACAATTAAGATTGGTATTATTCATTCTAAATATAATCGTTTTTAATCCAATTAATTATTCAAGTTAAAAGAAAAAAATTACAACTTCAATATATTTTTCACTTGGCTAGCGTTGCTTTTTGTATTGTTGATTGTACTAATTTTCCCACAGCTATTAGAATTATTTACAAGAACACTTGGAGTTCAACTACCTAGTAACATGGTGTTCTTCTTAGGATTCTGTTTTTCACTTGTAATTATTTACAGCTTTAACAAGATATATTTCACAACAGTCTGAGCAGATTAAGGAGTTGACACAGAAAGTTGCCTTAATAGATAAAAAAGTTAAAGGGAATTAAAGGAGAAGTAAAGTGAAGTTTGAACATACTTTTTGTAGTATTGGCATATAAAGAATCAAAGTTTTTGGAAGAATGCTTAAAAAGTGTCAAGAATCAGTCTATTCCTTCTAAGGTTGTGATTGCGACAGCCACGCCAAATACATTTATTCAATCTTTAGCAGATAAGTATGGTGTAGAAATAATTGTAAATGAGAATCATATTTCAATTGGATATGATTTTTGACTTTTGCGGTATCTGTAGGAAAAAAACTGCGCTTGTTACGGTTGCACATCAAGATGATATCTATGACTATACTTATGCAGAAGAGATGGTAGAGGCATATCATAAACAGCCAAAAATCAACAATTATTTTTCTCAGATTACTATGAAATTAAACATGGGAATGAAAAAAAGTATATCAGAATCGAAATCTAATGATTAAGCAGATTCTCTTATTCTTACTTCGATTCCATGGTTTGGCACACCTAGGTTTTTATTAAGAGAGTGCGCTACGCTTTGGTGATGCGATTTGCTGTCCAGCAGTTACATTTGTGAAAGAAAATGTACCAAATGAAATCTTTACAAGTGATTTGAAGTGTAATGTAGATTGGCATGCATGGGAGAGACTCTCACGAAGAAAAGGGTATTTTTATTATGTACATAAATATCTAATGGGACATCGTATTTATGGTGAGTCAACAACTTCTGAAATCATTGGTGAAAAATCTTCGCACAAAGGAAGATTATGAGATTCTCAAACGTTTTTGGCCAAATGCAATTGCAAAGATTATAGCAAAAAGCATATGCATATAGTGAAAAAAAGTAATGAAGAATAAGATTATAGAGGTGAAAATATGAAATGTTCAGTAATAGTTGCTTGTTATAATCCGATTCTTTCAAAAGTGAAATTTACGCTCAAGACGATTTTACAACAAGATATAAAGGATATTGAAATAATCTTGGTGGATGATGGTTCAAAAAGACAATCAATTTCAGGCAGTAGAGACAATATCTGGTCCAAAATAATTTTTAAAAATTATAAGTTTGTTGCGAATGAGATTAATCAAGGCACAGTCAAAAATATTATTTCTGGATTAAATGTTTGTACCGGTAGGTATATTAAATTATTGAGTCCAGGTGATGGTTTTTATTCTTCCGATGTAGTTTCATACTTATGCAATTACATGGACCAAAATCAAGTTCTTGCTAGCTTTGGCCGTATGATGGGATACTCTAACAGTGAGGGAAATATCAAGTTCCAAGAATTTGAGCATCCCGTATGACATCGTATCTTATAAAAAAAGAATTGTACTGATGTTTCTAAAAAGAACCTAGTTTTATTCTGTGACCATGTACCTGGAGCTACATTTTTTATGGAAAGGGATTTTTGTAAGAAATGCTTCCAACAGATTGATACTAATGTAAAGTTTGTGGAAGATATTTTTGCAAGTATATGCAATGTATGAAGGACATCCATTTAAGTTTGTAGATAAGTTTGTTGTGTATTATGAAAATGATACTGGGTATTTCTACTAGTAAAGTATCTCCTGTCAAAATAAGAATGAAGAAGGACGCAGAAGAGTTTTTATGCAAATTCTATGAAGGCGTATCATTCGGATAAGTATATTGAAAAGAGAGTAAAGGAATGCAGGAAAAGTATTCTTATACAAACTATAGAAAAACAGATTGTCTCTATCATATTGAATAACAGCGATTCATTGGCATTCCTATATAGAGTATTATCTGAAAGCTCTGGAGAAAAAAACATAAATGTGTTGACCAGGGTTTCTTGGCAGATTTATCATTTTTGGATTAAAATGATTATATACTCTAAGATTAGTAGATTGTCCTAAGGAGATTATATGGAAATTAAGATATTCAATTTTTGAACCACATGGAGATTCAAGAGGTCAGTTAATCGCCCTTGAGGAGAACAAAGACATACCTTTTTGACATTAAAAAGGGTATACTACATGTATGATACGACTCCTGGGTTGCCAGAGGTCATCATGCGCATAAACACTTAGAACAGATTCTGATTTGTGTACATGGTCAATGCAAGATTAAACTTGACAATGGGCACGAGATAGAGGTAGTTGATTTGAATCAACCAAACAAAGGTCTTTATGTTGCGAATAATATTTGGCGTGAAATGTTTGATTTCTCAGATGGAGCAGTACTAATGGTATTGGCATCTGAATACTACAGTGAAGATGACTATATTCGTAAATTATGATGAGTTTTTTAAAGTTTATTGGAGGAGAATAAGGAATATGAAAGTACCATTTGTGTCATTCAAACCTTTAGAAAAAGAACTTGATACGGATTTAAAAGCAGCATTTGAACGAGTTTATAATCGTTCTTGGTATATTGAAGGCGAAGAAGATAAGGCTTTTGAGGAAGCTTTTGCAAAATTTTGTAATCAAAAATATTGCGTAGGTGTTGGCAATGGGTTGGATGCTTTAATGCTTGTACTTAGAGCATTAGAGATTGGTGAAGGTGATGAGGTCATTGTCCCTTCAAATACATATATCGCAACTGCACTAGCAGTAACATATGTGAATGCGAATGTTGTATTCGTTGAACCGGATCTTCGTACATTTAATATTGATCCAAGCAAGATTGAGGAGAAGATTACAGAAAGAACAAAGGCAATAATTCCTGTTCACTTATATGGTCAGCCATGTGATATGGATCCGATTATGGAAATTGCTAAGAAGCACAATCTATATGTAATTGAAGATTGTGCACAGGCACATGGTGCAAGATATAAGGGTCAAGTTATTGGATCATTTGGCGAGGCATCTGGCTTTTCTTTCTATCCAGGAAAGAATTTAGGTGCTTTAGGAGATGCGGGTGCGGTAGTTACAAACTCAAAAGAGATTGCGGATAAAGTACGTGCTTTAGGTAACTATGGTTCCGACTACAAGTATCATCATATATATAAAAGGCTGCAATAGTCGTCTTGACGAAATGCAAGCTGCATTTCTTGCAGCAAAAGTTACCTTCACTAGAAAAAAAGTAAACGAAAAATAGACGTGCCATTGCAAATAAATATTTAGAAAAAAATAAATAATCCTGAAGTTTGTATTACCATATATTCCTGAAGGAATGGAGCCTGTTTGGCATATCTTCGGTATCCGTTGCAAACGCAGAGAAGAACTTGAAAAACATTTAAATGAAAATGGTATTTCGACGAAATAAGCATTATCAATCCCAATGCATTTACAGGAATGCTATAAGGATTTAGGATTCCATAAAGGTGATTTTTCCAATTGCGGAGGAAATTAGTTCGACACAATTGAGTATTCCAATTTACTACGGTATGACAGATGATGAAACTCAATATGTTATTGATACAATCAATTCTTTTAAATAAATAATAAAACAGGAGAGCAAGTATTGTTCTCCTTTTTGGGAAGGAATATGGAAAAGAGAAAGGCAAAGTAATATTGAATTATTAAGAATATTAGTTATGTTGGGGTGTAGTTGTACTCCATATGAACTTATATGGATTAAAAATAGCAACAGAATTCTCTGGTAAATTTATTTTTTATGCATTTTACAGAAAAGTCTATTCATTTGTGCTGTGAATGTTTTTGTACTAATTACCGGATACTATTTCTTACAAAGATCAATAAAAATCAGTGTGAGGAAAATTATCGAACTTATTGTTGAAGTAATTTTAGTGAAAGAGGCATTGTATATCGCATATTCTATTCTGCAGAGAACACCAATCTCATTATCTACTATCATTACAAACCTAATCCCAAATAATTATTTCGTCATTCTATATTGTGTATTATTATGTATGGCGCCCTTTATATCAAAAGTTATTTGGCGTGTTATGTGAAAAAAACAGCTGAAGTATTTTTGTATGTAGTATACTGATTGTATTTTTCATTCTATACATTTATAACAGATGCATTAGAGGCTATATCTCGAACTTCTTTTGCGGGCATTAATTCCATAGGGTTATATGGGGATCAACAAGGATATACGATAATTAATTTTTATGTTGGTATATATTGTTGGAGCTTATCTACGTATAACTAACGTACAGTACAACTTGAAAAAAATAGTATTGTTTTATATATGGTCTCAACCATGCTAATCTTCTTTGCAGCGCTCGTGAGTGTTCGCTATTCTTTTGCACAAATTTCCTATAATTATAACAATCCACTTGTAATTTTTTTCAGGGCAGTCGGTTTTATTTATGATTTTTAAGAATCTCAGTATTGGTTCTAATAAAATTATCAATGTATTGGCGAAGAGCAGTTTTATGACATACTTGATTCATCCAGCAATCTTGGTACTGATACCATTTCGATAAAATGATGACTTTACCAGCATATCTATATATAATGGTTAGTATTTTGTACCTATCATAATTTATTTGGTGAGTTGGTTAGTAGATCTTTATTTATCAATATGTGATGTCTTTTTATCACAAGAGCGCTTGATAAAGGATTTAAATAATCTTACGATAAATATAGAGGATTTAGTATGAAGTTAAGAAACTTAGAGATCAAAGATGCGCCACTTATGTTGGAGTGGATGCATGATAAAAATGTAACGAGCAAATTACATCGCAACTTTGCTGCTATGAAACTTGAAGATTGTGAGAAGTTTATTCAATCAAGGGATTTTTAGATAAAGAGAATTTACATCTCGCAATCGTAGACGATAACGATGAATACATGGGAACTGTATCTTTAAAAGATATTCATCAAGAAGATGGGTATGCAGAATTTGCAATCACGATACGTCGTGCTGCAATGGGAAAAGGTTATTCTACTTATGGCATGCGCGAAATTATTCGCCAAGAGCTTGGAAGAACTTAAAGCTAAATGCTGTATATTGGTGTGTTGCGAAAAGACAATCTAAGAGCTGTAAAGTTTTTATGATAAGAAATGACTATCAGAGTATTAGAAAAAGGATATTCCGAAAGAATTACTTGAAAATTATTCGCCAGATTTGTTAGATGGATTTTATTGGTATAAAGCAGTTTGAGGGAAAAAGAGGTATCAATTTGAGAAAATTATTGGAAAAGTATAGAAGTATCCCGATTGAGTTAAAGGCTTCTGTTGCATATACCATATGTAACGTGCTAGTAAACTCAGTTGCTATCATAACAATACCTTTATTTACGCGTCTATTGACGACGGAACAGTATGGGCAATTTAGTATTTATCAGTCATGGTTGTCAATCATGACAATTTTCTTGAGCTTAAATTTGCCATATGGTTCCTTTAATACAGCAATGGTAAAGTTTGAAAATGACCGGGATAGGTATATCTCTTCTGTAGAAGTTATCTGTATTACATTAAGCGCATTGTTTATGATGATATATTTGCCATTTAGTTCAATATGGAATCGATTTATTTGAACTGCCGACATATTTGATGGTTTTAATGTGCTTTTGAAATTCTTGCGCAGGCCTCATTACAATTTTGGTATGGCAAAAGAAAAGATTTAGTTTTCAGTATAAAGCTGTAGTAATTGTTACACTGCTAATTGCTTTTCCTAGCCCCTATCATTAGTTTAATTTTTGTAATGTATGCTCAGGAGAAAGGATTTTGCAAGGATTGTTGGTGGATCTGCTGTTACGATTACATTTGGATTAATATTCCTTCTTTACAATATGAGGAAGGGGAGTTTCAGTATCAACAAGAAATATATTAAATACGCTCTCAGCTTTAATATCGCGTTGATACCATATTATTTATCACAGACAATTTTCAACCAGAGTGATCGTTTAATGATTAAATATTTCCAAAGGGGTAGATAAGGCTGGTATTTACAGTGTTGCATATTCTTTAGCAACAATTCTAGTGTTCGTTTTAAATGCAATTAATAACTCATATGTACCTTGGCTATATAAGAAGATTAAAATGAAGCAAGCTGAATCTAACAAGTATGTGTCATCTATGATTGCGATTATTATGGCATTCTTATTATTCTGTGTCGTAGGTGTGGCGCCTGAAATCATCTATATTATGGCGGGAACCAAGTATTTAGGAGCAATCTGGGTAGTACCACCTGTAGCGATGAGTTTATTATTTCTATTTTATGCACAGTTATTTATAAATATCGAATTTAATTATGAAGAAAAATGGTTGCTTGTAGGATCTTACTGTTGTGGCGGCCATTATCAATATTGTGTTAAATGGAATTTTTATTCCAGTGTTTGGATATGTTGCTGCTGCATATACTACCTTAGCAAGTTATATCATATTCACTTTTTCTAATTATTTTGCATATAAAGTAGTATGTAAAAAAGCAGAATTTAAATGATAATTTATTTGACTATAAAAGTTATTCTTGATTGCAGTTGTATTCTGCACATTCTGTTTTTTGCTGCAATGGGCTTTATATACACATAGCATGATACGATATGCACTAGGTATATCGTTGTTATTCTATTGGCTATAAGTAAAAATAGAATTCTCAACAAGTATAAGGAAATTCAGCAAATATTTGCTGGAAGTGATAATGAGTAGTGGAGGTAGGAATGAAAAGTATTAAAGATATTCTAATCAATACCGCATATAATAAACTTAGCTATAAAACATACGTACGGTTAAACTATCTTTTACAAGTAAATATCATAACACATTAAATACAAGAAACAAAAAGATATGAAAATTTTATTTCTCATTGTCCTAAAAAAACGGGGAGATGAGAAGATAACAGTAGTATTTTTTTGCCAATTTCCTAGTTTGTGGAATGGTTTAGATTCAATATACAGAGCTGCGTTAGAAAATAAACTGGTAAATGCTGTATTGGTTGCAATACCAGAAAAACAATTTACGAAGGATATGATGTAACTAAAAGAAGCGTATGGGGAAAAATGTATCCTATACATTCTTGAGACAAAAAGGGTTGTGAAGTGATTGATGGTTTTTAATGATGAGGGATTGGTTTGATTTAAAAACAATTCATCCAGATTATGTATTTCTGCCAAGACCATATGACATTCATATGCCAGAAATTTATAGAAGTTATACTATTTCTCCTTATGCGAAGGTTTGTTATATTCCTTATGGATATGATTTTAAATATATGGGATCCAAAGATGTCTTATGAAGCAGACTTCTTATCTAGTGTACATACAATATTTGCAGAGAATACTTTTTATGCAAATATGTTAAATGAGACATTTCGGATGTTGAAATGGAATAAGAAAAATATTTGATATTGGATATCCAAGGTTTGACCTCTATTCTAACTATGAAAAAAATATACATCTGATATTAAAGGTGTTTGTTTGGATGCCTCGATGGACAGTGGACTCAACTGTGGAAGCGTCAACGTTCTTTCAATACAAGGATAGTATAATTAACTACTTCTTAAAGAATAAAGACTTACAATTAATTTGTCGCCCTCATCCATTGATGTTAAGAAATTTTGAATCATCCGGATTAATGACACATCAAAAAGTCTTAGATTTCTTAAAATTCTTCCAAGAGAATGAAAATTTTCCATTACGATGAAGATGGAGATTACCTGAAATCATTCATGCAAACAGATGCGTTTATCTCAGACTATTCATCATTACTGATTGAAGAAATGGCGCTCAATAAGCCGGTTCTTTACACAGGAAGCATAAAGAACTTTGATACATATATGAAGAACAAACTGGATGCACTCTATGTTATTCATGATGAAGAGAATTTATTGACGATGATGAATTATTTGGCGAATGGAATTGATTCAAAACGGGAAGTCCGCACAAAAATAGTCAGTGATATTATGAATATTTCTGATAATAGTATTGGTGGAAAGATTATTCATTCCCTTATCTGTGATTCTAGAGAATAAGATTTTTGCAGAGTATCTACTATTGGACCTGTAGTCCGATAGTAGATGTTTTATTATGTTGCTAAAATGATTTTTGGTAATATCTGTCATTCTATGTTAACCTCTTACTACGGGTATATGCTATTGTTTGAATGAATTATGAGCAATGAGTTTGATATTCACAAAGCATGAATTAGTATATATTATATTTACTTAGAGCGGAGGAATGCCGATGAATAAAAAAATGTGATTAAAAGACTTTCGATAGTACTATTAACATTTATACTAAGTTTAACCAATTTAATCACCTATGCTAATGCATATTCCGATAAAGCGAGTAGTGATGGGTGGCTTACCTATTACCCTATGCAATGTGGCGGTTCTACATCATTTGAAGTAGATTGGATTAATGATACGGCAGGATTTGATCTTAGGGGCTGCTATGCGACTTTTGGTGAGGCAAAAACAGCAATGAATACTGTTGGCGATGATGCTGTAATTCGCCATCCAGGAAGTTATAGCATGACTCATATTATCGCTATGAAATATGGTGTGGCGTATACATACCCTGGAAGAGAGGGTAGCTTATTAATGAAAGTTAATGGCTATCAGAATAGTGCACAGACTTACACTTCTAAATATAGACAACTGGATTATTGGGATACTTTATCCTTTGATGCGAATACAGGAAGGGGAAATATTTATGTTACTCTTGCTGGTTTTGATGCTGTAGCGGAGTTATTCAACGTGGACTTGATTCCACAAAAGTTTATTGATAAGCATTTTCCTATTTGGTTAGGTGGATATGATGCTTCAGATGAACATGAAGCACCATATTATACACAGATTCAAAGAACTTATTACGCAGTCGAGCAACGCGGCAATTATAAAGATTTAGTGTTATACGCATTTAGTGGTTGGGGAAAAAATGGTGGTACCCCTATCAATATTGCCGCAATCAGTGTTTGTCCAGCGGCTGATTGGATGAATGTTGGTGATTATTATTATACATATGATGATATCAACTATTTTTAGAGATCCATATTTCAGGGATAAAGGCTGGTACATATGTAAACTATTATCAATTTGTTCCTATGCGATCAAAATCGTATATTCCTAGTGAAGCATATAATGGTTTCTTGGCAGCAAAGGGTTATACAAATAGCGTAATGTGGAATACGGGACAATATTTTATTGCTGGTCAACAAAATTATGGTGTAAATGCAATGCTAGTATTTGCACAGGCTTGTAATGAGAGTGCTTATGGTACAAGTTACTTTGCAAGAAATCGTTATAATCTATTTGGCTGGAATGCGGTAGATAGTAATCCAAATGAAGCGTCTCGATATTCAGATTTACAGTATGCAATTGGTATGCAGATGGGGGTGCAGCTGCAATATGGCTATATGACTTCTAAAAATAGACATACATTCTATGGGGATCATTTAGGGAATAAGGGGTCTGGTATTACTGTGAAGTATGCTTCTGCACCATACTATGGGTTGCAATTGGCTGCAGTTGCATATGAATTTGATAAATTCTCGAAGAACTATAACGGTGAGTTGACAGACTATAATACAACACAGATTGGTCTTGTGACGGAGTCAGGTGTAAATGTTCGCTCTGCACCAAATGGGAATGTTTTATACCAAACTGGATACGCTACAGGTTACCAGAAGACATATACCGTTGCGGTATTGGGACAGAGCGGTGATTGGTATCAAATTCAATCATTAGATCGTGTTGTGAACGGTCATAATGGTGTAGATATGTCCGACCGAACGGCTAAAATTTATAACTGGGAACAAAGCGTAGGTTATATCTCAGCACAATATGTTCAATTACTAAACACGAAGGTAACACCGATAATTCCACCATCTACTGCTGGAGAGTGGAGAAAAGATGGTGTTGGGTGGTGGTATCGTTTCTACGATGGAACTTATCCTAAATCACAATGGTTACAAATCCCATCAAATGGCGAAAATGCTTGGTATCATTTTAATGAACAGGGCTATATGGATACAGGATGGTTAAATGACGGTGGATATCGCTACCATTTAGGCACAGCCGATGATGGAAAGATGAAAGTCGGTTGGCAAACAATTGAAGATGATTGGTATTTCTTTAATACGTCTGGACAACTTTTGACGGGATGGCTTCATGTTGGTGGACAATGGTATTACAGTGATGCTACAACTGGAAAGATGCAAACAGGCTGGCTAATGGATGGTGGAAATAAATATTACTTGAATCCTAATGGCGGTAATATACTAACCGGTTGGCAAACAGTTGAAAATGGATTGTACTATCTAAAACAATTCAGGACAAATACAGACAGGATGGTTCCAAATTGGTGGTTTATGGTATTACGGTGATACATCTACTGGACAAGTCCAGACTGGTTGGTTAACAGAAGGTGGCCATAAATATTACTTAAATATAGAGTGATGGGAAAATGCTTGTAGGGTGGAATCAGATTGAAGATGAATGGTATTACTTTAATCTGTCGGGTCATCTTCAAACAGGCTGGATTCATGCAAATGGAGTATGGTATTACAGTGCACCTGATACAGGAATTATGCAGACAGGATTCGTAGATATTGATGGAAATAGGTATTATCTAAATCCACCAGGTGGAAATATGATTACAGGTTGGAGCCAAATTAACGGAGATTGGTACATCTTTAACACAAGTGGTCATCAATTATCTGGCTGGGTTTATACATATGGCTTGTGGTATTATATGGACCCTACGAATCAAAATAAAATGGCAACTGGTTGGATAACGGATACTTCTGGTAATCAGTATTTTATTAATGCTGATGGGACTTGGAGAGGATAAAAGATTCTGAAAAATAGTAAGGTCGAATCGTATTTGAGGATTCGACCTTATATTTTTGAATATCATACTATTTATCGATACATATGCACATAGTTATCGTATGATGAAAATGATTTAATAAATGATTGGGATTGTGAATGGCGTATACTTTCTAACAGATACACTACCAATGTATAGGATATAATGGTATTATTGAAAGAGAAATTTTCAGGAGAAAACTGTATGAAAGGTATTGTTTTTAGCTGGAGGGTCTGGAACTAGACTATATCCACTCACAAAAGTTACTTCTAAAACAATTGTTACCAGTATATGATAAGCCAATGATTTTTCTATCCAATTAGTACTTTGATGCTTGCTGGTATTCGCGACATTCTAATTATTTCTACGCACATGATTTTGCCTAACTTTGAACGTCTGCTAGGGTGATGGTTCAAGTATGGGTGTGCATTTTTCTTACAAAAGTTCAGGAAAAGACCTGATGGGCTTGCACAGGCATTTGTTTTTAGGAAAAAGAGTTTATCAGGGATGACTCTGTATGCTTTAGTGCTAGGTGATAATATTTTCTATGGAAATCATTTTGGCAGGATGTTAAGAGAAGCTGTGCGTAATGCGGAAGATAATCATCGTGCAACTGTATTTGGCAAATATGTAAATGATCCAGAAAGATTTGGTATCGCTGAGTTTGATGATAATGGAAAGGTAATTTCTTTAGAAGAGAAACCAAGTCAACCAAAATCAAATTATGCGGTTGTTGGCTATATTTCTATGATAATCGTGTTGTAGAGTATGCTTCTACATTGAAACCTTCTGCACGTGGAGAATATGAAATTACAGACTTGAATCGTATCTTCCTAGAAAAGGGAGATTTAGATTTACAAGTGTTAGGAAGAGGTTTCTCATGGGTAGATACAGGGACAATTGAATCCATGGCAGATGCCGCTAACTATGTTCGTTCTATCGAGCATATTCAAGGTATACGCATTTCTGTTCCAGAGGAGATTGCTTTCTACAATGGTTGGATAAGTGAAGAAGAATTGTTAGCAACTGCTGAAGAATATGGAAAGAGTCCTTATGGCCAATATTTAAAGAATATTGCAAAGGGTAACATACAAGATACCATCACAAAAGTGACGAAGGAGAATAAGTAGAATGAATATTATTGTTACAGGTGGAGCCGGTTTTTATTGGTAGTAATTTTTATTTTTCATATGTTAAAGGAACATCCGGATTATCGTATTATCTGTGTTGATGCATTAACATATGCAGGAAATCTATCTACTCTAGAACCGGTTATGGATAATCCGAATTTCCGATTTGTGAAGTTGGATATTACAGATAGAGAAGGTGTATATAAGTTATTTGAAGAAGAACATCCAGATATGGTTGTTAACTTTGCGGCCGAATCACATGTAGATCGTTCGATTGAAGACCCGGAGATTTTCTTACGAACAAATATTATTGGAACTGCTGTATTAATGGATGCATGTCGCAAATACGGTATTCAAAGATATCATCAGGTATCTACAGATGAAGTATATGGTGATTTACCATTAGATCGTCCGGATCTTTTCTTCACAGAGACAACACCAATTCATACATCATCACCATATAGTTCTTCTAAGGCTTCTGCTGACTTATTGGTACTTGCATACCATAGAACCTATGGATTACCTGTAACATTAAGCCGTTGTTCAAATAACTATGGTCCATATCACTTCCCAGAGAAGTTAATTCCATTAATGATTATCAATGCGTTACATGATAAGCCATTGCCTGTTTATGGTGAGGGCTTAAATGTGCGTGACTGGTTATATGTTGAAGACCATTGCCGTGCAATTGATTTAATCATTCATAAGGGGCGTGTAGGAGAAGTTTATAATGTCGGCGGACATAACGAAATGAAGAATATCGATATTGTAAAGATTATCTGCAACGCCTTAGGAAAACCTGAGTCATTGATTACACATGTTGTTGACCGTAAGGGACATGATATGCGTTATGCAATTGACCCAACTAAGATTCATAATGAATTAGGATGGTTACCTGAGACTAAGTTTGAAGATGGCATCAAGAAGACAATTGAATGGTATTTAGCTAATGAAGATTGGTGGAAGCCAATTATTAGTGGAGAGTATCAAAAAGTATTATGATAAAATGTACGGGAACCGATAAGGTTCTCGTTTCGTATGTTTGAAAGGATTGAAAATATGAAAGTGTTAGTTACAGGAGTATCAGGACAACTTGGTCATGATGTTATGAATGAGTTAGCAAAGAGAGGGTATGAAGGAATTGGAAGCGGCATGGAAGAAGTATATGCCGGAATTCAAGATGGTACCTCAGTTGAGACAATGCCTTATGTTCAACTAGACATAACTGATGAGAATGCTGTAAGTAAAATGATTCATGAAATCAAACCGGATGTGGTCATACATTGCGCAGCATGGACGGCAGTAGATATGGCCGAAGATGATAATTTGGTCGAAAAAGTACGTTTGGTAAATGCTAAGGGAACACAGTATATCGCATCTGCATGCAAGGATATTGATTGTAAAATGGTTTATATCTCAACAGATTATGTATTCAATGGACAAGGTGAAACACCATGGCAACCTGATTGTAAGGATTATGCACCATTAAATGTATATGGACAGACAAAGCTTGAGGGTGAACTGGCCGTTGCGAATACATTGGACAAATACTTTATTGTACGTATTGCGTGGGTATTTGGGAAAAAAATGGCAAGAATTTTATTAAGACGATGTTGAAGGTTGGCAAAACACATGATGAAGTGCGCGTTGTAAATGATCAGATTGGAACGCCAACATATACATTAGACCTATCTAGATTATTGGTTGATATGTGTGAAACCGAAAAGTATGGATACTATCATGCTACAAATGAAGGTGGATATATTTCTTGGTATGATTTCACAAAAAGAAATCTATCGTGTTGCTGAGCTATACAACAAAGGTAGTACCTGTAACAACTGCAGAATATGGTTTAGCTAAAAGCTGCCCGTCCATTTAATTCTAGATTGGATAAATCTAAATTAATTGAGAATGGATTTCAACCTCTTCCAACTTGGCAAGATGCGGTTGAAAAGATATTTGAAAAGAATTGGATTTAGATAACTTATAAGAAAGAGGATATTTATGGGACAAATTCAAGTAGAAAAAGAATGTAGGGTGGAATTGAAGGTCTTACTGTCATTACACCTGCTGTACATGGGGATGACCGTGGATACTTCATGGAAACGTATAATGAAAATGATATGAAGGAAGCTGGAATTGATATTACATTTGTACAAGATAATCAATCTATGTCCAAAAAAGGTGTATTACGTGGTTTACATTATCAGAAGCAATTTCCTCAGGCAAAGTTAGTGCGTGTAATTAAAGGTAGTGTATTTGATGTTGCTGTAGATTTGCGTGCTGAGTCGAAGACATATGGGAAATGGTTTGGAATAGAACTAACGGAAGAAAATAAAAAGCAGTTCTTGGTACCTGCAGGTTTTGCACATGGTTTTTTAGTTCTTAGTGATATTGCGGAGTTCTGCTATAAAGTTACAGATTTTTATCATCCAAATGACGAGGGTGGAATTGCTTGGAATGATCCAGAATTAGGTGTTAAATGGCCACAGGTATACGGTGAGTACCCAGGCAGCGCAGACGCGTCTGGATACTATCTAGAGGACGGTACTAAGTTATCTTTTGAGTGAGAAGGATCAGGCACAGTTAGGATTAAAAGATACGTTTAAATTTTTAATATATTTTCAAAAAAAGGGTTGCATTGGAAAAATAAACGGCATTTTTGAATTGTTGTTTACCATTGTGTCCTTTTTGTGATTTTAATCTATAGATACGGTATATATGTTTGAAAATATGCTAAATATTTCTATGGATTTGTGCAGTGTATTGAATTTTTGGTGTAGATTATAATTTCAACATGGTACAATTATTCTATGTCACAAGAGGAAAAAGTATGGTAAGAAAACAAACAAATAAAGAAAAGAAAGAATGACTAAAATATCATTATCGCTATTGTTGATAACGGTAATTTGTGTTGTTATAGCTATTGCTTGGAACATCATTAGTATCTCTTTCCGACAAAGTGGTGCTGGTGAAACAATTATTAAAGAAAATATTTCTGATAAATATACGAATCAGTACTATACAATTGGAAATAACCCAACAGAAATTACCAAATCTTATTTTCTTGAACTAAACAATGCAATTACTTCTGGCGATACCACTGAAATTGCAAAAGATGTTGTGAAGTCGTTTATCTGTCAATACTATACATGGACAAATAAAGATGGGAAACTATGATATTGGTGGTATGCAATATATCTATAAGCCACGTCAGAAAGATTTTGAAAGATATACTTTATATAATTTTTATAAAGATATGGATTTATATTTGACGCAACTTGGAAGAAATCGTTTAATTGAGGTTTCTGAAGTGATGATTAATAGTGCTTCTGGATCTGAGGAGTATACTGTAACACTTCCAACAGGGCAGAATCAATTACTCTTCCTAGTGTAAAAGTAGAAGCTTCGTGGATGTATAATACAGATACAGGAATGAATATCGATGCTATCCAAAAACCATGCAATTTTTCACGTGGTAAATCACGATGGAAGAATGGAAATTGCTTCAATTTCGGAGGCTGAATAATCATGAGTAGAAACCAAATGAATCAACAAAGAGAATATATATTAAAGAAGAGGTCTCGCCCTGTTTCTAGACAGCAACTAGTTATTAACTTGCTAATGTCAGTTATTACAGCGTTATTTAATATTTTAGCAATATTAGTTGTATATCAAGTTTCTAAATATGCTTCTGTAAGTAAACTTAAATTTATTGTAGGAAATATTATTGCATTAGCTCTATTACTTTTTGTTAGATGGTTTTGGTATATGTTTCAATCAGAAAACGAAAACCTCGTATTTTAATTGCTTGCTTACTTGTTTTTAACACTGTTAGTTCCTTCAATGGAATATGCTTGGTTTCTCTTGCATCGTATTAATACGAGTGTTACGAAGATTACTGAACACAAAAAGTGAAGAGAGTGTATCTGCCTCATTTATTATTTATACTGAATCTATCGGTTCACCGATAACACAGATTAGCGATTTGTCTGGGAAAAAGGTTGGTATCTTATCCGGAACACATATGGCGGAAGTTGCAAAAGAAGCGTTTAGAGAATGAAAGTGTGACAGCAACATTTGTTGAGTACACAAATTCAATTGAGGAGTTTAGTGCGTTAATTAATGGTGACATCGATTCTGCTGTATTACCACTCTACATATGCAACTACAATTGGTGAAGATGCAAACTTAAAGATGTTTGTTGAGAAAACAAAATCTATATTAAATTTCTCTGATACAGTTACAACAAATGCACAAGTTGCAAGCAATAAAGATATTACTAAAGACCCTTTTACAGTACTTTTCTAACTGGTGAAAACGAAGGCTTAGCAGACACAATTATTCTAATGTCTGTAAATCCAATCAGTATGAAGATTACAATGACATCTATTGCACGTGACTCGTATGTACCAATTACATGTAATGGGTATGGTAAAAGTAAGATTAATGCTGCACATTATACGAGTGAAGGCTGCATGGTAGATACTGTCGAAAATTTAACAGGAGTATCAATTGACTATACTGTTGAATTCAATTTTGCAAGTGTGATTCAAATTGTTGATGCTGTTGGTGGTGTTGATGTTGATATTACAGAATCATTCGATGCGCAATCATGGAATATCATATCTGATGAACTTGAGGTTTATCACATTGAAGCGGGTGACAATCAACACTTAGATGGTAAATTGGCGCTAGGCTATGCGCGAGAACGCCATGCATTTGTGGATGGAGATTTTGCTCGGCAGAGACATCAGCAGGAAATTATCTCTCAAGTGATAGCCAAAATCATGGCATCTAAAGATCCGAATATAGCAGTATCAGTATTAGAGGCTGCTGGTGAGAATGTTAAGACAAATATGTCAGTTGAACAGTTATTAAATTTTGTGACTTATTTAATGGCAAAAGCGCAGAGATATTATGACTCTGATAATTTATCTGGTTTATTAAATATGCAACAATCGCGTATCTTTGGCTATGATTCATCGGTTTGGAATGAAGGTCTGCAAATGGATTTATATACTTATGAACTATATAAAGGTTCTGTGATTGCGAGGCAAATAATATCGAACGTAATACTAACCTAAATACTCCATATGAATTGCCTAATTCTGTAAACTGGAATGCGATGCAGGACTATCCTGTTCCTCCTGTTTCAGCTGATTATGTATATAAATATAAGGATCAAAAGCTAATTCGTATTTTCAAAAGATTGCACCAGCTATTTTCTGCTTGCTTTAAAGAAAAGAGAATAGCTGGTTTTTCAATCGTATTATGATAGAAAAGGAGGAAAAATAGTTCTATGTGTTTGAAAAAAATAGAACATCTACAAAAAAGGCAGTTATATTCTTCTCGATATTTATACTATTGTTTTTGATGATTCAAGTTCCATTTTATAAAGGGCAAGAATATGGATATCAATATAAAAATGTTTATGGAAATTACACAATTTTTTGAGCGGTTTGAAGGAAACAGTGATGTAATATTCCTTGGGGATAGTGTGGGTTGGGCAGCGTTCTCTCCAGCAGAGTTATGGCGGTATATTGGTGTTAGTTCATATAATCTTTGTACATCTGGACAATGGTTGATGGATACAAAAGCAATTATAAATCATTTAAACAACAAGATGCCTAAAATAATGGTGTTAGAAGGAAGCATGCTGTTTGAACATCCTAATAAATTTAAAAATATTTTTGCAAAATATTTGCCATTATTCCATTATCATGATTTTTTTATCGTTTCTCATTTGGTACAAAAATCCTATTTGGAAAAGACTTTAGGATTCGATAGTAGTGATGCAGTTCAGGCATATACTAATGGTGAATCATATATGGCACAGACTACAAAAAAATGACGAGATGAGCAGGATTCTCTTAAATATCTTGATTATATTTTTGACAAAATGCAAAGAAAATAATACAGAAGTGGTGATAGTTACACTGCCAAATAGTAAAGGGTGGAATTCGAGTAAAAACGCATATTTAAATAATTTATGCAAAGATAGAAATATACCATTTATTGATTTTTAATTTATTACTAAATGATGTGAATTTTGATTGTGCAAACGGATACTCGTGATGCAGGAGAGCATATGAATAATTTAGGCTCAGAAAAAAATCATGAATTATTTAGCTCATTATTTTCAGGAGAATTATCATTTAACGGATTGTCGGAATAACGTAAATTATCAATTGTGGAATGAAATGTTTGGGAAAAGGTGAATAGTTATGCAATTTGGTTATCATTCTTTCATATTCATATGTTTTTCCTTCAATTTTTGATGATATTTTATCAAGTATTACCGAGTAGTCTTCGTAAATATGTAATTATTCTATTTAATTATTCTTTTTCTGTTTTTATGGTCAAAAGCTAGCGGTACTTTTGCAGATTTGTTTGATGCTGATAACATACTTAATTGGCTTGAGAATGAATTATTTTATAAAACGTGGAAAAGATAAAGCAAATAAGTGAAAGTAAAACGCTATATGTGTTTTGGGATTATACTCAATATTGGAATGCTTATAGTGATGAAATATACCAATTTCTTTTTGAGGGATTGGAACTGATATTCTGAACGTACAATTTACACCTTTACGATTATTTATCCCAGTGGGTATTAGTTATTATGCACTACAGCATATTTCTTATCTAATTGATATTTCTTCTCACGAGTGTGGAAGCTGAAACTAATATATTTTTGTTTTACTATGTATACAAGTTTTTGCTACGATATTGCAGGGACCAATTACACGCTTTCGTGAGGTGAAGGATGAGTTGCATCATTTAGTGGCAATTAAATCTGAAAATGCAGTGCAAGGATATCGACGTATTTTATGGGGACTATTCAAAAAGGTTGTTATTGCAGATAGAGTTGCTCCTGCAGCAAACTATTTATTCATTATTCATACAAATCAAGGTGCGGTGGTCATTCTCGCAGCAATTTTATGTACTATTCAACTCTATATGGATTTTTCTGGTACAGTAGATATCTCGATTGGCGCTGCACAAATATTTGGCATTCATTTACCAGAAAATTTCCGTCAACCTTTCTTTGCAAAAAATGCAACGGATTTTTGGCATCGTTGGCATATTACACTTAGCCAGTACTTACGTGACTATGTATTCTATCCAATTTCCTTAAGCAAGTCTATGATGAATCTTTCTAAGTGGTTAAAGAAGCATACAGACAAGGTATTAGCTAAAATAGTTGGCCCATTTATTGCACTATTTACAGTATGGCTTTGTAATGGCTTATGGCATGGGGCAAATATTTTGTTTATACTTTATGGAGTGTATTATTTTTGTATTAATGGTTGTAGAGAATATTATGGACAAACCACTCAAGAAATTAATGAAGAAACTTAAAATAACTGATACAAATAAAGGATTGATCGTTTTTAGGTTTGTGAAAACTGCTTGTGATTGTTTGTTATGGCGAAATGATGTGTCGTGTCTCGAATGTTGGTGAACTTGTAAGTATGACACAAAGTGTATTTGTTAATTTTGATCTATCAAATGTGATAGATATAGTGCCAAATATGCCTATGTTTTCGTCAGACTGGATTATTATGATAGTTGGTGTATTAGTTGTATTCTTTGTGAGCGTTTGTGCTGAAAAGAAGATAGATTTAAAAGGAAAATTTGAAACTCTATCTGTTTGGCAACGCTGAGGGATTCTATATACAATTATCTTTATCATAATTATATTTGGCGCGTATGGCCCGGGATATGATAAAATTGCGATGATATATGCTGGCTTTTAGTAGAACCTTCAAGAAATAAGAAATACATATCAAAAATTACAAAAAAAGACAATTCTGAGAGAATCATTTAAAGGAACTGTCTTTTTCTATTGCTTAAGCGAAATTAGTCGTGGGTTTGACTAAAATGCAACGAAATCAGTTGTGGGTCAATCATATACAAAATAAGGATATCTATGTCATCGTGGCTGGTGACTAAGATATCCTTTTAGAAAAAGATTGAAGTATAGTTTGATTTTATTTGTTTAATGTATCGATTATTTGTTTGGTATATGTGCCACGTTTTTTGTGTTCTCGTTTTCTGGAATATAGACATGTAGTCAAGCAATAGAATAGTTTGTCGTTTAGGCAGTATAGTGCACGTGCACGAAAACGTTCTAGGTTTGTATATCCATTGGATACCTCGATCAGTAATCGAAGTTTCTGATTGATGTTTTCAGCTAATGCATTGGATTGTCGTCTATCATCATAAGGCCTTCTAAAGCTATTGATAATTTCTGGTTTCCAGTTTTTCAGTAGAGATATGAATTCCTTATAGCAGTCTAACTTAGAGTGTTCAAATAGTTCGATCAGATAATCAAGTTGTGCACCCGCTTCTTCAAAAGAGCAGCGTTTATTGAAGTCTCTATATAGCTCCTTTAATTCATACGCAAGCTTTAAATCAGGACTTATCTCCAACAACATGTTGTAAAAGGTCCCTGTAATTCATCTTCTGGCGAAATTTTGAATTATATCTTGGCTCGTTATCGAGGTCGAATGAATCAGTTTCTAATAACTTATGCCAGGTCTTCAGCAGATAGTAACTAGGACTATCATAGACACACTGTTTCATGATTCCAACGCGTATGCGTAAAGCACTCTGCAAGGTGTTTGATAACATGGAAAGGGTCTACTGCTATTTCGCAATGTCTTAGGTACTTTTTACACACATCTCTATAAGGTTCCCACATATCGATTGTCACGTACTTTACCTTGTCTCTCTCCGATTGTGGAATCATTTCAAAGTGTTTTCGACAGCGTTACTTTTCGAACGATTTGGCAGTATCTCGTTTAATGTCCTGTGATTGTTGTCTACGAATACACAAGTATGAACCACCGTATTTTTGCCATAGAAGAAGATATCTCATCGATACCAAGGTTCTCAGGAAGTGTTAATCTAGGTGCACGGATGAAACTATCGGCATACATTCTTACGATTGTGTCGGATACGTGGTATTTATGCGCAATATCCTTGTATGTCATACGAACATTGTGCAGATCCAAGGCAATCGCATTGAGTACTGCGTATGACTGATGGAAGTTCTCTGGGCCAAATGGACTTGGCTCGGAGAAGGACTTCCCACATTCTTTACAGACATAGCGTCTTCTTGTCCAATCTATGATGGATGGAATCCCTGCAACGTCAAGGTGGTTATAGCTGTATGAAGAATAATCCTTTATTTTTGTATGACCTCCACAACAGGGACAGGTAGGGTGAGTATCATTCAGTTTTATTAAGATGTGTAATTTGTCAGATGATTTATGTGTATCAATCAAAAAAATCATATCGTCACTAACATTAAGTGTGGATATGATAAAATCATTTATAGCCATATGGCGCCTCCTATCGTTATTATTCAATCTTTTTCCAACTTGAATTCTAACATAGGAGTTTTTTATTAGTTGAGACCCCGAGTAAATTTGGAGGGTATCCCCGAGTTATAAAAAGAGGTCAAAATTTGACCCCTAGAAATTTCGGAGGGTCGCTCGACCCCGACTGATTTTTGAGTGCCTTTCTATTTTCCTACAGGATAATTCCCGGGATTTTTCCGACGGATAAATTTAGCTTAATGCTAGTACAAAATTAATTCTTAATTTTTAAAAAGTTCATAACATGGATCCTAACTCTTTTGGGGTGAAAAGATATTTTTATTTAGCATGCTGCACCCAATTAAAAACTATAAGAATTTCATTTGGTTGATTGTTTTTAAATTGGATATTCTATTGAAAAATTTATTAAGTTATTGACCATAGGTAATGAATATACTATACTAAATCTGTTCAAAAATTATAAATGGAGAATATTATGAACGATATCCAATCTAAAAATCTTATGTAATCTCAAAGAAAATGAATTACTTTCCCAAAGACAACTTGCTAAGAATATCGGTGTTTCACTTGGATTATTAATCGTGAATATAATGGATTAATCTCTTCTGGTCTTATTACAGAAGGTGGAAAGTTAACCAAAGAAGCACTTAAGAATATAAAGAATAATAAGCCTAAACAGGCTATTATTTTAGCTGCAGGTTATGGACAACGCATGGTACCTATTAATATGGATAAGCCAAAGGGGTTATTAACTGTATATGGTGAAACACTAATTGAACGTTTGATTCGTCAACTTCATGAGGTAGGTATTACAAAGATTTATGTGGTTGTGGGGTATATGAAAGAAGCTTATGAATTTTTGATTGATCAATATGATGTTGAACTTGTCATCAATCGAGAATATGCGACTAAGAATAATCTCCATTCTCTTGCAAAAGTATCGAATCATTTGGATTGCAGTTATATTGTGCCATGTGATATTTGGTCTAGTTCTAATCCATTTTCTATATATGAATGTAACTCATGGTATATGATGAGTGATTTATCCAATCCAACTTCAGATTTACGCGTAAATAAACAATTTCATATCGTATTAAAAGATAAGAGAAATGAAGGAATTGTAGTATTGGCATTTCCTATATCAATCATTTAGATGCCAAATGGTTAAAGGAACGTTTAGTTTCTATGGCAGAAAAACACGTTATGATAACTCCTTTTGGGAAGACTGTTTATTTGAAGGAGAAGGGTATAGAATCGGTGCGAAGTTAGTACGTCATGAGGATGTACATGAAATCAATACATATGAAGACTTTGAGATATTGATGAAGAGTCTGAAAATTTAAAGTCCGATACAATCTCTGTGATTGCGAATGCATTGCACGTAAGTAATTCGAAAATTAAGAATATTCAGATTCTAAAGAAAGGGATGACAAATCGATCGTTCTTATTTGAATGTCAAAATCAAAGATATATCATGCGTATTCCGGGTGAAGGTACAGATAAATTGATTGATCGCAAAAAGGAAAGCTTCAGTTTATCGTGCATTAGATGGTAAACAGATCTGTGATGATGTTATTTATATCAATGAGAAGAATGGATATAAGATAACAAAGTTTATGGAGAATTCACGTGTATGTGATACGAATAACCAAGAGGATTTACGTGCATGCATGAAAGTCCTTCGAGCATTCCATAATCAAAATATACAAGTTAAACATATATTCGACTTATATGGACAGTTAGAGTATTACGAGAAGCTATGGAATGGAAGAAAATCAATCTATCAAGATTATGAACTAACGAAAAAAACATATTCTTTCTTTACGCAGCTTTGTTGAGAGTAATGTTAAGAGAAAGACGTTGACACATATTGACGCGGTGCCGGATAACTTTATGATTCAAGCATTAGAAAATGGTAAACAAGATATTCGTTTGATTGACTGGGAATATGCAGGCATGCAGGATCCAGATCTGGATATTGCGATGTTTAGCATCTACTCACTATATGAACGTAATCAGATTGATAATCTAATTTCCATTTATTATGAAAATAAAGTTGAACAAGTCACAAAATATAAGATTTATGCGTATGTGGCGATTGCTGGATTACTATGGAGCAATTGGTGTGAATATAAGCGCCTATTAGGTGTTGATTTTGGTGAGTATTCACTCAAACAATACCGCTATGCAAAGGTATATTATCGCATAGTTCAAGATGAATTTCTAAGTCGTCAAAAGGGAGAGAATCATGAGTAAAATTACAAGAGCGATTATTATGGCTGCTGGTAAGGGTACAAGAATGCATCCAATCACAGAAACAATACCGAAGCCTCTGATTCGTGTTCATGGCAAAAGAATGATTGATACAATTATTGATGCTTTGCATGAAAATGGGATTTATGAGATTTATGTAGTTGTTGGGTACTTGAAAGAAGCATTTCAAAATCTGCCAAATGAGGTAAAAGGTCTAACACTCATTGAAAACCCATATTTTGATACGTGCAATAATATATCCTCATTGTATGTCGCAAAAGACTATATCTCTAATGCGATTATCATTGACGGCGATCAAATTATAACTGACCCTACAATTCTTTTTACTGAATTTATAAATTCAGGATACAACTGTGTATGGCAAGAAACTGATTCTAAAGAATGGATGTTAACATTGGATGATCGTTTTAAGGTGGTATCTTGTAGTCGAAATGGTGGAAATCATGCGTGGCAGTTATATGGTATTTCCAGATGGACGAAAGAGGATGGAATGAAGCTCAAGGAACTATTAGAACTTGAGTTTAAAGAAAAGAAGAATACCCAGATTTACTGGGATGATATCGCAATGTTTAAACATTTTGATAAATTTAATTTGCATGGCTATCCAATGCATGAAGGTGGCGTAAAAAGAAATTGATAGTCTTGATGAACTGATTGAGGAAGATAATAGCTATCGTAGCTATAAAGGAGAATAACCATGAAAAAAGAAAATTGACTGGTTTATTACGCTAGTACCATTAATATTTATCTTGTTTTTAGCAGTACTATTCTTTGTTTTTCCAAATGAATCGAATACAACAGTAAGTCAGATTCGTTTCTTTTTCGGAGATACGTTTGGTAGCTATTATTTAATTATTGGTTTAGGTATCTTCTTGCTTTCGATTTATATCGCATCTTCAAAGTATGGAAAGATAAGATTAGGTGGTCAGGATGAAAAACCAAAGTATAGTTTCTTTAACTGGGGGCTATGATGTTTACCGCTGGTCTTGCGGCAGATATTCTATTTTATTCTTTCTCTGAATGGATCTTATATGCAAGTAATGCTCATATTGAAAAACTTGGTATGGAAGAGTGGGCAAATGTATATCCGTTATTCCATTGGAGTTTTATACCATGGAGTTTCTATCTTGTCTTAGCTGTTGCGTTTGGTTTCATGTTACATGTACGTAAGGTAAATCGTCAGAAGTTCTCGGAAGCTTGTCGTCCACTATTTGGTAAGCATATTGATGGTTTCCTTGGTAAGTTAATTGATTTGTTTGCAGTATTTGCTTTACTTGCAGGTACAGCTACTACATTCACACTTGCGACACCGTTGATGACAAGTATTATTACAAAGTTATTTCATGTCACAATTAATGAAACAATTTTAACAATTATTATTATTGTAATTACATGCATTATTTATACATATTCCTTACTGCATGGATTTAAGGGTGTTTCTTTTCTTGCAAATTTATGTATCTATTTATTTGGCGCGTTGTTAGTGATATTTCTATTATTTGGAGGACAGTTCCGCAGTATTATTGAACTGAGTTTACAGTCCTTTGGTAAGATGGTTCAAAATTTCTTTGAACTATCGACTTATACAGATCCACAACGTACAACAAACTTCCCACAAGATTGGACAATCTTCTATTGGGCATACTGGATGGTTTGGAGTGTTGCAACACCATTCTTCATTGGTAATATCTCCAGAGGTAGAACAATTAAAGAAACAATCCTTGGTGGGTATATTTTTGGCGTAGGTTCGACATTAATTAGCTTTATGGTCTTGGGAAACTTCTCCTTTGCACAACAATTACAGGGTATGCAAAACTATATTGTGATGTATCAACAGGGTGCAAGTTTATATGAAATTATCTTAAAAGTAATTGATACAATGCCATTGGCACCGTTTATTCTTGTGTTAGTACTATTAACAATGATTGCATTCTATGCGACTTCATTTGACTCTATCGCATATACAGCATCTTGTTATAGTTATCATGAACTTAAAGAGGGTGAACATCCGCATAGGACAATTCAATTCATGTGGTGTATTCTTCTGGTTGTATTACCAATTGCACTTATCTTCTCGCAGAGCTCAATGAGTAATCTGCAGTCGGTAAGTATCATTGCAGGCATTCCCATTGGCAATGATTATGATTGTAATTTGCATCAGTTTTATCAAGGATGTTAGAACTTATTTGAATAATCTACAAGATGGTAAATAACTATGAAATAATGTTTGTTGAGGACTTAGATGGTCAAATGGCCATCTTTTTATTTTAATTTTAATTGAGATTGATATATTATCTAGAATATTTATGGCTGATTACAAATGTAGTCTTTATCAACGAAAAAGTAAAAATTTATTGTATTTTTTTCGGAAACACGTATGATAGTTTTGTGTTTTGTGGGGGTGTGATAAATTTATGGGGAAAAATTGTAATACGAAGACTGTTATTCATTTTCTGTATATTCTTGTGTACTACAATATTTACATTTGCTGATGAATCAACGGAAAACAATAAAAAAATACAATTATTCAGACAGGATGGGTATCAATTGACGGCCATATGCAATGGTATGATGAGAATGGTGTACCTGTAATTGGATGGAAAATTATCAATGGAGAGACGTATTTTTTTAATGATCAAGGAGTAATGGTAACTAGCAAAGTATAGTATTAATGGAAATTGGTATTTCTTTGAGGAGAATAATAGCGGAAAACTTGTGAAGAGTGGATGGTATCAATCTTATGATGGATTGTGGCATTATGTTGCTGACGCAAGTGTTTTAGCCAATTCTTGCTGGAAATTCCTTCATGGTCAATATTATTATTTTGATCAAGACAGTAATATGTATACAGGGTGGCTACTGGAAAATGGAAAATATTATTATTTAGCAAATGATGGCCCAATGGTCACTGGATGGTCACAGATTAATGGGAATTGGTATTACATGAATTCATCTGGGCAAAGGATGATAGGATGGCAGTATGTTAATGGACACTGGTATTATTTAAATGAAGATGGTGTCATGCGGACGGGATGGATAACAGAAAACAACAATAATTATTATCTTTCCGACAGCGGAGCAATGATAACTGGTTGGTTGTACCTGAATGGGAATTGGTATTACATGAATTCGTCTGGAGAGAGGATGATAGGATGGCAGTATGTTAATGGACACTGGTATTATTTAAATGAAGATGGTGTCATGCAGACGGGATGGATAACAGAAAAACAACAATAATTATTATCTTTCTGACAGCGGAGCAATGATAACCGGTTGGTTGTACCTGAATGGGTATTGGTATTACATGAATCCGTCAGGAAAAATGTCGAGCGGATGGCAATATATAGGTTATTATTGGTATTATTTTTGGCGATGATGGCAATGGTATAATGAAAACAGGATGGCAAACAATCAATGGGAGTAGTTATTATCTAAAACCAAATGGTGCGATGGCTACTGGATTTACCTGGGTTGATGGCAAGTACATTTATTTTAATGCTTCTGGTATTATGACAGATTTTCCTGCTAGTTATTATTTAGGAGTGCCAAATTACAACCAATTTCAGGAAGGATTTCCATCGGGGTGTGAAGCAGTTTCATTATTTCAGGCAATGCAGTATAAAGGATACCTAGGTATGATATCCTTATCTACTTTTGTAGATTCTCTTCCTATATCATCGGACCCGTTCTCTGGATTTGCAGGAAACCCAAGAAGTGCCTATGGACAATATAGTGCAATTTTTCCACCGGCTCTTGCAAACTGGGGGAATATTTATGCGAGAGGGAAAGTATTTGATATATCTGGAAGCTCATTAGACGATTTACTTGGTGAGATTAGCCAAGGTAATCCAGTTGTAGCATATGTAACAACATATTATACAGAACCAATCTGGATGAATTATCCTTTTGGACCAAATTTATATAACAATCATGCAGTTACTTTAAATGGATATGATTATTACAATCATCTGGTACATGTATCTGATCCGATTAGTGGTTCAAGATGGTTAGATATGTTCAGTTTTGCAAAAATATAATTCTAGGGAAGTATGCTGTTGTTGTACGCTAGAAAAAAATATGAATATCATTTACAAATTAAAAATATGATTTATGTAAAATATCTGTCTTAATTATCTTCGTTACTAGAAACTATATATAGAAAATATGAGAAAGCTTTTATAGGATTTAATTTCTTTGAATTTAGATGCAAAAAACATTAATCAATCAATTTAAAAAGTCTCTGCTAGGATTTGCCAGTCTAGAGAGACTTTTTACATGCTTGCAAGTTATTTTTAGATTCCCTTTTTTAATATGATTTTGAAGAATTTGATCCGTCACTTCATAAATGGCTTCTGAACCTAGTTTGGTTTTTGATTGTCGCCCGTATACCTTTTCTGCAGTGACTTGGTGTTCCTTCCAGTCACCACCGTCATTTGAGTTGTTTAATATGAGTGGTTGGAAGTTATCCATTGCATGTGCAAAACGTGCTTCTGGAGTTTCATTGGCTTCAAACTCATCAAATAGATTGGTAAGCTCAGTCTTTTGGTCGTCTGGTAGAATTGAATATATTCTTTCTTTGGCAAGGTCTTCTCTTACCTTTTGTGTCTTTAGACCTTCTGTATCGTATGCGTAGGTATCACCTGCATCGATTTCAACAATGTCATGGATGAGCACATCATCATTGTTTTTTAGCGACATCAATCTTTTCATTTGCATGTTCCTTTAAAAGATAGGTCATGATAGCCATGTGCCATGCATGTTCTGCGTCATTCTCATTTCGTCCATGATTGGTTAAATGCGTTTGACGGAATATATTCTTTTCTTTATCGATTTCTAAGATAAAATTCATTTGTTTCTGTAGACGTTCATTCATAATTTCTATACTCCTGACGATTCATTGAAATCGACTGTTTTTAAAATTGCTTTTTCCATGACATATGCAGCGATTGTGCCTACGACATTGATGTCTGCTGGTATGGTGCTAGAACTCATTGCATAGATGGAATCTCCATCAAATGTAGTGTGTACTGGTTTGATAACACGTGCATATCCATCGTGTGCCATGCCTGCAACTTTTGTAAGTGCAGTTTTATCTAGTTTTGCATTGGTGATGATAGCGCCAATAGTTGTGTTTTGATGAAATAAGTCACGACCTAAGATTGCCGTGTATAGTGCTTCTTCCGCATCGATAAAACCTCCATCTTTCAAATTGCGAATACCAGAGAGGGTATGACCGCTTGTTGGATCGTAGATATTACCAACAGCATTAACTGCAACGATAGCACCTACTTTCAAGTCTCCTAGTTGTACAGCATAGGTTGCTAGGGCAGAAGGGGATGCTTGTTTAGGGCCATATATCTTTCCGATAGTAGCACCAGTTCCAGCACCATGTTTTCCTTCTTCGAAGATTCCTTGATATGCATTTTCACAGGCTTGATAGCCAAGGCTTGCGTCAGGGTATTTCTGTGTTGGGTTTTCGTTTAAATCAAACAAACATGAAGCACACACAATTGGTACAACACCTGCAGCAGTAGGAAATCCAATGTTGCGTTCTGCTAAGAATTTCATGACACCACTAGCTGTATCAAGACCAAATGCACTACCTCCAGATAGTATAATCGCATGCACTCCATCATTGGCAGCGAGTGGATTTAATAGTCCACTTTCTCTAGATGCAGGGGCACCTCCACGGATATCGATTCCAGTCGGATAACCTGTATCACTTAAGATAACCGTACATCCAGTATTAGACTCTGGATATTCAGCACTACCTAATTTGAATTCTGTGAATGCATGGATGGATATTTCTTGTAATAAACTGTTTTTCATATAAGCACCTTCATAGAAATAGTATAGAAAAATAATGAGAAATGGAATATTTTATGAACGATATTCCATATAAATGAATACTTTCTTTTCCTTTTGATAAATGTTAGGGAAAAAGAACTTTTGTATCTATTATGAACATGTTAATATAAAAAAACAGAATAAAAACAGGAGGCCATATAATGGTAATTGAAGATTTAAAATTACAGCAAAAGAATATTCGCAAGAATATTTTAAGACAAGTGTATGGAGCGCAATCTGGACACCCAGGAGGATCATTAGGCGCAACAGATATTCTTACAGTACTTTTATTTTTGATGTAATGGATATCAATAAGGAAAATGCTGGTGGAATCGATCGTGATCGTTTCGTATTATCGAAGGGACACGTATCACCACTCTTATATGCTGTATTAGCTGAAAAAGGGTATTTTAGCAGAAGAAGAATTAAAGACATTCCGTCTCATTGATTCTAAGTTACAAGGACATCCAAATATGAACTATGTAACAGGGGTAGATATGTCTACTGGTTCATTAGGTCAAGGTTTTGCGGTGGCTGATGGAATGGCATTAGCAAATAAATTAGCAGGGAATAATCACCGTATTTATTGCTTAATCGGTGATGGTGAAACAGAAGAGGGCGAAATTTGGGAAGCTGCTATGGTGCTGCTCATTATAAGAATGACAATCTTTGTGCTATCGTTGACGTAAATGGATTACAGATTGATGGTAAGACATCTGATGTTATTGGACCTGAACCATTAGATCAGAAGTTTGCGGCATTTGGATTCCATGTAATTTGTGTAGATGGACATAATATGGAAGAATTAAAAGCTGCTTTTGCGGAAGCGAAGACAGTAAAGGGAAAGCCTACAGCAATCATTGCTCGTACTGTTAAGGGTAGGGCATGTTTCCTTTATGGAGAACAATGCTGGATGGCATGGAAAGGCTCCAACCAAGAGCAATTTGAAGCAGCAATGGCAGAATTGGAGGCAGAGTAGTCATGGGTAAGGCAACAAGAGAAGCGTATGGTGAAGCGTTAGCTGAATTAGTCGCTGAAAATAAAAAGATTGTAGTATTAGATGCGGACTTATCAGGAAGTACTAAGACAGCAAATGCAGTAGCACCTGAAAGATTCTTCAATATGGGTATTGCGGAATCTGATATGATTGGTCATGCGGCTGGTTTTGCGACAAGTGGATTTATTCCGTTCGCATCTTCATTCTCAATGTTTTGCACAGGTAGAGCTTGGGAACAGATTCGTAATAGTGTTGCATACCCTCACTTAAACGTTAAGGTGTGGAACTATGCAGGTATTACTGTAGGTGAAGATGGTGTTTCACCAGCAATCGAAGATATCGCATTAATGCGTGTTGTGCCAGGCATGGAAGTATATGTACCATGTGACGCTGCACAGACAAAGGCAGTTATTCGACATGTCGCTTCTACAAATACACCATGTTATGTAAGACTAGGCTGTTCTTCTGTTGAAGATGTATACACAGAAGATACAGTATTCGATTTCAGTAAGCCTCATGTTGTTCGTGAAGGTAAGGATGCTGTTATCTTTGCTTGTGGTTTGATGGTTCAATCTGCATTAAAGGCAGCTGAAAAATTAAGCACAGAAGGTAAGGAGGCTGCCGTTGTAGATGTATGTGCTATCAAGCCATGCAATGAAGAACAGATTGCTGAATTGCTATCGAAGTATGATGTAGTATTCACTGCTGAAGAGCACAATGTCATTGGTGGTTTAGGTGGACTCGTCTGTGAAATTGCTGCAGATAAGTGCCCTAAGAAGATTCATCGTATTGGCATTCAAGATACATATGCTGAATCTGGAGATGCCAATAAGTTAATGGCTAAATATAAGTTAGATGGTGAAGGCGTTTACGAACAAGTAAAAGCAGCTTTATAAAAACTAGTTAAAAGATTCATTACGAGTATGTAGTGAATCTTTTTTTGCATTCATGATATAAAATTTCGTAAAAAGTACTTGTTTTTATATGTTGCTTTTTGTAAACTATCACTGTGATAAATATGTCACGCTTGACCGCTTATTATAAGCTGAGGCTACACGGACGGCCGGGTCAAAATGCCGAAGACCTGTTGAAGAAGCAGGGACCGCATCGTGGATGCAGCAGGGCAGAAAGACTGCCTGATTAATCGGGATTTCCGCATATTGAGCAATCAACTCTGTGCCTGTAGTAATCTTCTATAGATAAGTGTGTGACGAATTGAATACATACAGGTGGTATTGGTTGATACTGCCTTTTTGTTGGGGACCGGAAGGGAAAAATGAAAAAGTTTTATTTAGTTTTTACTTGCGCTGCTTTATGACAGCATGCACAACCAAAAGCAACATCTGTAAAAGAGACTGCAGCAAACACAACTGGTAATTACACTGATGAAAATGAAGATTGAGGACAATGAAGACCTAGATCCGAAGTTGGTTCAGATTCTGTGGAACGCAGGCGACCACAAAGGAAGTCCTTATTTTACATCTTTTAGATTATTACAATATGACAAGTAATGGCTCACTTTCAATTTTTACCGAAGTTTAAAACAATTCAACAATCAAGTGAGTGGAGCTGTGGTGTAGCATCAGCATTAATGGTAATGGATTTCTATGGTAAAAAGAGGAAATCTAGAGAAGAAGATCTCATGAAGCTACGTTCTAATGGTTTAACCCAGGCCCCTACATCGGTAAAACAAGCCGTAGAAATGTTTATGGGTGTCGGTGGATTCTCTGTTGAATCCAATTATGATCATGTTGGAGAGGATCCACATGAGGTTTTCCTCTGTCACGTTTTTAAGGAAGAAATTCAAGCAGGAAATGCTGTGATGGTTTGCTGGATTGAGTGGGGTGGACACTGGCAAGTAGTCATTGGTTAGTGATGATATGGGAACAGAGACAACACAAGATGACGTTATGATTATGGCAGATCCTTATGATACAACTGATCATAATCAAGATGGCTACTTTGTGTATGGTGCAGAACGCTCTACTATAACTGGTCTATGTATGATTTCTTCAGAAGAAGGTAAAGAAGACTACGAACGCAATGCATTATTTGTATTAGTAAAACTAGAATAAAAAAAGAATGTCCTCACTCAAGGGAGGACATTCTTTTGCAGTGGTGTTTTCATGATGCTTTTATTGATTTTTAAATAGTATCCTTTCTTCATTTTGGTAAATTTATAATTTAAAGAAAAACTGATGTTTTAACTGGAGACACATCATAATGATTTACTTTCCTATAAATCTAAATAATCGATAATGAGTGCTTTCCCAATAAATTGTTCAAGGAAAAACTAATTAAATGATGTACATCCATCATATAAATGTACTGGTGAATTCATGGTTTTCCCAGTATGTATATACTGAAAGGAAATTTGGGCTAATCTGTTCTAGGATGAACTGACATTGTTTTATTGTTGATATGTATTAAGATACATAGTTCATACGAATCTAAATCAGAAGTTTTCACCTATATAAGATATAAAAATGACTAGAAAAACTGTTGGATCTCCAACGAATGGAAATTGTTACTACAAGATTGAATTATCAATTTTATTTATAAGTTCCTTAATGATATAGAATTTACTAAAGATACATCACTCTGCAGACATTGTATAAGTAGATGTAAATGAAAAATATAGATACAAAAATGAAATTTATTTCAAATAGAATATTACAATCTAAAAATATATTATTTTTGCAAAAAGTTCTTGTTGACTTCATGCATGAATGTACTATATTGAGGGTGAACAAGGGGGGGAGAAATATGAAACGACAATTCTTATGTATTTGTTCAATTTTTCTGAGTTTTGCAATGTTTCACCCTACAGCGGTTGTTAATGCAAAAGAGACAACCATCATATCTTCCAAAACTCAAGCAGGCTGGGTATTTACAGGTGGTAATTACCAGTACTACAACAGTTACGGGGTACAATTATTTGGCTGGCAACAGATTAATGGGCATTGGTACTATCTTGGGGAAGATGGTAACATGTAGACTGGTTGGATTGCAATTGGTAATAAGAATTACTACTTCAATCCATCTGGTGAAATGGCAACAGGTTGGGTATTTACGAATGATCACTGGCAATACCTTGACAAAAATGGTGAGCGCTTAGATGGTCTACGTAAGATTGATGGTTCTCTGTATCTCTTACTTGATGGAAATATGTGCACTGGATTAGTAGAACATGATGGTTCAAAAATGCTGTTTGACGATGATGGAAAATTAATCGGAGGATTAGACTATATTTCCTATTGGCTACTATTTTGTAAATGAGAACTTTGAACGATTAACTGGTTGGCAGTATTTCAATGGAAATTGGTATTTCTTCAATTTGATGGTTTATTGTCATCCAATTAATGTATCACATACTTAAATTAATAAATATTGATAAGGGATGTACCACAACATCCCTAGAATAAAATGTCCAACTTCTGGATTTAGAGGAAGGACATTTTATTTTTAATATAGGTACTACAATAATTTCATAGGGTAAATAGTCCCCTTACACCAAACTAGACATAAAATATCAACTTTATAATATTTTGCGCTAAGATATGAAAATAAAAAAGAGATTGTATATCTCAAGCAAATCACGTGTTTTACTTAAAGAATACAATCTCTATATCAGTGGAGCTATGAGGATCGAACTCCTGACCCCCTGCTTGCAAAGCAGGTGCTCTCCCAGCTGAGCTATAACCCCATGTATATCAATTCGATGAGTTTACCGAAAATGGTGGGCCTGAATGGATTCTGAACCAGCGACCCTCACCCTTTATCAGGGTGCGCTCTAGCCACCTGAGCTACAGGCCCAACTTCATCGAATGCTTTTAATATAATATCAACCACAGTACCTAGTGTCAACATGTATTTTTTTAAAAAAATTTTGTTCTTCCTTAAGTAAACATAGATAAATTTATGTTGGTAATTATGATATAATCCAGGATGATTCATCAAACAAATATGATGCAGAGAGGGAGACTTCAATGGTATTCTAGTTCCGCTATATTCTTATTGGCTTTTTGCCAATCGTATTTATCAGTAATTACTTTATAAAAAAAGGAGTATTCTAATTATCTATTATTGATAGCTAGCCTTATATTTTATGCCTGGGAGAACCATATCTCGTATTGCAATGATTTTTTTCTATTTTAGTGAATTGGTTTTTGGGCTACTCATTAATAAAAACATGCAATACTTCTAGAAAAATTAATACTTGTTGAGTATAATTATAGACCTTTCTATTTTTAGGTTATTTTAAATATGCTAGTTTTTGTGAAGATAATTAATTTTGTGGTAGGTAGTAATTTATTCCCAATACCAAAAATATCACTTCTATTGGAATTTCATTTTTCACTTTCCAAGCAATCTCATATATTGTTGATGTATATCGTGAGATACAGAGGCATCAAATAACCCCTGTGAATGCTGTTTCATATATTTCATTCTTTCCACAATTAATTGCTGGACCAATTGTTAAGTATAGAGATATAAAACAAACAAATCGAACAAAGATCGATTCTGATGGGATGAGGTTGCGGATGGTTTTTAAAAGATTTATTTATGGTCTTGGCAAAAAGATAATTATTTCGAATGTTTTAGGCTCACTTGTTGATACGATATATGGAATGAAATTGGTACAATTAGTAGTGGAGTAGCATGGTTAGGTGCTTTTGCATATACATTCCAAATCTATTATGACTTCTCTGGATATTCTGATATGGCAATCGGATTAGGAAAAATGTTTGGATTTAATATCTTAGAAAATTTTTAATTATCCATATCTTTCAGGCTCCATTACGGAATTCTGGAGAAGATGGCATATTTCTTGGCTCGTGGTTTAGAGAATACTTATATATTCCATTAGGTGGTAAACCGAAAAGGTATCATTAGAACATATTTGAATCTTGTAGCAGTCTTCTTTTTTACGGGTTTATGGCATGGGGCAGATTTATCCTTCATAATATGGGGGTTATATCATGGATTCTTTACCATCTTAGAAAGAGCTGGGTTTAAGAAGATTTTAAACAAATCGAAGATACTATCAATCATGGCAACTTTCTTTGTAGTTACGATTGGTAGCTATGTTTAGAGCGACTGATACTTTATCTGGACTTAGATATATTGCTAGAATGTTGATGCCATGGCACTATCATGGAATGGAATCGGGGCGTTAAGCTATTTAGATAGCAAAACAGTCTTTATCTTTATTTGCGCAGTTTTTGGCATGGGAATCATACAAAGTATTGTGCCAAAAAGTATAAAGAAAAAATGGAGTGGATCAACAGTTGAAGCTTTATATTGTGTCTTCATATTGATTGTATGTTTAGGTTCTGCTATGAGTGGAACTTATAATCCATTTATTTATTTTTCAGTTTTTAGGAGTGAAGAAATGAAAGAAAGAAAAACTTGGTCGGATTATAATATTATGTGCATTTTTGTTATAACTGCTGTTCGAAAGGAATATGGTTCTTTTCTGAGAAATTTATTGATTCAACAAATTATGAAAAATCGTAAATTGGCTTCAAAGCTACTCTAACACTGGACAATTATAGGTCGTTTTTTGACGAGTATACAGCATATTTTAATGATAATCTTCAATTCAGGAATAGCTTAATCACAATGAATTCATTTATTGATTACTACTTTTTTAGAACCTCTTCAAATCCATCTGTCATAATAGGGAAAGATAATTATCTTTTCTATACAAGAACAGATGATGGTAATCCTCTTGCAAATTATCAAGGGAAGGACTTATATAGCGAAGAGGAATTGAAGGCACTTGCAAAAGAACTGTGTTGCACAGAGAGATTATTTATCTAGTCAGGAAAAGAATTTGTAATCTATATCGCTCCTAATAAGGAGAGAGTGTGTAGTGAATATATGCCAGATAAATATGGGAAACCATCCGAAAACTATCGTGCCTTACAAATTTATAACTATTTAAAAGAGAATACTGACTTTAAGAGTTATATATCCATATGCAGAGTTAATGGCTGCAAAAAACAAAAATTCAAGAGAATATTTGGTATAAAACAGATTCGCATTGGAATAACATTGGTGCATATATTGGCGCAAAAGCATTATTTGATGAACTTGGTGTAGAGTTTCCTGATATTACTGATTCAAGTATTCGTATCGTTAGAGGGGAAAAATACTCCGGTGACTTAGCTTCAATGTTGAGCTTAATACAATATTTTTAAGGATACCGATTACGAATATACTGTTATGGTTACAATGATCAGTAATGTAGAGAATCTTAGGTCAGATTTTAGTGGAGCACTTATTTATAAGGCTGTAGGTGTGGATTCGAGAAAACTCTATGTTATTAGAGATTCGTTCTCACTGCTCTAGCTCCATATCTTGGCAGTCAATTTAACGAGATTACTTACGACATAAAAGTACATATTCGTATCAGATTTAGAGGCACAAAATCCGATATTGTAGTTTATGAGACAGTGAGAGATACGCTGATGGTTTAATGAACTTTTCTATAAAAATAATACTGTAAGATTTTTAAACCGATTTCTTTCATAATAAATTACTTCAGTTTTTATTGTTCAACATGAAATTTTAATTTCACTTGAGCATTTCGTTGGGTTTTTATGGGTTTTTATGGTGTTCTCTTAGTGGAATTGTGATGAATAGTGGTCTATGGTAAAGT
>BNJU01005612.1_pt1 | contig 96512 bp, 116 predicted proteins | sample 8539281 | NCBI WGS metagenome assembly BNJU01 (sample SAMD00202456, study PRJDB9452) | human saliva metagenome | isolation source: human saliva | place: Japan
GTTAATAGAGGTGATGAGACAATTTCAAGGAATTAAGTAGCGTTTGGTTACTTAATTCCTTTTTCTTTTATAAAATTCTGACCACATAGTCTATCATGACTACCAGATAGGCAAAACCTATTGTTTGCTTTTTTTATTTCTGTTATAGTAGTAATTGTCAAGGGGGGATTAAACTTCCTAACAAAATAGAAAATGAGGTTATATCATGAAAAAAGTAGTAGGTATCGGATTTTTAGTCGTTGCAGCAGCAGTTTTGTATTTTGGTTTAGTTGGATGGCCAAGTTTGGATGTTAACATCTGGGCACTCTTTCCAGTAGGTCTATTTCTATTCTTTACTCTTGAGAATCTAGTGAAAAAAGATTATAAAGCTAGTCTCATGTGCTTGATTATTGCTTTTATTATTGCAAATGCTATTCTTGATATTTTGCCACTTTCAAGTGGGTTGGTAATCGGTGCTGGTGTTCTGGCTTGTGTGGGGATTGGATTTCTATTTCCTGACGCTAATAAGAAAGAAGCATAAAGCAAAAAAGCCTCGAGATTTCTCGAGGGTTTTTGCTTTATTTGCCTGCGTAATATTTTTGAATACCTTTGACAATACCTGCCACCAATCTATTTTGGTAAGCATCACTACGAATTTGTTGGTTTTCGTTGAAATTGTCAATGTAACCAAGCTCCAATAGAACTGCTGGTTTATCAGTTTCTCGAAGGACAGCAAAGCTACTTTGGAGGAGTCCTGCATCCTTAGCACCAGTTTCAGCTAGGAGTGAAGAGTGGATATCAGCAGCAAGGCGATTACTTTCACTGATACGATCAGGATGGTTATGCCAGTAAGGATTGATCTTAGCGCGATAGCCCGAATCTTCTTCGTAAGAATAGGTCTGAATTCCAGAACGGTTAGAAGCAGGGTTGCCACTAGCATTGAAGTGAATACTAATGAAAATATCTGAGTTTGTACTATTCACCATTTTTGAACGTTCAGTGATAAAGTCGACATAGACATCACTATCTCTCGAAGAAAGAACGGTATAACCAAGCCCCTCGAGTTCCTTGCGAAGTTTCTTGTAAACTTGCATAGTGAGGTCTTTTTCATTCGTGTTATAGTAAACAGCACCAGGATCTCTACCACCGTGTCCTGGATCTAAGAAAACAGTCTTCGTGTATTTTCCTTTTTCAAATCCACGACTTACAGGAATTTCGCCAATCCATTTTCCATTACTTTGGAACTGCTGTGCTTTTCCATCGATTTTGCGAGTTCCTGTGACATAGATACCATTTTCATCCACATAGTAACGGGCATTGTAGTAGCTGTCGTCAATCCATTCACTCTTAGCCATGTAACCACCTGACTTGAGGTAGTATGAGCCAATCCATTCACGCGCAGCGTATGCACCACCTGATTTCAAATAAAACCAACTATTATAGTTTTTATCGAAAATCCATTCTTTTTCAGCCATGGCACCGCTAGCCTTTAGGTAGTAGCTACCTTGCCATTGGTTACTTGCCATAGCGGCATCCTTATTAAAGTAGTACCAAGTACCACCAATTTTATCCCACTTATTTTTACTTAATTTGCCAGAAGTTTGGGCATAGTACCATTTACCATCTTGTTTGACCCAAGCGCTCTCAGCCATAGCCCCACTATTGGTAAAGATATAACCATCAAAAATGGTGTTGCTGAGCATGATACCGTCTTTGTCAAAGTAGTACCATACACCACCAACTTTTTCCCATTTTTGCTGAGAGATTTTACCAGATGGCTTTGCATAATACCAATTATCTTTGACTTTACCCCAGCCACTATCTACCATGGCACCGCTAGAAGTTAGAATGTATCCATTGAAAATAGTATTATCAAGCATGATTCCATTTTTATCGAAATAGTACCATTTGCCGTGAATTTTTTTCCAGTTTAGAGCAGGTTTGTTTGCTTCATAGAAGCGCCAGATATTTTCTTCAAATACCCAACCATTCTTTTTGACTTCTGGAGCTTTTGTCTCTTCTTTCTTGTCTGAACTTGTACTTGGAGTTGTAGTAGATGTTGTAGGGAGGCTTGAACTTGTTTTCAGTAGAAGGAGCAGTTTCCTTGGTTGAAGGGCTGCTCTTTTCTTCTTTTTCTGTAGTTGTAGTTTCTGTGTCGTTTCTGCTGTAGTAGTTTGTAGGTGTTTTTCTTCAGCAAAAGCTGAGTTTGTTGCGATTCCTAGGTAAGTAAGCGTGATGGCACTTGCCAAGAGCATGTTTTTCACTTGTTTGATCTCCTATTTTTTTAATAATCTCTTTTTAAAATGTCATTAGAAAAGCACCTCATGTGGAAGAACTAGTCGCCAACTGTTGAGGTGCTGGCATGATTTATTTTTATTTCATCATGAAGATTTGAACAATCATAACGATGTAGATGAGCAATGTGAGTAGAAATCCAGCTCTCCAAAAGAATTTAAGGAATTTTGGATAATAAAAGCTGCGTTTTTTGCTCAGGAAGTAAAAAGCTAGAATAATGGCTAGCAAAGATAGGGCTGCCCCCAAAATGGGAAGTTGATTATGGGTAAAAACCTTTGCACTGATTAAATAGTATTCAAAAATCAGAAAAGGAAAAGCCAAATCTGCAAAGTTAATTCCCTTTTTCTTTAACTTAAAAAAATCTACTAAAGATAATAGCCAAAGCCAAGGTTAGTACCAAAAAGCAAGACGGAAGCGAGTTTCATTAAAATCATAACAATATTGTATCATAAAAATTTGAATAAAAAGAAAAGCATATTCCTTGATTTAACAGTGTTTTTTTCTAAAAATACTTTGTTTAGAAACTGATTTTTTTATACTATATCAAACATCAATGTGATTTACTTTGTAAAGTTGGAGTAGTTTGAACCTTCATTATAAATCTTTTTTTATGGTGACAATAAAAAAATATATTAGTCAGGAGAGAAGAATAGTAGTAGAATGAGTAGCAAATAAAACAAAGGAGTTTCTTATGAAATTAGTTACTTTATGGTCAAAACTCTCACTAGGCATTCAATTATTGGTGGCTTTGGTCTTGGGTGTTATCGCTGCCCTTATCTGGCCACAATTTGCAGGCTTTTTATCAATTTTTAGGTCAAGCCTTTATTAAATTGATCAATATGGTTATCATTCCGCTAATCTTCCCAACCATCGTTGTTGCAGTAGCTGGAGTTATCGGAAAAAAATCTTTCGGAAAAATCTTGACCAAGAGTTTGGTTTACTTTTTTGCCGTAACAACTGCCATTACTCTTTTGTTTGTATTTGCTAGTTACTATTTAGGATTTGGGCAAGGAGTGAATATCGGTCAAACTGGTGGAAACCTTGATGGGATTGCTAACAATGTCAAGTTCAGCGAATTTTTGCTTGGTTTCATTCCATCAAATATCGTTAAATCTCTTTCAGATGGCGCTCTATTGCCAATTATCGTTTTTGCAATCTTTCTTGGTTACGGAATTGGGAATCTTAAGTCTGATAAATCTCAGAAGATTATCGAAGGTTTCCAAATCTGGATTGAAGCCATTTACAAGATTGTTGCAGTAATTATCAAACTATCACCGATTGGTATTTTTGGATTTATCGCTAAAGATGTTGCAACTACGGGTGTCGACAAGTTGATTGGGCTTGGTCAGTTTGTCATTGGAACTTATCTGGCTTATGCTGTTTTGGTTCTCCTTATTTTTCCCTTTGATCGCCGTCTTCTTTAAAGTACCGTATTTATCAGCCTTTCGTGAAAATTGGAGTCTCTTAACTCTGGCCTTTGTTACTGGAAGTTCTAGTGTGGTCTTGCCATCACTTCTTAAAGATTTGAAAAAACAGGGGCATGACGAGCATACAATTGATTTAGTTGTTCCTTTAGGATATACTTTTAACTTAGAAGGAGCAGCAGTTTATTTTTCAGTAGCGACAATTTTTATCGCCCACGCCTATGGTATTCAATTTTCTTTATCAAGTCTCTTGTTTACTGTTTTATTGTTGACTTTGATTGGAAAAACTGCAGCAACTGTGCCATCAGGAGCTATCGTAGTTCTATTAGCTGCAGCACCTCAATTGGGCTTGCCAGTTGAAGGAGTGGCCTTGATTTTTGCAGTTGATTTCTTTGTCAATGCAGGCCGTACCATGATCAATGTTTTGGGTCAAATCTTAACAGTTAGCGTTATCGAAAAAACAGAAGGATATATTTTAGAGGAAGAAAAGGAAAGCCAATTATCAGTCAGCTTTTCTTAAGGAGATATGAATAATGAGTGAAGCAAAAGTTTATGTGATTCATGAGAATCTAGAATGGACTCAACATTTAGTGAAATGGTTGGAAGAATTAGAAGTCCCTTATGAACTATGGGATTTGTCTAGTGGGATTTTAGATTTGCAAAGCCCACCGCCGCAAGGTATCTTTTACAATCGTATGTCTGCCTCTTCTCACACAAGAGGACATCGATATGCGCCAGAATTTACAGAGCAAGTGATTACTTGGTTAGAAGCACACGGACGCAAAGTTGTGAATGGTACCGGTGCTATCAACCTTGAAATTAGTAAAATCAAACAATATTTGAAGTTAAACGAATCTGGTATCGAGACTCCTGCAACAGTTGCGGTTTTAGGGCAAGAGAACATTATTGAAGCAGCAAGAAAATTAAACATTTATCCTTTGATTACCAAGCACAATCGAGCAGGTAAGGGATTAGGCGTTCAACTCTTCCAAAATGAAGAGGAACTGGCAGCTTACGTCAATAGTCCCCTCTTTGAACCATCAGTGGACGGGATTACCTTGTTACAAGCTTACATCAAGCCAAGTGATGGACGTATCCGTCGTTCAGAGTTTCATCAATCAGAAGTTTCTCTATACTGTTTCGATTGATTCTTCAGATGGATTCCAACTGTGTCCAGCAGATGGTTGCCAAATCGGCAAGAGACCAGAGCAACTAGAAACGTCTGAAAAATTCCAGATTACAGAACCTCTACCAGATGACCGGAGAGAAGCTTATGAGAATTTCTTGAAAAATGCTCAGATTGAAGTTGCGGCGATTGAATGGGTTCAATCAGAGAGTGGAGACATTTATGTCTATGATGTAAATACCAACACCAACTACAATCCTACCGCAGAAAAGAATGCCAATATTTTTGCTCACCAACACTTTGGCTCAGTATCTAAAAACAGAATTGCAAGCCCTCACGAGTGGACAATAAAGTAGGAAATTCAAAAATCCCCCAGTATCAAATGACTGGGGGATTGATTTGTTTATACTCTTCGAAAATCTCTTCAAACCACGTCAGCTTCACTGACCTTGCACTGTACTTCACAGTCATACAGCCTGCGGCTCGCTTCCTAGTTTGCTCTTTGATTTTCATTGAGTATTAATCGATAAAAAATTATTGATTTGCTTTAAAGTCTGGATCCTTCAAACTTTGAACGCTAGCATTGAGGACAGCACCGATAATTAATATCTTGGCAATGATAATGAACCAAAACATCATCACAACAACGACGATAGAACTGAAAAATCTGACGTCAACGAGATAATTGACATAATTGTTGAAATAAGCTGCAAAGATGTTTAATAAAGCAATAGTGGTAACTAGTACAAAGAGACTTCCAGGTATGACGTATCGAATCCGACTTACTTTAACATTTGGTAGGAAATAATAGAGCATAATCACGGTAGCAAAAAGAAAGGCATAGATCAGAGGACCTGTAAAATCCTGTAGATAAGAAAATAGAGCACTCTCGGATTTCCAGTAGTTTTTAAGCAAGTCCAATAACATATGGCCGAACATACTGAGGAATAAGGCAAGGGCAAAGAGAATTTGAAGGCCAAAGCTAACCAAGAGACTCATCAGCTGGTGTGAGATAATTCCTCTATTTTTTGCAACTCCATAGGCTTTATTAAAGGCCTTCTGAAGAAAATCCATGGATTTGGAGAAAGTCCAAAGAGCTGATAAGATAGCAAAACTTAGTAAACCTGTTGATGGTTGAGTCAGAACTTCTCGGACAATTTTTGCAACAACTTCATAGATTGTATCTGGTAAAAATTCCTTGATTGTTAATAGAAAGTTTGAGATGGGAATTTGAAAGTAGGGTAAGATATTGACCACTATCATGAGTAAAGGGAAGATTGAAATCAACCAATAGTAGGCAACAGCAACGCTAGTTAACTCACTATCGGAGGCTTGATAGTAGTGCAAAAAAGCTTTTAATAAGGGTCTATCAGTCAGCTGTTTCCACAACTTTTTCATGTTACAATCCTCCAGTTTTTCTCTTGTTTTCTATAGATTTTAATTTCTTCGAACTAATTCCATCATATCATAAGGTAAGGTATTAGCAGATTCTTTTTAAGGAATAAGTTTCTAAATTATTGACATTTTTGGCGTAGCTTTTTGGCATATTGAGCTGAGATGAGTTTTTTTGAGCTTCGTATTCAAAGATACACTTACGTTCAAGGTAGTATCCTCTAAGCATTTCATCAATGTTATTGGGTTTGATACGATTGATAACCCGTTCCACAAAGGCACCACTCGTAATATGACTGGTTTCGCGAAGACGAGATTCCTGCATGAAGCTGATCAGAGAACTCTTATAAATCCCTTTGAGGTTTTCCAAACTCTCGATGATAATTTCTGTATTAGCTAGGTAGAGTTCTGCAATCTGGTCATAATCAATGGCAAGAAGTCGCTGTTTTTTTCCTTGTCTTTCCACGAACGGAATGTTTTTCCCAAATGTGAGCAATTCATGAAGTAGAAAACGAAGAATGCGTATGGAGACAAGGAAGTAGTAGGTTAGTCGAGAAGCAAAGTTTCGCTTAATATTTTTCTCCATGCTTTTTCAAGTAGCGTTGGTAGACACGATAAGCACGATCTCCAATCTTTCCTTCTTCATAGGCTTGTTCCAAACCATCGCTTTCAACACTGAGAATCAAGAGTTTAAGAGCTTCCCAGTCCTCCTGAATTTCTTTGTTTTCTTGACTAAGAATAAGGTTTTCAATACGTCCATGATAATTGTCAATAGCTGCATAGAGTGGAACCTTGTTTTTTGTGTTCTCTAAATCCTTCTCTAATTCCATGGCAACATCGTTTAAGATAGCGATGTGCATGAGCTGATCCTTAGATGGTTCTTTCTCTTCAGAAAGGTGTGGGAGTACTAGTAATCCCGTCAGGAAACTTATCAGGGTTACACCAGCTACGAGGAAGAGAAGAAGAGGGTGTTCTTGTTCCAGATTAGACGGTATCAAAAGGATAGTGGCAATGGATACAGTTCCCTTCACACCAGAAAAGGTAAGGAGGAGCATGTCTTTGACATATTTGTCTAAACTTTTATGAAGCTTCTTAATCCGAAATGCGTAAAATCCATAGATCATGACAAAGCGGATAGCAAAAAGCAGGAAGGTCAAGAGGAAAACGCTGAGTAAGAGAAGAACTTTGTTGTAAAATGCACTCTTAAGAATTGGTTCCGCGATCATTTCCAGTTCCATTCCAAGAATGACAAAGACTGAACCATTGAGCATAAAGGTTACAGTCTGCCAAACAGTCTCAGTAACTGTATCAACTTGCGCTTCAAGGAGATTTATTTTCTTGAAACGACTGGCTTTCAGAATCCCAGCAACAACAACGGCGATGATGCCTGAAACATGAATTTCTTCAGCTATGAAAAAAGTCAAGAGAGGTAAACTAAGTTCCAATAAGAGCTCACTTGCGATATCTGTTGCACGGACGCTGAGTAGAAAGGTATGAAGGAAGCGATTGATTAGGGCTGTTATAAAGCCGACTGCAAATCCTCCAACGATGGAAATGGCTAATGAAGTTCCGGCTTGGGTAAGGGAGAATGTTCCTGTTGTCCAAGCGATGAGAGCCATACGAAAGGCTACTAGTCCAGAAGCATCATTCAGAAGACCTTCCCTTTTAGGATATTAGAGACCCGCTTTGGGAAGGAAAAGCGTTGAGAAAGGGATGCGAAGGCTACTAGGTCAGTGGGCCCTAAAGCGGCACCAACTGCTACGCAGGCGGCCAATGGTAGGCTAGCCCAAAGGACATGAGCGAGTCCCCCCATGCTCAGCGCTGAGATAAAGATAACTGGAAAAATCAAGTAGAGGACAATCCGCCAGTGTTTTAGGATAGAAGTAATGTCTGCTTCTTGAGCTTCGCGAAAGAGTAGTGGACCAATGACTAAAGCTAGGAACAACTCAGTATCTAAATGATATTGGTTGTTGGGTAAGCAAAGCCCAATTCCAATCCCTAACAAAATTTGAATCAGAGGCATGGGTAAAAAGGGCAGAAGCTTATTGGTCGTACTAGAAACAATAAGAACTAGTAAAAATACCAAGAGATAAAAAAGTAAGTTCATTTTCCACCTCCCTATTTCTGTTTACGACAATTTTCAAAAAGTTCCTTTTGTTCTTGGATTCTTTGATCAATCTTTGAGCAGTCCTTATGCTCGATTTTCTTCTGACAACGCTCCATTTCAAGTGAAATCATTTTCTTCTTGATTTTCAGCATTTTTTTACTCATATGTGCTTCATCCAAAATACCAACTGCACGTTCATGTTGGGTTGATTCGACAAAGTTGTGACGAAGAGCTTCGATTTTATCTTTTAGGTATTGTTTATCCATGTCGATACCTTTCTAATTTTTCAATCATAACTAAAAATGGTGGATTGTTAATTTGGTTGAGGGTGCGATAGATAGTAGCAGTATATTCTTGTTGCGGTAACTGACTAACATAATCCATAACTGCATCCCGTTCTATATCTCCGCCTTCATGTCCGTAATAAATCATGATGGCTATTCGTCCGCCTTTAACGAGTATCTGACAGAGTTTTTCAAGTGCCTCAATGGTTGTGTGAGGTTTAGTAATGATAGACTTATCGGCAGTAGGAAGATAACCAAGATTAAAGATGGCTGCTTTCACCTCAGTTACAAACTGATCTACGGTTTCATGACCTTGTAGAAGTAACTCGACATTGGTCAAACCGACTTCTTGTAGACGTTGACTTGTTTTTTCAAGAGCTTGTTCTTGTATATCAAAAGCGTAGACTTGTTTAGCTAATTTGGCAAGGAAAAGTGTATCATGTCCATTTCCCATTGTTGCATCTACAACAACATCATCTTTTGTGATGACTTGGGCAAGAAAATCATGCGCCATTTCAAGTGGTTTTTTCATTCATAAACTCCTGTTTTACAGCCTTGCATCCTTGGACACTACCTCGACGTCTCATTTCAGCTTCTATGCTATTTAGAACTTCCCATTTATTGAGACTCCACATAGGACCAATCAGCATATCTCTAGGCGCATCCCCTGTAATCCTATGGATGACTATATGTTTGGGAATAATTTCTAGTTGGTCACAGATAACTTTCACATAGTCATCTTGACTCATAAGCTGCAGTCTACCCTCGTGATAATCACGTTGCATCCGAGTATTGGTCATAAGGTGAAGTAGGTGAAGTTTAATCCCTTGAATATCATTATCAGTCACACAACGACGAACATTTTCCACCATCATATCATGAGTTTCACCTGGCAAGCCGTTAATCAAATGGGCAACAATTTCAATCTTGGGATATTTTCTTAAGCGTTTAACTGTCTCCACATAAAGTTCATAGGAGTGGGCACGGTTAATCAATTCAGAAGTTTCTTCATAGGTTGTTTGTAAACCTAACTCTACAGTAACATGCATTCGTTCTGACAGTTTTGCCAAGTATTCGATAGTCTCATCGGGAAGGCAGTCTGGCCGTGTACCGATATTAATGCCAACCACACCGGGTTCATTAATAGCTTGTTCATAGCGTTCGCGAATGACTTCGAGTTTTTCATGAGTATTAGTAAAGTTTTGGAAATAGACTAGATATTTTTTTACATCTGGCCATTTGCGGTGCATAAAGTCAATTTCTTTATAAAATTGCTCACGAATAGGAGCGTCAGGTGCAACAATAGCATCACCAGATCCAGAAACCGTACAGAAAGTACAACCTCCATGAGCTACTGTACCATCACGATTGGGACAATCAAATCCGGCATCGATAGGAACTTTGAAAGTTTTTTCTCCGAATAAATTTCGATAATAATCATTCAAGGTATTATAGGATTTCATAGCTAATATTATATCAGAAAACCCCAGTAAACTCAAAGTTAGTAAACAATTGAAGAGAAGTAAGAAATTTTTTTAAAATCAAAAAAATCTTTATATAAATCCTTTACAAAAAAAAATTTAAAGTGGTATAATAGAGGTGTGATTGGTGCAAACGTTTTCGTAAATCGTTTGCATTAAAATAAAAATAAGGAGATTTGAATGATGAAAGATACATTCAAAAATGTTTTGTCTTTCGAGTTTTGGCAAAAATTCGGTAAGGCTCTAATGGTGGTTATCGCTGTTATGCCGGCTGCTGGTTTGATGATTTCAATCGGTAAGACGCTTGCAATGATTAATCCTAACTTTGCCCCACTTGTTATTACAGGTGGAATTCTTGAGCAAATCGGTTGGGGAGTTATCGTTAACCTTCACATTTTATTTGCTCTAGCTATCGGAGGAAGCTGGGCTAAAGAACGTGCAGGTGGTGCTTTTGCAGCAGGACTTGCCTTTATCTTGATCAACCGTATCACTGGTGCTATCTTTAGTGTTAGTGGTGATATGTTGAAAGATCCTAATGCAATGGTTTCAACAATCTTTGGTAACTCTATCAAAGTTTCTGATTACTTCATCAGTGTGTTTGAAGCTCCAGCGCTTAACATGGGTGTCTTCGTAGGGATTATTTCTGGTTTTATTGGGGCGACTGCCTTTAACAAATACTACAATTTCCGTAAGCTTCCTGATGCACTTTCATTCTTTAACGGAAAACGTTTTGTACCGTTTGTAGTTATTCTTCGTTCAGTAATTGCGGCAATCTTGCTTTCAATTTTCTGGCCACTTGTTCAAACAGGTATTAACAGCTTTGGTATCTGGATCGCTAACTCTCAAGAAACAGCTCCAGTTCTAGCACCATTCTTGTATGGTACTTTGGAACGTTTGCTCTTGCCATTCGGACTTCACCATATGTTGACTATCCCAATGAACTATACAGCTCTTGGTGGTACTTATGATGTCATGACTGGTGCAGCAAAAGGTACTCAAGTATTTGGTCAAGATCCACTTTGGCTTGCATGGGTAACTGACCTTGTAAACCTTAAAGGTACTGACGCAGCTCAATACCAACACTTGTTAGATACAGTACATCCAGCTCGTTTCAAAGTTGGACAAATGATTGGTTCGTTTGGTATCTTGATGGGTGTAATTGTGGCTATCTACCGTAACGTTGATCCAGATAAGAAACACCAATACAAAGGTATGATGATTGCAACAGCTCTTGCAACATTCTTGACAGGGGTAACTGAACCAATTGAGTACATGTTCATGTTCATCGCAACACCTCTTTACCTTGTTTACGCTCTTGTTCAAGGTGCTGCCTTTGCAATGGCTGATATTGTGAACCTTCGTGTGCACTCATTCGGTTCAATCGAATTCTTGACTCGTACTCCGCTAGCTATCAACGCTGGTATTGGTATGGATATTGTTAACTTTATCTGGGTGACAGTACTCTTTGGATTTATCATGTACTTTATCGCTAACTTCATGATTAAGAAATTCAACTATGCAACTCCAGGACGTAACGGTAACTACGAAAATGCAGATGGTTCTTCTGAATCTTCAGCTGCCGGTGAAACTAAAGTTGCAGAAGCTTCTCAAGCAGTTAACATCATCAACCTTCTCGGTGGACGTGCGAACATCGTTGATGTCGACGCATGTATGACTCGTCTTCGCGTTACTGTAAAAGATGCAGAAAAAGTTGGAACAGAAGAACAATGGAAATCTGAAGGAGCTATGGGACTTGTCATGAAAGGACAAGGTGTCCAAGCTATCTACGGACCTAAAGCTGACGTATTGAAATCAGATATCCAAGATATTCTTGATTCTGGAGAAGTGATTCCTGAAACTCTTCCAAGTCAAATTGCAGCAGCTCAAAAAGATACTGTTGTCTACAAAGGTGTAACTGAAGAAGTTTATTCAGTTGCTGACGGTCAAGTCATTGAATTGGAACAAGTTAAGGATCCAGTCTTTTCACAAAAAATGATGGGTGATGGATTTGCAGTAGAACCAACAAATGGAAACATTGTATCTCCAGTTTCTGGTACTGTATCAAGCGTCTTCCCAACTAAACATGCTCTTGGTCTTGTAACTGAAGCAGGTCTTGAAGTTCTTGTTCACATTGGTCTTGATACTGTAAGTCTTGAAGGAAAACCATTTGAAGTGGTAGTTTCAGAAGGTCAAACAGTAGCTGCTGGTGATCTCTTGGTCAAAGCTGACCTCGGAGCTATTCAGGCTGCTGAGCGTGAAACTACAACTGTAGTAGTCTTTACAAATGGAGATGCCATCAAGTCAGTTAAATTAGAAAAAACCGGTTCTCTTGCAGCTAAAACAGCAGTTGCAAAAGTAGAATTGTAATACACTAAGGGGTTGGAAGCTGTTTTCCAACCTCTTGTTTATAGGAGAAAAACATGAAGTTTTTAACACTCAATACTCATAGTTGGATGGAAAAAAATCCTGAAGAAAAATTTCAGCTCTTGTTTCAAGATATACTTGAAAACAGTTATGATTTGATTTGTTTTCAAGAAATCAACCAAGAAATTACATCAACTCAAGTAGAGTCTGGACCACTTTACAATCCGTTACCTTCAGCAGAACCCATTCACCAAGACCACTATGTTCGTCTTTTGGTAGAGAAGTTGTCTGAAAAAGGACTGGACTATTATTGGACATGGGCTTATAATCATATCGGCTATGACCGTTATCATGAGGGAGTTTCAATTCTATCTAAAACACCGATTGAGGCGCGTGAGATTTTGGTTTCAGATGTAGATGATCCAACTGATTATCACACTCGTCGAGTTGCACTAGTAGAAACAGTAGTAGAAGGTAAAGAGATTGCTGTTGCGAGTGTGCATCTCTCTTGGTGGGATAAAGGATTCCAAGAGGAATGGGCAAGATTTGAAGCAGTTTTAAAAGAGTTGAATAAACCTCTATTACTAGCAGGAGATTTTAACAACCCTGCAGGTCAGGAAGGATATCAAGCTATCCTAACTAGTCCGCTAGGCTTACAGGATGCCTATGAAGTTGCAAAAGAGAGAAGTGGAAGCTACACTGTTCCTCCAGAAATTGATGGTTGGAAAGGGAATTCAGAACCGCTTCGAATTGATTACGTCTTTACGACAAAAGATCTTCAGGTAGAAAAGTTACAGGTAGTTTTTGATGGCCAAGCAAGTCCGCAGGTCAGTGATCACTACGGTCTTCAAGCAGAACTTTCTTGGAAGAACTAACAAAGAATTTTACTAAAATAAAACGAGTCCCCCTTCGGATATGCGAAGGGGATTCCTTATTCAAGGGGTTAATATAGTTAAAGTTTTTTAGTTGAATAACTTGTAAAATGAAATAAAAATCCTTTAAAATAAAAATGTGTTGGAGGAATTTATGAATGTAAATCAAATTGTGCGTATGATCCCGACGCTAAAGATAAATAATAGAAGATTAAATGAATTGTTTTATATCCAAACCTTGGGTATGAAACCCTTGCTTGAAGAGTCAGCTTTCTTATCGCTAGGAGACCAGTCAGGCATTGAAAAATTGGTTTTAGAAGAATCACCAAGTATGAGAAGCCGTAAGGTTGAAGGGATCAAAAAATTAGCTAGATTGATTGTAAAAGTAGCGAATCCATCCGAGGTTGAAGCACTTCTAGCTAGAATGGAAAAACTTCCTCAACTCTATAAAGGAAACAAGGGATATGCTTTTGAAATCCTTTCACCAGAAGGGGATCTTGTCTTAATCCATGCGGAAGATGACATCAAAGATTTGAGAAAGTTTGATGAAACTGTTACTTTCCCAAAAGATGAGAAAGTGCAATATTTAACAGCATTTGATATTTCAGCAGAAATTAACTTACCTGCTGAAACGACGAGCCTGCTTTGAAAAAGAGGAAATCGAAACTAGCATAACTTTTCAAACAAGCTCAAGGTAGTGATTTGCTTGTTGAAAAATAATGTAACTTGGGATTTGTCTATGTTGAAATTCCAGGTAAAAGAACTTGAATTGGCTAGTCTCCGTCAACGTTTTGAAACTGCAGGTTACTTTATTCCTAAGTCTGAGAAGTTTTTTTCCTAACCAAGGATGCCAACAATATCGAATTGTGGTTTGAAGAAGTATGAAACAAGAAATCATTCAAAAAATAGAGCAACAAATTGAGGCAGGGATTTATCCTGGTGCCTCTTTTGCATATTATCGGGATGGTGAATGGTCTGATTGCTACCTCGGAGAAGCAAATCCAGAAATTGGAGAGCAGACTTGTCAAGGTTTAGTCTATGATTTGGCAAGTGTGAGCAAAGTCGTCGGAGTTGGAACTGTCTTAACTTTTTTGTGGAAGCAAGCAAGATTGAGCTCGATCAATCCATAAAGACCTATCTTCCAGAGGCGGATTATCCAGATATCACCATTCGTCAACTCCTCACACATTCTACGGACTTGGACCCGTTTATTATCAATAGAGACCAGTTGAATGCAGAAGAATTGAAAGAAGCTATGTTTCATTTGAATCGACGAGAGAAGAGGGCTTTTCTATACTCGGATGTTCACTTTCTCTTGCTCGGTTTTCTCCTAGAGAATTACTTTGAGAAAAACTTAGACCAGATTTTACAAGAGCAAGTTTTCGATCCATGGAAGATGAAGGAAACTCAGTTTGGACCAGTTAGCAGTGCTGTTCCTACAGTTCGGGGACAGAAGGTAGGAGTGGTGCATGATCCTAAGGCACGTTTACTAGGTAAACATGCTGGAAGTGCAGGCTTGTTTTCAACTGTGAAGGATTTAAAAATCTTCCTTGAGCATTATTTACAGGATGATTTTGCTGACGGATTAAGCCAGAATTTTTCAGATTTGAGTGATAAGGAACGATCCTTGGCCTGGAATCTTGAAGGTGATTGGCTAGACCATACAGGCTATACTGGAACCTTTATCATGTGGAATCGTAAGAAGCAGGAAGCTGCGATTTTTCTTGTCCAATAGAACCTACGAAAAAGACCAGCGTGCGCAGTGGATCATAGACCGTAATCAGGTCATGGACTTAATTCGTGAAAGACAAACTAGGGAGAAAGTATGTCAAAAGCTTTAAAAGGAACTCTTTTACAGTGATTGCTGGTATTGCTTGGGGCTTGTCTGGGAACCAGTGGTCAGTACCTAATGGTTCATGGGATATCGGCTCTAGTCCCTAACCAATATCCGTTTAATTGTTGCAGGTTTGCTCTTAGTTCTCTTGTCCTATATAAAGTCTAAGGAACAATTTTTGGCTTTTTTCTAAAAAGATAAATCAAGTCTGTTTTTTCTCTTACTATTTTTCATTATTTGGTCTCTTTCTGAATCAATTGGCTTATTTAACGGCTATTCACGAGACAAATGCAGGTACAGCGACGGTGCTTCAGTATGTCTGTCCTGTTGGAATCTTGGCTTACACATGTATAAAGGATAAGGTAGCACCTACTATAGCCGAAATCCTTTCTATGATTTTAGCAATAGGTGGAACCTTTTTAATTGCGACTCACGGTCAAATGGATCAGCTCTCTATGACACCAGCAGGTCTCTTTTGGGGCTTGTTCTCTGCTTTAACCTATGCTCTTTATATCATTTTACCCATTAAACTCATTCAAAAATGGGGGAGCATTCTGGTTATTGGTGTCGGTATGACCATTTCAGGTTTTGTAGCAGTGCCATTTACTGGGATTATCGGTGCTAGTCTACCTATGTCTTTTGATATTTTCTTAGCATTTGCTGGAATTATTCTCATCGGGACTGTATTTGCTTACACGGCTTTTCTTAAGGGAGCAAGTATGGTTGGGCCAGTCAAATCTAGTCTCTTGGCCTCTATTGAGCCAATATCTGCGGTATTTTTTGCCTTCATGATTATGGGAGATATCTTTTATCCTGTAGATTTTCTTGGTATGGCAATGATTTTATTGGCTGTGACTATTATTTCTTTAAAGGATTTAATGCTAGAAAAGAAACACAAGTCCATTTAAGAACAGAACAACCTTATAAAGAGGTTGTTTTTTTATGCTCTAGTATCAATTTAATTAATTTTAAGATTGAAAAGTTTATAATGAAAGTTATCAAAAAACAAAGCTAAACTGGAGGAAATATGAATTTTTATACAAAGTATTCATCCTGCTAAACCTTTAAGATACTTAAAATGGTTCGACATCTTAATCATCACTGTTTTAATGTTTGGAGAGTTTATCATCCGTTCTACTCAACAATTTATGGAGAGTCTATCACCTTCAACTCTTGCTAGTGTTGCGGAAACTACAACTAATGTAGCAAGTGATGGGGCAGCTTATTCTAGTAATTTTACTTTTCAATTGATGATGTTAGGGATTACTTTCCTTTATCTCTTGATTCGAAATTATGATTTTAAACAACTTCCTATACGCTTTTCCTGGTCTGTTTTCATCTGGGTTCCCCTTATCTTTGCTATTGTTGGTATTTTTGGTGATATTATAACAACCCTTAGTGGTGAGTACAATTATTTTAATCCTCAGTTGATTCCTTTTATAGACCCAATGGAAATCATTAGAAAATTCATGTCCTTAACGCCAATGGCTATTGGCTATGCGCTTTTAAATGGTTTTTACGAAGAATTTTTCTTCTTGGGATTACTGACTTCAGTAAAAAAAAAGCATCAGTGGCTGGTTCTAGTATACTCGGTAATCATACGGATTTCTTTCCATACCTACCAAGGATTACTCTGGGCATTAGTTATTGGGCTTGTATACGGACTATTCTATTATTTCTTGTACAAGTATGTAGTCAAGAATTTACTGCCATTCTTTCTTATGCATGCTCTTGCAGATATGTTTGGTTCAAGTCTCTTGTACCTCTTGATTACTTGGAGAACTTAAAGCAAAAAATCCACTCATTTGAGTGGATTTTTTTATGAATGCTTTTAGTCTTTATTTTCGTATGGCAAGATCAAGTTCAAAAGGATACCTGTCATTGCTGATAGGGCAGTACCTGAAAGTGTAACTGGACCAAGTTTAAGGATTGCTCCACCAAGTCCAAGCACGAGCATTGCACTTGCGATGATTAGGTTACGCATTTGACCAAAGTCTACACGTTCCTTGATCAAAACTTTCAAACCGTTGCTGGCGATAACCCCATAAAGAAGGATTGACATACCACCAAGTACGGCGCTAGGGATTGTAGAAATCAAAGCAGTGAATTTACCAAGGAAGCTAAGGGCAATTGCGATAAAGGCTGCGTTACGGATAACTGAGACAGAAGCGATACGAGTCATACCGATTACCCCTGTATTTTTCACCGTAGGTAGTATTAGCAGGACCACCAAGGAAGGCAGATACAGAAGTTGCGATACCGTCACCAAGAAGGGTACGGTGAAGACCTGGATCTTTCAAGAATTGACGGCCACAGATTTGGCTCAAGACCGTGTGGTCTCCAATGTGTTCTGAGATTGTTACGATCGCGATTGGTAAGATTGCGATCGTCTCTGGACCGAAGTAAAGGTTGTATTCTTTGAAGGCACCACCTGAGCTAAATGGTAGGTAGAAGCCTGGAATTTCGAACCAGTTAGCTTGAAGAACAGGTGTGAAGTCTACTAGACCAAGAAAGACTGCAAAGATATATCCACCGATAATGGCAAATAAGAAAGGAATGATACGAAGGAACCCTTTTTCCTTTTGTATTGATAAAGGCAGCGATGAGGAAGGTAACCACAGCTACAAGAGCATTTTTCCAGTTGCCATCAGCAACAAGACCAGCATTTGTTACAGCTGAACCTGCAAGACCAAGACCAATTACGATAATCATAGGTCCGATAACGATTGGTGGTAAAAGTTTGTCAATCCATTTTGTACCAGCAAAGCGGATGCTAGTTGAAACAAGAACGTAGATTAAAACCAGTTAAGATAACCCCTGTTTGAGCGGCAGAAACATCGCCACCCATTTCCTTCATAGCAAGAGACATTGCAGTGATGAAGGCAAAAGAAGAACCGAGATAGACCGGAACTTTAAAGCCAGTAGATACCATATAAATCAGTGTTCCGACACCTGATGCAAACAGAGCAACAGATACAGGCATTCCCAAAAATCAGTGGCACCAAGATGGTAGCACCAAACATGGCAAACACGTGCTGGAAGCTGAGTAGAATTCCTTACTAAAAAGAAGGACGTTGGTCAACGTCGAGTAACAAATCAACAGTTGATTCTTGTTTCATAAATACCTCACTTTTTGGGCATCAAAAAAGAGCCCATTATTTTACAGCAATAGGCTCTCAGAGTAAGACATCTTTAAAACATGGTTATCCCAATATTTAAAGAATTTCATATATATCTGCGTCTTCGTCACCTCACGGGATGACATTAAAAACCTTTGCTTAGGATAGTATAGCAGAAAAAATTCGTTTTGTAAACGAATTTTTCCTGAGCCTAGAAATAAGAGAGCGAGGCATGATTTTGTAAATCATTTTTTCCCGAGCCTTGAAACAAGAGAGTGAGGCATGATTTTGTAAATCATTTTTTCCCGAGCTGAGAAATAAAGACGCGAGGCATGATTTTGTAAATCATTTTTTTCCGAGCCAAGAAACAAAAAGCGAGGTATAATCTTGTGAGTATTTATTTAAAATATCCTAAAGTGGTCGTTTATTTGGCATACCAGCCTTACGTGGATATTTGTTTGGAGTTTCTTTTTTCTTTTCTACAATGGTGATGTAGCGAGGGTCTCCATTAGGAAGTGTGTAGCTGATATTATCTTCAACCTTACTAAAGAGAAGGTTGAGAGCATTTTTGGCTTCTGTCAATTCCTCAGGAGCATTACTGGCCTTAAGAGCTAAAAGTTTTCCACCAACTTTAAGGTAGGGAATGGTTAACTCTGAGAGAACTTGCATGCGAGCAACCGCACGAGCTGTCACAATGTCGAATTGGGCACGAAAATTCTTGTCTTGGGCAAAGTCTTCGGCACGTCCATGGTAGAAATGAACACCTTCTAGATTAAGCTCCTCAGCTAAAAGCTGAAGAAAGTTAATGCGCTTATTGAGTGAATCAATGATGGTCACATCTAGCTGAGGGTAGAGAATCTTCATAGGGAGACTTGGGAATCCTGCACCAGCGCCAATATCCAGTAACTTAATTTCTTGGTTTTCTATCAACCCTTGTAGGATAGGAGCGATAGAATCATAAAAGTGCTTAAGATAAACCTCTTCCTTTTCTGTAATTGCAGTCAGGTTGATTTTTTGGTTCCACTCGACTAAGAGTTCGAAATAGCGCTCAAATTGAAATTTTTGCTGGTCAGTAAGATTAATATTCTGTTGGTCAAGTAGTGAGTAAAAAGTTTCTGTTTTCATAGTTATATCCTTCTTGTATATCATCTTATTTTACCACAAAAACATGGAAATTTGATATACTTGTACTAATCTAAAAGCAGAAAGGAGCTTTATGATGCAATGGATGTTTTTTGGAGTTCTTGCTCTAATTATTTTCTTGGTGATTGACTGCTATAATAAATTGGTGAAAAATCGTATACAGACCAAGGAAGCTTGGAGTCAGATTGATGTTCAGTTGAAGCGTCGAAATGATCTTCTCCCAAACTTGATTGAAACAGTAAAAGGTTATGCTAAATACGAAAGTTCTACTCTTGAAAAGGTGACTGAACTCCGTAGACAAGTAGCTGTAGCAACTACGCCTGCAGAAGCCATGAAAGCTAGTGATGCACTGACTCGTCAGATATCTGGTATCTTTGCGGTTGCAGAGAACTATCCTGACTTGAAGGCTAGTGGCAACTTTGCTCACTTACAAGAAGAACTGACTAACACAGAAAACAAAATATCATATTCTCGCCAACTTTATAACAGTGTCGTTAGCAACTACAATGTTAAGTTAGAAACTTTCCCAAGTAATCTGGTTGCGGCTATCTTTGGCTTCAAGGCAGCAGATTTCCTTCAGACTCCAGAAGAAGAAAAGGATGTTCCTAAAGTTGATTTTAATAGTTTAGGGGACTAAGATGCTGTACAAACAAATCGCTAGTAATAAACGTAAAACTTGGGGTTTATTAATTGTTTTCTTTCTTTTGTTAGCCATAGTTGGTTATGCAGTTGGATATCTTTTCATGAACTCAGGTATCTGGGGCGTGACCGTAGCCATGATTATCGGTTTTATCTACGCCTTGACCATGATTTTTCAATCTACAGAGATTGTCATGAGTATGAATGGTGCGCGTGAAGTTGATAGGAATGAAGAACCTGTTCTCTATCATGTTGTTGAGGATATGGCTATGGTGGCGCAAATTCCTATGCCACGAGTTTATGTAATTGATGACCCGGGTTTGAATGCTTTCGCCACAGGTTCGAATCCTCAAAATGCTGCTGTAGCAGCGACATCAGGACTTCTAGAGATCATGAATCGTGAGGAGTTAGAAGCTGTAATCGGGCATGAAGTTAGTCACATACGCAACTTAGATATTCGAATCTCTACCATTGCTGTTGCTCTTGCCAGTGCCATTACCCTTTTATCGAGTATGGCTGGTCGTATGATGTGGTGGGGTGGAGCATCACGTAGTAGAAGAAATAGTGACCGTGACAGTGGAGGACTTGAAGTGATTATGTTAGTCATTTCTCTCTAGCCATAGTTCTGGCACCTCTTGCAGCAACTTTAGTGCAATTAGCTATTTCTCGCCAACGAGAATTTTTAGCGGATGCTTCAAGTGTGGAATTAACACGCAATCCGCAAGGGATGATCAATGCTTTACAAAAATTAGAAAATAGTCAACCCATGAGTCATCATGTGGATGATGCTAGTAGTGCACTTTATATCAATGATCCTCAAAAACCAGGTTTCTTGAAAAAACTATTTTACACGCATCCACCTATTTCAGAACGGATTGAGCGTTTGAAACATATGTAAAAAACATCCAGAGGTTTTTCTTTGGATGTTTTATTTCTAAAAGTTAAAGATCTTGTAAATCAACTACTTCTAAACCATGCTCTGTCAGACTATAGATACTCGTACAGACTTCTTTTAAGAAACGTCGATCATGCGAAACAGTGACCAGACCACCAGAATAATTGGCAAAGAGTTTTCTGATTTCTGGTTGAGAAGTTGGAGAAAAATTTCGTGTGGGTTCATCCAGAAGGAGAAAGTTTGGTTTTCGCAGAACTAAATTCAAAAGAAGGAGTTTACCCTGTTGACCTCCAGATAAAGGAGTGGATTTTGTGGTGCATCTCAGGATAGCTGAAATTAAGACTGGCTAAGTGAGATTGGATTTTCTGTATTTCTCCTTGTGTCCAGTTTGGCTGAGAAATTCTACTGGGGATAGATCCAATTGCAGTGTTTCTAGGTAATCTTGTGGCATAAAACCAAGCGAAATCTCTCTTTTGCCACTTAGTAGTTGATGTAACTTTGCTAAAAGAGTGGATTTGCCAACGCCATTGGGACCGATAATGCCGATTTTTTCTTGACCTCGGATAGTTAATTGTAGCCCTTGAGCTAAAATTCGTTCGCCAATGGATAAAGTCTCATTTTCTAGTCGAACTAAGACTTTTGAAGCCGCTAATGGCTCTATATCTGAAAAGAAAAGTTGGATTTGTTCCTCTTCAAGTGGCTTTTGGGTCATGGACTGAGCTACTTTTTCGTAGCGTTTTTCTTGAGAAAGAACATTTTTCATCTTTTTAGCTAATAGGCGACCGGCAGTACTGTCTTTGGTAGCTCGAAGTGCAGTTTCTACATTTTGCTTGACGCGACGATGCTTCTCCATGGTTTTGTCATAGGCTCTCTGGTCGTTAGCAGCTTGCTGGCTTTGTCTGGCAAAATTAGCCCTTCTCTGATCACTATAGCTATCGTAGTCTAAATGCTCTACTAGCGTTTCCGCTTCTTTCCGGTGCTTGATCAGTCGCAAGTGGATAATGGTGTCTGCCGTCTGAGATAGAAAATCTTCATCATGAGAAATGAAAATAACGGTTTGCCTCATCTTTTGAATCTGTTTTTTTAACCAATCAACCATCTCTATATCCAGGTCATTTGAAGGTTCATCTAAAAATAAAATCTCAAAGGGTTTGGCAAATTCATGGATGAGCTGAATTTTCAAAGCTTCACCACCCGAGAGACTACCAATTTCTTGGTCGCTAGCAAAACGGTCGCTATCAAAGTGCAACTCCTCAGCCAAACGATAAAGAATGCTGTAGTCTAAATCAGCAGAATCTAAAAAGAAGTAGTCATGTAGAGATTTTTTCTTCAGTTCTTCAGGGAGATGTTGGGGAATGTAGGCCAGGGACTGAAGGTCAGATTGGATTTCTCCCCTGATAGAGAAATCAGCTAAATTTTCTCCCATTAAAGTTTTAAGTAAGGTTGATTTTCCATTTCCTTCTTCGCCTATAATAGCGACCTTTTCTCCGTCTTGGATGTTAATGTTTAAATCGGAAACAAGGTCTCTTAAATCTTTGTTTTGTGTAATGGTCAGATGATTGATTTTTATCATATTATTGCCCTTTCTAGAATGTCCATATTGCATAACAAAAAGCTCTACTTTATCTAGTAGAGCTAATCGTCTATGTCAAAAAAACTCTTTTAAAAGGGCTGAAAATCAAGCAGAAAAAGAGACAGAAACAAGATCTACTAAATAAAGGTTCTTTATTTGATAGACTTAGTTGTTCATGTCTCCCTTACCTCCGAGTATTGCTGCAATCATCATACTCTTTTTGCGAAAATTTGTCAAGATTAAGCCAGAAAATCCTCTTTTTATTAAAGACCAAAAACAGGTCCGTAAAGTGTCAATGTATGTTTAACGTGATCGTAGTGGAACTTGTCATAGTTTCGCCAAGCAGTGCGAGCCTGGTCGTTTAGTTTTAGACTACCAAGTCCAATCAAAAGACTAGTCCGTTGGTAAAAACTTTCCAGTTCAATTAAGATGGCGTTGTCTAGTTTGTCAGCTTTTTTTAAGTGCTCTGAGAATTTCGTCTATATTTTTGTTGTAAGCGTAGGTCATCTGGCAATCCCTGTTTACAACTTTGTATTGTTTGGTTTAATTCTGAAACGAGCTGATAGGCTTCTGTTAAAAGAGCTTTTGTCTTCCATATGAGCGTCCTCCTTTGCTCATGTATTGATGCCTATAGTATAGCACAAAAAAATAAATTTGTCATAATAAATATATCAAAAATACAGAAAGATGTTTTAAAAAGTTTAGAGGCTTTTACTTGACCTCCTTTCATGGTATAATCAAGTGAGTAAATCTTTATGGAGGAAGTATGAAATTAAATATTCAAGAAGTTCGTAAGCAGCCTGAAGGTTTGTATTTTGAGCAAACTCTAGACTTGTCAGCTGACTTACGTGAGCGTAACCAAGAAATTTTAGACGTAAAAGATATTCTAGCGGTTGGGAAAGTACAGTACGAAGATCGTATGTTTTTCCTAGATTACCAACTGTCTTATACCATTGTACTTGCTTCTAGTCGTAGTATGGAACCTGTTGAATTATCAGAGTCTTATCCAGTGACAGAAGTCTTTATGGAAGGTGCTACCAATCAACTGGACCAAGAAGTTCTTGATGATGACTTGGTTTTACCTATCGAAAATGGTGAAATCGACCTTGCTGAAAGTGTTTCGGATAATATCTTGCTAAACATTCCAATCAAGGTCTTAACAGCAGAAGAAGAAGCTGGTCAGGGATTTGTTTCTGGAAATGACTGGCAAATCATGACTGAGGAAGAATATCAAGCTCAACAAGCAGTCAAAAAAGAAGAAAATAGTCCTTTTGCAGGTTTACAAGGGCTGTTTGATGGAGACGAATAGATGGTTTTATCCAAGAAACGTGCCCGTCATGTCATTGAGGAAATCATAGCTCTTTTTCCAGATGCAAAACCTAGTCTAGATTTTCGCAATCATTTTGAACTCTTAGTTGCAGTTATGTTGTCTGCTCAGACGACAGATGCGGCAGTAAACAAAGCGACTCCAGCTCTTTTTGAAGCCTTCCCTACGCCTCAAGCCATGGCGGACGCAAGTGAGAGTGAAATTGCAAAACATATTTCTCGTTTAGGTCTGTATCGAAATAAAGCAAAATTTCTTAAAAAATGTGCGCAACAGTTATTAGAAGATTTTGATGGTCAAGTTCCTCAGACTAGAGAGGAATTAGAAAGTCTAGCAGGAGTTGGTCGCAAGACAGCCAATGTTGTCATGAGTGTGGGCTTTGGAATTCCAGCTTTTGCAGTGGACACTCATGTGGAGCGCATTTGCAAACACCATGATATTGTTAAAAAATCAGCTACACCATTAGAAGTTGAAAAACGTGTCATGGATGTCTTGCCACCAGAAAAGTGGTTGGCGGCGCATCAGGCCATGATTTACTTTGGTCGTGCTATCTGTCATCCGAAAAATCCAGAATGCGAACACTATCCACAATTGTATGATTTTAGTTCATTATAAGGTCAAACATTGAATGTTTTTACTTGCTTTGAACTGGGCTTTGTGATATAGTAAGAACAATAAAATATTCCTTTAAACCTGTCCCGTGAGGCAGGCAAGGAGCTCGATAAAGTAGAAGGGCTAAGTCTATGCTGTTTCCAGTATGGCTCGCTTAATGATACATTCTCAAGTCTCCTTGTCTAAGGAGACTTTTCTTTTTGGAGGTTTGTCATGAAGACAAAAGAAGTTGTAGACGAATTAACCGTCAAGCGAGCAATTACGCGTATCACTTATGAAATTATCGAACGCAACAAAGATTTGAACAAAATCATTTTTAGCGGGAATTAAAACACGTGGTGTCTTTATCGCTCACCGCATCCAAGAGCGCTTGGAACAATTGGAAAATATCTCTGTTCCCGTTGTAGAATTAGATACCAAACCTTACCGTGACGATGTCAAAAGTGGTGAAGATACATCCTTGATTTCTGTGGATGTGACAGACCGCGAAGTTATCTTGGTGGATGATGTTCTTTACACAGGACGTACACTCGTGCCGCTATCGATAACATTGTCGGACATGGTCGTCCCTGCCCGTGGAGTCTTGCAGTACTAGTGGACCGTGGACACAGAGAATTGCCAATTCGTCCAGATTACGTTGGGAAAAAAATATTCCAACTAGTCGTTCTGAAGAAATCATCGTTGAGATGACAGAACTTGATGGCCAAGATAGAGTTTTGATTACTGAAGAAGCTTAAAAGCTAAAGGAGTAGCCATGTCAGAAAATCAACAAGCACTCAAACATGTGGTGTCCATGGAAGATCTCACTGTAGATCAGGTTATAAAATTGATTAAACGAGGGATTGAGTTTAAAAATGGAGCCCAGTTGCCCTACGAAGACCATCCCATTGTTTCCAACCTTTTCTTTGAAATTCGACAAGAACGCATAAATCCTTCGAAGTTGCAGAGATAAAACTGGGATTGGAACGACTTGACTTTGATGTGAACACAAGCTCTGTAAACAAGGGTGAGACACTCTATGATACAATCTTGACCTTGTCTGCACTTGGTGTAGATATCTGTGTTATTCGGCACCCAGAGGTTGATTACTACAGGGAATTGATTGCGAGCCCAACCATTACGACATCAATTATCAATGGTGGTGATGGATCAGGGCAACATCCTAGTCAGAGTCTACTTGATTTGATGACAATCTACGAAGAATTTGGCCGTTTTGAAGGGCTCAAGGTTGCCATTGCTGGTGACTTGGACCATTCACGTGTTGCCAAGTCCAATATGCAGATTTTGAAACGTTTAGGTGCTGAACTTTACTTTGCAGGACCTGAGGAATGGAGAAGTCAAGAGTTTGAAGATTATGGTCAGTTTGTAACTATTGACGAGATTGTTGACCAGGTGGATGTTCTGATGTTGCTTCGAGTTCAACATGAACGCCACGAAAGTGGAGCAGTCTTCTCAAAAGAAGAGTATCACGCTCAACATGGCTTGAACCAAGAGCGCTACAATCGCTTAAAAGAAGAAGCGATCATTATGCATCCGGCTCCAGTGAATCGGGATGTGGAAATCGCTGACCACTTGGTTGAGGCTCCAAAATCACGAATTGTCCAACAAATGACTAATGGAGTATTTGTTCGAATGGCAATCTTAGAATCCGTATTGGCAAGTAGAAAAGCCAAATAATACACAAAACGTTAAAAGACGCCAGTGAGCGTCCACGAGAGGTGAAAATATGACAAAACGACTTCTAGTTTTAGAAGATGGCACAGTTTTTGAAGGTAAGGCCTTCGGTGCAGATATTGATGTAACAGGGGAAATCGTCTTTAACACAGGGATGACAGGATATCAAGAATCCATTACAGACCAGTCTTATAATGGACAGATCTTGACTTTCACGTATCCACTAGTAGGAAATTATGGGATTAACCGTGACGACTACGAGTCTATTAGTCCTACTTGTAAGGGAGTTGTAGTTTTCGAAGAGTCACGTAGAGCCAGCAACTGGCGTAACCAAATGACGCTGGATGAATTCTTAAGGGCTAAGAAAATTCCAGGAATTTCAGGCATTGACACTCGAGCTCTTACAAAGATTATTCGTAAACATGGTACCATGAGAGCGACTCTAACACATGCTGGCGATAGTATGGATCACATTGCAGATCAACTTCAAGCAACTGTCTTACCGACTGATAATATCAGACAAGTTTCTACAAAGACTGCTTATCCGGCTCCAGGAGTTGGCTTGAGCGTTGTTTTAGTAGACTTCGGCCTTAAGCACTCTATTTTACGAGAGCTATCTAAACGTGATTGTAACGTGACTGTAGTTCCATACACAACTACGGCTGAGGAAATCTTGCATTTAAACCCTGACGGAGTTATGTTGTCAAATGGTCCTGGGAATCCAGAAGATGTACCAGAAGCTCTTGAGATGATCCGAGGTATTCTCGGGAAAATTCCAATCTTTGGTATCTGTATGGGGCACCAGCTCTTTGCGATGGCAAATGGTGCTAAGACCTATAAAATGAAGTTTGGTCACCGTGGCTTTAACCATGCTGTTCGTGAAATTGCAACTGGGCGCGTGGACTTCACTAGTCAAAATCATGGTTATGCAGTTAGCCGTGAGGATTTACCAGAGCACTTAATCATCACCCACGAAGAAATCAATGACAAGTCAGTTGAAGGCGTACGTCACAGATATCTGCCAGGTTTCTCTGTGCAATTCCACCCAGACGCAGCTCCTGGGCCACATGATGCAAGTTATCTATTTGATGAGTTCATCGAAATGATGGAAGCTTTTAAACAATCAAACTAAAGACGAGTGAGAAATCGTCGGAGAATTTACGTAACTGAACACGGACGGAAAGCTCGGAATTTAGATAAACCAACTTGGATTGTCAATCCTTCCTTGGTTTCCTAAAATTCAATCGCTTTCTATTCGTCCTTTGTATCTTATTTAATGTCGCTCTGTGAGGCGACAAATAGAAAGGAGAAGATACATTGTTCGCGGAAGTGAACACGCCCTAAGAACTGTGTGAAAAAGATAAACATTGATTTGACGCTGAAGGCGTCTGCACCAAGTTTCCTATTTTCACTGTGTTCTTGACGGGCTTTGTATCATAAACTATGCCTAAACGTACTGATATTCAAAAAATTATGGTGATTGGTTCTGGTCCGATTATTATTGGTCAGGCTGCTGAGTTTGACTATGCTGGGACCCAGGCCTGCTTGTCTTTGAAAGAAGAGGGGTATGAGGTTGTCTTGGTTAACTCAAATCCTGCAACCATCATGACAGATAAAGAGATTGCAGATAAGGTCTACATCGAACCGATTACACTTGAGTTTGTGACTCGTATTCTCCGTAAGGAACGTCCAGATGCTTTGCTTCCAACTCTTGGAGGGCAAACAGGGCTTAATATGGCCATGGAATTGTCTAAAAATGGTATCTTAGATGAGCTCGAGTAGAACTTCGGGACTAAACTGTCTGCCATCGACCAAGCAGAGGACCGTGACCTCTTTAAACAATTGATGGAAGAACTCAAGCAACCAATTCCAGAATCAGAAATTGTCAACACAGTTGAGGGAGCAGTTGCTTTTGCAACAACTATTGGCTATCCAGTTATCGTCCGCCCAGCCTTTACTCTAGGTGGTACTGGTGGTGGTATGTGTGCCAACGAAGCAGAATTGCGAGAAATTGCTGAGAATGGTTTGAAGTTGTCACCTGTTACCCAGTGTTTGATTGAACGTTCCATTGCTGGTTTCAAGGAAATCGAGTACGAAGTCATGCGTGACTCAGCTGATAATGCCCTTGTTGTTTGTAACATGGAAAACTTTGACCCTGTCGGGATTCACACAGGGGACTCTATCGTATTTGCCCCTGCGCAAACCATGTCTGACTATGAAAACCAAATGCTTCGTGATGCTAGCTTAAGCATTATCCGCGCTCTCAAGATTGAAGGCGGATGTAACGTTCAGCTTGCGCTTGATCCACACAGCTTTAAGTACTATGTCATCGAAGTAAATCCTCGTGTATCTCGTTCTTCAGCCCTTGCTTCTAAAGCAACAGGTTACCCAATTGCTAAATTGGCTGCTAAGATTGCGGTAGGGTTGACCTTGGATGAAGTTATTAACCCAGTTACAGGTTCAACCTATGCTATGTTTGAACCAGCCCTTGACTATGTGGTGGCTAAGATTCCACGTTTCCCATTTGACAAGTTTGAAAAAGGGGAACGTCGTCTTGGTACCCAGATGAAGGCAACTGGAGAAGTTATGGCCATCGGTCGGAACATCGAGGAATCTCTCCTTAAAGCTTGTCGCTCTCTAGAAATTGGTGTCCATCATAATGAAATGCCTGAGCTTGCAGATGTTTCAGATGATGCCTTAATTGAAAAAGTTGTCAAGGCTCAAGATGACCGTCTCTTCTACGTATCAGAAGCTATTCGTCGTGGTTATACACCAGAAGAGATTGCTGACTTAACTAAGATTGATATTTTCTACCTTGATAAACTCTTGCATATCTTTGAGATTGAACAAGAATTGGGCGCACATCCTCAGGATGTCGATGTCTTGAAAACAGCAAAACTCAATGGTTTCTCAGATCGTAAGATTGCTGAGCTTTGGAAGACTACAGCTGATCAAGTTCGCCAACTTCGTTTAGAAAACAAGATTGTCCCAGTTTACAAGATGGTAGATACTTGTGCCGCAGAATTTGAATCAGAAACTCCGTACTTCTATTCAACCTATGGTTGGGAAAATGAATCTATCAAGTCTGATAAGGAATCTGTACTAGTTTTAGGTTCAGGTCCAATTCGTATCGGTCAAGGGGTTGAGTTTGACTACGCAACAGTTCACTCTGTTAAGGCAATTCAGGCTGCTGGCTACGAAGCCATCATTATGAACTCAAACCCAGAGACAGTTTCAACAGACTTCTCTGTATCAGATAAACTCTACTTTGAACCATTGACTTTTGAAGATGTGATGAATGTCATCGATTTGGAGCAACCAAAAGGCGTTATTGTTCAGTTCGGTGGTCAAACAGCTATCAACCTAGCTGAGCCATTAGCAAAAGCAGGTGTGACTATTCTTGGTACTCAAGTTGCTGACCTAGACCGTGCCGAAGACCGTGACCTCTTTGAGCAAGCCCTCAAAGACTTGGATATTCCACAGCCACCAGGCCAGACTGCAACTAATGAAGAAGAAGCGGTGCTTGCAGCGCGTAAGATTGGTTTCCCAGTTCTCGTTCGTCCTTCATATGTTTTGGGTGGACGCGCTATGGAAATCGTTGAAAATGAAGATGATCTTCGTTCTTACATGCGTACTGCGGTTAAGGCAAGTCCAGACCATCCAGTTCTTGTTGACTCTTATATCGTTGGACAAGAATGTGAAGTTGATGCCATCTCAGATGGACAAAATGTTCTCATTCCAGGTATCATGGAGCATATCGAACGTGCTGGTGTCCACTCAGGTGACTCCATGGCTGTTTACCCTCCACAAACCTTGTCTCAAAAGGTGCAAGACACGATTGCAGATTACACTAAGCGTCTGGCAGTTGGCCTCAACTGTCTTGGGATGATGAACATCCAGTTTGTTATCAAGGATGAGAAAGTCTTCGTTATTGAAGTAAATCCGCGTGCTAGCCGTACCGTACCATTCCTTTCTAAAGTAACCAACATCCCTATGGCTCAGGTTGCGACTAAGTTGATTCTTGGTCAAAGTCTTGAAGAACTTGGCTACCAAGATGGTCTTTATCCAGAAAGCACTCGCGTTCATATCAAGGCACCAGTCTTCTCCTTTACTAAGCTAGCAAAAGTAGATAGCTTGCTCGGTCCTGAAATGAAGTCAACAGGGGAAGTTATGGGTTCTGATACAACTCTTGAAAAAGCGTTATACAAAGCCTTTGAAGCTTCTTATTTACACTTGCCAACCTTTGGTAATGTTGTATTCACCATCGCAGATGATGCAAAAGAAGAAGCCTTGGAATTGGCTCGTCGTTTCCAAGACATTGGTTACGGAATCCTTGCAACTGCAGGAACAGCGGAGTTCTTTGCAAGTCATGGATTGCAAGCCCAATTCGTTGGTAAGATTGGTGATGATGAACACGATATCCCAAGCTACGTCCGCAAAGGAAAAATTCAAGCCATCATCAATACCGTTGGTACCAAACGAACAGCCGACGAAGACGGGGAACAAATCCGTCGATCTGCCATCGAACATGGTGTTCCGCTCTTTACAGCACTAGATACAGCAGATGCCATGCTAAAAGTATTAGAAAGCGAAGTTTTGTCACTGAAGTTATCTAAATAAAAATGATTCTCGTAAGGGAATCATTTTTATTTTATGAAAATGATAATATTTTTCACAATCATTAAAATGTAATCAAAAATGAAATGCTAAGTAATAAAATTATAATAAATAATGAGAGAGTTGACTAAAAACCATAAATAATGGGAACTAAATTCCTATGCATATAAATATATATAATGAATATTTTTTGTTTTTTTAAAAACCTAAAAACCAATAAAGAAAACGTTTTCTTGAGCACATAATTCTTTGAACTATTTAAATTCTTATGATAAGATGAAGATGCTAAACAAGTTGGAAAAATGTGTATTTAATAACCAAAAAAATATTAAAACATCAAATTGTTTCTGACTAATAGTAAAAATATAAAAAGGAGAACTTATCCAAATGATAAGAAAAGAACAACAACGCTTCTCTTTGCGGAAATATAAGGTAGGTGTTGCATCCGTATTTTTGGGAACAACCCTTAGCTTTATGTTAGCAAATGGTGGTGCGGTAAAAGCTTCTGAACTTCCTACGCAACCAAGTTCTGAAGAAAAAACAGAGTTGGTGAAAAAGGATAGTGTCAGCGAGGATTCCTCTAAGAAGGAAGAGAATGTTGTAGAAAATGTTGCAACAACTGAACTTGCTGAGACAAACAAGGTTGAAGAAGGGAAAGCAGCTTCTGAGGCTAAAACAGAAGAAGCTAAATCTGAACCAGTGTCTTCAGAAAAAGCAGAAGAAGTAAAACCTGCTTCAACTGAGACTGAGGTTGCTAATAAGGAAAATGCTAAGCCGGTTGAAAAAGCTGAAGAAACTAAGCCAGCTGTTTCAGAAGGTGATAAACCTAAAGTTCGTAATCGTCGTGCTACAACTGAAGATGCAGTTTCTGGAGATCACAACTCTAAGCCTGTAGCCGTAAGCACTTACTTAAAAGATGGGGAAAAAGTAACTCCAGAAATTAAAGATCCTAACGGTGCAACTGTTCGTTCTCAAACTGTACCAGCTGGCTACTCTGCTAAAGAGGGAGATTGGTATACTTACAGTATCGTAGATCTTACTCGCTTTAACCAACGTTATAATACAAATTACTACTCTCGTGCGTATAAGAGATTTGATGATTCTACAGATACAGTTGTTGAATTAATTGATAAAAACACTGGTAATGTAGTAGAAGCTAGAACAATTACAGCGACAAGTGGAATTCAAAAATTCACTACGACAGCTACTGCATCTAGAGGAGAGTTAACGTATCAAGTTGATTACGATAAAGGGACACCTGCTAGTAAGGCTGAACCTGCTCAACCATTCTTACAATATGGATACGAAGTTGGAGCAAGTATTCAAGCTTTGGTAGCTCCAGGACATAACCTCACTACTGAAGAACAAAAATTATACGATGCTGTTTATGCTGCTCGTACATCAACAGATATTATTAACGTTGTAGAACCAGCTTATAACGGTCGTCCCATTACTGATACTAACAGTAAAATTCCACGATTTGTTGAGAAAACAACTTACTACAGAGTAGTTGATAAAAACAACCCTACTTTCAATGCTAGTAAATCTGATGCAACAGTGCAAGATTATGAGCCAAATGGTAGTGAAGTTGATTTAGCTAAATATACAACTAAAGCTATGGAAGGGCAAAATTTCACAGCATCTGGTGAGCGTCAATTTGATGGCTACAAATTGTATCAAAAAGCTGACCCAGATTCAACATCTGGTTATGTAAGTCGTCCTTACAAAGTTGGTATGAAATTCATGGATGCTGAGCGTGCAGGAATTAAACGGATTAAAGAAATTGTAGACGAAGACGGATCTGTAGTTGTTCGTGTTTATCTTCTTGATCCAAAACAACAAAGCAAACGTTCAGATGGTTCACTAAGTACTGACGGTTACATGTTGCTTGCAGAAACCAAACCGATTAAACCAGGAAAAGTAAATACCGAAGATTTGGTAGTTAAGAAATCACCACTTTATACTATTTCTTTCACTGATTCAAAAGGTGTAAATTATCCAAACGGTAAAGAAGTCACATTTGATTTCCAAAAAGCTGCTGGTTACACGCCTAAGAAGACTGTATTCGTTCCATTCCTGGGAGATAACATTGGTCACCTTTCTCCAAACGAACAATTGATTCGAGGAGTTGGTGGTATCGGTACAAACGTTGACTTGCTCAACTCCTTAACACCATATAAACAACCAGTTTACTACTATGTAAAACAAGAGCCAGTTGAAGTCACTCCAGAAGTTGAAAAACAATTGGAAGGACGTGTATTGACAGACGGCGAGTTTACTTTCAAACTAACAGAAGAGAAAAGTACTTCTGATAAGCACGAAGAAACTGTTACCAACAAGGATGGAAAAGCTACATTCAGCAAGCTTACTTTTAACAAAGCTGGTACTTATAAATACAAGATCACTGAACAAAAGGGTTCTGATACAGACGTTGACTACGATGCAATGACTGTTACTATGACAGTTACTGTAACTGAGAATTCTAAAGGTGACTTGCAAGCAACTGTTAAATACAGTTCTGAAGGTGGATTTAGCACAAATGCTGATGATAAGATCTTCAACAACTATGTAGTTGCACCAGTAAAAATTAAATTTGACTTCACGAAGAAATTGGCTGGACGTGAACTTAAAGATGGCGAATTCAAGTTCATCCTTAAAGATGCAAATGGTCAAGAAGTTGAAACGGTTGCCAACAAAAAAGATGGTACGGTAACATTTACTGAATTGTCATTTGACAATACGAAAATTGGTACACACACCTATACTGTAGAAGAAGTTATTCCAACAACGAAAGAAGTTGGTATGACTTACGATACGATGAAGGCAACTATTACAGTTAAGGTTGCTAAGAACGGTCATACTCTTACAACTGTAACCAACCTATCATCAACAGGTGGGGTAGATGCGAACGGTAACGCTACTGATGGTACAGAGGATAAAGAGTTCAACAACAAGATTACTCCTCCAGAAACACCTGAATTCCAACCAGAAAAATTTGTACTGAATAAAGAAAGTATGACATCACTGGTACAAAACTCGTTGACGACGATCATGAGTTGACAGACGAGTACGCAGATACAAATGCTGATCCTTACGCTGATATAACTACGAACAACGAAGCAGAAAATATTAATACTAAGACCGTTGAACGTGGTGAGAAATTAGTTTACCAAGTATGGTTAGATACTAGAAACTTCTCAGATAAGAATAACATCCAATCTGTTGGTATCTCTGATACTTATGACGCTGAAAAAGTGACAGTTAATGCTGCTGATATTAAGGCATATGACAGTGTAACTGGCCAAGATGTAACTGCTAAGTTTGACATTAAAGTTGAAAATGGTGTTATTACAGCAACTTCTAAAGCTTCTATGAACAAGTCTTTAGGTGATGCGGATAATACTCAAGTTATCGACACAACTAAATTTGAATTTGGTCGCTACTATAAATTCGATATCCCAGCTACTGTCAAAGCAGATGTTAAGGCAGGAGCTGATATTGAAAATAAGGCCAACCAAATCGTTCATGTCTACAACCCAGTAAGCAAATCAGTAGAAACACCTGAAAAACCAACTCAGAAACGTGTCAACTCTGTACCAGTTACAGTTGATCTCAAGTTCACTAAGAAGTTGGAAGGCCGTGCCCTAGCAACGGGTGAATTTAGTTTTGTTCTTAAGAAAGACAATGTTGCAGTTGAAACTGTTAAGAATGATAAAGATGGTAAGATTACCTTTAAGACACTTAAGTTTGGTAAAGATGATCTTGGCAAGACCTACACTTATACTGTTTCAGAGGTTGCAGGTACTGATTCAACAGTTACATACGATGACATGGTTGCTACAGTATCTGTGAGCGTATCTCATGATGGTACTGCTAAAGCAATCGTTGCAAATGTGACTGACGCTCCAGATACAGAGTTCAACAACACTGTAACTCCACCAGAAGAACCTAAGTTCCAACCAGAGAAATATGTCTTGAATGAAGAAATTCTCAATCACTGATAACAAGCTTCTTGATGATGATGCAGAGTTGACTGATAAATATGGAGAAACAAATACAAATCCATATGTAGATCAAGCTAACAACAACGAAGCTCAAAACATCAATACCAAGACTGTTAAACGTGGTCAAAAACTTTACTATCAAGTATGGCTTGATACAACTAAGTTCGATGCAGCTAACAAGGATAACATCCAATCAGTAAGTATTTCTGATGACTTCGATGAAACGAAGGTTGATGTAGACGCTTCAGCTATCAAGGCTTATGACTCAATAAGTGGAGCAGATGTAACTGACAAGTTCGACATAAAGGTTGAAAATGGTGTCATGACCGCAACTCTTAAAAGCTGGCTTCACCAAGTCACTTGGAGACGCGGAAAAACACTCAGATCATCGACACAACTAAGTTCGCCTTTGGACGTTACTATAAATTCGATATCCCAGCTACTGTCAAAGATACTGTTAAACCAGGTGCTGATATTGAAAAATACTGCAAGCCAGTTAGTACATTATTACAATCCATCAACTAAGAAGGTTGAAAAAACCAGTTAAAACCAACTGAAAAACGTGTCAACTCAATTCCAATTGATATCGAATTCAACTTCACTAAGAAACTCGAAGGTCGTGAACTGCAAGCTGGTGAGTTCAGCTTCGTATTGAAAGACTCTAAAGGTACTGAAATCGAAACAGTTCAGAACGACAAAGACGGAAACGTTAAGTTCAAAGCCATTGAGTACAAGAAAGGCGAAGAAGGCACTTACAAGTACACAATTGAAGAAGTTAAAGGATCTGATGCGACAGTCACATACGACTCTATGAAGGCTGAAGTAACAGTAGTAGTTGAACACAAAGGTACAGCTAAAGCACTTGTGAAGACAGTGACAGACGCTCCAGACAAAGAGTTCAATAACACTGTGACTCCTCCGGAAGAACCTAAGTTCCAACCAGAGAAGTATGTATTGGATACAGCTAAGTTCTCAATTACTGATAACAAACTTCTTGATGATGATGCAGAGTTGACAGACAAGTACGGAGATACCAACACAGATCCGTATGTAGATAAAACTGATAACAACGAAGCAGAAAACATCAATACCAAGACTGTTAAGCGTGGAGCTAAGCTCTACTATCAAGTATGGTTGGATACAACTAAATTCTCAGCAACTAACAAAGAAAACGTTCAATCAGTAGGAATCACTGATGACTTCGATGAAACGAAGGTTGATGTAGACGCTTCAGCTATCAAGGCTTACGATTCAGTAACTGGTGCTGATGTGACTGACAAGTTCGACATCAAGGTTGAAAATGGTGTGATGACCGCAACTCTTAAAGCTGGTTTCACCAAGTCACTTGGAGACGCAGACAATACACAAATCATCGACACAACTAAATTCGCCTTTGGACGTTACTACAAGTTCGACATCCCAACAACAGTGAAAGCTGATGTACCTGGTGGTGTAGACATCGAAAATACAGCAGCGCAAATTGTAAACTACTACAACCCATCTACGAAGAAAGTTGAAAAACCAAGCAAACCAACTGAGAAACGTGTAAACTCTGTACCAATCTCAGTTGAATTTAACTTCACGAAACGTCTAGAAGGACGTGAATTGAAAGCGAACGAATTCAGCTTCGTATTGAAAGATTCAACTGGTAAAGAAGTTGAATCTGTAACCAACGACAAAGATGGTAATGTGAAGTTCTCAGCTCTTACATTCAAGAAGGGCCAAGAAGGCGTACACAACTACACTGTTGAAGAGGTTGCAGGAACTGATGCTACTGTGACATACGACACAATGAAAGCAACTGTAACCATCACAGTTTCACACAATGGTACAGCTAAAGCTTTAGTAGCTAAACTTGGGGACATCGCTGATAAAGAATTCAATAACCGTGTAACTCCACCAGAAGAGCCTAAGTTCCAACCAGAGAAATATGTCTTGAATGAAGAGAAATTCTCAATTACTGACAACAAGCTTCTCGATGATGATTCTGAGTTGGCAGACAAGTACGGAGATACCAATAAAGATCCATACGCAGATAAGACTAACAACAACGAAGCAGAAAACTTGAATACTAAGACTGTTAAACCTGGCGCTAAATTGGTTTACCAAGTATGGCTTGATACAACTAAGTTCGACGCTAACAACAAAGATAATATCCAATCAGTAAGTATTTCTGATGACTTCGATGAAACGAAGGTTGATGTAGATGCTTCAGCTATCAAGGCTTACGATTCAGTAACTGGCGCTGATGTGACTGACAAGTTCGACATCACAGTTGAAAATGGTGTCATGACTGCAACTCTTAAAGCTGGCTTCACCAAGTCACTTGGAGACGCAGATGATACACAAATCATCGACACAACTAAGTTCGCCTTTGGACGTTACTATAAATTCGATATCCCAGCTACTGTCAAAGATACTGTTAAACCAGGTGCTGATATTGAAAATACTGCAAGCCAGTTAGTACATTATTACAATCCATCAACTAAGAAGGTTGAAAAACCAGTTAAACCAACTGAAAAACGTGTCAACTCAGTTCCAATTGAAGTCGAATTCAACTTCACTAAGAAACTCGAAGGCCGTGAGTTGAAAGCTGGCGAATTCAGCTTCGTATTGAAAGACTCTAAAGGTACTGAAATCGAAACAGTTCAGAACGACAAAGATGGAAACGTTAAGTTCAAAGCCATTGAGTACAAAAAAGGCGAAGAAGGCACTTACAAGTACACAATTGAAGAAGTTAAAGGATCTGATGCGACAGTCACATACGACTCTATGAAGGCTGAAGTAACAGTAGTAGTTGAACACAAAGGTACAGCTAAAGCACTTGTGAAGACAGTGACAGACGCTCCAGATAAAGAGTTCAATAACACTGTGACTCCACCAGAAACTCCTGAGTTTAACCCAGAGAAATACATTCTCAACGAAGAGAAATTTGATATTACTGGAACTAAACTTCTGGATGATGATAAAGAGTTGACTGATAAAGTAGCTGATACCAACAAAGATCCATATGCGGATAAAGTTGATAACAACGAAGCACAAATATCAATACTCAAACACTCCATAAAGGTAATAAGGTTGTTTACCAAGTATGGTTGGATACAACTAAATTTACAGAAGCTCACAATATTCAATCTGTTGGAATTACAGATAAATATGACAGTGAAAACTTGGATGTTAATGTAGCTGATATTAAAGCTTACGATTCAGTAACTGGTGAAGATGTAACAGCTAAGTTTGATATCTCAATTGTGGATGGTGTTATTACTGCTACATCTAAAGCTGATTTGACTAAGTCACTTGGAGATGCAGAGAATACACAAGTAATCGACACTGCTAAATTAGCATTTGGACGTTACTACAAGTTTGATATTCTTGCACGAATCAAGGATAGCGCTAAGGAAGGTGTAGATATTGAAAATACAGCTTCTCAAATCGTTCACCAATACGATCCAACTAAGAAGTCAGTTGAAAAACCAGAAAAACCAACTGAAAAACGTGTTGTAAATATTCCAGTTAAAGTTGAATTCAACTTCACTAAGAAATTGGAAGGTCGTGCACTGAAGACTGGCGAGTTTACTTTTGTACTGAAAGACAAGGATGGAAATGTGATTGAAACTGTAAGCAATGATGCTGAAGGTAAGATCAAGTTCTCAGCTCTTGAATTCAAGCGTGGTGAAGAAGGTACATATATTTATCACGTAGAAGAAGTACAAGGTACAGAAGCTGGAGTTGAGTATGACAAGATGGTTGCTACAGTTGGAGTTACTGTGACCAAGGACGGTAAAGTATTAACTCTCACTTCACAAATGCCGGAAGATACTGAGTTTAATAACAAGGTAACACCTCCGACACCTCCGACACCTCCAACACCACCAGTAACCCCACCAACTCCTGAAAAACCTAAAGGTCGTGAGTTGCCAAATACTGGTGAGCAATCTAAAGCTGGAGTAGTTGCTCTAGGTGCAGTGCTTTGTCTAGTAGGACTTGGTTTAATTGCAAAACCAAAAAGACGTGAAGACTAAGATTGAGATAACATCAATATTTTGGTGTTGACATAACAATTTTAGCTCTAAAATGAAGAGGCTTTGCTCGTAAGAGCAAGGCCTTTTTATCATTTTTGGATGAACTATTTATTAATAATCATTGCCGAATACTGCTTCAGTTGAACAATCATTCTTGACATATTCAGCACTTGTAGGTTTAACTACTACAGGTTATGCTTTGTCAAGAAAGAAAAAGAGAAGACTAATTCACTCTGACAGTTTAAAAAGAGAAGACTAGTTTAATCTTCTTTTTTTACTTAACATTATCCAATAAAATTTAAAATATTAAACCGTTTACACTTGACAAAAAAATTGGTCTATACCATATAATGAAATAAAAAGAAATATGGAGGAACAATTATGAAAGTTATTCAAGTAAAAAATCCTGAAGAAGGTGGAAAAGTAGCTTTTGAAATATTAAAAGAAAAGCTAGCAAACGGCGCTCAAACATTAGGACTTGCGACAGGTAGCAGTCCGCTTGAGTTTTATGGAGAAATCGTTAAGAGTGACCTTGATTTTTCAAATCTTACAAGTGTTAACTTAGACGAATATGTAGGACTTGATGGAGAGAACCCTCAATCTTATCGTTACTTTATGCAAGAAAATCTATTCAATAAAAAGCCATTCAAAGAAAGCTTTTTACCGCGTGGTGTGAAAGATAATGCAGAAGAAGAAGTAGAACGCTATAACCAAATTCTTGCTGACCATCCAGTTGACCTACAAATCTTAGGAATTGGTCGCAATGGTCATATTGGCTTTAATGAACCAGGCACACCATTTGATAGTCAAACTCATCTTGTAGATCTTGATCAGTCTACTATTGAAGCAAATGCTCGCTTCTTTGATAAGATTGAAGATGTACCAACACAAGCTATCTCAATGGGAATTAAAAATATTCTAGATGCAAAATCTATTCTTCTCTTTGCTTATGGTGAATCTAAGGCAGAAGCTATCGCTGGAACTGTTGAAGGTCCAGTTACTGAAAGTCTTCCAGCAAGTAGTTTGCAACACCATCCAGATGTAACTATTATTGCGGATGCTGAAGCACTTAGTTTATTAAAAGAAATAGTTCTCATAAAAATGGAAACCATTCGAAAATTTTTCGAATGGTTTTTGTAACTTTTATGAAAAATTTATGTATATGAAAAATGAAATTATAATAAAAACGTATATTATGACTTAAAAACTTATAATTTTAAAAGAAATAAAATAATTATATTTGTAATTTATTAAAAAAATATGTGCTTCTGAGCCTTGATTGCATTGACTTTTTAAGTTGAAATTTAGTACTATTATCTTGGATTATTTAATAATTCAATATATTTTTAAAAAAATAGGGAAAAGAAGGAAATATTTAATGGTGAAAAAAAGATAAAGAAAAAGCCGTTTATAATATTTTTTTGTATCAGTTCTGACCTTCTTGAGCGCATTGTTCTTATCGACCAATGTCGCTTATGCAGATGGGAAAAGAATTAACGGGTGTAGTAACTGATATCAGTGTCCTCAATATGTCGGATTCCAAATTGGAACCGAATAGTGACGGTACTTATCAGATTATTACCAATCGTTCAAATCAGTTCTTTGTTCAATTTGACCTCAAGCAATATGATGGTAAATTGGCCAATGGCGATTACTTTGATGTAGATATTCCTACACCGGTAACCGTCTACAATGGAAAGACTGAATTGTTCGATAAGGAAACAAAAGTAAATATCGGTACAGTAGTTGTTACTGCCAATGGTGATAACCAAGGTGGTAAGGCACGTGTAACTTTGAAGAACCTTGATGAGTTCCAAGCTAAAACAGGCGGGGATGTCGTTAAGGGCGTAAAAGGAAATTATGCAATTTCTTTCTTGTTCAAGAGTGACCAAACAGCAACACCAATCACTTTCGAAAACAAAGGTGTTGGTAAAGCAATCACACATACCTTTACATCTAAGACAGTTGACAGCAAGCAAGAAGGTTTCGAAAACTTTGCTAAGGTTGGTAACGATGTAGTAAGTAAAGAATGGACTTCAGCAAAGTTAGCTGCAATTGGTTCAGTAGGTAAAGGAGACGTATACTCTCCATGGAGAATCCGTGTCAATACTGGAAGACAAGACTATGGTAAAAACCTAGTTTTGAATGACTTCCTTCCAAATACATCTGAGTTTGCTCCCATCCAGTATATCCCAGAATCATTGGTAGTTTATTCTTCTGCTACATTGAACGATGGTAGTTCTCAAGTTCCGGATGATGCTAAGAAGATGGTAGAAGGTACTGACTATACTGTAGCTTGGAATGAGAACTATACTCAGTTCAAGCTTATCTTTGCAGATGGATCTAAATCATACTGGGTAGAATACCATACCACAACACCAGGTGATGGTAGAAAAGTTCAAAACGTTATCCAGTTGACTACAGCAGATGGAACTGCACTTCCTTTCCGCAGTAATCGCACAAATTTAGAATTCAAAGCTGAACGTGTATCTCTTGTAAAAGGACAAATCGAAGCTTCTACAGCCTTCAAGATTAAGATCAACAAGACAAATGCTTTCACATTGGTTCCAGTTGCAGGTGCGGTTTACACAGTTAAGTCAGAAGATGGGACTATCTCTACAGAATTGACTACAAATGAAAAAGGTGTGGCAATCTCTGATGAGTTTGATCAAAAATATGTTGGTAAGACATTCATCATCAAAGAAAAGACAGCTCCTGCTGGATATACTCTTGATGAAAAAGAATATAAGGTAGTTCTTGGAGCCGAAGGTTCTAAGATTAACCTTCAAGACGAACCAATCGCAGCAGATTTCTCAATTACTGCTAAGAAAGTAATTGCTGGAAATCGTCCAGTAGCTTGAAAGATGGTGAGTTCAAGTTTGATTTGTACAATGCAAACAACTTGACTACTCCAATTGCTTCAACAACAAACAAAGCAGATGGAAGCATCACATTTGAAGGTTTGAAAGCTAAAGGTCCTGGTACCTACAACTATGTCATCAAAGAAAATACTGAAACAAAAGTTCCTGGTATCACATTTGATGAAAACTCATACGAAGTAACAGTTGTTGTCAAAGCTGAAGGTGGAACACTTAAAGCTGAGGTTACAACTCAAACACCTACTTTAACAAATACATATGAGCCATCACCTGCTCGTGCTACATTCAAAGCAACTAAAGAATTAGTTGGTAAAGAACTTGCTAAAGAACAATTTGAGTTTGAATTGAGCGAAGGTGGAAAAGTCATTGCAACATCATCAAACGGTAAGACAGTTAATGGTGTTGAAGCAGCAACAGATGAAGTAGTCTTCTCAGTTCTCTATACTGAAGCTGGAGATCACGAATATACAATTACAGAAAAAGCTGGTGAAGCAGAAGGAGTTACATACTCTAAAGAAAGCTATACAGTTCATGTTAAAGTTGTAGATAACGGTGAAGGTAAACTCGTAGCTACTGTTACAGAAGCAAATGAAGCTCGTAAGTTTACAAACACTTACACTACAACAACTGAAGCTCCAACAACAACTGAAGCTCCAACAACAACTGAAGCTCCAACAACAACTGAGGCTCCAACAACAACTGAGGCTCCAACAACAACTGAAGCTCCAACAACAACTGAAGCTCCAACAACAACTGAAGCTCCAACAACAACTGAGGCTCCAACAACAGCTGAGGCTCCAACAACAACTGAAGCTCAACAACAACTGAAGCTCCAGCAACAACTGAAGCTCCAACAACAACTGAAGCTCCAGACAACAACTGAGGCTCCAACAACAACTGAGGCTCCAACAACAACTGAAGCTCAACAACAACTGAAGCTCCAACAACAACTGAAGCTCCAACAACAACTGAAGCTCCAACAACAACTGAAGCTCCAACAACAACTGAAGCTCCAACAACAACTGAAGCTCCAGCAACAACTGAAGCTCCAACAACAACTGAAGCTCCAACAACAACTGAAGCTCCAACAACGACTGAAGCTCCAACAACGACTGAAGCTCCAACAACAACTGAGCTCCAACAACAACTGAGGCTCAACAACAACTGAAGCTCCAACAACAACTGAAGCTCCAACAACAACTGAGGCTCCAACAACAACTGAAGCTCCAACAACAACTGAGGCTCCAACAACAACTGAAGCTCCAACAACAACTGAAGCTCCAACAACAACTGAAGCCCCAACAACAACTGAGGCTCCAACAACAACTGAAGCTCCAACAACAACTGAAGCTCCAACAACAACTGAAGCTCCAACAACAACTGAAGCTCCAACAACAACTGAAGCTCCAACAACAACTGAGGCTCCAACAACAACTGAAGCTCCAACAACAACTGAGGCTCCAACAACAACTGAAGCCCCAAAAACAACTGAGGCTCCAAAAACAACTGAGGCTCCAAAAACGACTGAGACTCCAACAACAACTGAGACTCCAACAACAACTGAAAACAAACCAGGACTTCCAAATACTGGTGAGGCTACAAGCCTAGTACTTGTATTAGCTGGTGTGGTAATTATGTCAGGAACAGTTGTTATGAAACGTAAATTTACTAAATAATAATTTTTAGAAAAATCTACACTATCTTAAAGAGAGCCGAAAAGGCTCTCTTTTCAATTTAATGAGTGTATATAAATCTTCCTACTTAATAAATTATTTTTTTATAAAAAGAGATAATAGCAAGTTTGAAATTAATAGTGAAAATTCATGGAATAAAAGTATTTTTAGTCTTGACAAATAGCTCTTATCCATGTAAAATAGAATAGATCTTGAACTTGAAGGGAGTGAAAAAAATGTCTAAAACAGTAGTACGTAAGAATGAATCTCTTGACGATGCACTTCGTCGTTTCAAACGTGCGGTTACTAAAGCTGGTACTCTTCAAGAAACACGCAAACGTGAATTCTATGAAAAAAACCTTCTGTAAAAACGTAAACGTAAATCAGAAGCAGCTCGTAAACGTAAAAAATTCTAATTGAAATGAAAGGCTAGACTTGTCTAGTCTTTTTTTGCACACTGTTTAGAGATATGAGGAACTTATGAAAGAGTATATAAAAGAATATCAAAAGATGCGCGAAGAACGTTTTAAGGATTGGGGTTATTATTCAACTCCTATAAACTGGCAGGAATTTGAAGAGTCTAATCAGAGGATTTTTCAAAAGTATTTGAAGGATTCGAAAGTATTGTCCGATAATGTTTTAAGGACAAAGTTGTACAGTAGCTTATTACTAGATGATATTAAATATTTTGCATACTATACAGCTTTTCTAGACGGAGATTACAAACAATTAAATAATGCTCTGTGGCAAACAGGAAGAGAAGAATTGATTAGAGGAGGTTTGCTTGCAAGTGGAACAATCTATACAGATGGTATTTTGAGGGGCTTATTTACCTCTTTTGCATGTAACGATTTTTCAGTCATTTCATCTTATATACCAAAAGATTTGCCTTTACTGAAAGGAACCTATTATCCACAAAATGTCATCAATCTTTTGTACGCTCTTTATTATCAGGATGAAGACAGATTATCAGAGTCTCTTATATTGGCACAACAGTTTCTAGAGAAGAAAAAACGAACAGGTATGGAAGAATTTTCCGTTCGTTACTTTATAAACTTGGCAAGAAAAGACGTAGCTGGGATAAGCCAAAACTTACAAAACTTATGTCTAGCTTATCAGAGACGGGGTTATCCCTTGGAGAAGATAGATAAATGCTTCGCTGATGAAGTTCATGGTCTTTATCGCTTGGTGAAATATTTTGATGATTCCATGTTTGAAGAGGTTCGTATGCCGTCTCATAAGACTTTTCTGCAGGAATTTGAAAAATGGCAAGTTCAAAATCAGTTTCCACAAGGACAACAGTTCTATGTCTATCCACAAGATATGGCTGATGCAAACAGAATACTAACAAAAGAACTTCCAAGAATTCACATAGAAAAATCAGGAAGGGATTTGGTAATAGATGTTGAACGATTTGCAGTTGAATTGTCTCAACTGATTTGAGAAAGCACGAGAAGACTCACATGCTAAATCATTTTTAAGGCAACTTTAAATAAATACTGTAAATCTTGCAAAAAAAGGAAACTTCCAGCGACAATCTGATATAATAGTAGGAGAACTCTATTGAAGGAGAAATATATGTCGGTTTTAGTCAAAGAAGTGATTGATAAGCTCAGACTAGATATTGTCTATGGTGAGCCAGAATTACTTGAAAAGGAAATTAATACTGCAGATATAACGCGACCTGGTCTCGAAATGACAGGCTATTTTGATTACTATACTCCAGAGCGTATTCAATTGTTGGGGATGAAGGAATGGTCCTATCTGATCAGCATGTCTTCTCACAACCGTTATACTGTTTTGAAAAAAATGTTCCAACCGGAAACACCGGCAGTTATTGTTGCGCGTGGTCTAGTTGTTCCTGAGGAAATGTTAAAGGCAGCTAGAGAATGTAAGATTGCAATTTTAACAAGTCGCACAGCTACAAGTCGTCTTTCAGGGGAACTGTCTAGTTATCTTGATTCTCGCTTAGCTGAGCGTGCCAGTGTGCATGGTGTACTGATGGATATCTATGGTATGGGTGTTCTCATTCAAGGTGATAGTGGTATCGGTAAAAGTGAGACTGGACTTGAACTCGTCAAACGTGGACATCGTCTAGTAGCAGATGACCGTGTAGATATCTATTCTAAGGATGAAATGACACTTTGGGGAGAACCTGCTGAAATTTTGAAACATTTGTTAGAAATTCGTGGAGTAGGTATCATTGACGTCATGAGCCTTTATGGAGCTAGTGCTGTTAAGGATTCTTCACAGGTTCAGTTGGCTGTCTATCTAGAAAATTACGATACAGATAAGGTCTTTGACCGTTTGGGGAACAATGCTGAAGAATTGGAAATTTCAGGCGTTTCTATTCCGCGTATTCGGATTCCGGTAAAAACAGGGCGCAATATTTCTGTCGTAATCGAAGCTGCTGCCATGAATTATCGTTCTAAGGAAATGGGCTTTGACGCGACACGTCTCTTTGAAGAAAGATTGACGAAATTAATTGAAAAGAACGAGGTGCGAAATGATTGATCCAGTTGCTTTTCAAATAGGTCCCTTTGCTGTTCGCTGGTATGCTATCTGCATTGTATCTGGATTAATGCTAGCAGTTCTTCTTGCAATGAGAGAAGCACCCAAAAAGAAAATTTTATCTGATGATATTATTGACTTTATACTAGTAGCCTTTCCTCTGTCCATTATTGGTGCAAGACTCTACTATGTCATCTTTAAGTTTGACTATTATAGTCAACATATTGGAGAAATCTTTGCTATATGGAATGGTGGTCTTGCGATTTACGGCGGTCTAATTACCGGAGCGATTGTACTTTATATTTTCGCTGACCGTAAATTAATCAATACCTGGGATTTCTTGGATATTGCGGCTCCGAGCGTTATGATTGCGCAGAGTCTAGGACGTTGGGGGAACTTCTTTAACCAAGAAGCTTACGGTGCAGTTGTAGAGAGTCTTGACTACTTGCCTAGTTTCATTAAGAATCAGATGTATATTGATGGCTCCTATCGTCAACCAACCTTTCTATACGAATCTATCTGGAACCTGATTGGTTTTTGCTTTAATTATTATTTTTTTAGACGCCGATTAAATGGTATTCGTCGTGGACATATCACAGCCTTTTACTTAATTTGGTATGGTTTTGGACGTATGATTATTGAGGGTATGCGCACAGATAGTCTCATGTTCTTTGGACTACGTGTTTCTCAATGGTTGTCGGCTATCTTAATCGCATTAGGTATTTATATTATTTTTCTATCAGAAAAGAAAAACGCACCATTTTATAATGTAAAAAAGGAGAATTAAAATGTTAGAAGTTGCTTATATTTTTGTAGCTATTGCCTTGATTGTCTTTATAGTTTATTTGATTATTACTCTTCAAAAAGTTGGACGTGTAATTGATGAAACAGAAAATACTGTTAAAACGCTAACTTCAGATGTAAATGTTACTCTACATCACACAAACGAACTTCTTGCCAAAGGTCAAATGTTCTTGCTGATGATATCAATGTCAAAAAGTTGCAACTATTGATCCACTATTTTACAGCAGTTGCTGACCTTTATCTGTATCTGTCTCGGATTTAAACCAACAGGCACGTGTCTTAAGTAAAAAAGCTTCATCAGCTGGTTCAAAAACTTTAAAGACTAGTGCAGGCTTATCTGCCGTTCGTATTGCAAGTAAGTTTTTCAAAAAATAATAAAGGAGATAAGCTCATGGGAAAATTATCATCAATCCTTTTAGGAACTGTTTCAGGTGTGGCTGTTGCCTTGTTTCTAACAAGTGAAAAAGGGAAACGTGTTACTAGTCAGGCACAAGACTTTATTGAAGATCTGAGAGAAGATCCAGAATATGCTAAGGAACAAGCAATCGAAAAATTGACAGAAGTCAAAGAACAAACCAGAGATTTCGTTCTAAAGACAAAAGAACAAGTAGAATCAGGCGAAATTACCTTGGATTCAGTTCTTGAAAAATCTAAATCTTTAGCTCAACAAGCGACTGAAGCTTCAAAAGAGACCTTGAACAATCTCAAGGAACAATTGGAAGAAAAAGTAGTTGTTGAAGACCCAGAAGACGGTCAAGAAATCATCATCGAAATCAAAGAAGATTAAAATAGAAATCACCATTTTTGATTCCCTTAGAGTCGGAGATGGTGATTTTTTTCTTGAGGGAAGTCTTTGTGGTATAATAAATACTATGCAGAAGAAACCAACATCAGCTTATGTGCACATTCCATTTTGCACACAAATCTGTTATTATTGTGACTTTTCTAAGGTCTTTATTAAAAATCAACCAGTAGACAGCTATCTAGAACATCTACTGCAAGAATTTCATTCTTATGACATTCAGAAGTTGCGTACTCTCTATATTGGGGGAGGGACACCGACAGCCTTGTCTGCACCACAGTTAGAGGTGCTTCTGGATGGATTTGACTAAAAACTTAGATTTGTCAGTCTTTAGAAGAATTAACCATTGAGGCTAATCCTGGTGATTTGGATGAGGATAAGATTGCAGTTTTAAAGAATTCAGCTGTCAATCGTGTTTCATTGGGTGTCCAAACCTTTGATGACAAAATGCTGAAAAAAATTGGTCGTAGTCATTTAGAGAAGGATATCTATGAAAATATAGATCGTCTCAAGTTAGCAGGGTTTGATAATATTTCCATTGACTTGATCTACGCTCTTCCTGGTCAGACTATGGACCAGGTCAAGGACAATGTTGCCAAGGCCATCGCTCTTGATATACCTCATATGAGCCTTTATAGTTTGATTCTAGAAAACCATACGGTCTTTATGAATCGTATGCGTCGTGGGAAAGTTACCACTTCCTAAAGAAGAAGTAGAAGCTGAAATGTTCGAATATATCATTGCTGAATTAGAGCGTGCTGGTTTTGAGCATTATGAAATTTCAAATTTTTCAAAACCTGGCTTTGAAAGTCGTCACAATCTTATGTACTGGGATAATGCTGAGTATTATGGTATAGGTGCAGGTGCGTCTGGCTATGTAAACGGTGTTCGCTATAAAAACCGTGGACCTATCCGCCATTATCTAAAGGCAGTAGAAGAAGGCAATGCTCGCATCAATGAGGAACACCTGAGTCTAAGGGAACAAATGGAAGAAGAGATGTTTCTTGGACTTCGCAAGAAGACAGGAGTTTCAAAAGCAAGATTCGAAGAAAAATTTGGCACATCTTTTGAAAATTTATATGGTCAAGTTGTAAGAGATTTATGTCATCAAGGTCTTTTACAAGTAGAAGGTCAACAAATACGAATGACAAAAAAAGGTCTCTTTTTAGGAGATACAGTAGCAGAACGATTTATATTGGAGTAGAATTATGGGCTTAACTTATCAAATGAAGATGAAAATTCCTTTTGATATGGCTGACATGAATGGCCATATCAAGTTGCCAGATGTTATTTTGTTGTCCCTGCAAGTATCGGGAATGCAATCAATTGAACTTGGAGTGAGTGACAAGGATGTTTTAGAACAGTATAATCTAGTCTGGATTATCACAGATTATGATATCGATGTGATTACGCTTACCTCAATTTGCTGAGGAAATCACAATTGAAACGGAAGCCTTGACTTACAATCGTCTATTTTGTTACCGCCGCTTTACCATTTACGATGAAGCTGGTCAAGAAATTATTCGCATGGTAGCCACCTTTGTCCTTATGGATCGTGAGAGTCGTAAGGTTCACCCTGTAGAACCAGAAATTGTCGCCCCTTATCAATCTGAGTTTTCTAAGAAACTGATCCGTGGACCAAAAATACACAGAGTTTGAGAAGACGCGATTAGCAAGGACTACCACGTTCGTTTTTATGACTTGGATATGAATGGTCACGTCAATAACAGCAAATACCTAGACTGGATTTTTGAAGTTATGGGAGCAGATTTTCTAACCAATCATATTCCTAAAAAAATCAACCTCAAATATGTCAAGGAAGTTCGACCAGGTGGCATGATCACTTCTAGTTACGAATTGAATGGACTGGAAAGCAATCACCAAGTCACAAGTGATGGCGATATCAATGCTCAGGCAAAAGATAATTTGGCAAGAAATTAACACAGATTAGAAAGTAATATATGACTTATAAAGGCTATTTAATTGATTTAGACGGTACAATTTATAAAGGAAAAGATAGAATTCCAGCGGGAGAAGCTTTTGTTCACGAGTTACAAAAGAGAGAGATTCCCTATCTTTTTGTAACAAACAACACTACTCGTACACCTGAAAGTGTCCAAGAGATGTTGGCAAATCAGTTTAACATCGACACACCTGTATCGACAATCTATACTGCAACCTTAGCGACTATTGATTACATGAATGATTTGGGTCTTGAAAAGACTGTTTATGTGATTGGAGAAGCAGGGCTCAAGGAAGCCATTCAAGCAGCTGGTTATGTTGAAAATAAAGAAAATCCAGCCTATGTGGTTGTAGGTTTGGACTGGCAAGTTGACTATGAAAAATTTGCTACTGCAACCCTAGCTATCCATAAAGGTGCTCATTTTATCGGCACCAATCCAGATTTAAATATTCCAACAGAACGTGGACTTTTTACCTGGTGCTGGTTCACTGATTACTCTTCTTGAAGCAGCAACTCGCGTAAAACCAGTTTATATTGGAAAACCAAACGCGATTATTATGGATAAGGCTGTTGAACACCTAGGACTTGAACGCCAAGAAATTGTCATGGTGGGGGATAATTACCTGACTGATATTCGAGCTGGTATTGACAATGGTATTCCAAGTCTTTTGGTGACGACAGGATTTACAAAACCTGAAGAAGTAGCGGATTTACCAATCGCCCCAACCCATGTCCTCTCAAGTCTAGCGGAGTGGAATTTCGATGAAAACTAAATTTACTTTTCTAGGAAGTCTTCTCTTTCTCCTCTCTCTTGCTATTTTATTGACCATCTATCTGTCTTGGTTGGTTTACCCTCTGGAAATTTCTTGGTTAAATCTGACAAGTCGTGTTCATGTTCAACCTCAGACCATCCACCATAACTTTAATGTTTTTGATGGATTATTTGACCAATCCATTGAGTCAAGTATTAGCAATGCCAGATTTTTCCTTCGTCTGCCTCTGGAATTCACCACTTTGTCGTTGTAAAGGGACTCTTTCACCTAGCGCAAGGAGTAGCAATCGTAACTCTTCCGATTTTCTACCTTTTTTGGAAGCAAGTCATTCAGAAAGGTTTTCTGTCTCTATATCGCAGAGGTCTCTTGATTATGCTGTCTCTACCTTTGGTACTTGGGTTTAGTTGGTGTTTTCATTGGATTTGAACAATTCTTTACTTTATTTCATCAAATTCTTTTTGTAGGTGATGATACTTGGCTTTTTGATCCAGCGAAAAGATCCAGTCATTCTTATTCTACCAGAGGACTTTTTTCCTGCATGCCTTTCTCCTATTTTTTTCTGCTTGTATGAGTTGATTTTTTGGTTTCGTTTATCTACTAAGTTGGAAAAATTACCAAAAAGAGAATAAATGCATAAGAAATGTTTTAAAAAGAATGTACGAAAAAAACCTATTTTTCTTGAAAAATAGGTTTTTTTACGAAAATAACTAGTCAAGCGCTTTATTTTTGTATAATAGAGTTAGAAAAGTATGCAAAGAAGAGAATAGCATGATTACACTATTTTTATCACCGAGTTGTACATCATGTCGTAAGGCAAAGGCCTGGCTTGATAATCATAAAGTGCCTTTCCAAGAGCACAACATTATGACCAGTCCTTTATCAAGAAAAGAGTTGCAACACATTCTTTCCTTGACCGAAAACGGTACCGATGACATCATTTCAACTCGTTCAAAAATTTTCCAAAAGTTAAATATCGATGTGGAAAGTATCTCGGTGACAGAGTTGCTTAATTTAATTGAGCAATATCCTAGTCTTTTGCGTCGTCCAATCATCATTGATGATAAACGTATGCAGATTGGCTTTAATGAAGATGAGATTCGTGCATTTCTTCCTCGTAGTTACCGTAAGCAAGAATTGAAAGAAGCTACATTAAGAGCTGGTATTAATTAGATGAATAAACAGTATAGTTACCCACTAGATTTGTCGTGGAGCACTGAAGAACTTGCTTCAGTGCTTTCTTTTTTTAATGATATTGAAGCTGCCTATGAGACACAGGTAGATGCTAAGAAACTATTAGAATCCTACAAGGTATTCAAGTCAGTTGTGCCTAGTAAGAGCGAAGAAAAACGTTTGGGACGTGAGTTTGAATCAGTTAGTGGATACTCTTTCTACCGTGCAGTCCAGTTGGCCAAAGAAAAAGGAGAAGGGAAGATTTCACTTGGAAAATAAATTTACATTTGCCAAAGAAATTGTCAGGGAAGCTGGGGAATACATTCTCCAGCATATGAAAGAAGATCTCCATGTTGAGAGAAAGTCTTCCCCTACAGATTTGGTAACTAAGTTAGATAAAGAAGTTCAAGACTTACTTATTAAAAAAATCCGTTCTCGCTATCCAGATGATCTATTTTGTGCAGAAGAAGGCTGCATGCGTGCAGCAGTAGGACAAGGTTCTGTATGGATTATTGATCCTATTGATGGAACCAACAACTTCGTGGCACAAGGTGAAGACTTTTGCTGTTATGCTGGCCTATTTTTGAGGAAGGTGTTGGTAAGTTTGGGTATTATTTATGATGTCATGAAAGGTGATTGTTACCATGGTGGAGGAGACTTCCCCCCCTGTCGCAATGACGAACCTTTGCCACTCTTTAAAAAGAGACCCTTGAGAGAATTTTTGGTGTCTGGTAATTCTGGCATGCTAGCGACTAATGAATGGGGCTTAGCAGATTTGGGAAACGCTGCACTTGGTACACGAGTTTATGGCAGTGCTGCTATTAGTTTTGCTAAGGTGCTATCAGGTCGACTTTTTAACTTATATCACTTATTTACAACCCTTGGGATTATGCGGCTGCAAGTATCCTAGGTGAGAGTTTGGGTTATAAGGTTTTTACGATTGCTGGTGAGGAAGTCGATTTTCAAACACGACAGGCCGTTATGATGGTGCCAGTCGAGATGAAAGATGAGATTCAATCCTATATCTATGAAAGGAAATAAACCTACATGCAATTTCCAGAAGGATTTATAAAAATATGAAAACAATATTGGGAGATGAGGCAAGAGCTTTTTCTTGCCTCTTTTGATGATGATGCAGTTTCCGCCTTTCGTATCAATCCCCTAAAAAGAAAGCCAAGTTTCTTTTTCAGATGCTATTCCCCAATACACCCTGGGGCTACTATGGGAAGGTTTCAGGGAAATCACCAGAACATGTAACTGGCTTGGTCTATTCACAAGAACCTGCCGCACAAATGGTCGCTCAAGTAGCCCAGCCAAAGCCAGGTATGAAGGTCTTAGACTTGGCAGCGGCTCCCGGTGGGAAATCCACTCAACTGGCCTCCTATCTTGCAGGAGACGGTCTTCTTGTTTCAAATGAGATTTCAAGCAAACGGTCAAAGATTTTAGTTGAAAATATGGAACGCTTTGGTGCGACTAATGTCGTTGTGACCAATGAATCAGCAGACCGTTTAGCCAAGGTTTTTAAAGGCTATTTTGACCTGATCGTTTTAGATGCACCTTGCTCAGGAGAAGGGATGTTTCGTAAACAACCTGACGCTATGGATTATTGGAGTGTCGATTATCCTAGTCAGTGCGCTAGTTTACAACGTGAGATTTTAGCAGATGCAGTTACTATGTTGGCTGATGGTGGTCGACTAGTCTATTCAACCTGTACCTGGGCGCCAGAAGAAAACGAAGAAATCGTCCAATGGTTACTGGATAGCTATCATTTTGAATTGATTCCAATCCAACACATCAATGGAATGGTACCTGGGATTGATTTACCTGAAACAGCTAGAATGTACCCTCATCACTTTAAGGGAGAAGGTCAGTTCGTGGCCCATCTTCAGTTTAAAGGTCAAAACAAGGCTGGGAAGTTCAAACCTTCTAAATCCAACCTATCTCGTGAACAGATTTCCTTATGGCAGGATTTTTGAGAAAAAAACACCTTAAAGAAAAAAACTGACCGGTGTCCTACAAGTTTTTTTGGAGACCAGCTTTATCTCTTGCCAGAAGTCCCTACCCTGATATAGGAAAAACTCAAGATAGCTCGTAATGGTCTTCATCTTGGAACTTTTAAGAAAAAACGTTTTGAACCAAGTTTTGCTCTTGGCTTAGCTTTAAAACCAAGCCAAGTCAAGCAAGGAATCGAAATTCATCAAGAAGACTTTGTCAAATATGTGGCTGGTGAAACGGTCCAATTAGCTGAAACTCTTCCAAATGGTTGGTACCAAGTTTTGGTTGGTGGAAATGGTCTAGGTTTTGCAAAAGTAACCGGAAATACCTTGAAGAATTATTTTCCCAAGGGCTTGAGGTTTCAGGTGAAAAACTAGTCAAAAACTGTATTCTATGTTATAGTGGAAGTATGGATTTTCCCTGAAAACAATAGAAAATAAGGGCAAAAATTCAAGCTATTCATCATTATTTTCAAGGAGACAAATAGTGAAAAAATTTAAAAAACTCACCATCTCTCTTGCAACTCTTTTACTTGCTGGTTCGCTAGCAGGATGTGCAAGTTGGATTGATCGTGGGGAGTCTATGACGGCTGTCGGTTCAACTGCCCTTCAACCTTTAGTCGAGGCGGCAGCAGATGAATTTGCGTCCGCACACGTTGGTAAAACAGTCAATGTTCAAGGCGGTGGTTCTGGTACAGGTCTGTCTCAAGTTCAGTCTGGAGCAGTAGATGTTGGCAACTCTGATGTTTTTGCGGAAGAGAAAGATGGAATCGATGCATCTGCCTTAGTTGACCATAAGGTAGCTGTTGCGGGAATAGCTGTTATCATCAACAAAGAAGTAGATGTTGATAATCTTACGACAGAACAACTTCGCAAAATTTTTACAGGTGAAATTACCAACTGGAAAGAAGTTGGTGGTAAAGGATTTAGCTATTTCTATTATCAACCGTGCTGCGAGCTCAGGTTCTCGTGCGACTTTTGACAGTGTGATTATGAATGGTCAGTCAGCGGTTCAAAGTCAGGAGCAGGATTCTAACGGTATGGTGAAGTCCATTGTTTCTCAAACCCCTGGGTGCTATTTCCTACCTTGCCTTTTCGCCTATGTTGATGATTCTGTTGGGACTATAAAACTTAACGGCTATGAACCAATTTCAGAGAATGTAACCACGAATAACTGGCCTTTGTGGTCTTATGAACATATGTATACACTTGGTGAGCCAAATGAATTGGTTGCCGAATTCCTAAACTTTGTCCTTTCAGATGAAGCTCAGAATGGAATCGTAAAAGGAATGGGCTATATTTCTGTTAAGGAAATGAAGGTTGAAAAAGATGCTGCAGGTACTGTGACAGCGCTAGAAGGGAGCCAATAATGAATCAAGAAGAATTATCAAAAAAATTGCTCTCTCCTTCAAAAAACTCTCGTCTTGAGAAATTAGGAAAAGGGCTAACCTTTGCCTGCCTATCTTTGATTGTTATCATTGTTGCAATGATTTTGATCTTTGTAGCCCAAAAAGGCTTGTCAACCTTCTTTGTCAATGGTGTGAATATCTTTGATTTTCTTTTTGGTGCAACTTGGAATCCGTCAGGTAAACAATTTGGTGCCCTTCCAATGATTTTAGGTTCCTTTATTGTTACCATCCTGTCAGCTCTTATTGCAACACCATTTGCCATTGGTGCAGCAGTCTTTATGACAGAGGTTTCTCCAAAAGGAGCTAAGATTTTGCAACCTGCTATTGAACTCTTAGTTGGGATTCCTTCAGTAGTTTATGGATTTATCGGTTTGCAGGTCGTGGTACCATTTGTACGTACTGTCTTTGGTGGAACAGGTTTCGGTATTTTATCAGGAATTTTCGTTCTCTTTGTTATGATCTTGCCGACTGTAACCTTCATGACAACTGATAGTCTACGTGCAGTTCCTCGTCACTACCGTGAAGCTAGTTTAGCTATGGGAGCTACTCGTTGGCAAACCATCTGGCGTGTAACCTTGAAGGCTGCTCGTTCAGGTATTTTTACGGCAGTAGTCTTCGGAATGGCGCGTGCTTTCGGTGAAGCCCTTGCAATTCAGATGGTTGTTGGTAACTCAGCAGTTGTTCCAACTTCATTGACGACACCAGCAGCGACTCTCACATCTGTATTGACCATGGGAATTGGTAATACCGTTATGGGAACTGTTGATAATAATGTTCTTTGGTCACTGGCCTTAGTATTGCTCTTGATGAGCTTGGCCTTTAACAGTGTGATTAAACTGATTACAAAAGAGAGAGGAAAGAAAAACTATGCACGCTAAGAAATTAGATAAACTTGCAACAGCTGTCCTCTACACCATCGCAGGAATCATTGTGACCATTCTAGCTTCCTTGATTCTTTATATTTTGGTTCGAGGCTTGCCTCATGTTTCTTGGTCTTTCTTGACAGGAAAATCATCCTCATATCAAGCAGGTGGCGGTATTGGAATTCAGCTTTATAATTCCTTTTTCCTTTTGGTGATTACCTTATTCATCTCTGTACCTCTATCAATGGGAGCTGGAATTTTCCTAGCAGAGTATGCTAAAAAAGGTCGTATTACCAATTTCGTTCGTACCTGTATTGAAATCTTGTCTTCTCTACCATCCGTAGTTGTGGGACTCTTTGGTTACCTCATCTTTGTAGTTCAGTTTGAGTATGGATTTTCCATTATTTCTGGTGCCTTGGCTTTAACCGTCTTTAACCTACCTCAGATGACTCGTAATGTTGAAGATAGTTTGAAACACGTTCACCATACGCAACGTGAAGCTGGTTTGGCGCTTGGACTTTCTCGTTGGGAAACAGTCCTTCATGTCGTTATTCCTGAAGCTCTTCCTGGAATTGTAACGGGATCGTGCTTGCATCAGGTCGTATCTTTGGTGAAGCTGCAGCCCTTATCTACACAGCAGGTCAATCTGCACCAGCTCTTGACTGGTCTAACTGGAATGTTCTCAGCGTAAGTAGTCCAATCTCAATCTTCCGTCAAGCAGAAACCTTGGCTGTTCATATCTGGAAAGTCAACAGTGAAGGAACTATTCCTGATGGAACACTTGTTTCAGCAGGTTCTGCTGCGGTGCTCCTAATCTTTATCTTAATCTTTAACTTTGGAGCACGTAAACTCGGAAGCTATCTACATAAGAAATTAACCGCAGCCTAAAGGAGAAGCCATGTCAAAATATAATTGGGATGAAAGGCATATCATTACTTTTCCAGAAGAAAAAGTGGCCCTCTCTACGAAGGATTTACATGTTTACTACGGTAAGAATGAATCCATCAAGGGCGTGGATATGCAATTCGAAAAAAATAAAATTACAGCTTTAATCGGTCCATCAGGGATCTGGAAAATCAACCTACCTACGCAGTCTCAATCGTATGAATGATACCATTGATATTGCTAAGGTTACAGGACAAATTCTCTATCAAGGAATTGACGTTAACCGTCCTGAAATCAATGTTTATGAAATGCGTAAACATATCGGAATGGTTTTTCCAACGTCCAAACCCATTTGCTAAATCAATCTACCGCAACATCACCTTTGCACATGAACGTGCAGGAGTTAAGGACAAGAAGGTTCTTGATGAAATTGTAGAAACCTCTCTTCGCCAGGCTGCCCTCTGGGATCAGGTCAAAGATGACCTCCATAAGTCAGCCTTGATGCTTTCAGGTGGTCAGCAGCAACGTCTCTGTATCGCGCGTGCTATTTCTGTAAAACCAGACATCCTCTTAATGGATGAGCCGGCATCAGCCTTGGATCCGATTGCGACAGCTCAGCTAGAGGAAACTATGCTTGAGTTGAAGAAGGACTTTACCATTATTATCGTGACCCACAGTATGCAACAGGCTGCGCGTGCAAGTGACTACACTGGATTTTTCTACTTGGGTGATTTGATTGAGTACGATAAAACGTCAAACATTTTCCAAAATGCCAAGCTACAGTCTACCAATGACTATGTAACTGGACACTTTGGTTAGAAAGGAAACAGTATGACAGAACCGATTTTGCAGGTTTCAGACCTGTCTGTTTATTACAACAAAAAGAAGGCTTTGAATAGTGTTTCCTTATCATTCCAACCTAAGGAAATTACCGCCCTTATCGGTCCCTCTGGATCTGGGAAATCAACACTGCTAAAGGCTATCAATCGTATGGGAGATTTAAATCCTGAAGTGACGACAACTGGATCAGTGGTTTATAATGGGCACAATATCTATAGTCCGCGTACTGATACCGTTGAGTTACGTAAGGAAATCGGGATGGTTTTCCAACAACCCAATCCCTTCCCAATGTCTATCTACGAAAATGTTGTTTATGGTCTTCGCATTAATGGAGAAAAAGACAAGCAAGTCTTGGACGAAGCTGTGGAGAAAGCTTTACAGCGTGCTTCAATCTGGGATGAGGTCAAGGATCGCTTGCATGATTCAGCAATTGGTCTATCAGGTGGACAACAACAACGTGTCTGCGTCGCCCGTGTTTTGGCAACTAGTCCAAAGATTATCCTTTTGGATGAGCCAACCTCAGCCTTAGACCCTATCTCGGCTGGAAAAATCGAAGAAACCCTATATAGTCTCAAGGACAAGTACACCATGCTATTGGTTACTCGTTCCATGCAGCAAGCATCTCGAATCTCTGATAAAACAGGCTTTTTCCTCAATGGAGATTTGATTGAATTTAACGATACCAAGGAAATGTTCCTCTATCCACAACATAAGGAAACAGAAGATTACATTTCAGGTAAATTTGGATAAGGAGAAAAAGATGTTACGATCTCAATTTGAAGAAGATTTAGAGAAATTGCATAACCAATTTTACGCTATGGGACAAGAAGTTCTTTCCCAAATCAATCGTACTGTACGTGCTTTTGTCACCCATGACCGTGACTTAGCTAAAGAAGTCATCGAGCAAGACGCAGAAGTCAATGAATACGAATTGAAACTTGAAAAGAAATCATTTGAAATCATTGCCCTTCAACAGCCAGTTTCACAAGACTTGCGCACAGTTCTAACAGTTCTAAAGGCTGTTTCTGACTTGGAACGTATGGGAGACCATGCTGTATCCATTGCTGAGGCAACCATTCGTATGAAGGGGTGAACAACGCATCCCAGCAGTCGAAGAAGAAATCAAAAAGATGGGACGTGATGTTAAAGATTTTCGTAGAAACAACCCTCGAACTTTATCTAAACGGATCAGTTGATAAGGCCTATGAAGTTGCAACCATGGATGAAAAAAATCAACCATTACTTTGAAAAATATTCGTGATCTGGCAACTGAAGAAATCAGAAAGAATCCCAGATGCTATTGTCACAGGTCGTGATTACTTCCAAGTGATTTCATACTTGGAGCGTATCGGTGACTATGCTAAAAATATCTGTGAATGGGTTGTTTACTTTGAAACAGGTAAGATTGTCGAATTGTAAAATTGATTAAATATACATAAAAAGGAGCTTGATAATGAATAAAAAGCTTCTTTTTTTGTTTAAAGAAAAAACAAAAATAAATAAATATTAAAATTTATACTTGACAAACGAGGTTTGCTGAGTTATAATTATACAAAATTGACAGAGAGGTTGTTTTATTTATGAAATTTAAAAAAATGGATATTTGTCTTATGTAGTTTTTCTTGCAAGTTTCTTTTTAGTAGCTTGCCAATCATCTAGCTCAAGCTCACAGTCTGCAGTAGAGGCAATCAAACAAAAAGGTAAATTAGTGGTTGCAACTAGCCCAGACTATGCACCATTTGAGTTTCAAGCACTTGTGGATGGCAAGAACCAAGTCGTCGGTGCTGATATTGATATGGCACAAGCTATCGCTGATGAACTTGGAGTGAAATTGGAAGTTTCAAGCATGAGTTTTGATAATGTCTTGACCAGTCTTCAAACAGGGAAAGCAGATTTGGCCATTGCGGGAATCAGTGCAACTGAAGAAAGAAAAGAAGTCTTTGATTTCTCAATTCCTTACTATGAAAACAAGATTAGCTTCCTAATCAGAAAAACTGATCTTGAAAAATACAAAGATTTAGATTCTCTAGCAAGTGCAAATATTGCAGCTCAAAAAGGAACTGTCCCTGAATCTATGGTCAAAGAGCAACTTCCTAAAGCGCAGTTGACTTCATTGACAAATATGGGTGAAGCTGTTAATGAACTTCAATCAGGTAAGGTTGATGCTGTTCATATGGACGAGCCAGTAGCCCTCAGCTATGCAACAAAAAATGCTGACTTGGCTGTCGCAACAGTAAGCTTAACTATGAAAGAAGGCGAAGAAAATGCAGTTGCTATCAAGAAAGGCAACTCAGATTTGAAGGAAGTAGTTGATAAGGTTATTCAAAAACTGAAAGATGACGGTACTTATCAAACATATCTTGAAAAAGCTGCTAAGCTAACAGAAGTAGAGCAATAAAAAATAACAGAGGCTGGGACAAAAGTCCTAGCCTCTCAATTGTCATTGGATTATCAAGCAAGACGCAGTGGTTGAGTGGGTTTCTACTACGCTGATTTCATCAGCTTTTACAGCCTTACTCATCAGTGCGGAGATGGGACGACGAAATCGAATTCTAACGAATTACCGATTTCTGTCCCACTCTCTGTTTTTAAGTAATTTAATGTTGTTTCAAGATTTTCTAAAGGAACCTTAGCAAATTGATAAGGGCAAGTCTCAATGTAGGACGATTCGAAAAAGTCTAGATTTAAAGAGCTATGTTTGAGGCTTGCAATCTTAGGATAGTTCCTGAGATCAAGCAAAAGTCCATCATGGAGAGGATAGTTTGGTAGGGAAAAGGGATAAGATTTTTAATAGCTTATGAATGAAGTCTTGACTTTTCTCTTGCAGTGCCAATCTTGCTACTCTATTTTTCAAAAAGTTGACTATCAATATAGAGTGATAAAGCCTTTTTGCATAATGAGGTTGTTATCATAGTCCAGAATGTTTTTTATAAGAGACAAAAAGCTTCTTTCATAACATTTGGAAGTATGAGAGCAGTGATTCGAAGTGCAGGGGAAAAATACTTGTTGAAAAAAAGACTTGATGTAGATGACCAAATCATTTTGGTCCAAATAATGAAAGGTTTGTCCCATTTTAGGGATCTAGATCTCCCAGATAATCATCTTCAACGATATAAATTTGATATTTGGCTGCTAGATCAAGGATAGCACGTTTTTCCTCTTCAGAATATGAATGACCCAGCGGATAGTGAAATCGAGGAATGGTGTAGAAAAATTTAATGTTACCACTTTTAAAATGTTTCTCAAGTTCTTTCAGGTCAATGCCATCCACGCGACGTTCAATGGTTTGATAGGGAATATTTTGAGCTAGCAGTAGTTGGTTCATTCGATGATAGGTTGGTTGTTCGACCAGTATTTCTTGGCCCTTACCTGGAAAGTCAATTTGAGAAAGAATAAACAGTGCTTGCTGGGTTCCAGTTGTCATGACTAATTGATCGGGTTTACTATAGATAGCTTGGTCAAACAGTAGTTTCTGAACAGACTTTCGTAATTCTTCTAAACCCTCTTGGTGTTCATAGTAGTTGTAGAGATAATTTTCTCGACCGATCAAGCTTTCATTGACACAAAGACGAAAATCATCATAGGCAGCAGCATGTTCGTCATTGACCGAGATAACGAGATCTTCGTGGCTAGCTTGTTGTTCTAAAACATAATAGCCACTTTGAGGTTTGGAGTAAATGTATTTCTCGTATCGGAGTTCCAAAAGTGCACGCTGCACAGTATCTTTACTGCAGTGGAAGTCTTGACTGAGTTTTCGGATAGAAGGTAGACGACTTCCTGTTTGAAGTTTTCCTGATTCAATCTCTTCTTTTAGATAGTGAACAACTTGTTCGTACTTACTTTCTTGCTTCATTCCAGACCTCTCTTGATTTTGTTACATTGTACCCTTTTTTTAGTTGTTTGGCAATGTTAAAAGGCTTTCCAATGTTCAATTCTAAGAAGAAATGTGATATACTTAGTAAGTAAATTTTCAAAGAAGAGTGAGATGATAAAGGTGCAAGAACCAGTTAAATTATTCCAATATAATACTTTGGGAGCCTTGATGGCAGGACTTTACGGCGGGACCATGACAGTTGGTGAGTTACTTGAACATGGAGATTTGGGGCTAGGAACCTTGGACTCTATTGATGGGGAGCTAATTGTCTTAGATGGTAAAGCCTATCAAGCTAAGGGTTCAGGTGAGAAGCCTGAAATCGTTGAAGTTTCACCAGACGCGCTGATTCCCCTATGCAGCAGTTGTACCCTCACCAGGCAGAAGTTATTTTTCCGCCAGCGTTTTTGAAATGACTGATCAGGAACTAGAAAAACGTATTGAGTCCTACTATGATGGAGAAAAATCTTTTTCCGTTCGATTAAGATTCATGGTGATTTTTAAACAGATGCATGTTCGCATGATTCCAAAATCGACAAGCGAAACAAAGTTTGCTGAGGTTGCGACTCATCAGCCTGAATATAGTTGCGAAAATGTCTCTGGGACTATCGTTGGATTCTGGACACCTGAAATTTTCCATGGTGTCAGTGTCGCAGGCTATCATTTGCACTTTATTTCAGATGACCGAACCTTTGGTGGTCACGTCATGGACTTTGTCATCAAGGAAGGAATCGTAGAGGTTGGAGCTGTCGATCAGTTGGATCAACGTTTCCCTGTCCAGGATCGTCAGTACCTCTTTGCTAAGTTCAATGTTGATGAGATGAAAAAAGATATCGATCAGGCTGAATAAAAGGAGAAAAGTATGAAAATTCATGTAATAATCACAATGATAGCTTTATTTGTAATTCTCATAGCTGCCATTTGGTTCTCAAAAAAGAAGTACAAGATTAACCTTTCAGTTTTAGGACTTGGGGCAGTTGCATTTTTTGTCTCATCTCAAGTACTGGAGAAAATTGTTCACCTTATAGTTCTTCATCCACAAAAAGATGGGACAGTTCCTCTCATGACGGAAAATCCCCTTCTCTATGTGATTTACGGGAGTCTGTATGGCTGCTTTGTTTGAAGAAACAGCTCGACTTGTCTTCTTTAAATGGTTAGAGAAGAAGAGAGCCTTGGAAGATTCGGATGCCCTCGCCTATGGACTTGGTCATGGTGGCTTGGAATTGCTCTACCTCGGAATGGGAAGCTTTGATTAGTCTTTTTGATCCTCTTTTCATTATTAGAGTCTTCAAATCCAGATGTAGCGAAATCTCCTTCCTAAAAACTACACTTGAAAGCAGTTCAGTCTCTATCTGGATGGCAGGTTTATTTACTAGGTGTTGAACGTGTACTTGCTCTTGTGATGCAAATCGGACTCTCTTTCTGGGTTTATCAAGCAGTCCGTCAAAAAGAATTGGATTTATCTAGTAGCTGCTTATGGTCTACATGCCCTCTTTGATCTGGCTCCGAGTCTATCTCAGGTTGGTTGGATTTCTAAATCCACTAATAGTGGAAGGATTATTAGCAGTGGAAGTTATCTATTTGTATACTTTACAAAAACTCATCTTGTATAAAAAAATAATACACGCAAAAGAGGCCTGACCTCTTTTTACTATGTCGAGATAAAAAAAGCTTTTGAAAATCATCGAAAAAAATCGCTAAAAATGGTATAATGGAATGGATTTTATAAAAGGATGAGAAAATATGACTGTACTAGATAAATTAAAAGAAACCTTAGAAGGAATTGATATTCGATTCGATGAGCCGTTGAAAACTTATACCTATACCAAAAGTTGGGAGGAAAGCAGATTACTTAGTTTTTCCTCGTAATCGTTACGAGATGGCTCGTGTCGTTAAAGTTTGCTAATCAAGAAAATATCCCATGGATGGTTCTTGGAAATGCCAGTAATATTATCGTTCGTAGAAGGCGATTCGTGGCTTTTGTCATCATGTGTGACAAGTCAACAATGTCACAGTTGATGGTTACACGATTGAGGCAGAGGCTGGAGCTAACTTGATTGAGACGACTCGCATATGCTCTTCGCCATAGTTTGACGGATTTTGAGTTTGCTTGTGGAATTCCAGGAAGCGTCGGTGGTGCTGTCTTTATGAACGCTGGTGCTTATGGATGGTGAGATTGCTCATATCTTTGCAATCGTGTCAGGTTTTAACCAAAAGATGGTGAAATTGAGACTTTAGCTGCCAAAGACTTAGCCTTTGGTTATCGTCATTCAGCCATTCAAGAATCTGGAGCAGTCGTCTTATCAGCTAAATTCGCACTATCTCCAGGGAATTATGAGACTATTAATCAAGAAATGGATCGCTTAACTCATTTGCGTGAACTTAAGCAACCTTTGGAATATCCATCATGTGGTTCTGTCTTTAAACGTCCAGTCGGGCATTTTTGCAGGGACAATTGATTTCAGAAGCTGGTTTGAAGGGCTACCGTATCGGTGGTGTCGAAGTCTCAGAAAAACATGCAGGCTTTATGATTAATGTAGCCGATGGGACTGCTCGAGATTATGAAGACTTAATTGAGTCTGTCATTGAAAAAGTTAAAGAACATTCAGGTGTTACCTTAGAGCGAGAGGTTCGTATCTTGGGTGAGCACGAATAACATTATTATTAAACATTATACAAAAGATTGGGATTTTATCGCTAGATATGGTTTGGGTCAATTCCTTACAGTCATTGCTAGCATTTTACAAGGTCCCAATCTGTTAATTTACGAAGAAAAAGGAATTTAGAGGAATTGAAAAAACCAATTATCGAATTCAGAAACGTTTCTAAAGTTTTTGAAGATAGTGACACTAAGGTTCTCAAGGATATTAACTTTGAGTTGGAAGAAGGAAAATTTTATACACTGCTAGGAGCTTCTGGTTCAGGAAAATCAACCATTCTCAATATTATCGCAGGCTTGCTAGATGCAACGACGGGTGATATTTTGCTGGATGGCGTAAGAATCAATGATATCCCAACTAATAAGCGCGATGTTCACACGGTCTTCCAATCTTACGCCTTGTTCCCGCACATGAATGTCTTTGAAAATGTTGCCTTTCCATTGCGATTACGCAAGGTTGATAAAAAAGAAATCGAAAAACGTGTCTTAGAAGTTCTCAAGATGGTACAGCTTGAAGGATATGAAAAACGTTCTATCCGTAGATTATCTGGAGGACAACGTCAGCGTGTAGCTATTGCGCGTGCGATTATCAACCAGCCTCGTGTGGTGCTCTTGGATGAGCCTTTGTCAGCACTTGACTTGAAGTTGCGGACAGACATGCAGTACGAACTACGTGAACTGCAACAACGCTTGGGCATCACCTTTGTCTTTGTTACTCACGATCAGGAAGAAGCCTTGGCCATGAGTGACTGGATTTTTGTCATGAATGACGGTGAGATTGTTCAGTCTGGGACACCAGTTGACATCTACGACGAGCCTATCAACCACTTTGTAGCCACCTTCATCGGTGAATCAAATATCTTGCCAGGGACCATGATTGAGGACTATTTGGTCGAGTTCAATGGCAAACGATTTGAAGCGGTCGATGGTGGGATGAAGCCAAACGAGCCTGTCGAAGTCGTCATTCGTCCAGAGGACTTGCGCATTACTCTTCCAGAAGAAGGAAAACTTCAAGTTAAAGTCGATACGCAACTCTTCCGTGGGGTTCACTATGAGATTATCGCCTATGATGAACTCGGTAACGAATGGATGATTCACTCGACTCGTAAGGCCATCGTTGGTGAGGAAATCGGTCTGGACTTTGAACCAGAAGACATCCACATCATGCGTCTCAATGAAACAGAAGAAGAGTTCGATGCTCGTATCGAAGAGTACGTAGAAATCGAAGAGCATGAAGCAGGTTTGATAAACGCTATCGAGGAGGAAAGAGATGAAGAAAACAACCTCTAAACTCTTTGTAGTGCCCTACATGCTTTGGATTGCACTCTTTGTATTGGCACCCTTGGTCTTGATTTTTGGACAATCATTTTTCAACATCGAAGGCCAGTTTAGTTTAGAAAACTATAAATCCTATTTTGCGTCACAAAACTTGACCTATCTCAAAATGAGTTTTAACTCTGTTCTTTATGCTGGGATTGTGACTCTGGTGACGCTTCTTATCAGTTATCCAACAGCCCTCTTTTTGACTCGTCTCAAACACCGTCAACTCTGGCTCATGCTAATCATCTTGCCAACCTGGATCAACCTTCTCCTTAAGGCATATGCCTTTATCGGAATTTTTGGTCAAAATGGCTCTATTAATCAATTTCTAGAATTCATCGGAATTGGTTCTCAGCAGTTGCTATTTACAGATTTCTCATTTATCTTTGTCGCAAGCTATATCGAGCTTCCATTTATGATTTTGCCCATCTTCAATGTTTTGGATGATATGGATAACAATCTCATCAATGCCAGCTATGACCTTGGTGCAACCAAGTGGGAAACCTTCCGTCATGTCATCTTCCCTCTGTCTATGAACGGGGTGCGAAGCGGAGTTCAATCTGTCTTTATCCCAAGTTTGAGTCTCTTCATGTTGACACGTTTGATTGGGGGGAACCGAGTGATTACTTTGGGGACTGCTATTGAGCAGAACTTCTTGACCAACGATAACTACGGTATGGGGTCAACTATCGGTGTGGTTCTTATCTTGACTATGTTTATCACTATGTGGGTGACTAAGGAAAGGAGAGAACGATGAAAAAATTATCAAATCTTTACCTAGCCTTTGTCTTTATCGTCCTTTATTTGCCAATTTTTTACCTGATCGGATATGCCTTCAATGCCGGGGATGATATGAATAGCTTTACAGGTTTTAGCTGGACTCACTTTGAAACCATGTTTGGTGATGGAAGGCTCATGCTTATCTTGGTTCAAACCTTTTTACTAGCCTTTCTATCAGCCTTGATTGCGACAGTGATTGGTACCTTTGGTGCTATCTACATTTATCAATCACGTAAAAAGTACCAAGAAGCCTTTCTATCTCTCAATAATATTTTGATGGTTGCGCCAGACGTTATGATTGGTGCTAGCTTCTTGATTCTCTTTACCCAACTCAAGTTTTCACTTGGTTTTCTGACAGTGTTGTCCAGTCACGTGGCCTTCTCGATTCCAATCGTAGTGCTCATGGTCTTGCCACGATTGAAAGAGATGAATGGAGATATGATCCATGCAGCCTATGACCTTGGAGCTAGTCAGTTTCAGATGTTTAAGGAAATTATGCTTCCTTACTTAACGCCGTCTATTATTGCAGGCTACTTTATGGCTTTCACCTATTCATTGGATGACTTTGCCGTGACCTTCTTTGTAACGGGGAATGGTTTTTCAACCCTCTCAGTTGAGATCTACTCTCGAGCTCGTAAGGGAATTTCACTGGAAATCAATGCTCTCTCAGCCTTGGTCTTTCTCTTTAGTATTATCCTAGTAGTTGGATATTACTTCATTTCACGTGAGAAGGAGGAGCAAGCATGAAACGACTCTATTCATTTTTAGCTGGAATTTTAGCCATTATCCTTGTCTTGTGGGGAATTTCCTATCATCTTGATAGTAAAATCAATAGCCGTGACAGCCAAAAATTGGTTATCTACAACTGGGGAGATTATATCGATCCTGAACTTCTAGAGAAATTTACAGAAGAAACAGGAATCCAAGTTCAGTACGAGACCTTTGACTCCAACGAAGCCATGTACACGAAAATCAAGCAGGGTGGGACAACCTATGATATTGCTATCCCAAGTGAGTACATGATTAACAAGATGAAGGATGAAGACCTTTTAGTTCCACTGGATTATAGTAAAATTGAGGGCATTGAGAATATTGGTCCAGAATTTCTCAATCAGTCTTTTGATCCAAATAATGAATATTCTATACCATACTTCTGGGGAACTTTGGGAATTGTCTACAATGAAACCATGGTAGAAGAAGCGCCTGAACATTGGGATGACCTCTGGAAACCTGAATACAAGGATTCGATCATGCTCTTTGATGGGGCGCGTGAAGTGCTTGGTTTAGGTCTTAACTCACTAGGCTATAGCCTTAACTCAAAAGATCCTCAACAACTGTCACAAACGGTTGATAAACTGTATGAGCTGACTCCTAATATCAAGGCAATTGTAGCCGATGAGATGAAGGGTTACATGATTCAGAACAATGCTGCTATTGGTGTGACCTTCTCAGGGGAAGCTAGCCAGATGTTGGAAAAGAATCCTAACCTCAAATATGTTGTACCGACAGAAGCAAGCAATCTCTGGTTTGACAATATGGTTATTCCTAAAACTGTCAAGAACCAAGATGCAGCTTATGCCTTCATTAATTTTATGTTGAAGCCTGAAAATGCTCTCAAGAATGCAGAGTATGTCGGTTATGCAACACCAAATACGTGCTAAGGAAATGCTCCCAGAGGAGACAAAAGAGGACAAGTCCTTCTATCCAGATGCAGATACAATGAAACACCTTGAAGTTTATGAAAAATTTGACCATAAATGGACAGGAATCTATAGCGACCTCTTCCTACAATTTAAGATGTACCGGAAGTAGGAGATTATCTGCTAGCGAAATAATTTCATCAGACAAAAGAAAATAAAAACCTAGCCATAGAAAATTAACCATTTTATAGCTAGGTTATTTAGTAAAATAGATCATGAATTTAGTAGAAAAATATACTTAATCATGCTATAATTTCGATAGAGTTAAAAGGCAATTAAGCTTATGATTGAGGTAGTAGCTATGATTAAAAAGCTATTTTTTAGAGGAATGATTCCTTTTGTCATTATGACCAGTTTAGCAATTTTTATGAGACTTCAAGGGATTGATATTTTTCAAGTTAAAAAGTACATTTTGGTTGGCATTATTGCTACCTGATAGCATCAGCCTCAGTAATTTATGAAATTGAAAAATGGTCGTATTTAAACAATCTACTATACATTTTATCATTATGCTTTTTACTGTTCTTCCTGTCTTCTATTTAGTGGATGGTATAAGTTAGTCTCAATTTTGGATTATCTCATTGTTTTTGGTCAAATTTTTATTGGTTGGAAAGTTTCTTGTGGTCTATCGCATATATAATATTTGGTAAACTGTTAAAAATGAGTTTTACTTCATGGTTATTAAACTGACGAACCTCTTCAAAAACAGTATAATACTAGAGTTGAGAATTGATTTTTCTCCCATCTTAGTTCAGAGAATTGGCGGTGCTGCGAGCCATCTAAGATAGAAAATCATGCTACTCGATTGTAACAATTGCATAAGAATCAAGAATGACAAGTTCATTGAATGAAGGTGGTACCGCGGTTTTTCGCCCTTCGTGATATGGATTTGTCTTTTTATTTTTGGAGGTGCTTATGAGAAGATTTCTTGTCAAACAAAAAAATTTCGCCTAGGTGGTGAACGCTTTGATATCAAAGATGAAATGGGCAATGTCGCCTATCAGGTTGAAGGTTCATTTTTTAAGATTCCAAAGACCTTTACCATCTTTGATAATTCTGGTGAACAGGTTAGTGAGATTAGTAAAGAAAGTCTTGACTTTCCTACCACGCTTTTGAGATTCAACTCAGTAATGGAGATAGTTTTTATATCCGAAAGAAGTTGACTTTCTTTAAGAGATAAGTATGAGTTTGACAACCTAGGTCTTCGCATCGAGGGAAATATCTGGGATTTAAACTTTTAAACTTTGCTGGATGATCGTGATCAAGTGATTGCTGAAATTGCCAAGGAACTCTTTTCCATTTAACCTCTACCTATACTGTAACAGTCTACGACGAATCTTATGCAGACCTAGTCATTTCCCTCTGTGTCGCTATCGACTATGTAGAAATGCTGGAAAGAGACTCAAATTAGTAAAAAGGAGATACAAATGAAACAATTATCTAGTGCACAAGTTCGCCAAATGTGGCTTGATTTCTGGGCGACCAAAGGTCACTCAGTAGAACCATCTGTTAGCTTGGTTCCAGTAAACGACCCAACCCTTTTGTGGATCAATTCAGGGGTTGCCACTCTTAAAAAATACTTTGACTGGACTATCATCCCTGAAAATCCACGGATTACCAATGCGCAAAAGGCTATCCGTACCAACGATATTGAAAACGTAGGGAAGACTGCGCGTCACCATACCATGTTTGAAATGTTGGGAAACTTCTCCATTGGGGATTACTTCCGTGACGAAGCCATTACTTGGGCTTATGAACTTTTGACAAGTCCTGAATGGTTTGACTTCCCAGCTGAAAAACTTTACATGACCTACTATCCAGATGATACAGATTCATACAACCGCTGGATTGAAGTGGGAGTAGATCCAAGTCATTTGATTCCAATCGAAGACAACTTCTGGGAAATTGGTGCTGGACCTTCTGGACCAGATACAGAAATCTTCTTTGACCGTGGGGAAGCCTTTGACCCAGAAAATATTGGTATTCGCCTTCTTGCAGAAGATATTGAAAACGACCGTTATATCGAAATCTGGAACATCGTCTTGTCACAATTTAACGCAGACCCTGCTGTTCCCCGTAGCGAATACAAAGAATTACCACACAAGAACATTGATACGGGTGCTGGTTTGGAGCGTTTGGTAGCCGTTATCCAAGGTGCTAAGACAAACTTTTGAAAACAGACCTATTTATGCCTATCATTCGCGAAGTTGAGAAGTTGTCTGGTAAGGTCTATGACCAAGATGGCGACAACATGAGCTTCAAGGTCATCGCTGACCACATCCGTTCTCTTTCATTTGCTATTGGCGACGGTGCTCTCCCTGGAAATGAAGGTCGTGGTTATGTCCTTCGACGTCTTCTCCGTCGTGCCTCTATGCATGGTCAAAAATTGGGTATCAACGAGCCTTTCCTTTACAAACTCGTTCCAACTGTTGGAAAAATCATGGAAAGCTACTACCCAGAAGTGCTTGAAAAACGCGACTTTATCGAAAAAATCGTGAAGAGCGAGGAAGAGTCATTTGCTCGTACCCTTCACTCAGGTCAACACTTTGCAGAAACCATCGTAGCAGACTTGAAAGCTAAAGGTCAAAGCGTCATCGCTGGTCAAGATGTCTTCAAACTTTATGATACATACGGATTCCCAGTAGAATTGACAGAAGAAATCGCTGAAGAAGCTGGTATGACGGTTGACCGTGAAGGCTTTGAAGCAGCCATGAAGGAACAACAAGAACGTGCGCGTGCATCTGCTGTTAAAGGTGGATCTATGGGGATGCAAAATGAAACCCTTCAAAACATCACTGTAGAAAGTGTCTTCAACTACAATGCTAGTCAATTGTCTTCTAAGTTGGTTGCTATCGTAGCGGATAATGCCGAAGTAGAAGCTGTATCAGAAGGAACTGCGTCACTTATCTTTGCAGAAACTCCATTCTACGCTGAAATGGGTGGACAAGTTGCGGACCATGGTCAAATCTTGGATGCTGCAGGAAATGTCGTAGCGAATGTGACAGACGTTCAAAAAGCACCAAATGGTCAACCACTTCATACTGTTGAAGTTCTTGCTCCTCTTGCTTTGAACCAAGAATACACCTTGGCTATCGATAGCAATCGTCGTCACCGTGTCATGAAGAACCACACAGCAACTCACTTGCTCCATGCGGCTCTTCACAATATTCTTGGCCACCATGCTACTCAAGCAGGCTCTCTTAACGAAGTAGAATTCCTTCGCTTTGACTTCACTCACTTCCAAGCGGTAACGCCTGAAGAGTTGCGTGCTATTGAGCAACAAGTCAATGAGAAGATTTGGGAAGCCATCGCAGTAGAAACAGTTGAGACAGACATTGACACTGCTAAAGAAATGGGAGCTATGGCCCTCTTTGGTGAGAAATACGGTAAGGAAGTTCGTGTTGTTACTATCGGAGACTACTCGGTGGAGCTCTGTGGTGGTACCCACGTAGGCAATACTTCTGAAATCGGACTCTTCAAGATTGTCAAAGAAGAAGGTATCGGATCAGGAACTCGTCGTATCTTGGCAGTGACTGGTAAAGAGGCCTTTGAAGCTTATCGTGAACAAGAAGATGCACTGAAAGCAGTCGCAACAACCTTTGAAAGCTCCCTCAAGTCAAAGGAAGTTCCTCATAAGGTTGAAGGACTTCAAGAGCAAGTCCGTCAATTGCAAAAAGAAAATGCAGAATTGAAGGAAAAAGGCAGCTAGCGGCAGCAGCGATGTCTTCAAGAATGTTCAAGAAGCAAACGGACACCGTTACATTGCCAGCCAAGTTTCTGTATCAGATGCAGGTGCCCTTCGTACCTTTGCGGATAACTGGAAACAAAAAGATTACTCTGATGTGCTTGTTCTTGTCGCAGCAATCGGTGACAAAGTCAATGTCCTTGTAGCCAGCAAGACAAAAGAGGTACACGCAGGAAATGTGATCAAAGAATTGGCTCCAATCGTAGATGGACGTGGTGGTGGTAAACCAGACATGGCCATGGCAGGAGGAAGCAACCAAGCGAAAATCCAAGAATTGTTGGATGCCGTAGCAAGCAAATTGTAAGAAAATAAAGATCTATCCATTCGGATAGGTCTTTTTCAATGTATATGAAAAAAACTCCTCACAGGAGATGTGAGGAGTTATATAGTTAATAGGAATTAAACAATCCCTTGCGCAATCATGGCGTTTGCTACATTTTCAAAGGCTGCAATATTTGCACCTGCAAGGTAGTCAGTACCAAGACCGTAAGTTTCTGCAGTTGTTTTAGCAGTGTTGAAGATGTTAGTCATGATATCTTTTAAGCGACCGTCAACTTCTTCACGTGTCCATGAAAGACGAAGGCTGTTTTGGCTCATTTCAAGAGCAGATACAGCTACACCACCAGCATTGGCAGCTTTAGCAGGTCCATAAAGGATTCCATTCTCTTTGTAGACTTTGATAGCATCAAGGTCGCTAGGCATGTTAGCTCCTTCAGATACACAGATAACTCCTTGAGCAACCAAGCGTTTTGCAGCTTCACCGTTGATTTCGTTTTGAGTCGCACATGGAAGAGCGATATCGTAGTTTCCAGTGTAAGTCCATACAGAACCTTCGTGGTATGTAGCAGTTGGTTTTTCTGCAGCATACTCAGTCAAACGAGCACGACGTTTTTCTTTAACATCAGTAAGAAGGTCAAAATCGATACCATTTTCATCGATGACATAACCATTTGAGTCAGATACAGAGATAACAGTTGCACCAAGTTCAGTTGCTTTTTGAAGAGCGTATTGAGCTACGTTACCAGAACCTGAAATAACAACTTTCTTACCTGCAAAGCTGTTGCCGTTTGCTTTAAGCATTTCTTCAGTGTAGTAAACCAATCCATAACCAGTTGCTTCTGGACGAATCAAGCTACCACCAAATCCAAGAGGTTTACCAGTCAAGACACCAGCATCAAATTGGTTGAGACGTTTGTATTGTCCGTAAAGGTAACCAATCTCACGTCCACCTACACCGATATCACCAGCGGGTACGTCAAGAGATGGTCCGATGTATTTTTTGCAATTCAGTCATGAAGCTTTGGCAGAAACGCATCACTTCAGCATCAGTTTTGCCTTTAGGATCGAAGTCTGATCCACCTTTTACCTCCACCGATTGGAAGTCCAGTCAAAAACGTTTTTAAAGATTTGTTCGAATCCGAGAATTTCAAAGATCCCTTGGTTTACAGTTGGGTGGAAACGAAGTCCGCCTTTATATGGTCCAACAGCTGAGTTAAATTGAACACGGTAACCACGGTTAACTTGAACTTTTCCATCACGGTCAACCCAAGGAACACGGAAAGAAATTACGCGCTCAGGCTCAGTGATACGTGCCAAGATATTTTTCTTCAATATACTCAGGGTGTTTTTTTCAAAGACAGGCTCCAAAGTGCTGAAGAATTCTTCAACCGCCTGGAGAAATTCAGCCTCATGCCCGTTACGAGCTTTTACAGTTTTCAAAACACGCTTTGGATATATTCTTTAGCAGATGTCATATCGTTCTCCTTTTTGTTGTCATATTTTTGTTACATGAGACATTATAGCAGAAAAATTTTTCAGTGTAAAGAAAAAAACATAAATTTTCTAAAAATTCTTTCAATTTGGATCAGCTAGTTTTATTAGCTGAATAAGAACCTTTTTCATAGGGATTAGTTTTTATTAAAAGAGTCCTGCCAAAGTATGATATAATAGTAGCAATATAAAGGAATCTGGAGGAACAGAATCATGGTATCAACTAAAACACAGATTGCTGGTTTTGAATTTGATAATTGCTTGATGAATGCGGCAGGAGTTGCTTGTATGACTATTGAGGAATTGGAAGGTGTTAAAAACTCAGCAGCAGGAACCTTTGTCACTAAAAACAGCAACCTTGGAATTTCGTCAGGAAATCCTGAACCACGCTACCAAGATGTTCCACTTGGCTCTATCAACTCGATGGGTCTGCCAAATAATGGTTTAGACTATTACTTGAACTACCTTTTGGAATTGCAAGAAAAGGAACCAAATCGTACCTTCTTTTTATCATTAGTTGGAATGTCTCCAGAGGAAACTCATACTATTTTGAAGAAGGTTCAAGAGAGTGATTTCCGTGGTCTAACTGAACTCAATCTCTCATGCCCAAATGTTCCAGGAAAACCTCAGATTGCCTATGATTTTGAAACAACAGACCGTATCTTATCAGAAGTTTTTGAGTATTTTACAAAACCACTAGGAATCAAGCTTCCACCTTATTTTGATATTGTACATTTTGATCAAGCAGCAGCTATTTTTAACAAATACCCGCTCAAATTTGTCAATTGTGTCAACTCTATTGGAAATGGTCTTTATATTCAAGATGAGTCGGTCGTGATTCGTCCTAAGAATGGCTTTGGTGGAATTGGTGGAGAATACATTAAACCAACTGCCCTTGCCAATGTCCATGCTTTTTATCAACGCTTAAATCCAGAAATTCAAATCATTGGAACTGGTGGAGTATTAACAGGGCGTGATGCTTTTGAACATATCTTATGTGGTGCTAGCATGGTGCAGGTAGGAACTACTCTTCATAAAGAAGGAGTAGGTGCTTTTGAGCGTATTACCAAGGAACTCAAAGAAATTATGGCGCAAAAAGGTTATCAAAGCCTAGAGGATTTCCGTGGTAAATTACATTATGTTGATTAAATAAAAGTGAAACTAAAAAGAAAGGAGAATAGATGCTAGCCATAGAAGAAAGCCGAAAACTGTCCTTAGCGAACCTTCCGAGTTTGACCCTGTTTACAGGGGCTGATCAAGGCCAGTACGACATCATGAAAACTCAGGTTCTCAAGCAAATCGGCTACGATCCTGCAGATTTGAATTTTGCTTATTTTGACATGAAAGAAGTAGACTACAAAAGCTTGGAGCTAGAGTTGGTCAGTCTTCCTTTCTTTGCGGATGAAAAAATTGTTATTTTAGATCATTTTGTCGATATAACGACAGCTAAAAAACGCTATCTAAGTGATGATGAGCTTAAGTCTTTTGAAGACTATCTGGAAAATCCTTTACCTTCAAGCAAATTAGTAATCTTTGCTGAAGGAAAGCTGGATAGTAAGAGACGTTTGGTCAAATTGCTCAAGAGGGATGCGACAGTTTTTGAAGCCATTGAGCCAAAAGAGCAAGAAATACGAGCTTATTTTCAAAAGCGGGCTCAGGAATTAGGACTGACTTTTGCTGGAAAGTCCTTCGAGCAGTTGCTTATCAAATCAGGTTTTCAATTCAGTGAAATTCAAAAAAATATACTCTTCTTACAGTCCTACAAAGATAATGGTGACATTATAGAAGAAGACATTGTTGAAGCTATACCAAAGACTTTACAGGATAATATCTTTGATTTAACTCAGTTAATATTGACTAAGAAGATTGATCAGGCGCGTGATTTAGTCAAAGATTTGACCTTGCAGGGAGAAGATGAGATTAAACTGATTGCCATAATGCTGGGGCAGTTCAGACTCTACACACAGGTTAAAATTTTGCAAGAGTCTGGTCAGACAGAATCTCAGATGGTCAGCAGTTTAGGTCACTATCTTGGTCGCAATCCTAATCCTTACCAAATCAAATTTGCCCTTCGTGACACACGAGCTTTGTCCTTGAATTTCTTACAGGATTCTATCCGTTATCTCATCCAGGCTGATTATCAAATTAAGACTGGTGTTTACGAAAAAAGCTACCTGTTTGAGAAGGCTTTGTTGCAGATTGCTAGCCAGTCGAATTGAGCAAAAAACTTGAAAAAACAGGATGATTGCGTTATCATTTTTATATAGAAAGAAAAAGAGGTATTACAGATGGCCATTATCTTACCAGATCTTCCATACGCATACGATGCATTAGAACCATACATTGATGCTGAAACAATGCACTTGCACCATGACAAACACCACCAAACATACGTAAACAATGCAAATGCAGCTCTTGAAAAACACCCTGAAATTGGTGAAGACCTCGAAGCTTTGCTTGCTGACGTAGACTCTATCCCAGCTGATATCCGCCAAGCACTTATCAACAACGGTGGTGGACACTTGAACCACGCTCTTTTTCTGGGAATTGATGACTCCTGAAAAGACAGCTCCTTCAGCAGAACTTGCAGCAGCCATCGATGAAACTTTCGGTTCATTCGAAGAATTCCAAGCAGCTTTCACTGCAGCAGCAACGACTCGTTTCGGTTCTGGATGGGCATGGTTGGTTGTTAACAAAGAAGGTAAACTTGAAGTGACTTCAACTGCAAACCAAGACACACCAATCTCAGAAGGTAAGAAACCAATCTTGGGCTTGGACGTTTGGGAACATGCTTACTACGTGAAATACCGCAACGTTCGTCCTGACTACATCAAAGCTTTCTTCTCAGTGATTAACTGGAATAAAGTAGACGAGCTTTACGCAGCAGCTAAATAATAGTAACACTAACACCTTTTGGTTAGAATTTATCTACCTTAAAAGGTGTTTTTTGTTTGCTTTGATTAGAAGTATCTGACTCATGATTTTCCTTTGTTTGATAGGCTTGATTTATGGTATAATGATAAGATAGAAAACGAAGGAGAAATCATGAATATTCAACAATTACGCTACGTTGTAGCTATTGCTAATAGTGGTACTTTTCGTGAAGCAGCTGAGAAGATGTACGTTAGCCAACCCAGTTTATCTATTTCTGTAAGAGATCTGGAGAAAGAGCTAGGATTCAAGATTTTCCGCAGAACTAGTTCGGGTACCTTTCTTACTCGCCGTGGGATGGAATTTTATGAAAAGGCACAAGAGTTGGTTAAAGGATTTGATATTTTCCAGAACCAGTATGCCAATCCTGAAGAGGAAAAGGATGAGTTTTCAATAGCTAGCCAGCACTATGATTTCTTGCCACCGACTATCACAACTTTTTCTCAAAGGTATCCAGACTATAAAAATTTCCGTATTTTTGAATCTACAACTGTTCAGATTTTGGATGAAGTAGCCCAAGGTCATAGTGAGATTGGGATTATCTACCTCAACAATCAAAACCAAAAGGGTATCATGCAACGGGTTGAAAAGTTAGGCCTTGAAGTGATTGAGTTGATTCCTTTCCAGACGCATATCTATCTACGTGAAGGTCACCCCTTAGCTAAGAAAAAAGAGTTGGTCATGGAAGATTTAGTTGATTTGCCAACAGTTCGTTTCACACAAGAGAAGGATGAATATCTCTATTACTCAGAAAACTTTGTGGATACAAGTGCCAGCTCTCAGATGTTTAACGTAACAGATCGCGCTACTTTAAATGGAATTCTTGAAAGAACAAATGCTTATGCGACTGGTTCTGGATTCTTAGATAGCGATAGCGTTAACGGGATCACCGTTATTCCACTAAATGATAATCTCAATAATCGCATGGTTTATGTGAAACGTGAAGAAGTAGACTTGAGTCAAGCAGGGACTTTATTTGTAGAGGTCATGCAAGAGTATTTTGATCAAAAGAGGAAAGCATGAAGAAAAGAGGAATAGTAGCAGGGATTATAGCAGCCTTGATTGTTTTAGATCAATTGGTAAAGGCTTATGTCGTTCAGAATATTGCTCTTGGTGAAATCAAATCATGGATCCCAAATCTAGTTAGTTTAACCTATCTGCAAAATAGGGGGGCTGCCTTTTCCATGCTACAAGATCAACAGTGGTTTTTTGCGGTGATTACTCTAGTAGTTATGGCAGGGGCTATCTGGTATTTGCACAAGCATATAGAAGATTCCGTCTGGACAGTCTTTGGATTGGTTCTAATTATTGCAGGTGGTTTGGGAAATTTCATTGATCGCATTAGCCAAGGATTTGTCGTGGATATGTTTCACTTAGACTTTATCAATTTTGCCATATTCAATGTGGCTGATAGTTATCTGACAGTAGGGGTCATTGTGTTATTGCTTGCAATGCTAAAAGAGGAAATGAATGGAAATTAAAATTGAAAGAGGCGGGATACGCCTAGATAAGGCTTTGTCAGATTTGACAGAATTGTCTCGTAGTCTTGCCAATGAACAAATCAAGTCTGGTCAAGTCTTGGTCAACGGCCAGGTTAAGAAAGCCAAGTATACGGTCCAAGAGGGGGATGTCATCACCTATCAAGTTCCCGAACCAGAGGTTTTAGAGTATGTAGCTGAAGATATTCCTTTAGAAATCATTTATCAAGATGAGGATGTAGCAGTAGTCAACAAACCTCAAGGTATGGTTGTTCATCCAAGCGCTGGGCATACCAGTGGTACCTTGGTGAATGCCCTTATGTATCATATCAAAGACTTATCAGGAATCAATGGTGTGCTGCGTCCAGGAATTGTCCATCGTATCGATAAGGACACATCTGGGCTTCTTATGGTTGCTAAAAATGATGAAGCGCATTTAGCACTTGCTCAAGAATTGAAGGATAAAAAGTCTCTTCGAAAATATTGGGCCATTGTTCACGGTAATCTTCCAAATGACCGTGGTGTCATTGAGGCGCCGATTGGTCGTAGTGAAAAAGACCGCAAGAAACAAGCTGTGACTGCTAAAGGAAAACCAGCAGTGACACGTTTCCAAGTCTTAGAACGCTTTGGTGATTATACCTTACTGGAATTACAACTGGAAACAGGCCGAACTCATCAGATCCGTGTGCACATGGCTTATATCGGTCATCCTGTCGCTGGTGATGAGGTATACGGTCCTCGTAAAACCCTAAAGGGACATGGGCAATTTCTCCATGCCAAGACGCTAGGATTTACCCATCCAAGAACTGGGGAAACTCTGGAATTTACTTCAGATATTCCAGAAATATTCAAGCAAACCTTGGAGAAACTTAGAAATGAACAATAAAAAAGGACTCAATTGAGTCCTTTTTTTATTTGCGTTTTTTCTTAGCTTTTTTCATTTTGTTGGCCATACGTTTCATGGATTGCTTCATAGCAAATTCACCAATTTTACCCTTGAGACCTCCACCTAGCATCTGGCTCATATCAGGCATTCCGGCTCCTCCAAGAGCAGACATATCCGGCATACCACCTTGTCCCATCATTCCTTCAAGAGCTGACATATCCATGCCACCAGGCATATTTTTAGGAAGGTTGTTAGGGTTGATGCCCATTTGCTTCATCATCTTGTTCATGTCACCAGACATGACACCTTGCATGAGTTGTTTGGCTTGGTTAAAGTCTTTGATGAACTTGTTGACATCGATAAAGGTATTACCAGAACCAGCTGCAATACGACGACGACGGCTTGGAGTGAGCAAATCTGGATTTTCACGTTCTTCAGGAGTCATAGATGAGACGATGGCACGTTTGCGAGCTATTTGTTTTTCATCCACCTTCATATTTTGAAGGGCAGGATTGTTGGCCATACCAGGAATCATCTTGAGCAAATCTTCCATCGGCCCCATATTTTGCACCTGATCCAACTGATCGATGAAATCATTGAAATCAAAGGTGTTTTCCCGCATCTTTTCAGCCATTTCAAGGGCTTTTTGCTCATCGTATTCTTGGGAAGCTTTCTCAATAAGAGTCAGCATATCTCCCATACCGAGAATACGGCTGGCCATGCGGTCAGGGTGGAAAGTTTCAATATCGGTAATCTTTTCACCAGTACCAGTGAATTTGATAGGTTTCCAGTGATGTGACGAACAGAAAGGGCAGCACCACCACGAGTGTCCCCGTCAATCTTGGTAAGGATGACACCGGTAACTTCTAATTGAGCGTTAAATTCTCGCGCAACGTTAGCAGCTTCTTGACCAATCATGGCATCGATGACGAGAAGGATTTCATTTGGTTGAGCAAGAGCTTTAACATCACGGAGCTCATTCATGAGAAGTTCGTCGATTTGTAAACGACCGGCTGTATCAATCAAGACATAGTCGTTATGGTTGGCTTTAGCTTGCTCCAAACCTTGGCGGACAATCTCCACTGCAGGAACTTCAGTTCCAAGAGCAAAGACAGGAACATCAATTTGTTGTCCCAGTGTTTTGAGCTGGTCAATAGCTGCAGGACGATAGATGTCGGCCGCAATCATCAGAGGACGAGCATCCTCTTCTTTTTTGAGTTTGTTAGCAAGTTTTCCAGCGAAGGTTGTTTTACCAGCACCTTGTAAACCGACCATCATGATAATAGTCGGGATTTTTGGAGACTTGATAATCTCAGCTGTGTCTGAACCAAGGACTTCTGTCAATTCTTCATTGACAATCTTGATGATTTGTTGAGCTGGATTGAGGGTATCAATGACTTCATGCCCAATGGCACGTTCACGAACTTTCTTTATAAAGTCCTTAACCACTGGCAAAGCAACGTCGGCTTCTAAAAGAGCCAGACGGATTTCCTTGGTTGCTTCTTGGATATCACTCTCTGTGATTTTTCCTTTTTTCGTAGATTTTTAAAGACGTTCTGCAAACGTTCTGTTAAATTTTCAAATGCCATATTTTTCTCCTATTTATTCAATTCAGTGGAAATCGTCCGAAATGTTGCAAACACTCTAGTTCTTCGGGTGTGACTTCTTTCATGATTTCATTTGGATATCCCCAACAGCTAAAACCTATTTGCATAGATTTGGAGATATCATTGGGCGAGATAATCTGTAGTCGACTAGGAAATGGTTCCTCAGCTGCTAATAGTTTGCAAGGTATTCCTTGATAAATAACTAGACTGCCCATGATTACTCCCGATTGTCAATACTTGTTAAAATTTCAACTTGCTCTTGTAGAAAAGCATCTTCTGGATAGCGTTCCAAGATTTGATCAAATATCTGACTGCGGACAATGTAGTCAGAGTACATATGAAGCTTCATTTCATAATCTTCCAGTATCTTTTCTGTACGTTTGATATTGTCATAAACAGCCTGGCGACTGACACCAAATTCTTCAGCAATTTCAGCTAAACTATAGTCATCTGCATAGTAGAGCTCGATATAGTTCATCTGCTTATCAGTCAAAAAGGGGCGCATAAAAATTCAAACAGAGCATTCATTCGATTGGTTTTTCAATTTCCATAAGATTTATTATACCAAAAAAATAGCTTGAACTGCTAGTAATGGCTTGATTTTTAAACACAAGTCAGAAATAGGACTTTTTAACGGTTATTTTTCTGACTATGATTCTATTTTTTGGTATAATGGAGTGTATTATAATGTTTTAGAAAAGAGGTTCTTATGAGAGAATTAGAAACCGTGTTAGAGCAACGTTTTGGGCTTGTTTTTTTCAGATAAACAGTTACTTGAAACAGCTTTTACTCACACTAGTTATGCCAATGAGCACCGCCTCTTAAAAAAATTTCACACAATGAGCGCTTGGAATTTTTTAGGAGACGCTGTTCTGCAATTATTGATTTCAGAATATTTGTACAAGAAATATCCTAAAAAACCAGAAGGTGACCTGTCTAAACTCCGTGCCATGATTGTACGTGAAGAGAGTTTGGCTGGTTTTGCCCGTGACTGCCAGTTTGACCAGTTTATCAAGCTAGGAAAGGGAGAGGAAAAATCTGGAGGCCGTAATCGAGATACCATCTTGGGAGATGCTTTCGAAGCCTTTTTGGGTGCCCTGCTTTTAGATAAGGATCTACTTACGGTAAAAGAGTTTATCTACCATGTCATGATACCGAAGGTTGAGGCTGGTGATTTTGAGATGATTAAAGACTACAAGACTCACCTCCAAGAATTACTCCAAGTCAATGGTGATGTTGATATTCGTTATCAAGTGATTTCAGAAATCGGACCTGCCCACGATAAGATGTTTGAGGTTGAAGTCCTTGTCGAAGGTCAAAGTTTAGGTAGGGGTCAAGGACGATCTAAAAAATTGGCCGAACAAGAAGCCGCTAAAAATGCAGTTGAGGAAGGGCTGGATTCATGTATTTAAAGGAAATTGAGATTCAGGGGTTTAAGTCCTTCGCTGACAAAACCAAGGTTGTTTTTGACCAAGGAGTAACAGCAGTTGTAGGACCCAATGGTTCTGGAAAATCTAACATCACAGAAAGTTTACGCTGGGCTCTTGGGGAATCCAGTGTCAAAAGTCTTCGTGGTGGGAAGATGCCAGATGTTATCTTTGCAGGGACAGAAAGTAGAAAACCATTAAACTATGCTTCTGTAGTCGTTACTCTAGATAATCAGGACGGTTTCATCAAGGATGCAGGACAGGAAATCAAGGTGGAGCGACATATCTATCGTACTGGGGATAGTGAATACAAGATTGATGGGAAAAAAGTCCGTCTTCGTGATATTCATGATCTTTTCTTAGATACCGGACTTGGGCGCGATTCCTTCTCTATTATTTCCCAAGGGAAGGTCGAAGAAATCTTTAACTCTAAACCCGAGGAACGCCGTGCTATCTTTGAAGAAGCGGCGGGAGTTTTAAAGTATAAAACTCGTCGCAAAGAGACAGAAAGTAAACTGCAACAAACTCAAGATAATTTAGACCGCTTGGAAGATATCATCTATGAGTTAGACAATCAAATCAAGCCCTTAGAAAAGCAAGCAGCAACAGCTCGTAAATTTATAGAATTAGATGGTCAGCGTAAGGCGATTTACTTGGACGTTTTGGTTGCACAAATTCAAGCAAGTAAAGCTGAATTGGATCTAACAGAAGAAGAATTAAACCAAGTCCAAGAACTGTTGACTAGTTATTATCAAAAACGCGAGTCACTTGAACTTGAAAATCAATCTCTCAAGAAACAGAGACAAGATTTACAAGCAGAGATGGCTAAAGATCAAACTAGTTTGATGGATTTGACTGCTCTAATCAGTGATTTAGAACGGAAATTGGCCTTGTCTAAACTGGAGACAGAGCAGGTTGCTCTCAATCAACAAGAGGCTCAAGCTCGTTTAGCTAGTTTGGATGAAAAGAGAAATGCTCTTATTCAAGAGAAGGAAGAAAAAGAAGCAAATCTCAGTCAGTTAGAAGAAAATCTAGCAGTCAATACCAAGGAGCTCAATCGTTTAGAAGCTGAGTTAGTAGCATTTTCTGATGATCCAGATCAGATGATTGAACAACTGCGTGAGCGATTTGTTGCTTTCTTGCAGGAAGAAGCGGATGTCTCTAACCAATTGACACGGATTGAAAATGATCTTGAAAATAGTCGCAAACAGACTCAAAAAGCAAGAAGAACAATTGGAGTCCTTGAAGGAACAATTAGCTTCTGCCAAGTCTAAAGTCGCTGAGCAAGAGATTGCCCTAAAGTCTGCTAAAGAAAAAGTACAGACCTTGCTTGCTGACTATCAGACGAATGCTAAACACGAAGAAGAACAAAAGCAGGCTTATCAAAGCCAGCAAAATCAACTCTTTGACCGTTTGGATAGTCTGAAAAACAAACAGGCCAAGGCGCAAAGTCTGGAAAACATTCTTAAAAACCATAGTAATTTCTATGCGGGTGTTAAAAGTGTCTTACAAGAAAAGAATCGCCTAGGTGGTATTGTCGGAGCGGTTAGTGAACATTTAACCTTTGATGTTCGTTATCAGACAGCCCTCGAAATTGCCCTCGGTGCAAGTAGCCAACATATCATCGTTGAAGATGAGCAGGCAGCGACTAAAGCTATTGATTTCCTTAAGCGAAACCGAGCTGGTCGTGCGACTTTCCTACCTTTGACAACCATCAAGGCTCGTAGCATTTCTGGTCAGAACCAAGATGTGATTGCTTTCAAGTCCAGGTTTTTCTTGGAATGGCAGATGAATTGGTTACTTTGATGCTAAGCATGAAGCTATATTTAAAAACTTGCTTGCTACAACTGCAATCTTTGATACGGTAGAGCATGCGCGTGATGCGACTCGTAAGGTACGCTATCAGGTTCGGATGGTAACCCTCGATGGTACAGAATTGCGAACAGGTGGTTCTTATGCTGGTGGTGCCAATCGTCAAAATAACAGTATTTTCATCAAGCCTGAATTGGAGCAATTGCAAAAAGAAATTGCTAAGGAAGAGAAGATTCTTGGTCAGGAAGAAGAAAATCTGAAATCTATTCAAGAAGGCTTGACAGCCCTGCTCAAACTTTGGAGACTATTAAGTCCCAAGGAGAGCAAGCTCGTATTCAGGAACAAGGTTTGTACCTTACTTATCAACAAACTTGCCAACAAGTTGAAGAACTCGAAACACTTTTAGAACTTCAGGAAAAAGAATTAAACAATCTAAGAGGTGGAGATTGGCAGGCTGAAAAAAGAAAAATGCCAAGAGCGACTTGCACTTATCGCAACTGAAAAGCAAAAAGCTAGAATCAGAAATTGAAGAAATCAAGTCCAATAAAAAAATGCTATTCAGGAACGTTATCAAAGCTTGCAGGAAAAACTTTCTCAAGAACGCCTCCATAAGACAGAAATGTTAGGACAAAAACGTTATGAAGTTGCGGATATTGAGCGTATCAATAAAGAGCTTGAATACCTTGATATGGAGCAAGAAGAGATTGAGCGTCTTTTGCAAGAAAAGGTAGACAATCTTGAAAAGGTTGATACGGAACTTTTGACCAAGCAGGAAACAGAAGCTAAGAGTCAGAAGGAAGAAATTCAACAAGGGCTTATTCGCAAGCAGTTTGAGCTGGATGATATTGAAGGTCAATTGGATGATATTGCTAGTCATTTAGAACAAGCTCGTCAGCAAAATGAAGAATGGATTCGTAAGCAAACACGTGCAGAAGCAACCAAAGAGAAGATTACGGACCGCCTTCGCTATCTTCAGGGTCAACTGACTGAAGAATACCAGATTAGTTATACAGAAGCTTTGGAGCAAGCTAATCAGTTGGAAGATTTAGCAATCGCTGAACAAAAGGTCAAGGATCTAGAAAAAGCCATTCGTTCACTTGGTCCAGTCAATTTGGATGCCATTGAACAGTTTGACGAAGTTCACGAACGCTTGGAATTCTTAAATAGTCAGCGTGATGACATTCTTTCTGCCAAAAATCTTCTTCTTGAAACCATTACAGAGATGAACGATGAAGTGAAGGAACGATTCAAATCAACCTTTGAAGCTATTCGTGAATCCTTCAAAGTGACCTTCAAGCAGATGTTTGGTGGTGGTCAAGCGGACCTAATCTTGACCGAGGGAGATTTATTGACAGCAGGTGTTGAAATCTCTGTTCAACCGCCAGGAAAGAAAATCCAATCCCTCAACCTCATGAGTGGTGGAGAGAAGGCCTTGTCAGCTCTTGCTTTGCTTTTCTCAATTATTCGTGTCAAGACCATTCCATTTGTTATTTTGGATGAAGTAGAGGCTGCACTCGATGAAGCTAACGTTAAACGCTTTGGGGATTATCTTAACCGATTTGACAAGGATAGCCAGTTTATCGTTGTTACCCACCGTAAAGGGAACCATAGCGTACCGAGACTCTATTTATGGGGTAACCATGCAAGAATCTGGTGTTTCTAAGATTGTATCTGTTAAACTAAAAGATTTAGAAAATATGGATGCTTAGTTTGTTTTTAATATAACATTTCAAGCTAGAGCATGTAGAATGACCTTCAAGAAGTCAGAAAGGTTACAAAAATAAATTGAGGAGCTTACATGGATTTTGACCTATTCCTAATGATTTGTAATTATATTGGGACTATTGCCTTTGCGGCGTCAGGTGCCATTAAAGGATTTGGTAAACGTTTAGATATTTTTGGAATTAGTTTATTGGCAATTGTAACAGCAGTAGGTGGGGGTATTTTAAGAGATTCTATTATCAGTCGTTTTCCATCCCGCTCTCGCAGATCCTGGACCGATTTATGTCTCTATTCTAGTAGCTGTTATTATGTATGCCTTTTGTGACATCAAAACAAGCCAATGCTAGTCAAGAAAAAAAATTCTATAAGTGGCTGAGAGAAGCTTATCTTATCTTTGATTCGATTGGCTTAATCATCTTTTCCTTGATTGGAGCTACCGCCTTAGCTGATAGTAAATTGAACTTGATGTCTGCAGGGATTTTAGCCTGTTTAACAGGAGCTGGCGGAGGTATCATCCGAGATCTCTTGATTAATGAAGTCCCAAGTGTTCTAAAAGAGGACATCTATGCCCTTCTATCTTTTTGTAATTGGCGTTATTTATTACTGGTTGGCCTTTGTCCTTCACTTTCCAAGAATCACTGCTTTTATCATTCTCTCAATTGTCGGTTTTGTGATTCGACTCTGTATTATTAAGTTTAAGCTCTCTTTGCCAAATATGGATAAAAAGACTTGGAATTGATTGATGGTAGGGAAAGCACGATCACTCGATTGATAAATATTTTTATGAATTACAAGTTTAATCAAGCGTCTAATCTCATATGGATTAGGCGCTATTTTATTTTTCTGAAAATACGGGAAATATTTGATGAAATTAATATTTTTTTGGTATTATATCTAAAAATTTTAAATAAGATAGGAGCTACAATGAGTAATTTAAAAGAATTCAGTCGATTTTTATTAAAGAAATAGAAGTTAAAGTCAGTAACAAGATTTAATAGAACTCTTGATGGAAGATTTGAAAAATAGTGCCGAGCATTCTTGGCAAGGTGCTATAGCTGCTATAGTTCTTCAAGATTATTATCCTGAAAAGTTGAAAATGGAAAAAGTTATTTCTATGTTATTGATTCATGATTTAGGTGAGATTTATGCCGGAGATACTTGGGTTTTTGATGATGAAAAAGGTTCATTCTCATGATAGAGAGTTAGAATCTATAGAAAAAACAATGAGCCTCCTTCCAGAAGAGAAATATTTGAATATGAAAAATTTGTGGTTGGAATTTGAAAAAGGGCAGAGTGCTGAAGCAAGATATGCAAGAGTGATCGATGCATTGCTACCACTGATAAATCACTTAGAAGTGTCAGAATTAAATTATAACCCTGATAATATCAGTGCAGACATGGTATTAGAAAAGAAAAAGTTCATAAAAAGTGAATCAGAAGAATTATGGAAACTGACGGAAGATTTGATTCAGGAAAGTGTGGAAAGGGGCTTATATTTTTAATAACGACTGGCTCTATAGATACAATAGAATATAGAAAGCCTTGGAATAAGCTGTTTCCAAGGCTTTTTAGCTATCTATAGATATAAGGAAAAAAAGTTGTTAGAGTAGATGATTTTTTATTAGATACCCTTGATTATACCGTAGAGAATATTAATCAAATAAAATTGTTTTTGTTTTTCACTAATGCATTTCTTATTATCATCCCAATAGTTAATACTTTCAAAGCTTCCTTTTCTTAAATAAAGTGGTAGCCTTTTTTCTTATTTCATCTTGCATTGGTATTTTTATCAATATCTTTTAGATTCCACCATTTTGGCTCACCTTCAGAAGATGTACTTAGTTCACCAGTAAACTGAGTACATAAAAAGTCATAGAAGACAAATCTCTCATTACCAATTGAATTAGTAAAAGCCTGAAATTCCTTTTAATTCAAGATTTAATGCAGTGAGTCCAGTCTCTTCCTTAAGTTCCCGTAATGCGACTTCAAAAAAACTTTCAGGGAATTCAACTTTTCCCCAGTGGAATCCAGCCAGGAAAATTATCGTGTTGTCTATTAAGTAATAAAATTGCTTGATTTTTTTCAAAACGCAAATATTAACCCAGTTTTTGATTTTTCAGTCATATTATTAACCTCCAACAAGTATTTTTCATATGCAAGATTATATGTCAAGAACTATATGCTATTTATGATTGTGACAAATGTATCTCAGCCAAAGATTGATAATTTTTACGCAATAGCTGATGAACTCTCAGAATAGACTTCAATCAAGAACTTTGGAAGAAAAGAGTTGAGAGGTTGGATATAAAAGAAAGTAAGCAAATCAGCCTGGCCTTTTAAATTGGCCCTACGGGATTATTTATAGAAGACAAAGACGTGTCAATTCAGCGCGTCTTTTTTTACTTTTTCTATGGTATAATAGAAGATAGATTTACAACTGGAGAATAGAAGTATTTATGATTAAACTAGTCGCAACTGATATGGACGGGACTTTTTTGGATGAAGCTGGCCAATTTGATAGGGAGCGCTTAAAAGCTCTTCTCTCATCCTACAAAGAGAGAGGTATCTATTTTGCTGTAGCATCAGGACGTGGTCTTTTGTCCTTAGAGAAACATTTTGCGGATGTCAAAGATGAGATTATTTTTTTATTGCTGAAAATGGAAGTCTGGTTCGTTTTTCATGGACAAGACCTCTATGAAGCGACTATGCCTAGAGATTTTTACTTATCAACATTTGAAAAGCTAAAGACTTCACCTTATTTTGATGAAAAGAAGATGCTCTTGACTGGTAAGAAAGCTTGCTATGTTTTAGATACTGTAGATGAAACCTATCTCATGTTTAGTCATCATTACAATGAGAATATTCAAAAAGTAGCTAGTCTAGAAGATATTACCGATGAGATTTTCAAATTCACAACTAATTTTACAGAACAGACAGTAGAAGCTGGCGAAGCTTGGGTTAATGAACATGTTCCTGGTGTTAAGGCAATGACGACAGGTTTTGAATCCATTGATATTGTTCTTGATTATGTGGACAAGGGAGTTGCGATTGTCGAATTGGCTAAGAAGTTAAATCTGGATATGGACCAAGTGATGGCTTTTGGAGATAACCTCAATGACCTTCATATGATGCAGGTTGTAGGGCACCCAGTCGCACCTGAAAATGCTCGTCCAGAGATTTTGGAACTTGCCGAAACAGTTATCGGTCACCATAAGGACCAATCAGTTATCGCTTATATGGAGGGGTTATAATGGCAGATATTAAATTAATTGCCCTAGACTTGGATGGAACCTTGCTGACGACAGACAAGAAATTGACTGATCGTACCAAGGCAACTTTAAAGGCTGCGCGTGAACAAGGGGTCAAGGTAGTCCTAACAACTGGACGTCCTCTCAAGGCCATGGATTTCTTTCTTAAAGAGCTTGGAACAGACGGCCATGAGGATGAATATACTATCACATTCAACGGTGGATTGGTTCAGAAAAATACAGGTGAGATTCTTGATAAGACAGTCTTTTCAATTGATGATGTGACACGTATTTATGAAGAAACTGAAAAATTAGGAATCCCCTTAGATGCAATTTCAGAAGGAACAGTTTACCAGATTCAGTCTGACCAAGAAAGTTTATACGCTCAGTTTAACCCGGCTCTAACTTTTGTTCCAACTGCTTTTGAAGATTTGTCTAGTCAGGTAACATACAATAAATGTGTGACTGCCTTTCCTCAGGAACCTTTGGATGCGGCTATTCAAAAGATTTCACCAGAATTATACGACCAATATGAAATTTTTAAATCACGTGAACTCTTGCTAGAATGGTCACCAAAGAATGTTCATAAGGCGACAGGATTATCTAAACTGATTGAACACCTGGGAATTGACCGAAGTCAGGTTATGGCTTGTGGAGATGAGGCTAATGACCTTTCGATGATTGAGTGGGCCGGTCTCGGTGTCGCTATGCAAAATGCTGTGCCAGCAGTTAAGGCTGTGGCAAATGTGGTAACACCAATGACTAATGACGAAGAAGCTGTCGCCTGGGCAATTGAAAAATATGTATTGAAGGAGAACTAAAGAATGGGATTATTTGACCGTTTATTTGGAAAAAAATAGAAGAACCTAAAATCGAAGATATTGTCAAAAAAGCTCTAGAAAACATTGATTTATCGGATAATAGCGAGCAAACTGAGACGCTGGAATCTGAAAATATCGAAGTCAAAGAGCAAGATGGGACTGTCGTAGTCGAAGAAAATGATGAAGGATTAATTGAAGCAGAGGTTGACGAAGAAACTATTGTCGAACCAGTTGACGAAGCGAAGGTTTCTCAAGAAGGGTTAAATCAAGTCCAAGAAGCAGATAGTCCTCAAAAGGAATTGACTCATGCTGAAGAAGCAACTTCAAATGCTAGTGACGAAGAAGAAATTGTTCAGCCTCAATCAGACGAAGCAGAAACAGAGTTTTTTGAAGAAGAGGAAGCAAACCAAGCAATCGAAGAAACTCCTCAAGTCCAAGAGACTGAACAAGAAAAATATGACCGTAGTCTTAAGAAAACGCGTACTGGATTCGGTGCCCGTTTGAATGCTTTCTTTGCAAACTTCCGCTCAGTCGATGAAGATTTCTTTGAGGAACTTGAAGAACTGCTCATCATGAGTGACGTTGGTGTGCAGGTGGCTTCAAATCTTACGGAAGAATTGCGTTATGAAGCCAAGCTTGAGAATGCTAAGAAACCTGATGCCCTTCGCCGTGTTATCATCGAAAAATTGGTGGAGCTATACGAAAAGGATGGCATTTATAATGAAAATATTAACTTCCAAGATGGATTAACAGTTATGCTTTTTGTTGGAGTTAATGGGGTCGGGAAAACAACTTCAATTGGTAAATTAGCTAATCGCTACAAACAAGCTGGTAAAAAAGTTATGCTGAGTTCTTTGCTGATACCTTCCGTGCTGGTGCAGTTGCCCAGTTAGCTGAGTGGGGTCGCCGTGTAGATGTTCCTGTCGTAACAGGTCCTGAAAAAGCTGATCCAGCCAGCGTTGTCTTTGATGGGATGGAACGAGCAGTAGCAGAAGGTATTGACATTCTTATGATTGATACAGCTGGCCGTCTGCAAAATAAAGAAAACTTAATGGCAGAATTGGAAAAGATTGGTCGTATCATCAAACGCGTAGTGCCAGAAGCGCCTCATGAAACGTTCCTAGCTCTTGATGCGTCAACTGGGCAAAATGCTCTTGTACAAGCTAAAGAATTCTCAAAAATTACTCCAGTTACAGGGATTGTCTTAACCAAGATTGATGGAACTGCTCGAGGTGGGGTTGTTCTTGCTATCCGTGAGGAACTCAATATCCCTGTTAAGCTAATTGGTTTTGGTGAAAAAATTGATGATATCGGTGAGTTTAACTCTGAAAACTTTATGAAGGGCCTTCTAGAAGGTTTGATATAAAAGAAAATCCTGCAAGAATTCTTGCAGGATTGTTTTTGATTATTCTAAACGACCATCTTTACGATAGGCGATATCTGGTTGCCATGTCCATTTGGCTCCGTATTTTTCAAGGAGATCAAAACTAGCCTGAGGTCCCATTGTACCAGCCTTGTAGTCATGAAGTGGAGCACCGTTTTCAGCCCAAAGCTTCTCGATACGGTCAATCAATTTCCATGATGCACTCACTTCATCCCAGTGGCTAAAGTTTGTTGAGTTATTGTTCAAAACATCATAGATTAGTTTTTCATATGGGTCAGGTGAAGCACCTGTTGCAGTCGCATCTGTTCGATAGTCAAGCGAATTTGGTGCGAGGCTAAACTCTTCCCCTACCTTCTTACCGTTAAGGCTAAGAGAGAATCCTTCCGTCGGTTGGATGTAGATGGTAAGCACATTCGGTGCTAGTGGTTCTCCAAAGATTGAATCCATTTGTTTGAAGACGATGTTTACGTGTGTTCCTTTTTCAGTTAGGCGTTTACCTGTACGGAAGAAGAAAGGTACATCTCGGAAGCGATTGGTATCTACAAAGAAGGCACCTGAAGCGAAGGTTTCTGTCATTGATTCTGGGTTGACATTTGGTTCGCTGCGGTAAGAAATGTATTTCATGCCATCAACTTTACCAGAACGGTATTGCCCACGGATGAAGTGCTCTTTAAGTTCCTCATCTGTAGGGTGGTAAAGGTTCTTGAAGACCTTGATTTTCTCTGCGCGAATGTCATCCTTTGTAAAGCTTGCAGGCTTATCCATAGCAAGGAGTGACAGAAGCTGAAGTGTGTGGTTTTGAACCATGTCTCGAAGGGCACCAGACTCATCATAGTAGCCACCACGCTCTTCAACACCTAGACGTTCTGCAAAGGTAATTTGGACATTATCGATGTGCTCACGATTCCAAACATTTTCAAAAATCATGTTGGCAAATCGAATAGCAAAAATGCTTTGAATCATTTCCTTACCAAGATAGTGATCGATACGATAGATTTGCTCTTCGTTAAAAGTAGCTAGAAGCTCTTCGTTTAGTTTGCTTGCAGTTTCATAATCCGTACCGAAAGGTTTCTCAACAATCAAACGTTCAAAGCCTTTACCGTCAACGATTTGCTCAGACTTGAGGTGTTTGGCGATGGTACCGAAGAATTGTGGTGCCATTGAGAGGAAGAAGAGCTTGTTGTGTTCAGTTTGATACTTTTCATTTAACTCAGCCTGAAGCTTGCGTAATTCGATATAGTGCTCAGTGTCATTAACATCGTGACTTTGATAGTAAAAATGACTAGCAAAAGCTTGAGCCTCTTCTGCGCTATCTGCCAAGTCTAAAATAGATTCGACAACAACAGATTCGAAATATTCCTTACTCCAAGGTCTACGAGCAGTCCCAATAACAGCAAAATGATCAGAAAGATTACCTGATTTATAAAGTCTAAAGAGTGAAGGGTAGAGTTTGCGTTTAGCCAAATCTCCACTAGCACCAAAAATTGTAACAATAACTTTAGATGACATCCAGCTACCTAATTTCTATTTACTTTCCTAGATATCCTAGGCATGAGGAATCCCCATTTTCATACCCTTTATTTTATCATAATTTTCTAAAAAAATCCAAAATTTCAATACAGTGAGAAAACTGCAAGGTTTACCTTGCAGTTTTTAAAGCATTGAGAACCTTGTCCAAAAATTCTTTTAGACGAGGGTGTTGTGGGTTGTCAAAGATTTGATCAGGGGTGCCATCTTCTAGGAATTCACCGTCGGCAGTAAAGATAACTCGATTGGCAACCTTACGAGCAAATCCCATTTCATGGGTTACGATGATCATAGTCATGCCTTGTTCAGCCAACTCTTTTCATAACGTTGAGAACATCGCCTACCATCTCAGGGTCAAGGGCAGAAGTTGGTTCGTCAAAAGAGCATAATATCAGGGTTCATTGCTAAACCGCGGGCGATAGCCACACGTTGTTTTTGACCACCGGATAGACTTTCAGGATTGGCATTGGCCTTGTCAGCAAAGCCCAACTTTTTCAAGGAGTTCCATAGCCCAATTTTTCAGCTTCAGCCTTAGTCATTAACTTATGTTCTACAGGAGCGAAAGTGATATTTTTCCAATACGGTCATATGTGGAAAGAGATTGAAGTGCTGGAACACCATTCCGATATTTTCACGAACATGGTCTACGTTGGTAGATTTATCCGTCAAATCATAGCCATTAACTGTGATGCTTCCTTTTGTTCCTTCTTCGAGGAGATTTAAGCTACGCAAGAAAGTTGACTTACCTGAACCAGAAGGTCCGATGATACAAACAACATCTCCTTCATAGAATTTCGCTGAAATTCCTTTAAGGACTTTGTTTTTACCATATTGTTTATGTAAGTTATGAACGTCAATTTTTAATTTTGCCATTATTGAATCCTCTTTTCTAAGCGTTTCGCTAATCTAGTTAGAAGAGTGATAATCACAAGGTAGAAGACTGCGAGAATTGCATACATTTTGAAACTTTGGTAGTTACGAGCAATGATAATCTTACCAGTTTGGAAGAGTTCTACCAGACCGATTGCAGATACGATCGTCGTATCTTTAAGAGCGATAACAAATTGGTTGACGAAGTTTGGAAGCATGAGCTTGGTTGCTTGTGGCAAGACAATCTTTCGCATGGTTTTTCCATATGAAATACCAAGGCTTCGACTGGCTTCCATTTGTCCAACAGGCACGGCCTTGATACCCCCACGAACAATTTCAGCAATGTAGGCAGCTGAGTTTAGGGAGAGGGCAATTGTACCAGCGACAAAGTCGTTGATTGGACTTTGTTGACCTGTGAGGGATTCGATAAAGTTAGGAATACCCCAGAAAATAAATGCTGCAAGAATCATGAGTGGAATACCACGGATAACGTCAACGAAAATCTCTGATATCAAACGGAGTGATTTATAAGGGCTGACACTAAACATACCAAAGATTATACCGATGAAAATCGCAATTACAAATGAAATCAGTGCTAATGAGAGAGTAATTCCGAGTCCACTTAGGAGTTGTTTGTAGTTGTTTTTCAATAATCCCCAAATAGTTGTTTCATCAGCGGTTGAACTTGTAGTAGTAGAATCGCTAGCTAGATACTTATCAAGGATTTTTTGGAATTCTCCATTTGCCTTAAGGTTTGCAAGCCCTTTGTTAAACTTCTCTAGCAATTCTGAATTGCTTCCTTTTTTTACTGCAAAAGCAGTTTCACCAATTGGAGTACCTGCGATTGGTGTTTTTAACTTTTGTCCTTGACTAATAGAGTATTTAATAACAGGTTCGTCGTCCATAACGGCATCTATTGAACCGGTATTTAAACTATCATACATAGAAGCAGCATCTGAAAAAGTTTTGATTTTGTAACCGTACTTGCTTTGATTCTCTGTTAGGAAGGTTTGTGAAGCAGTACCATTTTTCACACCTACAGTCTTACCGTTCAAATCTTCATAAGAAGAAATGGTACTTGATTCTTTAACACCAAGAATAGTATTTGCTGTATAGTAAGAATCAGAGAAATCAAAGGTTTCTTTACGAGTATCAGTCACTGACATACCCTGCAATGATACCGTCTGCTTGTCCAGATTGGACCGCGTTAATAGCAGCATCAAAACCTGGATTGGTAATCTCGATTTCAAAACCTTGGTCTTCAGCGATTGCCTTGATTAGATCCATATCGATACCAGTGTATTGATTGCTTGAGTCCTGGAAAACAAATGGCGCAAAAGATGAGTCACTGGCGATAACATACTTTGGTTTTTTCTGTGTCAGCTTTTGCTAGTCCTAGTGAAAAGAATAGGAAATAAAATTAGCAAACAAGCTAGAATCTTCATGTGATGTCTCCTTTCAAGATATTTTTCAAATTATATCAAAAAGTTGAAGAAGGGCAAATATTTTTATATTTCTATGTAAGGAAATATAACATAGAACAAAATGAGGGTGTCTGTTGAGAAACAGAAACTCTTTCCTTTTTATGGTAAAAATAGAAGGATAGAAAATGTGTATGAGGCTATTATGATAAATCGAATTACAGACAACAAATTTAAACTAGTATCCAAATACCAACCGTCTGGGGATCAACCGCAGGCCATCGAGCAGTTAGTGGATAATATCGAAGGTGGAGAAAAGGCTCAAATCTTGATGGGGGCCACTGGTACAGGTAAGACCTACACTATGAGTCAAGTCATTGCCCAAGTCAATAAACCAACTCTAGTCATCGCCCACAATAAAACTCTGGCAGGACAGCTCTATGGGGAGTTTAAGGAATTTTTCCCTGAAAATGCTGTTGAGTACTTCGTATCTTACTATGATTATTACCAGCCAGAAGCCTATGTGCCTTCAAGCGATACCTATATCGAAAAAGACAGTTCAGTCAACGATGAAATTGATAAACTTCGTCACTCCGCGACTTCAGCGCTCTTGGAGCGTAATGACGTTATCATTGTAGCATCTGTGTCTTGTATCTATGGTTTGGGATCTCCTAAAGAATACGCTGATAGCGTGGTAAGTCTGCGACCAGGCCTTGAGATTTCTCGAGATAAACTGCTCAATGATTTGGTGGATATTCAGTTCGAACGTAATGACATTGATTTTCAGCGTGGAAGATTCCGTGTTCGTGGGGATGTGGTGGAGATTTTCCCAGCCTCTCGTGATGAGCATGCCTTTCGTGTTGAGTTCTTCGGAGATGAAATTGATCGTATTCGTGAAGTCGAAGCTCTAACTGGTCAAGTTCTGGGCGAAGTGGATCATTTGGCGATTTTCCCAGCCACTCACTTTGTTACCAATGACGACCACATGGAAGTAGCTATTGCTAAGATTGAGGCTGAGTTGGAAGAGCAGTTAGCTATCTTTGAGAAGGAAGGTAAGCTCCTCGAAGCGCAACGCTTGAAACAACGAACAGAATACGATATCGAGATGCTTCGTGAGATGGGCTATACAAACGGTGTTGAAAACTATTCACGCCACATGGATGGACGAAGCGAAGGAGAGCCTCCTTATACTCTTCTGGACTTCTTCCCAGATGATTTTTTGATTATGATAGATGAGAGCCACATGACCATGGGACAGATTAAGGGCATGTATAATGGAGACCGTTCTCGTAAGGAAATGTTGGTTAATTATGGTTTCCGTTTACCTTCTGCCCTAGACAACCGTCCCCTTCGTCGGGAAGAGTTTGAAAGTCATGTTCACCAGATTGTCTATGTATCAGCGACACCTGGAGATTATGAGATGGAACAAACGGACACTGTTATTGAACAAATCATTCGTCCGACTGGTCTTTTGGATCCAGAGGTGGAAGTGCGCCCAACTATGGGACAAATTGATGATCTTTTGGGTGAAATCAATGCCCGTGTTGAAAGGAACGAACGGACCTTTATTACAACCTTGACCAAGAAAATGGCTGAAGATTTGACGGACTACTTCAAAGAAATGGGTATCAAGGTCAAATACATGCACTCAGATATCAAGACTTTGGAGCGGACAGAGATTATCCGTGACCTGCGTTTAGGAGTTTTTGATGTCTTAGTTGGGATTAACCTCCTTCGTGAAGGGATTGACGTGCCTGAAGTCAGTCTAGTTGCCATTCTCGATGCTGACAAGGAAGGCTTCCTCCGTAATGAACGTGGTCTGATCCAAACCATCGGTCGAGCTGCTCGTAATAGTGAAGGTCATGTGATTATGTATGCAGACACTATAACTCAGTCTATGCAAAAAGCCATTGATGAAACAGCTCGACGCCGTAAAATCCAGATGGCTTATAATGAAGAACACGGTATTATTCCACAAACGATTAAGAAGGAAATCCGTGACCTAATCTCTGTAACCAAGGCAGTTGCCAAGGAAGAGGACAAGGAGGTCGATATCAATAGCCTTAACAAACAAGAACGTAAAGAACTGGTCAAGAAACTGGAAAAACAAATGCAAGAAGCCGTCGAAGTGCTTGACTTTGAACTCATGCACTCAGATTCGTGATATGATGTTGGAAGTCAAGG
>BNJU01000171.1_pt1 | contig 96483 bp, 142 predicted proteins | sample 8539281 | NCBI WGS metagenome assembly BNJU01 (sample SAMD00202456, study PRJDB9452) | human saliva metagenome | isolation source: human saliva | place: Japan
CTAATCCACCTGTTGGTGGCATACCATATTCTAATGCTTCTACGAAGTCTTCATCCATTTCATAAACTTCTTCGTTACCGGCATCTTTTTCATCCATTTGTGCTAAGAATCTCTCTTTTTGATCGATTGGGTCGTTTAACTCACTAAATGCATTAGCATGTTCACGTCTAACGATAAACAATTCGAAACGATCAGTAAACCTTGTATCTTCTGCATTAGTTTTAGCTAATGGAGATACTTCTACTGGATGACCGTAAACGAATGTTGGTTGAACTAATGTTTCTTCTACAAATGTTTCGAAGAATTCATTAATAATGTGTCCAACTTTCATATCTTTTCTAACTGGAACATTGTGCTCTTTAGCTAATGCATGAGCTTGTTCATCTGTCATTTCTGGCCAGAAGTCAACACCTGTTACTTCTTTAATAGCATCAACCATGTGTACGCGACGCCATTTTGGAGTTAAATCAATTTCATCTTCTCCGTACATAATTTTTGTAGTACCGTGAATTTCATTACAGATATACGCAATCATAGATTCTGTTAAGTCCATAATATCATTGTAATCTGCATAAGCTTCATATAATTCAATCATTGTGAATTCTGGATTATGTCTTGTAGACACACCTTCGTTACGGAATGCACGACCGATTTCATATACTTTTTCTAATCCACCAACGATTAAACGTTTTAAAGGTAATTCAAGTGCGATACGCATGAATAATTGCATATCAAGTGCATTGTGGTGAGTCACGAATGGACGAGCAGCAGCTCCACCAGCAACTGAGTGCATCATAGGCGTTTCCACTTCTAGGTATCCACGTTCATTTAAGTAGCTACGCATAATTTGAATAATTTTAGAACGTAAGATAAATGTTTCTTTGCTTTCTTCATTCATAATTAAGTCTACGTATCTTCTTCTATAACGTTCTTCAACATCTTTAAGTCCATGGAATTTGTCTGGTAGTGGACGTAATGCTTTTGTTAAAATTTCGAATTTATCAGCTTTTACAGATAATTCACCTACATTAGTTTTGAATAATACTCCTGTTACACCAACGATATCTCCAAGGTCAAGAGTTTTGAAATATTCATAAGAATCTCCAACTCTATCCTGACGAACGTAAATTTGAACTTGACCACCTAAGTCTTGAACATGAGCAAATCCTGCTTTACCTTTACCACGTTTAGTCATAATACGTCCTGCAATTGTTACAGAAATATTTTTTCTTCTAATTCTTCTTTACTAAATTTATCATATTCTTCTACGATTTGATCTGAAAGATGTGTTCTTTCAAATTTAGTTCCAAATGGATCTAAACCACTTTCTCTCATAGCTTCCATTTTTCACGACGAACAAGCATTTGATCATTTAAATCTTGTACATCTACTTTAATTTCTTCTGTCATGTTAAATTCCTTTCTAGTATAATCTAGTAATTTTATTCAGATACTCCTTATTATAACACATTTTAATCCGTTTTGTTAAATCTTTGAGAAGAATTTTTTTCTAAATTTTTAACATTTAATATTTGTACTATTAATTAAAAATATCCTAATTTCAATCTTTGATTTAGTATAATATCATAAATAAATATAATGTAAAATTTTTCTGACATAGTTTGTTAAATTTTTCTTCTAAAACTATTGTTTAGGTATGAAAAATAAGATATAATAAGTACGCCTAGAAATTAATAGGAAAAACAACTATAAAAATTTTTAAAAATTAAATATTATTTAAAAATATTCCATATTATAAGGGGGGATTCTTTTTGGAAAACTTAAAAAAAGAGATTGGATTTTTTGGAGCATTCTCTACAGTAGTTGGTGTAGTTATTGGATCTGGGGTATTTTTCAAAGCAGCCGTTATATATAAGACTACAGGAAATGTCAGCCTTGGATTACTTGCTTGGATTCTTGCAGGAATTATAAGTATTTGTGCAGGATTAACTACTGCTGAGCTTGCTGCTGCTATACCGGAAACCGGTGGTATGATAGTTTGGGTTGAAAAAGCTTATGGTAAAACAATATCATACTTACTTGGTTGGGCTCAAGCTGTAATATACTATCCTGCTAGTATAGCTGCCGCCGCCGCTATTTTTTCAACACAATTTCTAAATCTTTTTGGGGTAGATAAAAAATACTCAATACTTGTCGGGGCATGTGCTGCTACTACAGTAACAGGATTAAACTTACTTGGTAGTAAGGCTAGTGGTCGAATTCAGACTGTTGCTACTATTTGTAAACTTATACCTATTATTTCAATTATTGTTTTCGGGTTATTACAACCTAATCCTACAACAATTGAACTTTTTCCTACTAGTTCATCATCAACTAGTTCAACTCCTCTAGCTGCTCTTGGTACTGCAATGTTAGCTGCCATGTATGGTTATGACGGTTGGAGTAATGTTGGAACTATTGCTGGTGAAATGAAAAATCCAAAAAAAGTTTTACCACGAGCAATTTTATATGGTTTACTTGTAATAACTGCAATTTATCTACTTATCAATGTAGCTTACTTACTTACTATGCCTATGGAACAAATAGCAGGTAACAGTAATGTTCCTAATGATGTAGCTACTAAATTATTTGGACCAAACGGTGGAAAAATAATAACTATTGGTATTATGATTAGTGTTTACGGTACTATGAATGGATTTTACTATGACCGCTATTCGCGTTCCTTATGCAATGGCAATGAAAGATCAGATTCCATTTAAGAAACTTTTTGGATTAAATTAAATAGATTCTCAATTCCATATTTCTCAGCTTTAGTAACTTTAGTTTTTAACTATTGCGATGATGTTTACAGGAGAATTTGATACTCTAACAGATTTTCTTTTATTTACAATTTGGATTTTTCTTTATAGCGACATTTTTCGCTGTATTTGTCCTTAGAAAAAGAGAACCTAATATGCCACGTCCATACAAAGTACCACTATATCCTATAGTTCCTGGATTTCTATAATAGGTGGAGCTTATATAGTACTAGCTGCTATTATAACTCAATTTACGTTAGCTATAAGTGGAGTTATTATTACATTACTTGGTTTAGTGTTTTTACACAGAAACCCATAAAAAAATTCAAAAAAATAACTATTTCTAAATAAAATATATCAATTTAAAACTCAACTAGAAAATGGATCTTAAAAAAACTTTCTTTAATAATGAAAAAGTCTTTTGAGGTCCATTCATTTTATTGATATTCAATTATTTTTGATAAAATATGATTATAACTTCTTTCATTTTTGTAAAGAGGGTTGAAGTTATCCCCTAGCATTTTGTTACGGATAACTTCAATATTTTTTTGTGAAATTTCTTAGTGTAAATAAGAATAAGGAGAGATTTATTTTGAATTTTATTCTAAAAAGAGAAACAATACTAACTACTTTTTATACAATCTCATTGTCTTTATTAATAAGTAAATTCTCAATAGAATATTTATTTATCAGATAAAGTCAATATATGGACTTTCATTCATTTTTTATTGCTATTTATAATTTTTCTTTAATAGTTGGTTACTGGAAGTTGTTCATTTAAATAGATATGGTAAAGATAGTTTTTCTAAATTATTTCTTTTTAATTTCTCAAACTTTATTGTTGTCTTAAATTTATTAATAAGAAATACATTTGATATTAAATTCATTCTTGCAACGTTAGTGCTATTTATCAGTAATATTGAGTGTTCAACACATCACAGAGTATATCCTCACAGATAATAAACAATTAATGATAAAAAGCTTACTGAACCATTTTGTTACATTCACACTGGACGAACATTAGCCCTCTTTTTAGGGTTTAATATTCATTGATTATTGTTATTGGTTTCATACTTCTTGCCTTTTACGATAAGTCAGTTATTCCCTAGTTTTCATATCTAGAAGTATTCATGTTCGAGATATTAATTTTAGTCATTTAACTAGTCATTTATTTATTATGACTAACTTTATTACTTTTTTTCTTTGGTATTAAGTGATTTATATCTTAATATTCCACCGGATAGATATTGGTTAATTAGTGTTATTTTTATTATTTTACTAAATATCTATTATAGAATTTTTAAAACTATCGATCGAACTTTAACTAAGCAATCTGGTAATACATACATAATCGGAATATATTTTTACAATACTTAGTATAACTTTTTACTAATCAATTTATTATTTCAGAATTCAATTTGATATATATGCTTCTAGCTATTTTAACTATATATATAAGTAAAATATCTTTTAAACAATATAAAAATAAATCCGATGATAATCTTTCATATCTAGAAAGTTTATCATCGGATTCTTCTTATCTTGCTTCTTCGTAATCTAACACTTCAGATACTTTACTAGCAATATACTTCGCTAATTTTTTTCATGATTTTTCATCTAAGTGAATACAGTCAATTAATGAAGTCTCGCTACACGCCCCGCATTTAAAAAGTCTACTTCATATTTATCACTTACCTCTTTAAATGTTTGAGCTAAGAATTTTGATTGTTTTAAACTATTTTCGTCAAATTCCCCAAATAAGCTTTGTCTTTCTACTATTTCATCACGTAAAGGAACTGGTGAAACGATAAGAATTTTTCGAATTTTATATCCCGCGATTAAGTGTGGATTTCTTATATATTTAATATATTCTTCGACTCCTCTTGCTATATGTTTTGCACTCGGATTAAATTGTTTTTTTCAAATCATTAGTACCTAACATGATTATTACCAAGTCCACAGGTACATGACTTAACATTAAAATTGGTAATGTATCAATACCACATCTAACCGGTACAATTGTATCTTTTGCAGTAACTGTTCTTCCACAAAGAGCTTCTTCTATAATAGTATCATTAGGACGAAATTCTGCTAGTAATTTAGTCCAACGTTTGTCAGTTCTTACTCCATCCTCACCTGGGACATATCCCCAAGTGTTGCTATCCCCAATACATAAAATACGCATAATTTTCTCCACCTTTTTTTCTTCTAAATTCTTCTTAATTTTTATCAAACTAATATAAAAAAATGCAATAGAGCCAGATGATAAAAGTACTAATAATTGTTATCAGTGCAGTATTTTTGTAATATCCTCTCTTAAATTATAATAACAATATTATAATTTAAGGAGGACAAAATGATACAAACAAATTTCCATCATAAAAACATTATAAAATTCAAGCATACTCAAAAAGTACTTTATACAACATTAATTTTAACAATAAGTTTTGCATTATTAGAATATATCGGAGGGACTTCTATCTAATTCATTAGCGTTATTAGGTGATTCATTTCATATGTTTTCTGATGTTATTGCATTAGGATTCAGTTTAATAGCCTTACTATTCAGTTCAAAAAGCCAAACAAAAAAATACACTTTTTGGTTTTGTGAGATTAGAAGTACTAGCACCTTTATTAATGGTTTAATGCTAGTAGGTATTTCAATTTATTTAGTTTTTCGAAGGATTTATGAGATTCTTCAATCCGAGAGATATTGATTTCAAATCTATGCTGATAATTTCAACAATAGGTTTAATCTTCAATATTGTAGTAACGATAATTTTAACAAAAAGTTTAAAAGAAGAAGATAATCTTAATATTCAAAGTGCTTTATGGCATTTCCTTGGTGATTTAATCAGTTCAATCAGAATTATAATTTCATCAACAATTATTTACTTTACAAACTATCAAATCGTTGACGTTATTATGAGTATTATTATCAGTATAATATTATTTAAAGGTGGATATAAAATTACTAAATCATCATTTGTAATTTTTAATGGAAGCTACTACTCTAGATACCGAAGAAATTTACAATAAGATTAAAGAAGATAGAAGGTATTGCTGATATTCATGAATTCCACATTTGGCATACTGATACTAATGAAATTAACGCAGACAATGCATATTCTTTTTAAATGAGTATAATACTGCTAAAGATTATATAATAGTAGAAAATGTAAAAATTCTTCTTAAAGAAAAAAATACGATATTGAACACTGTTTTTATTGCTTTAGAAAATATTAAATACAACGATCATAGTTTATAAAAGAAAGAGCCTAAGTTGAATAAATATCAACTTAGACTCCTTTTTATAATTCCAATAAATCTATAGTTTTTCTCTATTTTTATACGTAGGTACTATCTCTGATTAGAAATTTTATGAATATCTACTAAACAACTGTCTATCCCAGCATTGTTAGCACCTAGTATATCAGATGTAAGAGTATCCCCTATCATTAAAAACTCCATCCTTATTTTCTACATCTATTTCTTTTAAGATAATATCAAAAAAATTCTTTATCTGGCTTTTTTTGCTACCAATTTCTTCGGAAATAAAAATTTTCTCAAAGTATTTATTAAGATTATTATTTTTTTAGTCTTGTATGTTGAGTAATTCCAATTCCATTAGAAGCTACATATAATTTATGAGTTGATGTTAACTTCTCTAACATTTCAATTATTCCATCAAAAAGTTGATTTCCTTCAGCAAGATATCCTCTATACCTATTATCTACTTCATTACCATCAACTTTTTCTATCAAACAACTTAAAAAAATCTTATAAATCTCTCACTTGTAACTTCTTTTATTTGATATTTCTCCACGTTCAAAACTTCTCCATAGAGATTTATTTATCGTTTCATATTGTTCAAATAACTCATCTTTATATTCTAGATTCTCATCTTCTAATAATTTTCTAAAAGCTAAAACTTGTGCTTTACCAAAAATCTAACAATGTATCATCTAAATCAAATAATAAATACTTATACTTATCTAAAATCATCGTTTCACTCCATTTGTGTATTATTTAATCATTATAACACAGAGAATACTTTTTTGAAAAATATAGCTTTATTTATCTCATAAAATTTATTTTTTTATTCTTAAAATGTTCTCGAACTCGTGGAGCTACTTCTTCTCCAAATAGTTTTATAGCTTTCATTATATCTTCATGTGGCATAGACCCAAGAGGTAGATGTAACATAAATCTATCTAATCCTAATGTTTCTATCATATCAATAAGTTTATTGGCAACTGTTTCTGGACTACCTACTAACATAGATCCATCTGGCCCTACGCTATTTAAATATTGTTCAAAAGTAAGAGGTCTCCAAAACGGTCTATCTTTTGAAATTGCATCAACTACTTGTTTTGTTGGATGGAAATATTTTTTTATCGCTTCTTCATCCGTTTCAGCTACGAATCCCCAAGAATGAGAAGCAACTTTTAATCTATCTTCACTATAACCCGCATTACGTCCTATAGCTCTATAATAATCAATTAAACCTTTAAAAGCTTTATATTGACCTCCAATTATTGCATATGCTATCGGTAATCCTTTTTGAGCTATTTTAATAGTGGACTCCGTATTTCCTCCTGTCGCTACCCAAATTGGAAAATCTTCTTGAACACTTCTCGGATATACTCCCTTATTTTCTACCTTTTGTGTATGTTTTCCTTCCCATGTTAACATTTCATTAGCTTTAATTTTCTCTAACATCGCTAATTTTTCATCAAACAGTTCTTCATAATCATCTAAATCATAGCCGAACAACGGAAATGATTCTGTAAAAGAACCGCGACCTACCATTACTTCTGCTCTACCTTTAGAAATAGCATCGATGGTTGCATATTGTTGATAAACTCTTACTGGGTCCGATGATGATAATACCGTTACTGCTGAACTTAATTTTATATTTTTTGTAACAGCCGCACCAGCTGCTAATAAAATTTCTGGTGCTGATACTGCAAAATCTTCTCTATGATGCTCACCAATTGCATAAAGATCTAAACCAACTTCATCAGCAAGTTTCATTTCTTCTATCATATCTCTAATACGTTCATCATGTGCAGGTGTTATTCCTGTTCCTTCAATTTCTGTAGTTTCACCAAATGTACTAATTCCTAACTCTATCATTTTATGTCCTCCCTATATTATCTCAATTTCAAGATATTTATTTATTAAAAAGGCATAAGCCTCTAGTTTATTTTTTTAAGATTTCTTTTTAATATTACTAACTCTTTGTCATTTATTTTTTTCGAAAAATTTTCTTAGTATTTTTTTATGGGTTGGAAATATGTCATCTATTAATTTCATTCCTGTTTCAGTCAACCCTATATAAGTTACTCTTTTGTCCTTTTTGAGAAATCTTTTCTAATAACATATCCTTTTTTCAAGGTTATCTACAACATAAGTTGCACTGCCACTAGCAAGTAATATTCTATCCCGTATTTCTTGAATATTCTTCTCACCTTTACTATATAAAAATTCCATAACAGCAAAATTCAGTCGCATTAATTGGATAATTCTTTAAAGTTCTCTTTAAATCATCTACTAATAAATTACTAGCCCTCATAATTCCAATAACAGCTTTAAACTCATTATTCATAAGGATTCTCCTATCTTATTTACACATATTCACATCATAATTATCTCGAATATGAGATAATTATACTTCATTAACTTTATATTGTCAAAGAAATAATATTAAAAGACATCTAGAGAGAAATCTCTAAATGCCTTTAATTCTATTCTGCAAATTGACTTTGATATAATTCTGAATAGAAACCTTTTTTTTCTAGTAATTCGTCATGGTTACCTTGTTCGATAATATCTCCATCTTTTAATACCAGTATTTTATCTGCGTTTCTAATTGTTGATAAACGGTGGGCTATTACGAATGTAGTACGACCTTCCATAAGTTTATTCATTGCTTTTTGAATTAGTACTTCTGTACGTGTATCTACACTTGAAGTTGCTTCATCAAGAATTAATATAGGTTTATCAGCAAGTATTGCACGAGCAATTGTTAATAATTGTTTCTGTCCTTGCGAGATATTTGAAGCATCTTCATTTAATTCCATATCATATCCACCCGGTAAAGTTTTAATAAAGTGATGAATGTGAGCTGCTTTAGCCGCTTCTATTACTTCTTCATCTGTAGCATCCAAACGACCATAGCGAAGGTTTTCCATTATTGTTCCTTTAAATAACCATGTATCTTGTAGTACCATTGTAAAGTAAGAACGAAGCTCAGCTCTATCTAATTTAGAAATATCTTTTCCCATCAATATAAATATTTCCACCGTTGATATCATAGAATCTCAAAAAGTAATTTAACCATTGTTGTTTTTACCTGCTCCTGTAGGTCCTACAATAGCAATCATTTCACCTTTTTTAACATCACTAGTAAAGTTTTTAATAATAATCTGATCTTCTACATAGCCGAATTTAACTTTATCAAATACAACATTACCCTCTTTATTAGTAACTGTTTCAAGTACTTCTGCATCTTCTTCATCTTTAGCATCTAAGAACTCAAAAACTCTTTCTCCAGCCGCAGCCATCTTTTGAATTTCTGACATAGACTGTGCTATTTGACCAATTGGCTGAGTGAAGTTTCTTATATATTGGATAAAGGCTTGAATATCACCTACACCAATTGTTCCTTTAGAAACTAATAATCCACCTGAGAAAACAATACCAACATAACCTAGGTTACCAACAAAGTTAATCACAGGGAACATTAATCCTGAGAAGAAGTTTGCTTTCCATGATGATGTATATAATTGTTTATTTTTATCGTTGAACTCTTTTACACTTTTTTCTTTATAGTTGAATGCTGCAATAATATTCTGACCTGAGAAACTTTCTTCTACTTGCCCATTCACATCAGAAAGCATTTTTTGTTGGCTTCTGAAATATTTTTGACTCCATTTTGTTATAACGCCTAATAGGATTCCCGAAACAGGGATTAAAGCTAACGCAATAAGCGTCATTAAAGGACTTATTGTAAACATCATTACCAATACCCCTAAAAACTGTTGCAGTATTAGAAATTATTTGTGTAAAACTTTGGTTAAGTGATTGACCTAATGTGTCCACGTCATTTGTTACACGTGATAAAGTTTCACCTACTGTACGTTGTTCAAAGTATCCAACAGGTAAAGTATTTATTTTCTTACTTATATCTTTTACGAATGTCATAAGTCATTTGTTGAGAAATATTACTCATCAACCAACCTTGAATAAACATGAATAATGATGAAAGTATATATAAACCCTAATACAGTAAGTAAAATTCCTGCTATTTTTCTCAAAGTTGATACTACCTTCATTACTAATCTTAGCTACTAAGCCTTCAAAAAAAGTTCAGTAGTTGCTTTTCCCATAATCTTAGGCCCTACTATACCAAATACAGTACTAGCTAATGCAAAAGAATACAATCAATATGCTTTGAGAGTTTTATACTGTGTAAACATCAGTTTGATAATTCTTTTTAATGTTCCAGAAAAAGTTATTAGCTTTTTCTATTTTTTGATCTTTTAGCCATGATGTTTACCTCCTTTTTTTAATTCTTCTTCACTAAGTTGGCTTTCTGCAATTTCTAAATATGTTGGACAAGTTTCTAGAAGTTCTTGGTGTTTTTCCGATTCCAACTATTTTACCTTCATTCATTACGATAATCTTATCTGCATTTAAAATTGTTGCAATACGTTGAGCAACTATTATAGTAGTTACACCAGCCATTTCTTCTCTTAAAGTTTTCCTTAATTTAACATCTGTTTTTATAGTCTAGTGCTGAAAAACTATCATCGAAAAGAAGTATCTTAGGATTTTTCGCTAACGCACGAGCAATTGAAAGACGTTGTTTCTGTCCACCAGAAACATTTGATCCACTTGTGAAATCTCACTATTAAATTTATCTTCTTTTTCATTGATAAATTCTATTGCTTGAGCAATTTCAGCAGCTTTTTCTCATTTGCTCATCAGAAATATTTTCATCAGCAAATTTAATATTTGATTCAATATTACCACTAAATAATACTCCTTTTTGAGGAACAAATCCTAAAGTGTCTCTTAATTTACTTAAACTTATATCTCTAATATTGACTCCATCAATTGAAATTTCACCTTCACTAGCATCGAAATATCTAGGAATCAAATGAAGCAATGTAGATTTACCACTACCCGTACTTCCTATAATTGCTGTAGTTTTTTCCTGCTTCTGCTTCAAAGCTAATGTTACTTAATACTGGACTATCAGCACCATCAAATGTAAAGCTAACATTATCAAATTTTTAATGTACCCTTCACATCTTGAAGCTTACTATCATCAATATGTTTTACTATCTACGACAGTAACCTCTGTTTCCAGTACTTCATTAATACGGCCTGTCTGCAACTTCTGCACGAGGTAATTGCATCATTAAGAATGTGAAGAATAAGAATGACATTACTATTTGCATTGTATATGTAATAAATGCCATCATATCTCCAACTTGAATACTACCAGAATCTATATTTTTTTCCACTAACCCAAATTATTAATAATGCAATTCCATTCATTATTAATATAATCATTGGCATAAGCGCTGACAATGTTCTATTGATAAAAAAAGTTGTTCATTTTTAAGAACAGTATTTTTCTTTTATCAAATCTTTTCTTCTTCGTATTTTTTTCACGTCCAAAAACTCGGATTACAGAAATACCAGTTAATGCTTCATGAGTCACTAAGTTAACTCTATCTATTAATTTCTGCATAATTTTTTGAATTTAGGCATTACTAAGAATGAGATTATTCCTATTGTTAACCCTAGAATACCTACACCTAATGCGATTATCCAAGTCATACCTGTATCTGTTTGTGTAACTTTGTAAACTCCGTATACTGCCATCATAGGTGCATAAATCGCAATAAATAACATCATATTTAAAGCATTTTGGATTTGTTGAATATCATTTGTACTTCTTGTAATTAATGAAGCAGTTGAAAATTTATCGATATCTTGTTTAGAAAATGATAGTACCTTGCTATACAATTTCTCACGCAAGTTATATGCTATTTCCGAAGAAATTCTACTAGCAATAAAATTCGAAATAATACTACCAATACCTGAAATAAATGTCACGATTATCATCATCATGATTCCTACTTCTTTAAGGTAATTTTTTCTAATTTCGTTAGTGTCGATACCTACATTATTTCTATATTCTTCTTTTTACATAACGAATACCAGCCTGTTTTTGTAATCATATCTGCTGAATTTCCTAAGTCACTAATTGATTTATTCTTTTGTTCAATTAAGCTATCTTTTTTTAACTAAACCTAGTTTTTACTCCTTCTGCAACCTTTGCTAAGTCTAGGTTTTTTCAGATTTTGCACCAGATACTACAGTCATAGTATTTTTTTAATATATCATTTAATTCACTACGTTCTTGCTCATTAATGCTATCAAGTTTATAAACATCACCGTCTTTTTGTATATTTAGATGTTACTTTCTTGATTTCATCGTCTGTCATGAATAATTCTAATTCATTTAATGACTTTTTGCTGATTTTTTTCAGGAACGGAATCTTCAATACCACTTTGTTGAATACCTTTATCCACAATATTACTTGTATAGGTTGGTAATGCAAGCTCTGCGACAACACGAACTCCTAATATCGCAACTAAAAAAATATCATCGGTACTAAGAAACCTTTTAAATATTTAATTAGTTTCATTTTTTTCCTCCTTTTCTTGTAGTTCTTCTCTTAATACTAGATTTGTTTTTGTTAGCAATATATTAAATGCTTCCTTTTCTCGAGCATCAAATTTATTCCACATAGATTCGAACCAAGCTTCATAAGCTCTTCTATGTGATTCTATGCATGCGACTCCTTTTTCAGATAAACTAAGATATTTTTTTCCTTTTATCTTTTTTCATCTGTACTTTGAACAACAAAATCTTTTTTCTAGTAATTCACTTACAAGTGCTGTAACTCTAGGTTTTGTCACATGTAGTTCTTCACCTAACTCCTGCATAGTAATTTTTCCCTTTACAAGATAAAAATAACATTGCTTGAAATTCAGGTTTTTCTATACGGTGTATCACTTTTCTTATGAAATCTTTTCATTATCAATCTAAATTCTTCCATCATATCCATTGCTACGTGATATGATATTTCATTTCCACTCATTTTCTACCTCCTTTAATTTTTATAAATTAGTTCACAACATTAACTAATTAGTTAACCTTGTTAACTATTATATTTTATTTTATACTATTAGTCAATAAAAATTTTGATTTTAAATAAAAAGATTAACCTAGGAGTGATCTGACCCCAAAAAGTTAGACTTTAGGATAGCGTAGTAGTTATAATGACTGCTACAGCTATCTTTTTTTATATTTATACAGTCATATGTTTTTATTCTATATTGCTTTAGGACTTAACCATCCTAGTTTCTCTTTTATTCTCTTCATTATAGTATTTTATATTTTTTCAATAGCTAATTTCAGTTCCCTATAACTATTATATGTTGTTCCATAGTATATCTCTTGTTTTAATATTCCGAAGAAATTCTCCATTACCGAATTATCCAAACAATTTGCTTTTTCTAGACATACTTTGGTAAATACGTTCTTCTTTAATCTTTTCGAGTATGTCTTCATTTGATAAGCCCATCCTTGATCAGAGTGGAAAGTTCTCCTATAAGGGGATTTAGCTGTGACTTTAATAGCTTTTTCTAGCGCATCCATTATATTTTTAGCTGATGGGCTCTCACTTATACTATAGCTTATTATCTCACCATTAAACATATCCATAAATGGATCTAAATAAAGTTTCTTTACTACTAATTTACCTCTCTCATTAACTTCATAATATTTAAATTCAGTTGTGTCTGTAGTGATTTTTTGATGTGGAATATTAGTATTGAATCGTCTTCTAATTCTATTCTTAGCTGTTTTTCCGATTTTCCTTTTATATGAATTGTATTTTCTACTTTTTCTAGTAAATGATGTAACCTGTAAAGCCTAATTTTTGTATAATTCTTTGAACTTTCTTTTTATTTATTATATATCCTAAATTACGTAACGCACCATATATACGTCTATAACCATAATCTTTGTTATTCTTTCTTATTTCTAATATTTTTCTCTTCAATTTCTTTATCTGGATTAACTCTATCGAATCTCTTCTGCCAGTACATATATGTTGCTTTTGGCATTTTCGCATATAAAAGAAGGTCTTTAAGTATGAATTCTCCTCGGAGACTGCTTATAATTCTCGCCTTCTTTTCATTTCTGCTTCTTCCGCTAAACGCAGTCTCCTCGCTTCTTTTAAAAATGCATTTTCTATCCTTAGTTGTAGTAATTGATCTTCTAATTCTTTTACATATTCTTTAGATATATTATCATTTGTAGTTTGACTTGTTGTTTCCTTGCTTAACTTTTTAGGTGATTTAGCCATTAAGATTTTCCGACCTTTCCTTCGTTCTCTCAATGCATCAGGACCAGCTACTCTAAAGCGATTAACCCAGTTACAAATAAGCGCTGGATTATTTATACCTTCTTGTAAAGCTAAGTCATTGTATGAGAGTTCACTTGTTAAGTATAATTCTACAACATATATCTTTTTCGAAAGGATATTCTTCATTTTTTCTTGAACGATATAATCCATCATCTCCATATTTCTTATATTTGGCAACCCAAATTTCAATATTATTATGAGATTTTATATCATACTTTTTCGCTAACGATCTTATGCTTATGTTTTCATTTATATACTCTAGTACGACTTTCTTTTTAAATTCAAAAATTATATTTAGTCATAAAATACCGACCTCCAAAAAGTTAGATTTTTGGTCTAACTTTTTGGGGTCGGTACAGAGTTATCTAAGTTAATCTTTATTTTTATTTACTAAATACCCAAGCTTGAGCAATATTATTTTTTTAGATCATTTTCTGTAAAAGCCATTATAACTTGTAAGTTTTACATCATCATCATTTGGATCATTTATATAGAATTTGTCATCTTCAAAGCCTCTAATAACTTTGTACGTCACTCTATCACCAAATACACCAGATTTTAATCTAACAAGAACTGGCTTATTATCTTTTTATGGCACTCTCTATATTTTCGATTAATTTGTCCGTCTCAACTCTTTCAACCTTAAGATTATATTTATTCATGCAAAGCTGAAACAATTGTAGGTTGTGTCCCTTGATTTTTAATATAGTATTTATTTCCTGCCCAAGACGCAAGTTCTTCTACAGTTGCTTCATCTTTACCTATATACTTCGCAATCATAGCAAGTGAAATAATAGCATCTCCATTGGTTTCGATTGTTTTCTTACTATCTAATCCATATGAAATATTTTTATATGCATCTTGTTTCATATAATACATAGGAACAGAAAGACCTTTTTGAGGTAAGTTTAGTAACTGTTCTTTTCTCTTAGCATTATAATTATCGACATTTATTAGATAATATAAGTAGCCTTCGATTCCCTCTTTTAATGAATCTATATACTGTTTATTCACAGTTTCATTATTTAATAAGTCAACATCAACTTTTTTTATCTAAATTTGCTGATATTACTTTTTACTTGTGGTAATTTATCACTAAGTTGAGAAAAATTCCTTGTTTTTTCAGAAGATGATACTTTTGATAAATAGTGATCTGAAAGATTTTTTTCTCGATGCTTCTTGCTACTATTGAAGACTGTTGAGTTCCGTAGTATATCTTCACTCCAAAAGTATCTTTATTACTAGTGTTTTGTAGTATCTATATCCATTAACAATTCTACTGAATTTTCAGCGGCAATTTTTTTGTTATTTCTTCCTTTGTAGGCGAAATATCATCATTATCTCTAGTTAAAATCACTTTTTATACCATCTTTTTCTAACAACTCTTTTAGTTGTTTTAGCTACTTTTAGATTATAAGACTTAGAGTGTACTCCTTTATAATCTACATCCTCATCTTGTTTCGTTACTGGATTTAATAATATTGAATAAGATTTTAACTTTTTCTTTATTCTGATCTTCAGGGCTCTTCTGTCCACTTCCCAAAAATGCTCCATCCTGGCACCCATCCAACAAAAACTATCATTTGTTTTTAATCTCATACCAAGTATCCGACTTACTTAGCATTTCAACATTATCCCCAGCAGTTACTTTTTTAATACTGGATATGTATCATCCGGACCTGTTCTCAGCTCTATTTCTTTTAGAAATAGTAATATTATTCTGAGCATCAGCCGAAGGATTCATCTTTTTCTCCAATGAAGTTTATAAGCCCTCCTATTACTAATAATAATAGTAGCGCAAAAATTACATAATACTCCATTTCTATTTTTTTCTTTTTATTCTCATATTAATTTCCTGCTGATAGTTTTTTCGTAAACAATAGTTACTGGACCATCATTAACAATATTCACTTCCATCATTGTTTGGAAAATTCCAGTCTCTACCTTTACACCTTCTTCTCTTAGATATTCATTAAATTTTTTTCATATAACTCATTAGCTTTTTCTGCACCTGCAAAGACTGGTAAAACTAGGTCTATTACCTTTCTTAGTATCTGCATATAAAGTAAATTGTGAAACTGATAATATACTTCCACCTACATCTTTTTAGACTTAGGTTAATTTTATCATTTTTCATCTTCAAATAAACGAGCTTGTGAAATTTTTAGCTAAATACTTTGCATCTTCTTCAGTAGACTCTTATGTACTCCTACTAGAAGACAGTATCCTTTATCAATACTTCCCACAATTTTTATTGTCTACACTAACGCTAGCTTTTTTTAACCTTCTGCAATACAATTTTTCATATTTTCACCTATTTAACTATTCTTTCTACACTATAAACATCTGGAATCTGTCTAAGTTTTTTTAATCATAAATTCACATTCACTAACATTTTTCACATATATTCCAATAGTTATTACACACGTTTTATCAACTTTTAGATTCAGAATTTAATTTTTAATTTCTACTCTACTCTCACTCAATGTTAATAGTACATTTTGTAGTAATAAATCTCTATCAAAAGCATGTATTTGTAATGTAACACTATAACGACGAGCGTTTAAGCTTTCAACCCATTCAACTTCAAGTAGTCTAGCTTTGTCCTCTTCTGTTAAATTAGGACAGTTATGTCTGTGAACAGTAACCCCACGTCCTTTGGTAATAAATCCAACTATCTCATCTCCAGGTATAGGCTGACAACATTTTGATAATCTAACAAGAATATTATCAACACCTTTTACATAAACACCTGTTTCAGTCACTATTTTTTTAGTTTCTTCTGCATTGAAAAAGTTTCTCAATTTTTTTCTTGAGTCATCTTTTTCTTTTCTAATTTTTCTCAGTCAATCTAGCAAATACTTTTATTAGCCGTAATTCCACCATAACCAATAGCAACATACATTTCTTCAAGATTAGCAAATTTATATTTATTAAGTGCAACTACAATATTTTCATCTGTTAACACTTCATCAATATCAAAGTTATTTGCTTTAATCTCATCTTTTAATAATATTTCACCTTTAACTAAGTTTTTCTTCACGAGCGACTTTTTTGAAGAATGCTTTTAATTTTTTGATTTAGTTTGTGATGATGTAGCTATTTCTAACCAAGAGCGTTTTGGCCCTGTAGAATTTTTACTAGTACGAATATCACAAATTTCACCAGTAGATAATACATAATCAAATGGTTCTATTTTTATCATTTACTGTTGCCCCTACCATTTTTATTACCTACTTCCGAGTGAATCGCATAGGCAAAGTCCACAATACATGATCCTTTTGGTAATTCTATAATATCACTATTTGGTGTGAATACATAGATTTTATCACTTAATAAATCTACTTTTAATGATTCCATAAAAGCTTTCTGCTGTTGCTTCAGTTTCGTCATTTTTCAGCGATTTTTGGAACCAATTTAATTTTTTCATAAAAGTTATTATTTTTTTATTTACTTTCTTACCTTCTTTATATGCCCAGTGTGCAGCAATCCCTTTTTCAGCAATTTCATGCATTTCATAAGTTCTAATTTGAACTTCTAAGGTTTGGCCATCCGGAGCAATTACCGTAGTATGTAGTGATTGGTACATATTAGGTTTTGGCATAGCAATATAGTCCTTGATTCTTCCTGGAATAGGAACCCAAAGATTATTTACCAACCCCAAAGTAGCATAACAATCAGCCACACTATCAACTAACACACGAACAGCTAATAGATCATAAATTTGGTCAAAAAGTTTTATTTTGTTTAACCATTTTTTTATAAATACTATAAATATGTTTTTGGTCTACCAGTAACTTGGGCTTTAATGTTGTTTTCAGCTAAAATCGAGGTAATACTTGAACATGCATCTTTTATGCTTTCTTCCCTAGCACTTCTTTTCTGTTTCATCATTCCTACTATTGAGAAATATTGAGATGGATGTAAATATCTAAGTGAAGTATCTTCTAGTTCCCATTTTACCGCACTAATCCCTAATCTATGAGCTAAAGGCGCATAAATTTCAAGTGTCTCACTAGAAATTTCACGTTGTTTTCTCTCTCTCATATACTTCATAGTTCTCATATTATGTAGCCTATCTGCTAACTTAACGAAAATTACACGCAAGTCCTTTGCTATAGATACAAATAGTTTTCTATGGTTTTCTGCTTGTGATTGTTTTTTTAGAGCGGAATTTTTACTTTATCTAATTTTGTAACACCATCAACTATTACAGCTATATCTTCACCAAATGTTTCTTTTAATATCATCAAATGTATACTTAGTATCTTCCACAACATCATGTAAAAATCCTGCACAAATTGTTGCATAATCTAATTTAAGCTCAGTTAAAATTCCTGCAACTTGAACTGGGTGTAATATGTATGGTTCCCCTGATTTTTCTAAATTGTCCTTCATGAGCAACTTTTGCAAAATTCATAAGCTTTTTCTTATTATTTTTATTTGCTCTTCTGATAAATATTTACTCGCCATATCTTCTACATTTTCATAACTATATGGATATTCAAGATTCACAGAAATTCCTCCTTTATCAAAAATTTAATCTACCCTTTATAATACCACAAATTAAGGAAAATTTCCCGTGATTTAACTAAAAATATTACAATTTTAAAGTATTTTTCATAATTTACTTAATTAGCTATTAAAAACTATATTAGCAATTCAATTGATAGATATTCTCGACAATAAAATTATAATGTATCTTTTTTTACTTTTATAATAAAAAAATTCTAGTTCAACACGAACTAGAACTTTTTATTATTTAGTATCTACATCTTGAGATAAATCAACTTTATCTAAAGGAATTACTTTTTGTTTTATATCTAATTTTTGTGGTAAAGATAGAAGAATAAGAAGATTGGAACTCCCATATATGTTGTTAACATTCCACTCCAGTTTACCACACCTTTAGTAATAAGTTCTGTATCTTGTCCAATAATAACGATGATACATAATACTAAAGCGATAATTGGACCTGCTGGGAACCATTTAGCTCTATATTTAAGATCATTTAAATCTTTACCTTGAGTAACATATGCTCTTCTAAATCTATAGTGACTTAGCGCTATACCTAGCCAAGCTGATAAATCCAGTTAATCCACTAGCGACTACGATATAAGTATATGCATTAGCATTTGTAAGTTGGATTAAGAAAATAAAGAATACTACCGCTGCTGTTGCGATTAACGAAATAACTGGCGTTCCGTATTTAGTAACACGACCAAAAATTGGGAATGCTAATTTTTCTTTACTCATCGCATAAAGCATTCTTGTTGATGCATACATTCCTGAGTTACCAGCTGATAAAATTGATGTTAAAATTACTGCATTCATAACACTTGCTGCTAAAGCAAATCCTGCATTTTTGAAGACAATTGTAAATGGTGATTTAGCAATTTCTTCAGAGCTTGCAGCTCCTAATAAATCTGGTGAAGTATAAGGAATTAATAATCCAATAACTAAGATAGCTAGTACGTAGAAGATTAAAAATTCTCCAGAATACTTGTTTTACAGCTTTTGGAATACTTTTCTCAGGATTTTCACTTTCACCAGCAGTAATACCGATTAACTCAGTACCTTGGAATGAATATCCAGCAATTAAGAATACTCCAAGTGTAGCAAGGATTTGGCTTGATAATGAAGTATCTTCTCCGATAAATGGTGCATCACCAATTGTTAAGTTTTTGAATCCAATATATTCTCCACCTAAAATACCAAAGATAGTTAAACATCCAACTACTAGGAAGATGATTACTACTACTACTTTGATAAGTGCGAACCAGTATTCACTTTCACCATAAACTTTAACACTAAGTGAGTTTAAAGCGATAATAATAACTAGGAATAATAAACTCCAAGCCCAGTGAGGAAGTACTCGCATAGGCTCCCAGTAGCTAATTGCTAATGCAGATAACTCTACGTCAGCTGCTACTGTAATTACCCAGTTAAACCAATAGTTCCATCCTAAAGCAAATCCTAATGATGGATCCACATAACGTGTTGCATATGTACTAAACGATCCTGATGTAGGAAGATATGTTGCCATTTCCCCTAATGATGTCATTAAGAAGTACACCATAAGTCCAATACATAGATAAGCTACTATAGCTCCTCCAGGTCCTGCACTTTGAATTGCTTGACCACTTGTCATGAATAATCCACTACCGATACATCCACCGATAGCAATCATACTAATATGACGTGATCGTAAATTTCTTTTTACTTCTGTTGCATTATTGTTATTGCTGTTGTTTGTCATAATAAAAACCTCCTTGATAAAATAAAAAAGCATAACTTCTACCATATTTGCACGGAGTTATACTTCACATTATCTCTCCAAAACAAGATATTAGTAGCGCAACATAGCCTCACGACTATGACAGTCCTATACTTAGTTCAATATAGGCCCAACAATATTAACATAGGATTAATATCATTTCGGCGACGTTTCCTTTCAAGTAATCTCATCAAGCCCTACACTTTCAACTACCCTACTAATAAAAATCGCAACCTCTACCTCACTTATTTTTGTGAGGTACATATTCAATTAACTAAAAAAATAGTATAATATAATTTACTTTATATTGTCAACAAAAAAATTTTATTTTTTTAATATTTCCAATCAAATACATAATATACCTCACTAAAAATAGGAAACTCCCAAAATTTTTTTATTAGATATTTTCTAATATTTTTATAAATACAATTAAAAGGAGATTAGAACCTCCTTTTTAATTAACTTATCTCTCACAAATCGTACCTTGTCTATATTCTTCTAACAAGATTTTTTTAACAATTCAATTTGTTTAAGTATCTTAACACCACTATCAGTATCAACAACTTTTTTACGACAAAGTTTATCTACAACTCTCTTTGTTGAAATAATATCCGTCTCATTTTTTATCGATTCTTCTTTACTTTTGAATATATCGTGACTCATTATCTGTAATCCATAAGAGTTATAAGTTAGAGTATATCCACCGTGCCCTGTTGTTTTATGGTATGCTCTAGACATTCCACCATCAATAACAATCGTTCTACCATTAGCTTTTATTGGATTTTCTCCTTTTGTTTCTTTAACTGGTGTATGTCCATTTATTATATGCCCCTCACTAGTTAGACCAAACTCATTTAATAACTTAATGCAAAATTCTTCATTATCTCTAAGTTTGTAATAAGCATTTTTTCACTTCCTCATGAGTAGCCTTATCCTCGATAAAATATCTCTCGAAAGTTGTCATATCGCATTTTCCAAATAGTGGCGAATATTGTCCTTGCCAAAGATAGAAGAATAAACCATTATCTTCTCTACAATCACAATAAAAAAATACTGCGAATTTTTTTATCAAAAAAGTCTAATAATTTTTTTCCAGAATATTTATGACCTCCATAAGAAAATTCCTGGAAGTTACCTTTCTCATCAACTGGCATACAACCATGTAACAGCAGGTTTCCATTATAGCAACAATACATGCCACCTTTGTTAATGAATAATTCAACATGTTTTTTTAATTTTTCACTTGTTATGAATGATTCTTTTTAATCTATTAATAATCTTCTCTTCTTCGTCAGTTAATAGATATGGATTTTTTTCATCAACCGTTGGAAAATTACATGAAGTTAATGGATATTCTTTACCATTTATCTTTACTGTTTGTTTTTTTGAAGTTTATCTTATCTAGTAATGCACGTCTTTGTAATTTAAATTCTGGATGTTTGTCGATAATTTGTTTTTTTCTAGTTTAAATTGAATTATCGCCATAGCTTTTATGCATTCTTGCTATTTGCATAATTTCATGTTCACTATATTTTAACTCATCATTTTTAGATAGTTTTGGTAAAAACTCTTTACAATTATCATCTTTATAATGTGTTTCACTAAAATTTAATAAATTTCTAAGTGGAATTCCGTATCTATCTTCAATAATGTCCAAATTATCATATCTCGCACATATTCTTATAACATTTGCTAATGATATTCTATCTCCAAGATAAGCCCCTATCCATAGCATATCATGATTTCCCCATTGAATATCAAGCGAATGATAATTCAGCAATCTATCCATAATTTTATCTGAAACGGACCTCTATCATAAATATCACCTACAATATGTAAATGATCTATGATTAACTTATGAATACTTAATGATAATTCAATAATGAATTTATCACCAGCACCTAATTCAATTATATTTTCAAGAATTCTATCATAGTAGTCATTTTTTTATCACTACTTTGCATTTTGTAAAGTAATTCTTCAATAATATACTTAAAATCTTTCGGCAAGATTTTTTTCTTACTTTAGATCTTGTGTACTTCCTTGCACTACCTGTGTTACTTCTAATAAACGAAGAAGAATAATTTTTGAAATTCTTTTATAATCACATACATCATATTCTTTTTCTTAAAAGATTTAATTTTTTTCTTCTGGATAATAGATTATAGTAGCCAGTAAATTCAAATCTTTTTTTAGGTAGTCTGTTTCAAACACTTCTTTAAGTTTTTTTCTTTAATAATACCTGAGCCATTTCTCAAAATATGATCAAAGGCCCTCGTATTCTCCGTGAATATCACTTAAAAAGTGTTCTGTTCCTTTTGGCAATGTTAATATTGCTTCTAAGTTTATTATCTCCTTTGTAGTTTCATCAATATTTTTTTAAAATTTTGAGATAATAATTCTAAATGTTCCTAGATATATTCATGTTGGTCTCCTTTTTTTAACTTTTTTTCAGTTAAAAGCTTAACATACTTCCAAATATAATTCAAGTATTATTACACGTTATTTCGTAATTTGAAAACTTAATAATGTATATTAATAGAATAGTTTTTACAAAAAAATAGAAATCAACTTCGAGTTAATTTCTATTTTATATATTTTATTCTATTTTAACTTCCCTACAAATCTTTCCATTTCTTTCATTTCTTCAAGTGTATCAGCTACAAGAACATACATTGTGTTTCCTTGAAGTTCAGCAAAAGGCTTCTGGCATTCTTAGAACAGCTTTCAGTTTATCTTGATATTTTTTTCTCTAATTTCTTCATCAGAGTGTACATAATCTTTATAATCACGACGTGTTGAAGCTAACCCATATTTTTCATCAACATTTAAACCATTAAATGTTCCATTAGCCACTTCAGCATATACTCTAAAATAATCTGTTGAGTGTGCAAAGTTATAAACATCTACAGCAAACGCTCCTGCTGGACGGTTATTATACTCTATTGCAATATAATCATCTTTAGTTTTAAAGAATTCAATATGGAAGAAACGTTCTTTCATTCCAAAGGCTTTAACAGAATTTTTTTACCATACTCTACTAATTTTTGGATCTAAATCTTTATCAATGTAATATACCCAATCTAGAGTATTGTTATTCAGTAAATCTAATGGAGTGTGATAGTAAACAATACTTGTATAAAATACGATATTTCCTTTAGCATCTACTAATCCATCAAAAGTTACAATGTCAGAATTATCAACGAAAGGTTCTAAGAAGTAGTGAGTAGTACCATCCCATTCTTTTTTAAAGTTTTCTACATCTTTCTTATCTTTAAGTTTATAAGTTGCAGAAGCACCTACTCCATTATCAGGCTTAGCAATTAATGGAAGTTTCAATTTTTTTACACCTTTTTCGATGTCTCCTTCTTTTTTCACTAAGAAACCTGGTACAACAGGAACTCCAGCTTTTTCAAAGTATTTTTTCATCTCTGATTTGTGTTTTGTTTTCTTAAGATCATGTTCTTTTAAACCAAATACATTAAACTGTGTACGTAAAGCAGCATCAAGTTCCATCCAGTGCTCATTTTGCGATTCTATTCTATCAATATGGCCATGTTTGTGATATAAAAACGCCACTGCACGTTTAACTTCATCAACATCATCTAAGCTATTAACTCTAAAATATTCAGTTAGAGCTTCTTTTAATCTTTGATCAAGTTGTTCGTACGGTTCTTCTCCAATTCCTAGTACATTTTATTCCTTGATTCTTTAATTCTATAGAAAACTTTTTGAAAATTATGTGGGTAATATGGTGATATAACTATGTAATTCATAAATACTTTCTCCTCTTATTATTATAAATTTAATTTATCTAAAAAAAGTATGGCATTTGGATTCTCCACCAAGGCCAGTCGTGTGCAACATCATCGCCCCAAACATCAAACCATGCTGGAATATTTTTTTCTTCAAATGCTTTTTTTAAACTGTAAAATGATGGCAAGCCATCTTGTTCCCATGGCCCTAAACCAGTACAAACAATAATATCTGCATTTCTATAGTGATCTATAAACCATCCATCATTTTGATTCCAAATATTATCACTAGGTGAATTTCTGTAGATTAACTCATCATTACCATATTCACCTACGAAATATCTAGCATCATAAACTCCACTTAGAGCAATGACTTTTCCAAATACATCCGGATGCTGTAAGAAGATATTAAAAGAATGATATCCCCCCATACTACAACCTGTAGCCATCATTTGACCAAACCAACCTGTTTTTATGATTAATAAATGGTATGGCTTCTTCAATTACATACTTTTCATATTGTGTATGTGCTAATGCTCTATCATGACCATTTTTCCAATCACATAGCCATGATTCGCTATCGACACTTGATAATGTGAAAAATTGTACTTTCCCTTCATTGATAAATCTTTCACAAGCATGTATCATACCAAAATCATAATACTCATTGTGTGTTCCCCCAGATGATGGAAAAACAACAATCGGTAATCCTGCATGTCCATATCTATTAAGAACCATTTCTCTTCCTAAATTTCCACTATAATGACTTAGATTCTCTATATTCAAATTAAATAACCTCCATTTTTCTATAAAATACTTTTTACCAGTTTTTCACTAATAAACCTTAAACATTCCGGTAAATATTTAGCCCAACATTCTTCACTATGTTCACCATTAGCTACTACATTTAACTTAAGCTCACTGGTTGATAAACCAGCATCAATTAGTTGTCTATAATAGTCTAAACTTGCATCTATATATAGTTGTTTTAAATTACCATTTGCCAATTGTTTATCTGTATCATCACCTTCATTTGTTCCTACTTCAATATATACTCTCTGATCAGAAACTTTATGTTTTTGATATATATCTATCAAATTCAGGTTTATTTAACCAGTTTGCTGATGAAAATACTCCTAGACATCCTACTACATCTTTGTGTTCTAATCCTATATATTGTGAAATATTAGCTCCTAAAGAACTACCAATCATCGCTGTGTATTCACGCTGTGGTTTTGTACGATATGTACTATCAATAAATGGTTTAACAACATTTACAAAAAAGTCTGCATACTCAGATCCTAATCCACCTAATGTTAAGCCAAAATTTAATATAGGTAAACTTGAGAATTTCCAAGGTGCATATTCATTCATTCTTCCTTCATTATCATTATCAATACCAACTATTATCATTTTTGGCATATCTGGGTTTCTTTTTATCGCCGGAATTACTTTCCATGAGTGTCCACTAAAAGATTCTCCACTATAAAAAACATTTTGACCATCATTCATATAAACTACTGGATAATGTTTATGTTCATCTTGAGCATACCCTTTTGGCAAAAGAACTCTAATACGACGATTTTTCCCCGTATAAGGAACTTTTAACTCATGCTCCTTCATCTCTAAATAAAAATACGCATCTCTATTCATTAATTTTTTTCCTTTTAAATTATTATTATAGCTATAATTCTACAATATTTCTCATATAAAATCAATCAATTGAGTGTTATTTTCTGTAATTTTTTTCTGAAAAAAATTAATTTTTAACATATTATTTTTCATAATAAATCATAACAGAATATGCATTTTTGAATATAAATTTATTATAAATTGCTAAATAAAACAAAAACGGATTGCATAAAACAACCCGTTATTTTCACCTTAAAATTCACTGTATACATATTCTTGAACATTAGAAAAAAATCCGTGACAAATGAATATATTATTATTCCCATTATTATAATATAAAAGAAAAAAATATCCATATCATTAATTTCTGATTTTTCATTCATTCTATTTTTTTAAGCTTGTAAAGATCTCTTTCAAAAATCAATCCATCCTCTCCAACCTAAATGCATTGCATCGTACATATAATATTCCTCATATTCTTTACTAGAATAATCCATTACTTCTATATTATTCTTTTTAGCAATTTCTTTCAAGTTATTATACGCAACCCGTCTTTTTTTCACTATCTATTCTATATAATCACTCCACTTACCATTAGCAGGAAGTATAGCGAATTTCATATTTAGATTTCAAGTCTTTAACTATTGATAAAAAGTATATCTAAATCATCATATTCCTTAGACTCATCATATTTTTGTATTTTTTAGAACTATTTTTTTCAATTGATCATATTTTGTTTTTAATATACTTATCATAATAAGTATTATCAATTTGATAATCGTTGTTATTAGTTCTTTCTTTAGCTTGTTCAGTTACCTTTTCATCTAACTCTTTCCAGTTATAATCAGGTGTTTTTTTCACCACTTAGGGATAATTTTTCCCTTCCTTTATTTTTGAAAAAAACTCATACTTATTCTTCAATTTGTAAAAGTAATTATCTAGTTTTAAAAATTCCCCTGTGATAAAAGTTCCCTTGTTCCTCTACAAAATATTTTTTTATAACTCCTATATTTCTTATTAAGAACTTTATTAGTTGATGAAAGTTCAATTACTCTATTGATAAATTTTTTCTTTTCGTTTCTTTACTAATTTTATCATTAGCCATAGTGTTATAAACATGCTCACTAGAAATTCTTGATAAAAATGCATCTTTTAAAAATACCATTTTTTATTATCGAACCACTGAATTGATTGAATCATGACAATTTCATTATTTCTTATATCATTTCCTATAGAACCAATCGTTGCTTTGCATGTATAATATTTTGAGAATTACCTACTCCTATTTGCATAATGTTAAAAATCTTCATAGTTAAAGATTTTTCTTTGGATGATAGTCTTCATTTATTGTTGTAGTTAATTCTGATGAACCTAATAATACTAATGTTTTTAGGAGTAATATTCTCAAGGATTATATCCTTACTCTTATATTTCTCAAAAGCAGTACTATATCTAACACTATTATCATTTACTTTATAATAGTCTTCTATCTTTTTTTATATACGTCTTATTTAAAATTACAAGTGTAATTAATACCAATAGTATTGATATTAAAAATGCTTTTTAATCTTATCATCGTTTACTTCCTATTTTTCTATGTAAGAAATCACTTTATTTGGTGTATCGATTTCTTCGTATGTTACTTCAGTCGGTGCTATACTTAGTCCAAATATTTCTTCAATTTTAACCAACATTTCTACAAAAGCTAATGAGTCCATTAGACCTTCTTCTTTCATATTTATGTCTAAATCTTCTCTTACAACTTCATCTTCACAAATTTCTTCTAACATTTCTAATACTTGTTCTTTTTATCACGCTTGTTCTCCTAACTCTATATTATTTTTTTAATACATGGCTTATTAGTTTATATGGTTCTCCTGAAAAGATATATAATCCTATTATTACTAGATTTATCGTTACGAACCAACTAAGAACTTTTATACCATGTTTCATTTTTTATTCTTCTTGTAAAATTTACTTTTCTTTTTGGTAATATTCAAATCCTGCCATTAATAAACCGTGGTAGAATCCATATACTATATAACTTATAGTTAGACCATGCCAGAATCCCATAAGCACCATATTCACCATGTAAGCATACATCGCTGTATTTAGTCTCTTCTTAAATCTTTTCTTCTTTGTTGCTTCCATAAAGACTCTTGAGAATACGAAGTCTCTTAACCATGTTGATAGTGTTATGTGCCATCTATTCCAGAAATCTTTTATGTCTATACTTAAAAATGGTTTATCAAAGTTCATAGGTGTTTTTTATCCCTAAGATATTACTACTTCCTACTGCCATTAAACTGTATCCTGCAAAGTCGAAGAATAGATAAAGTGTATATAGATACATGTATTTTATCGAATACATAAAGGCACCGTGGTTTGTTAAACCTACTAGATAATGATAACTCAGTGTTGAGAATACTACTTTATATAGTAACCCCAATATTAATCTATATATTCCTTCTCCTGCTAGTTCTAAGTATTCAGCTCTTGGCATCTTTTCTTTTATATCACTCATGAATCTTCTACTTCTATCTATCGGACCCGAGCTTACTGTTGGGAAGAATAATAGGAATTGTACATATTCTACAGCATTGATTTTTTTCTTTTTATTAAACCATCTGATATTTCTATCATAATTTGTATTGTCTTAAATGACATATATGATATTCCAATAAAAGCTAATAAATGTAAATTCGTTACCGCAAATATTTTATTTATTGCTAGTGGTAATATTGATAATACAACTAAGGTTTTTTTAGGTTCTTTTTACTTTTCTGTTTTTTTGTGCTATTAATACCAATATGTATTCATATAGGATAAAACCTATTAGGTACACTATCATTATTGTACTTTTTCCATATATAACTACGGCAAAGATAATCGACAACGCTAAGATGTAATACTCTATTCTTCTACCTAAATAGTTTATTATAAATCCCTATAATTAGTGCTATAGCTAAGAAAAAGAAGAATTCTATTCCTTCAAAGTAGCTCATTTTATACTAACTCCTTTAACTTTTTTTCCTATCTATTTTTCCCATTATTGTTTAGTGGCATTTCTTCTAGAAATACTATTTTTTTAGGTATCATATATTCCGGTACTAATTTTTTTAGTTCTTGTTTTTATCTGTTTTAGTTACTTCGAAGCGTTTTTCTATCTCTTCGTTATATACTATAAATGATGTTAGTGATTTTACTTTTCCATCTTCATAACTTGGTACCGTCGACGCTTGTCGTATTTTTTTGTTTTTAAGTAGATTGTTGTCTATATCTTCAAGTTCTATTCTATGCCCATGAAGTTTTACTTGGAAGTCTATGCGTCCTTCACAAAATAGCATACCATCTTTGAAATATCCTAAATCACCAGTAAGATAACTTCGTTCTTCTTTTCCATCTACTTCTCCTACGCCAAATTTTTCATTTGTTATAGCATCATTTTTGAAATAACCTTTTGCGACAGTATTTCCTGTAATTACTATCTCACCTTTACCTTCTTTATCAGGATCAGCTAAATGTACTTTGGTCCCCCATTTCACTTCTCCAACCGGTAGGTTCTCATAGTATTTTTTATTCACTTCTTTTGTTATTTCTACCCATGTGACCATTACAGTAGATTCTGTTGGTCCATATGTATTTATAACTTGAGCATTTTTCAAAGTTTTTCATGGATTTTTCTACTGTTGTACTAAATAGTTTTTTTCTCCACAAAATACAAATTGTTTTACTTTTTGGCATTAAACTTTGATTGAAGTTTTTTTATCTATAAAACACATTTCTATAAATGATGGTGTTGAAATCCATATTGTAGCATTTGATTTATTTAGTTCTTCAAACATTAATTTGAAGTTTTTCTTGATGTTTTTTTATCTATTTGTACTAAAGATGCTCCTAAATAAATACTTGGCCACAATGACATTACCGATGAGATCGAAATGAGAATGGTGGATGTCCTAAAAATACTAGTTCTTCTTTTTCATCATAATATCCTGTATACCAATGTAAGAAATTATTCAAGTTATTGTATGTAATACACACCTTTTGGCTTTCCTGTACTTCCTGATGTAAATATAATATAGAACAAATCTTCATCTTTTACGTAGTGTTCTTTTTGAAATAGTATTTTGAGTACTCGAGATTATTTCTTTAGCTGACTTAACATCTAGCATTTTTCTAGTCAGTTCTATTTTTTTCCGTGACAAGTACTAGTTTTGATTCTACTGTTTCTACTATTTCTTCCACTCTGTCTTTTAGGTGTGTTTATATCTACTGGGCAAAATGCTCTTCCTGATTTCACACACGCTAAAAAGTACACTAACATAAACGGATGTTTATGCCCATACACTACTATAGGATTTTTATCTTCTCCTAGTTTTTTTCTTCTAGATAAAACGCAAGTTTATCCGAATATTCTATTAAATTTTTGTATGTTAAATTTTTCATCCTGATATATATTATTAATATATACTTCTTTAGAACTATTTTGATACTGTTCTAATTTTTCAAAAAAAGTTAATTTCATATTTATCTTATCCTTGCCTTTTATCGTTATTATTTATTATCTAATACAATCTCTTACTTCTACGAAAACATATATGAAAAAGAAGCTACTATTTCACTTATACTATTATAATATAAATCTTATCAAATGTAATTAAAATTTAATAAAAAAATAAAAAAATAAAAAAATAGAGATAATCCAATTAATGCATGTATTTTTAGTAAACATTTTATCGAATTATCTCTAATATAATATTTTTTTCTTTAAAAAGATTCTAATAATCGATTAAAAATCTATTCTTTCAACAACTTTTCTTTTTAATTCTTTTTGGTTTTAAGACTAACCTTATTTTTTTATAATCTAATCTTGTATCGCTATTAGATGCAAATTTAAATAAAGTTTGTTTTTTCAGAAAGATACTGATTATCTACTTCATAATTTTTTTAGTGAGTAATCAAATGAAAATATCTTCTCTAATAAACACATCACATTGTGAAGATTTTTATTAACCAATCTTTCTAATTCTGGACTAGTATATGCTTTGTGTGCATCTGCTCCATGAATAGCGCCTTTTCTTCGTAGTTCTAACATACATAACTTCTGGTGCAATTTCTAAAAAGTCTTCTTTTAATATTAAATCACTATTCGCTAAACCTCTTAACCTATATGTTTTTAAATCCTTTTCCTAACTTGGCAATTTCTCTATAAAAAAATTCCAAGAATATCCTCAGATTTTTTTATCAAACATCAATTCACATGCTAACGAGTATGTTAAAATTTGAGAAATAAATCCTAGTTCTATACTATCTAGTGTAAAATCTGTTTGACTACTCTTATAGTCAATTATAGAAATATTTTTTTATCCAGAACATCAACCCTATCTATTACACCGACAAATCTAATAGGTGGAATATTATATTGTTGAAGTAACTCTTTCTTATTAATCTCACCAGTTTCAATATTTTTCACACGTAATAATATTATCTTCTATCTCTAAAACAAATGATTTTTTTCTAAGAATGTCGGCATAAATTTTTGTTAAAGCAAAATATTTTATTTCGATTGCTATAGCTATTTCTAACCTTTGAAGCATATTAATTAATAGATATTTATAAGTATTTAATAATTCTATTAATTTTTAGAGTTTCTAATATATCTTTATTGTCACTATTATAAACAACTTCTCTTACAATTTCTTTTTATTTTTAAATCTCCTTGCAATATCTTCATCTTCTTGAATGTCTATATCAATCTTACTTCCACATTCAGCAATAAAATTAACAATTCTTTCATCTGCCATCACTGCATGGAAGAATCTTCCTGAAACAAGATTATCAATATCTATATCTCTTTCTTCTGCTATTCCAAGAACTCGCTTAATAAAGAACTGATATGGATTTCTCTCAAAATCAGAAATTTTTAGAAATACTAAACTTAGAGAAAGTCTCTTTTTCTTCTAAAAAAATTCGTTAACTGTTTTTGAATTAAGTTCAAACTTGTAATCTCTAATTATTTTAGATAAATAATTTTTTTAATACTATTATCCTTAGAAAAAGAATATTCTGTCATTTAACTCATCAAGTACTTCGTAGCTTTCAAAAATTTTCTGAAGGAAGAGACATTTGATAATTTTCTAAAAATTTAATCATTAACTCTACTAACACTTCTACTTCTTTAGTCTTACTATCTTTTTACTTCCATAAATCTTCGATAGACTTTTTGAAAACAAGTAGTTAAATTCTTTCTCCGAAACAATTTCTGAGAAATTTTCTAAATAATAACTATAATCTGAAATAGAAAAATTCTAATATTTTTTTGAAGTTTGTTTTTTTCTTCTAATTGTGGAAACAATGATTTTTACTGTACTCAAATATGGAGAAGCAAAGTTTTCTTTAAAACTTTTATCCAATAAACTATAACATATAAATGTTTTCTCTTTAGCACGAGTTAAAGCCACATATGCTACAAATTCTTCATCAATAAGAGTAGCTTCTTTAGTTGGAGATAAGAAGATATCCCTTAAAATTAGTTCTTCCTTATTTTTTTATCGTCTATTAATCCTGTACTCTTCGATACTGGTAATACATCTTTGTTAAATCCAATAACAAAAACAACTTTTTTTATTTTCCACCTTAGCTAAATCCATTGTAGACATAATTATAGAATTATTTATCTCAGGTATAGAACGATACTTAATAGTAGTTAATCCAGTATTAAATAGTGTTACAAACTTTTTGATATTCAAACTTATCATTACCAAAAATTCTCATTTTATATCATTTATATATTCCAAGATTTTTTTATAAACCTGTCTATCGATACTGTCGACTTTCAACTCTTCTATATCATCATAATCTCCATCTTCTTTATCGAGATACATTCTGATTTTACAATAATCAAATACATCAACTAGTTTTTTTCACATAACGTTTAACTTGTAGACTATCTTTCATAGATACTTCAGAAACCTTAACAGTGAGTTCTAATAGTACCTCTTTTACAAATTTGTAGTTGCTCTGTTGAATATTTAATTGTTTTTTTCAACAAAATAATCTTTTAATATATCATTAGAAGAATTTACTAATTTCTCATTTAGTATATTTTCAACATCATCTACAGAAATTACTCTAACTTTTTCTAACAAATCATTATAACTAAACTTAGTAGTTGATGATACAACTAGCTTGTTCTTAGAAATTCTTTCTTTGATCGTATCTACGTCTAATTCTGTTATTAACTTTTCTAATTGTTTTTCATTAACGCTTGTATCATCTAATAGTATATGAGAAATAACTTTTTGACGATAAATATTCTCAAAGTTTGTTAACCTAGTTTTTTTAGTAAGTTTAATAATCTAGTTTTTAAAGTTTCCATCATTGAAATTTAGTACTTCCTGAATAAATTTAACTAAACGATGATTACTTGTCTCTATATTTTTTTATCTAAATGGACCTCTAGATTATAATCTTTAAATATATTTATATAGTTTTTCATATGTATTATCACGATAAAAGAATTGCTATATCATTATGATCAACACTTTTTTTCTTCTTTTTTAATTTTCACTATTTCACGCGCTACTTGTTTAACTTCTAATTCTTTATTCTTAGCACAAATAATTTCAATGCTATCATCAGTCTCATATTGTGCAGTAAAATTTTTATAATATTTCTCAGCAAGAATACTATTAGAAATCCCCGTGAATCGTCCATTTTTATCTTCTAGTATACTATAATTCTCTACTATACTATCCTTTATATCAAATTTTTAATACACTAACATCTTTATTTTTTTGATAAAAGGCTACTAATGAAAAAATTAACATCTTTGTTGTTTTTCACGATTTCATTCATACTAGCAATAATTTCATGAGACTTTCTGAATATATCTAGTTTATATTTTTCTTTACTAAATAAATCTGAAAGATAAAAACTATTATATTTCATTTTTTTCTAATTCATATCCTTGAATCAACTGCAAAGGTCGAAGTTAAAATATCTATTTGCATCACTAATTACACTTATTATTAATTTTTTTAGATTTCTTAGCTAATTTCTCTATATAATTATACTCTTGAGCTGTAAAGTTATAATAAGCATCCACATAAAATATATAATCACTTAAGTCAACATATTCTATATATAATAACAATTCAGTTATATAATCTACTTTTATCAAATGTACTTTGTTCTTTTAATAACCTTGTGTATTCTACTATATTTCTAAAATTGCCTCTAGTTTTTCACGATGACTCTTTTTCTAGAAGAGTATTTTTTTCTAAATACTCTTCTAAAGTATTTATACTTACAGTATATTCCTTTAACTCATTTATAATCTCTTCTACAACTTCTATAAAACTCACATCTTGTAGAATTCTTTTCACTAAAAAAATTCTCACTATTATCTAAGTTTTTTTGCAGCTCTATAGAAATAAAATGGTTTAATATTGTCACCTAATCTCTTAAGATTGTCGATTCCTAGTTGTTTAGCTAACCTTCTAGTTAAACTTGAGAAATTCATAACATCAATATTAAACGTTCCTCCGAATTTATCACATAAGATTTTTTTCGAAATTAAAACTGTTCTGTTCCGGAGTCAATACTATTATTTTATTGTCTTTTTCTATTTAAATCTATATCCTCTAATATATAGTTAGTTTTTCCAACACCACTTGGTCCTACTAATAATTCTAAATTCATCGTTTCTCCTTTCTTATATTATTTCAACTTATATTCCAGTCATTTTGACTTTTTGCATAATTATCTTTGGTGTATACCTCAATTTTTGGTCTAATTCGTTCTTTAAGTTCACTAACATGAGATATTATACCTATATTTCTTCCATAAGACTGAAGATCTATTAATGTTGTTAATGCAATATCTAAAGTTTCAGCATCCAATGAACCAAATCCTTCATCGATAAAAATAGTCTCTAGAGAGATTCCACCACTCTCATTTTGTATTACTTCAGCTAAACCTAGTGCCAATGCTAACGAAGCTAAGAATAATTCTCCTCCAGATAAAGAACTTATAATACGTGTACTATTTAGATAAATGTCATGTATCTCTATTTCTAGACCTTGCAATCCTCCACCTTTAGATTTTTCTTCACGTCTAATAAATCTGTAACGATCATTTGTCATTTGTAGCAATCTTTTCGTTCCAGCAACAAGTATCAAGTCTAAATAATATCCTTGAACATACGTTTCTAATGATTTTTCTATTTTCTGTTTTTTTCCACTAACAACATCACTTAATGCTATTATTTCTCGTGCATCTTTAGACGTTTCTAATAATTTAAGATACTCACTATGAATTTTTTTCGTATAATTTTTTATTATTAGATAATCTCGTTGTAAGAATTGCCATTTTTCTATAAAATTAGAAACCTCATCTTCTATATTTTGCAATTTCTCGTGTTCTTCTTCTAAATCAGGTTTTACTACGTTCATTAATTCTTCTTCAAGTTGTTTTAAAGAACTTAGTAATATCTTCTTAGTATCTTCAAATTCATCAATTTTGAGTTTGATATTGTTCTAATTTTTTTCTAATTCTGTAATATTTTCTTTAGCCTGTTCTAAAGAACTATAGTATTTACTAAGTTTAGAATTCATAAAATTCGATATTATAAATTCAATCCCTTTTGTAACTTCTAATAAATTATCTGAATTATTCTTCTGCTCAGTTTCTATTTTTTTGTTTTCCTGATTTGCAACTCGTTATTATTTTTCCTGGAATTTATTATAATTATTATCAAATTCATTAATTTGAACTATTTTATTTTCATAATAATCTTTTAAAGTCTTCTAACTCAATATTTACATTATTTTCAAATTGATCAATTTTATTTTTTAGCTTCCAATTGTTTTTGTTTTAACTGATCCTCATCTTTTTAATAAAATTGACAGATTTTTCTATCTCTTTTTTTCAAAGTTTTTTATTTTTAACTTCCGATTTTTTTAATCCGTCAACCACTTCTGTTAAATTGATAGTTTCATCTTTTTAATTCAGCTTCTAATTCAGATAATTGTTCTACGGCTTTTTAAATTTATAAAATCTCCTAAATCCTTTTACTGTTGTCGTTAGCTTTTTGAATATCTTGTTCATCTTTTTGTAAAAGAGTTTCTAATTTTATTACTTTTTTTCAGTAACATCTTGTAGTGATTTTTTTCTATACTATCATCTATTTCTACAAGTGTAGTTATCTCTGGAAGATGCTCGATTTTCTGTTTTACAAAGTGGGCAGTCGTCACCTTCATGCAACTTCACTAAAAAAGCTATTCAATACTTCTTGTTCTTTATTACTTTTTTAGTAATAACACGTCTCTTTCAATTTTTTCTTTAGTTACCTGCAACTCTTCTAAATGTTTTTTTGAAGCCTCATAATTAAGCTTTTTTTATCATTTAATTCTGATGATTTTTTTCAAACTCTTTTAGTTTTTTTCTACTTCTTGTTCTTTTCTTCAAAAATCTCTAATTTTAACTTTCCTATACTACCATCGAGAATACTCTTTTCTTCATTCGATTCAAAAATAGTTTTCTTTTTCAATTTTTTTAAACTATCTTCTATTTCTTTTATTGATTCTTTTTAGATTTAGTTCTTCTAGTTTATTAGTAAATATATTTATATCACTTTTTAGCCACTATCAATTCATCAATATTGTTATAAAAAATTTTTAAATCTATTGTTTCTTTTCTAAGTGATTCAATTTTTGTCTTTCATTGAAGTAAGTTTAGCTTCTAGCTCAGTATTCGATGACTAAATCTTTCTTATATCGCTCTTTTTTTCATCTAGCAGAGATTTCCCCTGTTTTGTTAATTGAAGTTGTTTATCTAATAAACTTACATATTCTGTTATTTTATCTTTGCTTTTTTTGTAACTCCGATAACTTTTCTACCTCCGCTTTTTAGTTTATTGAAGTAATCATCTTTATTATTTAATTCATCAATTTTTCACCTTATTATCTTCAAGTTTTAAAAATTTATCGTTCAGTTTACTTAATTCTATAAAATTCTCTTTTGATTTTATAAGATCTTTTTCTAATTTAGCTAATTCTTTTTCTATTTCTATCTCGTTTTTCTTGAGATAAAATTATTTCATTAATTTCTTTAAAATTCTCATCTTTTAAAAAAACTCAAACTTTGTTAATTCTCCATCTATATCAAACTGTTCAAATCTTGTAATTAATTCTTTTCTTTTTTTGTTTGTTATTACTATCTAATTTTTTTGCTTGTTCTTGTAATTGATCTACAAATTTTTGATAAAAAAATAAGTATTAAATAATGACCTTAAAGTTTCTTTCTTCTCACTTGATTTTTGATAATAAGAACTCTTTAAATTTTCCCTTGGGGTAATATAATAATTTGACAAAATTGTTTATCATCTAAACCTATTAACTCTTCTACTTTTTCTTTAACTTCTTGCTCTTTTGTTGCAATAACTTCTAATTCTTCATCATTATATTTCATTAAAAGCAACTTTCCCAGAAGTTAAATTTTTATTACCAGTCTTCAGATAAGCTAAAGTTCTTTCAATTCTGTATCTCTTTCCACTTAATTCAAAGTCAAAGTTCACCTGTGTTTTATCTTTATCGCTAGCTGTTTTTCGTCCTTAAAGAAGATATATCTTTACCACCTGTTGTCTTATTGTATAATGCATAAGTAATAGCATCAAAAAGTGTAGATTTCCCCGAACCTGTTTTTTTCCTGTTATTAAAAATATAGGTTCATTTATTATTCTATCCCATTCTATTATTTCATCTTTATATGGACCAAATTCTTTTTAATTCTAATCTAATTGGTTTCATCTTGATTCACCTTGTCTATAATATTTACCAGCACTCGTTTTTTTGCCCTACCGTTAACTCGCTTCCTGTCTGTTCATTATAAAATCCTTCTATCAATTCTAGTGGACTTTTAGTCAACATTTCTTTATCAAATTTAATTTCACTATCACTATTATTATTTCTTTTTTGTTTAAGTATCAAAGTATTTGGATAATACTCTTTAATTCGTGGTAAAGGATCTGTCACACCTTCCATGCCACTTAATTCCATACTGAAATAATCATTTTTACAATCAAAATTTTGTTGAAATACTTTTGTAAATACCTCTTCATATGTTGCACTAATATTATGTAATCTACGTTTTTTTGTTCAAAGGAAATAAACTCTTCAGTAAAAATTTCTTTTGTTAATTCTACTAACCTCATACCTTTTGTCTGTGTTGCTTCAGAGAATGAATAAGCCATTGGACTACCACTATATTTTTATACGTTCTTCTTTTATAGCATTCGGATTATGAAGATGACCTAGAGCTACATAATCAAATTTTTTTCAAAAAAATTTCAACTGCTACATTTTCAACAGTTCCTACAGAAATTTCTCTTTCAGAATCAGTTTCTAGTCCTCTAGATACAAAAGTATGAGCTACTAAAATATTAGTTTTACTCATATCTATATTTTTATAAATTTCATCAATTACTCTTTTTTTGTCGCAGAATTATGAGTTGTAAGTGTAGCATCCTCAAAATATTCTCTTGCTTCAAAAGGTTCAAAAATATGGTAATAAATATATATCCGTATCTTCAAAAGTAATCTTATCAAAACTTTGATCTAATCTTGTGTGAAGATAGAATTTATGCTTTGCTAAACCAAGCTTCTCCTATAGCTAACTCTCTCTACTATCATGATTACCACTAATTGCAAAAATTGGTATATTGCATTCTATGTTAATTTTTACTAGGAGTTCCTGTAAAAAGTGTTGTAGCCTCTTTACTAGGAACACTTCTATCATATAAATCACCTGCAATTATTAAAAAGTCAGGTTTAGTCTCATCAATTTTACTGATCAAATTATTCATTACATATTGTTGATCTTCTAATAAATCTTTTCCTTGTAATTTTTCTTCCAATATGCCAATCTGCAGTATGTAAAAACTTAACCATATAATCACCTTTTTTTCTATAAATTATCTCTATTATATTATAGCTTAAAACGAAATAAAAATAATAGAGAACAATTAACTAGGAATGACTTATAGTGTTACAATTAATGTGAGACAAAATATAAAAAGAAGAGTAAATCCTATATAATGAAATTAAGACAAATCAAAAAAAGGAATTTACTCATATGAACATTATAATACAAATTTTTATCAAAAACATAGAAAAATACTTTTAAAAAAATTTTTTTCAGAGGATATCTTATCTTCCATCCATACCTATGTAAACAGAAGTCTCAAGATATAATAAAGTAATAGTTTCTCTTTTTATTATAACTAAAAATAATTGGAATAAAAACTCTAACCACTTCATTATATCATACTTTTTAACGTATTTTTTTAGAAAATATATTATCATTAATTTCATATTGTTTTCCATCAAATTTTCATAGTATATTTAGGATAAATGTAAGTATATACTTATTAAATTAATATGTAGTTGCAAATACATATTTAAGTTTTATTTCATAAAGGAGGTTATTCTTATGAAAAACAAAAAAATTAAAAACAGCTACTTCAATTATGTCTTTAGTAATATTAATTACTCCTATCTCTACTTTAACTAATAATTCTAATATTGCTAATGCTAAAACAAAAATACAAAATAAAAAAAATATAAAAGAAAACAATACATTTACAACAACAATAGACTTATCTAAGATTAATGTCGAAAATGAATTACTTAAAGCTCAACAATTACTGAAAGAAAATAACACAAGAAGAATATAAAATAATTAAATCAATATTAAAACCTGAAATTAATAATATAAACAGTCAAGATAAATTTAGAGCGACTCCTCGTGCTTACGGACCTTATTATCCAGCTAGAAAAAGTTGCATATATAAATAATTGGGGTGTAAAAAGAAATTTATAATAATGCATTACGTAAATCTAAAGGTTTAGGTACAATAATTAGTTTTATTACGGGTAGACTAATTGGAGGCCCTTATGGTTGGGGATTAGGAACTTTAGGATTAATTCAATCTTTCAGTAGTCCAAGTGCATTTGAACAAGCTATACAACAAGTATATTGGCAAGGTAAAGGTATTGACGTATATTATCATATAAGTAGAAGTATAATGAGCTTAAACTATGTATCTTATGTTGTGATTCAATCATGAATAATAAATATTACGATATAATATTTTTTAATAATTTTTTTCCTATTTTTATACTTTTTCTTATATAAAAAAACACATTAAAGATAAACATAAATCAAGAACATATAAAAAAACCTTTGTTATACTATACTCAATAATAATCCTAACTATAATTATTCAAAAATTCATATGAAAAAAATTAAAAATAAAAATAAAAGAATAAAAAGAATAAATAGATTAAAAAGATGACTAATTGGTCGTCTTTTTTACAGGCTATTGACTCATGCATATTTTACATTTATCAACAACCTGATAAAGAAGCTACCCAAAAGTCCTAAATTTTTAACAAAGTGCATATGAGAACTCATAGACGCAGTGGTTTATTGATATCTAAATTAGCTCTATAAAAACTTTTTAGCTATCAAATAAACTTTGCAGGGGTGACTCGACAAAATCTTGTTTTCTCCAAAATCACGATTTTTGAGTCACTCCCTTTATATACAAATAGTTTAATAGGTATTTAATACCTATCGATATTATATATTAAATTCATTAAAATTAAAAGCGATTTCCTATTACTAAATCTCTTTTATCAATATAATAAAAACGAAGAGGAGTTAATCTAAACTCCTCTTCATATCTATCTATTTTTCCAAATAATCTTTGAACATCGTTCCACGTTACAGCTAACATTAATGCTACCATTAATAAACCAAATGCTACTGTTAAGTAATATTGAGCTTTTTTATTAATTGGCTTTTTAAAGATTGCTTCGTAAATTACGAAAATAATACGTCCTCCATCAAGGACTGGGATAGGGATTAAGTTCATAAGACCTAAGTTTACGCTTAAAATTCCTGTCCATTTTAATGTTGTAATTAAACCACTTTGTGCAGCTGCAGAAGACATTTCATAAATCGCTACAGGTCCACCTAGTTGGTTTAAACTAAATCCTCCATTAAACAATGAAGCAAACAGATTAATAATTCCCATGAAAATCGTAGTTCCATAATATAGAGTTTGTTCAAAACCACTCTTAATAGAACCCGCTAAATCTTTCTCATAAGCTGGATTTATTCCAAGTTTATAAGTTTTAACTTCTTTACCTTTTTTCACTGAAATCTCTTCTTTTGGAGTTACTTTAATCTCTTGTTGCGAACCATCACGAGAAACTTTTAAAGTAAGTTCAGAACCATTAGAAGCAACGATTTCTTTAGTCATTTCATTCCATGTACCTACACTCTTACCATTTACCTGCTCAACTACATCACCTTGTTTTAATCCTGATGAGTAAGCCGGATAGTTAAAAGCTAGTTCACCTAAACGCGTAGTATTTGATGGAACACCACTATAGATTGAAATACCTAAGAAAATAGCTAAAGCTAAAATAAAGTTCATCAATGGTCCCGAGAATAATGTCCAGAATTTTTTCCCCCATGAATGTGAAGAAAACATTCTATCAACTGGAGCAATTTGTTCTTCCATACCACCAAATGCAACACATGCATCTTTTCTTACTTCATAACGTTCTATCTTATCTCCAACGAATCCTTCAACAAAAAGTTTTTCTGTTAAATCAAATTCATTTAATTCTAATGGAAGTAAATCCATATCATTAGTTTTATCTAAAACAATTTTTTTCTACTTTTATCATTTTGATCTAGTTTTAAACTAACTTTCATTCCTTTTTAAGATCATATACTGACATATCATTGTTAAAATCAAAAACATTGTCAGGCATCTTAACATATCCACCAACAGGTAGAAGTCTAATAGTAAAATTAGTTTCTCCTATTTTTTTATGGAAGATTTTGGGTCCCATTCCTATTGCGAATTCCTGGCATAATATTCCAGATCTTTTTGCAACTATAAAATGTCCAAATTCATGAATAGTTACTACTACAAAAAAATATTAATATAAATGCTATAATACCTTGCATCTAATACCCCTTTCTATATTCTAAAATAAACTAAGTAATAATATTAAGCATGGAGCTGATAATATTACAGAATCAAATCTGTCAAATATACCACCATGACCTGGTAATAAATTACTACTATCTTTAACTTGATATTCTCTTATATGCTGATTCAATTAAATCACCAAATTGTCCGATTACACTTACTATTAATGTTACAACAATTGCAACTAATAAATTTGAAAAGATATTTGTTGTAAAAAAAGAATAATAATGCTATTGCTATTGATGATACACTTCCTATAACTGAACCTTCAATTGATTTATTCGGGCTTATATTCGGAGAAAGTTTATTTTTCCCAAATTTCATACCGCCAAAGTATGCAAAACTATCTGTGAACCAAATTGTAAGTAATAAATAAGCTACATGGCTTAAACTTAAATTTCTCAACATAAATAAACAATAAAACCCTACAAATATATAGGCAGTCACGAATATAATCGAACCAATTTCAACTAATTTAATCTTGTGTCCAGTCATAACAACAGTACCTAACATACCAATTAATATTAAATAAATTATAGAGTACTGTACCAATGTTGAAACTTCATTATGTAAAAATAATAGTGCTCCCGCTAATGATGATAAACTTAAAACTACGATGTTAGTTTTTCTTAAAAGTCATTCTAACAATTTCATACATAGCCATCACACCAAGTGCAAAAAGTCGTAAATTTGAAATAATCTCCACCTAAAAAAATAATAAAGGTAAGAAAACAATTAATGCTACTATAGCCGTTATTATCCTAGTCTTCATTTAAACCTCAAACCTTCTATCTCTACTTTGATATTCTAATAAAGCGTGATAGAATTCATCTTCATTAAAAATCAGGCCAAGCTACTTTTTGTGAATAAAAACTCACTATAAGCAATTTGCCACAGTAAAAAGTTTGAAATTCTTTTGTTCTCCAGACGTTCTTATTAATAAATCAGGATCTGGTGTATTAGAAGTAAATAGATTTGCACTAACATGCTCTTCAGAAATTTCTTCTGCACTATATTTATTATCTTGAACATCTTTTTGCAATTTGTTTAATTGCCCTTAACATTTCGTCTTTAGAACCATAATTCAAGGCAAAAATTAATTTTAATCCTGTATTATTTTTTTGTTTGTTCAATTGCATCATTAACAGCTTTTTCTAGTATTTTCTGGAAGTTTTTCTACCACACCTATAACTTCAACTTTTACGTTATTTTCCATAAGTTCTGGCATAAAACTACTAAACATCTTCTCTGGAAGATCCATTAAATAACTAACTTCTTCCTTCGGTCTAGCCCAGTTTTCCGTAGAAAATGCATATAACGTCAAATATTTAACACCTAATTTTTGAAGCATACTTTGTGATTTTTACAGTTTGCATTCCTTCATAGTGTCCTTTAATTCTAGGCATATTTCTTTTTAGCCCAACGTCCATTACCATCCATTATTATAGCAACGTGTGTCGGAATTTTTTTAATTGTTGTTTTTCAGTTTTTTTGTACTTGTTCAGTTTTTTTCTAAAAATTTAAACATAATTCCTCCTATGTAACATCCTTCATTATATCATAAAAGACCTAATGCAACAAACTTTTTAATAGAATATGAATTTTTAAAATATTGCATCCATTTATTAGTTAATATATGATATTAATCTTTTTAAAACAGTTAAAATCAGTTTTATTTTTTAGTTAGAGATAGTTATTATCCCGAAAATTAACATTCTTTATGTAAGCTTTTTGAATTTTTTTGTTGCATTGTCAGAAAAATTTATGCTAGAATATATTCATTAACAATTTTATGCGTTGATAAGTAGAATCTTACAATCTACTTTTTAGAGAGTTCTCGGTTGGTGAAAGAGAATAGTTAGATGTAAGAGAAATGGACTTTGAGCATATAGTTTTTACTACGGTATTGCCCGTTATAGCAAAAAGTTATGTTTGTAACTTTACTGAGGTACAATAAGTGATTATTGTATAAATAAAGGTGGTAACACGTTAAGACGTCCTTTAGCAAAAGCTAGAGTACGTCTTTTTATTATAAGAAAGGAGAAATATATGATTAATCTAAATAATGTTAGCAAAACCTTTTTATCAAAAAGGTAAAGAAATTAAGGCGTTAAAACCTACTAATCTTCATGTAAAAAGCTGGTGAAATTTTTGGAATTATCGGTTACTCAGGTGCTGGAAAAAGTACCCTTCTACGATGTCTTAACCTATTAGAAACTCCTTCTGAAGGAGAAGTAATTGTAGATAACCAAGTTGTTAACAAACTAAACAGAAAGGATTTACGATCATACAGGCAAAAAATTGGAATGATATTCCAACAATTTAATCTTCTTAGTTCTAAAACTGTAGGTGAAAATATTGCATTCAACTTGAAAGCTGGAGATGTTGATCCAAAAGATATTCCTAAAAGAATAGATGAATTGTTAGAACTTGTAGGACTTTCTGATAAAAAGAATGTTTATCCAAGTCAACTTTCTGGTGGTCAAAAACAACGTGTCGGTATTGCAAAAGCCCTTGCAAATAATCCAAAATTATTACTTTGTGATGAAGCAACAAGTGCATTAGACCCTGTTACAACTAAACAAATATTGTCTTTATTAAAAAGAAATTAATCGTAAATTAGGAATCACAATTATTCTTGTTACTCATGAAATGGAAGTAATAAAACAAATTTGTGATAATGTAGCAGTAATGGAAAAATGGTGAAATTATCGAATTAAATTCTGTTTACGAGATTTTTTTCAAATCCAAAAACAAAATTGATGCAAGAATTTATAGCTAATCTACACAATGATGAAGATTTTTGAAGAACATCTAGCTGAACATTATAAAAATGAAACTGTAATAAGGGTTATTTTTTTAAAGGTGAAGCAACTAAAAAGCCTTTGATTCAGACTTTAGCAAATAAATATAATGTTACTACTAACATACTTGCTGGTCGAATTGAATACATTCAAAACAAACAATTAGGAAGCTTAACTTTTTTTCAGTAGTTGGTGAACCTGATAACACAGAGAAATTTGTAAATTACTTAATTGATCAAGTTAATGATGTGGAGGTGAATGTATATGGAAAATAATCTAAGTCTAATAGAACAATGGAAAAATCTTCAACCAGAATTAATTAAATCATTTGCCGATTCATTATACATGATAAGTGTTTCAATAATAATTACAGTAATTGTCGGATTATTTTTTTAGGAGTAGTTTTATTCTTAACTAGTAATAGACTTCTGTTCAAAAAAATGTTATTATTTATAAAACGGTAGATTTTTCTAGTTAATACAATTCGTTCTATTCCATTTATTATTCTTTTAGTATTCTTGATACCATTTACTCTATTTTTTTATTAGGAAAGTCAACTGGACCTACTGGAGCAATAGTTCCACTTACAGTTGCAGACTATACCTCTATTTACGAGATTAGTTGATACTTCACTAAATGAAATAGACTATGGTGTTATCGAATCAGCAGTTGCTTCTGGAGCTTCTCTAAAATTAATAGTTAAAGAAGTTTTAATACCTGAAGCTATGTTCGGAATTATCCAATCTATTACACTAACTTTAATCAACCTAATTGCTTTTTTTCAGCAATGGCTGGTGTTGTTGGTGGCATGGAATTGGAGACCTTGCGATTAGATATGGTTATTATCGTTTTGATAATTTCACAATGTGGATTACAGTAATTCTATTAATTATCTTAGTCCAAATTACACAATATATAGGAAATTCAATTTCAAAAATTCAAAAATTAATTTAAAGGAGATTTATATTTATGAACAAACTAAAAATTATTGACAGTTGTTTTTCACAGCGTTTTTAGCTATTACTCTAGGCTGCTTGTGGAGCTACAAGCTCAAACAATAATGGTGGTGGAGAAAAAAAGAAATAAAAAAATAGGTGCAACATCTGGTCCTTATGCTGATATGGTAAACAAAGCACTTAAAACCTCTTCTTGAGAAAAAAAGGATATACAGTTAAAGTAACTGAATTCTCAGATTACATCCAACCTAACAAAGCTTTTAAACAGCGGTGAATTAGATGCAAACTTATTCCAACACAAAAATTTACATGAAAAAAATTTGCTGAACAAAATGGAATGGACCTAACAGCACTTGTTCCTGTTCCAACTGCACCAATGGGATTATATTCTGATAAAGTTAAAAGATCTTAAAGATTTACCAGAAGGTGCTGAAGTAACTCTTCCAAATGATCCTTCAAACGCTCGCTCGTGCTTATGCATTATTAGCTGCGCTGATTTAATCAAAAATCAAACCTAACACTGATGTACTAAAAATCACTAAAAAAACGATGTAGTAGAAAAATCCTAAAAAAACTTAAATTTACAGAATTAGAAGCTGGTCAACTTGCTGAGATCATTAAGTAGTACTACACTTGTCGCAGTACCAGGAAACTTCGCACTTGTCGCTAAATTTGATTTAACAAAAGCATTAATCTTAGAAAAAAATGAACGAAAAACAACCGTAACAATGTTGTTGTAACTACTGCAAACAAAGACAAACAATTTGCTAAAGATTTAGTAGAAATCGTTCAATCTAAAGAATTTGATGAAATCATCAATAAAGATTTCAAAGGATTTGACAAACCTGGAAAAATAATTAACAAGGACGTGATTAATTATGAAAATTGAATTATCAAATACAATTAAAAATATTCCTGAAAATGTATTCTACCCTATTTTTCAAATTAATCTCTGAGGAAAGTTCAAATGGTAATCCATTATTAAATGCGGGTATCGGAGTTCCAGACTCTGATACCCCTGAACTTTTACTTAAAGAATTGGAAACAGCTGTAAGAAAACCTGAAAATATGCGATATGGAGCATTTGATGGGAAAAGTAACATTATTAAATAAAAATATCTCAGTGGTTAAAAGAAAACTATAATATTGACGCAGATCCTAAAAAGTGAAATTGCTTTAGTGTTTGGTACTAAATCTGGATTATCAAGTATTCCTTCAGTACTACTAAATCCAAATGATACGGTGTTATTACCAGTACCAAGTTATCCTGACTACATTCAAGGAATTGCATTAGCCCAAGCTAAATATGAAGAGATAGAATTGAAACAAGAAAATAATTATTTACTAAATTATTCTGATATTTCTGAAGAAGTGCTTAGAGATGCTAAACTTATATTTTTTTAAACTATCCTTCTAATCCCATTGGAGCAGTAGCTACGAAAGAGTTTTTACTGAAGAAACAGTGAAATGGGCAGAAGAAAATAATATAGTAGTTCTTCAAGATCATGCATATTCTGATTTCTATTACAAAGAAGGATACTCTCCAGCATTTATGCAAACTGAAGGAGCTAAAGAAGTAGGAATTGAATTTTTCTCATTTTCTAAGAACTTCTCAATTTCAGGTCTAAGAATTGGTTTTGCTGTTGGGAATAAAGAAATTATTCGTGGCCTAAAAAGAATATAATACAATTTTTTTCACGCTAATATCTATGGAGCAATTCAGGATACAGTTATAACTGCGTTAAAAATTATAAAACTTTAACTAGTCATATAAAAGAAACTTATTCAAAAAGAATAGATAAAATAACTTCTAAACTTGATGAATTAGGATATTCATATTTTTAAACCAGAAGGTGGAATTTTTTTATCTGGTTAAAAGTTAAGAATGGATATGACAGCCAAAGTTTCTTTTGAATTATTACTAAAAAAATATAGAATTGTTACTATGCCTGGACATGTATTTGGGCAAGGTGGTGAAAACTATATTAGATTAAGTCTGAGTCTTTCAGATGAACAAATTGACATATTAATAAAAATTAGAAATACTAAATAATGATTTCAAGAATAATTAGAAATATTGATATCATTATTAAATTTCATTAATATTCGACTAATCTATTGATTAGCGAATTTTTAATGTTCACTTTTAAGTTTACATAAATATTTTTTTGAAAGGATGATTAAATGAAAAAAATAATACGAGATGGACTGTCTTATTCGCCTCAATGGCAATTTTGTTATGTGCAGGATCACTATATTCTTATAGTGTTTTTGCAAAACCTCTAAGTGTTTCAAAAGGATGGAGTATGCCAGATGTTATGTTAGCATTTACTATTAATGCTGCTATCGCTCCTATCCCTACTATTCTTGGAGGTTTTATTACAGATAAAGGAAAAGCAAATATTTCTATAATTCTAGGAGGAATACTATTTGCTGTCGGATTTATTCTTACTGGATTTGCTACTACAAAAGGAATGCTATATTTTAGCTATGGAGTATTATCAGGTGTTGGACAAGCATTCGCCTATTCTGGATGTATAAGTAACGCTCTTAGATTCTTCCCAGATAAAAGAGGATTAGCTGCAGGTCTAATAACTGGTGCTATGGGTGGTGCTAGTGTTATTGCTGCCCCAATAGCTCATAGGCTTATATCAAATTTTGGGGTTCATAGTGCATTTATTTACTTAGGAACAACATACTTATTAATTATTATCGTTGCTCTATTCTTTATTAAAGTTGCTCCTGCAAATTATCAACCTGAAGGCTGGGTTCAACCTGTGGCTGAAATTAAGCAAGAAGCTGTTAATAAAAACTGGAAACAGATGCTAATGAGTTTATCATTTTACTTCATAATCTCAATGTTTGCTATCGGTGCATTCTCTGGTCTTATGGTAGCATCAAATGCATCAGTTATTAGTCAAACTATGTTTGGACTAACTGCTTCTGTTGCTGCAACATTTGTTAGTATATATGCATTATCAAACTGTTTAGGACGTATCGTCTGGGGAATAGTTTCGGATAAAATAGGTCATGAAAAAACTCTTATTGCTATCTACTCAGTAATCACTATATCTTTATTAATTCTAGTTAATATAAGAACTACTCTTGGTCTTACAGTCGGACTTGTTCTCCTTGGTTTATGTTTTGGAGGAACTATGGGAGTCTTCGCACCATTAGTAATGAAAAACATTTGGTCCAATTAACCAAGGGGTAAACTATGGAATTGTATTTATAGGATTCTCTACTGTCGATATTTTGCTCCAAAATACGCTGCAGGAATTGCAACAAAAGCATAACGGTGACTTTACAGATGCATTTTTTATGTAGCAATAGCTCTAGTTCTTGTTGGATTAGTGATTAGTGTGATATATTCTATTTTTTTCAAAACGCAAAAGCATTTTTAACAAAAAGAAATCATCTCAAAAATTAATGAGATGATTTCTTTTTTATATTTTTCAGTATTTGAATTTTTGTCCAGTGCAATATTATTATTACTAATATTATTAGCTTCTTTTTATTTTTTTCTACACCATTTTGAGCATTCGCTTCTCCATATGCTTTAGAGGCGATAACAAATAATGAATCACCTGATTTGATCGCATAATCTTGACCCGCTACAGGAGTTGTACTTACTACACCTGAAGATTCACTCTTTTTCAGTATTAGTATCAGTATTATTATTATTATTTGTTGACTCTTTTTAGAAGTAGTTCCTTCTGTTACTTTAGAATTACTAGCCTTAGGTATATTATTATTACTTTCAGCTTTTAGTTTCTTCTGGAACTTTAGCCGTTTGTTGTTCTGTAGTTTGAACTACCTTATCTTTAGATTTTCCACCAAGTGAATTTCCTACAGTTGTTACCCCTACAAGAATAAGTGGTGCTAATATTATAAATAAAACAACTAGAACTGTATTCTTTATAGTATTATTTTTTTCATAATATTACCCCTTATATTATTTTTACTTCTTCGAAATAATCGTGGTAATAACCACCAACTTTACCGCTATTATCTACTACAAATACATATTCTTCTGTTTCATTTACTACTTCATATTCTTTTTCCTACAGTAAGCATATTACTTACAGTAAATTTTTCAGCATCTGTATGTTTTACAGTAACTTTTTTGACATTGTCCTACCTCCTTACTCTATCATTTTTATTTTTATTACAATATAACTATTTTTCAATTGTTTTTTTACCAGCTATTAATGAAACCATCATAAATACCACAAAGTGAGATTAATAATGATATCACAACAGGTTCAATAAATTTAATTACATAAACCGTTTTTTTATTAATATATAACTAAGTAGACCTACTACTATCGAACTTAATGCTCCATATTTTTCAGCTTTTTCCAGTATAATCCTAATAATATAGGCCATAAGAATGTCGCTTCTAATCCACCAAATGCAAATAGATTTACATTAACTATTAGACTAGGTGGTCTCATACTTAATAACATTATAAGTAAAATTACTAAAATATTTACTCCCATAAACAAATATAGGAACTTTTTACCAGTAATTTTTCTTTTTATAGACTTGTTATTAAATAATAAATCCTTTATCAAGGCCGATGATATTAATAAGAATTGAGCATTTACTGTTGTTATTATAGTCTGCCATAGGTGCTTGCAAGTACTAACGCGCAAGATACCATGGAAGTACTTTTTAATGTAATTATTGGGATTACTGAATCATAGTCTTTTATGTCTGGGAAAACTCCTCTAGCCATAACTCCAATTAGATGAACTCCAAACATTACGATAAATATTACTATTGATCCAACGATAATAGATTGTTTTAAACTTCTTTTTATTCTTTATATAACATTGAATTGATAGCAATCTGCGGGATACCTATAACCCCAACTCCAACTAATACCCAAAAACGAACTAACATAACTAGGTGTTAAACTTCCATTAGCTCCAAAAAGGAGTTAATATCTTTTCATTAATATTAACCAAGTTCGCTGTAATCTGATCGATTCCTCCACCATAATTAATTACTGCAAATAGTAGAATTATTGTAGAAAATATCATTATTAAACCTTGAATCATATCGGTAATTAAAATATTCTTTAATCCACCGAATACTACACAAAATATAATAATTACTGAGATTAGAACTATACCGGTTTTATATTCAATCCCCATAAATGCAGCTAATAATTTTGCTCCTCCAACCCATTGGGCACTCATAGCAGCAATTAGAAAATACTATCATAGCTAAAGTAGAAATAAACGCAACTAATTTTGAATTATATCTATTTCTTAAATAATCGCTTATAGTTATCGCATTAATTTTTGTGCGACATTTTTTTAAATTTTTCGCTAGACTAATAGTACAAAAATAGCCAGTTACAACTTGGATTACAGCTAGAAGAACCCAACCATAACCAAGTTTATACGCTACTCCTGGACCACCTAAAAAAACGTTGAAGCTCGATCCGTAAGTTGACATTAATGTTATCGCAAGTACTATTCCACTTACTTTTCTATCTGCTAAATAGTACTTTTCGAAAAACCACCATGTTGTTCTGCTTTTACTCATACGGTTCATCATTAGCGGTAATAAAATTATCGCTAAAAATATTGTTGCAAATAAAATTAGTATTTTGTAATCTAATGTATTCGCCATTATTTTTTCCTCCTCTTTTATTTCATCATTAAGTAAAAGATTTGTACAAATAATAACTACTATTATTATTAAGATACTTACTACTATCGAACTGTAAAAACCATTCTGGTAATCCTAAAATATACTTATAAGATTTTCACATTGTTTACATCAAATCTGACATATGCGAAATAATACCATAGAGCAAAATGAATTATTGCAATAATGATTGCAACTATACCCTCTTTATTTTTAATCTATTCATTTGTTTTTCCTAAAACCCTCATTATTAATTCATAAATATTTACATAATAAACTTTCATAAAGTCTACTACTAAACTTCCAAGTAATAATCCTGCAATAACATCACTTAAAAAGTGTGCACTAAAAACCATTCTTGAAATTGGTATTGCAATTATTGCAAAAGTAGCAATTACTTTTTAAAATTTCTTTTTATTTATTACAAAGAGTAATGCTAAGAAAAAAATAATGCTACAAAAGTAGAATGTCCACTTGGGAAAACTAAAACCATCATGGATCTCAGGAAGAGGTCTAACCCTTTGGATGCTATATTTTAATGCAGATAAGAAGAATCCACCTAATCCAGCACTAAAGAAAATAAACACAGCTTTTTCAGTTCTTTTATCCATACTAGAAATACTGATAAAAGAACCATTATTAATAATAATAGTTTATCATTAAAAAAACTAATGAGATTATTTTTCGCTAATGTTGCCAATGATTTAACTTCAATTAAATCAGCGATAATTCTATCTATATCGTTATTCGGGAAATTTAATTGCTACAAATGCTAAAAAGAATCAAAAATCAGAAGTTTCAAGTAAAAAGTAATTTTTAATCTGTTCATACTATTTTTCACCTCCTATTTTTTTCAATTATTTTTATTATAAAATTCACTTACGTCATTAATAACACGTTTTTTCCTTTTTATACTCTTTCATTGAATTTTTATAATCATCAAGTTTTATCATAGAAAATCAAAGATTTGATCAACAGGTAAATTGGTAAAAATCTTCTTCAGCAACAACTTTTTGAAACCATTTTTTTCAAAAGAATTTCGCATTTTCTATTTCGATCTCCTCTACTCTGATTAGTTCCAAGTGGCACTAAGATTGGAGGTAAATCTAAAGCTAAAAATTCATACAAGGCATTAGCTCCAGCTCTGAAACTGCAAAATCTGTAATTTTCAGTACATCAAATAGTTCTTTAGCTAAAAATTCATATTGCTTTATAACCTTCTTTTTCAACACTATCATTTAATAATCCTTTACCTACAAGGTGAACTATCTGATACTTTTTTAGTAAGGTCATCAATATTATTCCAAATATAATCATTTAGAACTTTTTCGATCCTAATGATCCACCCATAACAAGCATCACAGGTTTTTTTCTGATGTAAATCCAGTTAGTTCATAAGCTAGATTAGCATCACCAGTATAAATATCATCTCTTACAATAGCACCTATTAGGCTAGCTTTCCCTTTGGGTAAGAACTTTTGTGTATCTTCGAATGTTGTAAATATATGATTACAGAACTTTATGTTTATTTTGTTTGCAAGTCCTGGAGTAAGATCAGACTCATGTAATACGACTGGGATTTTTAAGTAATCTAGCTGCAATACAAACTGGAACACTCACAAATCCACCTTTTTGAAAATACAAAATTTGGTTTCTCTTTTTAAAAACTAATAAAGAATCTACTATTCCTTTTAGTACTTTAAATGGATCAATAAAATTCTCCCATGAAAAAAATATCTTCGTAACTTTCCTGAACTTATTTTATAATACTTTTACCTCTGGAATTTTACCAATCATCTCATTTTCTATACCAGTTTTGCTACCAATATACGAGATTTCATATCCATTTTTGAATTCTGGAATTAAGGCAACATTAACAGATACATGACCTGCTGAACCCCCTCCAGTAAACAGGATTTTTTTCACCTTTATCCTCTCTCTTTCGTCTTTTTTCTAAGCGTTCTTCAACATGTTTAGGTACAAATTTCGACAAATCTGCACCAAAACCTGAAACACCTTTTACAATACTAGAACTAATAAACGAATATTGTTTATTAGCCATCATATAAAATGTTTCAACGTTTTCGTCTAACGCCTTATTCATAAACGTTAACTGCATCTCATACTCAAAATCAGATACCGCCCTTAATCCTCTAACAATGACATTTGAGCCTACCTGCTTTTGCATAATTTACTAATAATCCTGAGAATGAATCAACCTTAACGTTTGGAATTTCTTTTAATTGTTTCATTTATCATCTCCACTCTCTCATCAAGTGAAAATAAATATTTCTTGTCAGGATTTACCAAAATAGCTACTATTACTTCATCAAATAATTTAGCACTTCTGTTTATTATATCAATATGCCCATAGGTACATGGGATCAAAAACTACCAGGTACAATCGCTATTTTTTTCTTTTTCATTTTATTTCTCCATATATTCAAAAAAATTACTATGTCTGTAATTCCCATACTGTTTTTTTCTTTTTATTACTTCGATATTTTTCATTTATAATGGTGATTTCTTCTGTATTACTCTTTCTCACAGACAATTAAAGCACCATCATGACATAATTGATTATCAAAAATATTTTTCAATGCATCATCTATTAATCCCTTTATCATATGGTGGATCGAGAAAAATCAAATCAAATTTTTCTTCCTTCTTTCCCGAAAATCTTTCAAAGCACGTTTGAAAATCATTTCTATATAAAGAATAATCATCATTACTAATTCTACATTTTTCAATATTACTTTTAATAACCTTTAATCGCATTATTACTACCGTCAATGAAAGTAGCATGTTTAGCACCACGACTTAAAAGCCTCAATTCCTAAAACCACCAGTTCCACTGAAAAGATCCAGTACTTTACAATCATAGCAATCTATCATATTAAATAAATTTTTCTTTTATTTTTATCTGTTGTTGGCCTTGTATTCATACCGTCAACAGCATTTAATTTTATAGATCTATATTTTTCCTGCTATAACTCTCATGTTTCCTCACAATAAATATCTAATATATTACTTTATTAATGATTTCTTTTAAAATAAGGGAGAATATAGCTTTTGCTTCCCCTTATTATAATGTTATTGTTTTTGTAAATTACTATCTAAATGCTCAAAACATAAATGTAAATTTGACATTTCCTGATAACTCTACTTTTCTTTTACGAATTTCTTCTTCTAAGATCGGCAACAATACTATCTATTCTAGTTTCATCTACATAGAATGCATGCATACCTACCTCTTTTAGAATAAGAAATAAAGTTCCCATATTTTTTTCTAATTTATTTAAGTCTTTAAAACTTTTTAAAAATGAGACATAGATTCCACGTCTTTCTTTTTCAAATAACTCCATAAAGTTTCTCCTAGAAATGAGCTCATGCGTCTACGCGACCTTTTCTCATCAATTTTAATTACTTTTAACTTTAAGAGTGTCTCCAACTTTTACAACATCTTCAACTTTATTTACTCTCTCTTCAGCTAATTTAGAAATATGTACTAACGCATCTACTCCTGGGAATAATTCAACGAAATGCACCGAATTTTTTTCAATACGTTTAACTTCAGCAAGATAGATTTCACCAACTTCTGCTTCGCGTGTGATGTTTTCGATAATTTCGATAGCTTTATTGATACCTTCGATTTCAGGTGAAGAAATAAATACATCTCCATTTTGCTCGATATCAATTTTAACACCAGTTTTCTCAATGATTTCATTGATAACTTTACCACCTGATCCAATAACATCTTTAATTTTTTCAGGTTTAATTTTTATAATTTTAATTTTTTGGTGCAAATGTTGAAACTTCTTGACGAGGTTCAGAAATAATACTATTCATGTGCTCTAAAATTTGTAATCTACCAATACGTGCTTGTTCTAATGATTCTTTTAAAATTTGTTCACTTAGACCATCGATTTTAATATCCATTTGAAGTGCTGTAATACCTTCAGATGTACCTGCAACTTTGAAGTCCATATCCCCAAGGTGATCTTCCATACCTTGAATATCAGTTAAAATAGTATAGTGTTCATCTTTTTTAACTAATCCCATTGCAATACCAGCTACTTGAGCTTTAATTGGAACTCCCGCTGCCATAAGAGCCATCGATCCAGAACAAATTGTAGCTTGTGAACTTGATCCATTAGATTCTAAAATTTCTGATACAATACGGATAGTATATGGGAAATCTTCTTTAGATGGGATTACTTGTGCTAATGCACGCTCACCTAAGGCACCGTGACCAATTTCACGACGTCCTGGCGCACGACTAAATCCAACTTCACCAACTGAGAATGCTGGGAAATTATAGTGTAACATAAATCTCTTGTTTTCTTCTTGAGTTAAATCATCAATGATTTGTTCATCTGATAAGTTACCTAATGTTACAACACCTAAAGACTGAGTTTGTCCACGAGTGAATAATGCAGATCCATGCGTTCTTGGTAGTACATCAACTCTTGAAGCTAATGGTCTAATTTCTGTTAAAGCACGTCCATCAGGTCTAATTTTATCTTCAGTGATTTCACGACGAACTTCATCTTTTACAATTTTATCTAATGATAATTTTGCTTCTTTTACAATATCAAGCTCATCTTCGTCAGTTGCTTTTTCTTCAAATACTTCTAGAACTTTTTCTTTAACAGCTGAAATAGCTTCATCACGTTCTTGTTTATCTTTAATAGCAATCGCTTCTTTCATTTGAGGTAATGCCATTGAAAGAACTTCGTTATAGATTGTTTCATCAATAACTTTTAACTCTACAGCCATTTTTTCTTGACCAATTTCATCAACAATTTGTTGTTGGAATGCAATTAAGCGTTTGATTTCTTCGTGTCCGAACATAATTGCATTTAACATAATTTCTTCAGATACTTCTTTTGCACCTGCTTCAACCATGTTGATCGCATCAATTGTTCCAGCTACTTTTAAGTCAACTGTAGAACGTTCCATTTGTTCAACCGTTGGGTTAATTACGTATTCTCCATCAACATATCCTACAGTAACACCAGCGATTGGTCCTTTGAATGGAATATTTGATACTGATAATGATAGTGAACTTCCTAGCATTGCTGCCATTACCGGATCACAATCATATTCAACTGATAATACAGTTGAAATAACTTGTACTTCATTTCTGAATCCATCTTCGAATAATGGTCTAATCGGTCTATCGATAAGACGAGCAGCTAGAGTAGCTTCAGTTCCTGGACGTCCTTCTCTACGTAAGAATCCTCCTGGTATTTTCCCTACTGCGTACATTTTTTTCTTCATAGTTAACTGTTAGCGGGAAGAAATCTACATCTTTTGCTTCTTTTGAAGCAACTGCAGTTGTTAATACAACAGTATCTCCATATTTTACTACTACTGCTGCATTAGCTTGGCGAGCCATTTCACCTAATTCAACTGTTAATGTTTTTCCAGCCCATTGCGTTGTATAAACTTTTTTTATCTTGAAACATGTTTTATTTCCTTTCAATATTTTTTCTTAAACTTTATATAAATCGACTACCTTATTATATCACGAATACTAGCATTTACAAAGAAAAACGAAAAACATAGTAGAAATAACATTGATTTCTCTACATTTTCGTTTATAATTTTTTATCCTAATTGTATTTGATATAATTTATATAAAACTAATATTATTAATAACATAATAATAAATAGAATTATAAGTATTTTTTTGTTTATTAGACATGATTACATATGACCTTGAATTTCTTTTTCAAGAATGTTTCTTGTGTGCTCACAAACACGAGTAAAGTGTTGAATTAAGTCCATATAAACAACTCAGCTGGGATTTCACAATCCCCATCTTTCATACGTTGAGTATGTTTTTTTACGAGCAGCTTTTCTCAAGTGCATATATGTTTTCACATGTCACGCTAACGCTGACTCCAGCTAAAGCTATATTGTTTTTCTTCTAATGATTTAATAGTTTTTTAAAATTATATCATTACAAAAGATCGAAACATCTCTTGTACTTCTTCTTTTGCACCCATCAGAGAATTTCAATTTTTTTCTAATTTGATAATCTACTGATAAAACAATATCTCTAGCGTGGTCACCGATTCTTTCAACATCACGAGTTCCATCTAATAATGTTGAAGCAATTAGACCTTCTTTAGGACTTAATTTTTCCCTAAATAATAAAGTTAGGTAATCAGTCATTTGTTCATCAAAATTATTTATCGCATCTTCGTAAGTTTCACCTTTTTCTCGTAGTTGCTCTTCACGATTCATGAAGTACTCTACAGAGTTGCGTAAACTTTTCTTAGATAATATTAACATTTCTACAAATTCTTTTTGAACTTGACCTAAAGCTACTGCTGGCGCACTTGTAATAAGTGATTTGTCAAGGTATTGTGTACTGTATTTGATTTGTTCATCTTCTCCCGGAATAAGTTTCGTTACTACGACAACTAATAAACTAATAAATGGGAATTGTAATATTGTATTTAGTATGTTAAATGTACCATGTGCTGATGCAATTGTCATCTTAGGTTCTAGACCTAACGTAGTTTCTAAATACTGAATAAATGCTCCGTAAGGAACTAAAGCAATTAAACAGATTATAGTACCGATAACATTAAACAATACGTGTGATGCAGCAACACGTTTTGCTGCAATATTACTTCCTATCATCGCTAATGCTGCAGTCGTAATCGCTGTTCCGATATTATCCCCGAATAACACAGGTAGAGCACCTGTTAAACTTAAAGCTCCATCTGCGTATAAGTTTTGTAAAATAGCTATAGTTGCTGCAGAAGATTGAATTAATACTGTTAAGAATGTACCTACTCCTACCCCAACTACTGCACTATCATTAATATGCTCTAATACATTTTGGAACCAAGACATATCTTTCATAGGCCCCATAGCTGTAGCCATCATTTTAAGTGCATAAAAAATTCCACCAAAACCAAATATTACACGACCTATATTATTTACTAATTTAGCACGAGTAAAGAATAAAAACGCTGCTCCTAAGAAAATTAAAGGAAGTGCATATTTAGAAATATTAAACCCGATAATGAACGATGTTAATGTAGTTCCGATATTAGAACCCATAACAATAGCAATTGCTTGTTTCGTTTTTAATAATCCTGCCCCTACTAAACTGATAGTAATTACGATAGTTCCTGTACTTGATTGAATAAGTATCGTAACAATAATCCCGGCTAAGACAGCCATAAGTGGTTTAGATGTATATTTATCTAAAACATATCGCATTTTCTCCCCGGCTATTAATTGAAGTCCGTCCCCCATGTACTTAATACTGAATAGGAATAATCCCAGACCTCCTAAAAAAAGAAAATAAAATTTCTTGCCAAAGTGCTGACACTTTTTTTGTCCTCCTAGTATATGTTGCGTGTATCTTTAAACACACAAATAAATTTTACCATATATATTTTAAAAAGTACAACAAAAATCTAAAACTAGAAATATTAAAATATTATTACAAATTCTTACATTAATTACATAAAATTTGTTAGATGACACATTAATATTTTTCCAAAATAAAAAGGTATCTACAAATTTGTAAATACCTTTTTCGTGCTTATTAAGCTTGTGGATAAACAGAAACTTTTTTACGGCTACGTCCGTATCTTTCGAAAACGCACAACTCCCGTCAACTAGTGAGAATAATGTATCATCTCCACCTTTTTCCTACGTTAGTTCCTGGCCAAATTTTTTTGTCCCACGTTGTCTGTATAAGATAGAACCTGCAGTTACGTACTGACCGTCAGCTCTTTTAGCACCTAAACGTTTTGATTCAGAGTCACGTCCGTTTTTAGTAGAACCTACCCCTTTTTTAGATGCGAAGAATTGTAAATTTAATTGTAACATCATGTCAATTTCACCTCTCTTACTTCAATAGTTATATAATCTGAATAATTTTCTTCAATTGTTTTTAATGCAACTAACATTGCATTTAGTAGAAGTTGCTCTTTATCAGTAGATTTTCAACGATCTATATGTTAAATGTCCAGTTACATCCTCATTAGCTGAAATGTCAAATTGAACATCTTCATCTAGTGCATCTACTGCATTTATTAAACCGAATACTACAGCAGAAGCACCTGCACAAACTATATCAGAACCATGTTCAGCATAATCAGCATGCCCATCGACTGTCACTTGTTTAATAATTTCAACTTCTTTTATGATTTCCACCTTAATCATGATTAAGCGTTAATTTTTTCAACTACTAATTTAGTGAAAGGTTGACGATGACCTAATTTACGGTGATTGTTCTTTTTAGGTTTGTATTTAAATACTGTGATTTTTTTACCTTTACCTTGAGCAACTACTTTAGCTGTTACTGTCGCACCAGCTACTAAAGGAGCACCAACTTTTGTTGTTTCTCCACCTACTAATACTACTTCGTCAAAAGTAACTGTAGAATCAACTTCAGCTGATAATTTCTCAACTAAGATTGTTTGTCCTTCTTCAACACGTAGTTGTTTCCCACCTGTTTTAATTACTGCGTACATATCTGCACCTCCTTAAATATTTTTTACTAAGACTCGCCATATAAGGTGGATTTCTCTCTTGTTTACCTTATACGTGCGGTTGTAGTAGCTATTTAGGAGCTACACAACAATTCAATTCTAACACATATATACCATAACGTCAACTATATTGATAACTTTTCTTACTTTTTTCAAGAAAAATTAAATCAGTAAACAATCATTTCTAATGTTTACTGATTTAATAAACTATTTACGTTTTTTTCTTATTAGAAACTAATGTAACTTTTTCTGGATCAAACGCTTGTTTCTTTTTGTCTTTTCCGGTTTATATGGTGGATATAATGCGTGCCCTAAGTATGTTTGGAAATATCATGAATAATCCCCCAACAATATAATACACGGCTACCGCTCCAGCTACGATGAATGAGAAACCTGCAATCATTACAGGTGATATCCATTGTATCATCTGCATTTGTTCAGCTCAGGGTTTGCCCAGGTTGCAGCGGTTTGGGCATCATTTTAATACTTAATTTTTGTTTGAATAGCATAAACTATAAACGCGATTATTGGTAGTGTATATGAACGTGTACCAAGACTAAATACTCCTAGGAATGTTGAATCAACAATTCCTGCTGAATATAATGGATTTGTCAACGTATAGAATATTGCCAGTTAAGAATGGCCAAGGTATAAGAATCAGTAAGCATCCACCCTAAAGCTTATAGGGCATAGCATCATATTTTTTTCATGATAGCCATTTGTTCTCTTTGTAGTTCCATAAGTTCACTACGAGCTTGCATTTTTTCTTCATTTGAAATAGCTCTTGCTTCTTTTTCTTTAGCGACTTGTTGTTTCTTTTGAACTACTTCTAATTCTGGACGAGCTAATTCTTGTCCTTTTCTTGCTTTATTTTTGTACTTTATAGTTATGTAGCATAAATGGAAGTACTAATAATCTGATGATCGATGTGATAATTACAATTGACCAACCCCAACTTCCTGTATACTCATAAATTTTCGCTCAGAATATATCCATCGGTTTTTACGAATGTTTCATAAAAACGTTCCAGATCGTCATATGCTGAACAGCCTGACAATGTTACCATCCCAAAGCAAAACCTAATAAAATTGCTGATAGTTTTTTTCAATTTCATTCTCCTTAAATTTTATTTCTTCTTTGTAGTTTTAGTATTTCTACTAATATTATACCTAGTAAATTATATCAAATATAAAAAGTGGTAGTCAAACTATTGTTTAATCAAAACTTCAGTTAATTTTAAAGAAGTTAAGAAAATTATTTTTATAACGTTCAAATTTTTATTGACAGTTTAGAGTGACTACTATATAATATAAGTAAGAAAGGGTTGATTACTATCAAAAGATATACAATACATTACAGACATCGAAAAGCTAAAAGTTATTTCTGATCGCTTTAAGAATAAGTATCCTTACAACTCTTGGAACAGAAAAAGAACTCAAGACAACTTGCTAAACTGTTAAAAATTAATAGAACTAAAATACACTATCACCTTAATATCCTAGAGGAAAATAATTTTTATCGAAGTAGTTGATACAGATTCAATAAACGGAATAATACAAAAATATTATTTACCAACTAGCACAAAGCATTTGTGCCCTTCACCTAGTATTTTAACGACTTATTTAATAATACTTCAATTAACTTTAATGTAAAGAAAGAAGATGTGAAAGATTTCTGGGATGAAGTTAAAAAAACTAGAAAAAAATTCTCCTCAAAAGATAACGATGGTGTTAGTATTAATATTATTTCTACAGCTCGTTAAGAGCTGTTAAATAATATATTAACTGTCAAATATTTTTTTATCGTTAAAATTTTTTTATAAAGGATGTGGACACTATGTTCAAAAAAATAAGAACTTTTCAATTTTACTATTTGGTAGATTAATCACTAACTTTGGCGATAGCATATATTCAATAGCTACTTTAACTTTAATCTACTCTTTAACTAAATCTACTTTTTTTATAGTGGTATTACCTTGTTTTTTTAATCTCATTTACCGCTATATTACAAATATTTATCTCACCGATAATCAGTAAATTTGATGTAAAGATATTTTTTAATTATTTCACAGCTAATTCAGGCGATAATATTATTAGTTATCACTTATCTAATCTTCATTAATAAAGCTACATATTACTACACTGATAATTTTTTTATCGTTTGTATCAGTTTCATTAATCAAATTGTTTATCCTATTCAACTTGGTTTTACTTCCAAAAAAATAGTTAAACAACAGGAGTTAGTTAAAAGCAAATTCATTATTTTCTATAGCTTATCAAGGTAGTGACGCACTCTTTAATTCAATAGGTGGATTTATTATTACAGTTTTTGGAACAATATTTGCTTTCATAATAAATAGTCTTACTTTTTCATCAATAGTGTATTATTTATTTTTTTCTGTCAAGCGACTTATCAAAATAATGAAAAATACTAACCACACAAGAAAACTACCTTTCAAAATTAAGTAATGGTATAAAAAAATTTGGAATACACCATTATTAAAACCATTGTTAATTGGAATAATAATAATTAATTTTTCTACCAGCTCTTTACTAACGGTACTTCCTGAGTATTCAGAAACTAGCTATTTTTATGGAATTTTACTTAGTGCCTCTGGACTTGGTATCTTAATAGAGCCTTTCTTTCTAACAAGAAAATACTAAAAAAATATAAGGTTAGGGTACTTTATATATTACTTTTTGCATTTGGTATCGCTGTTTCTTGGGGGCTACTTAGCATACTTAACAATAACTCCATCACAAATAAAATAATCAATTTCTCATTATTTTTTTATTTGGTTGGATACTAATAGGGATTTTGAATACATATTCTCAAACAATGATTCAATGCATTGTAAATAAAGATAAATTAGATGTTGCTATGTCTACTATGATTGGTTTATCCATAGCTTTTAGTCCCTCTAGGTGCTCTAATAGCTGGAATATTAAGTATAAAATACAATACGAAGACTATTATAATTATTACTTCGCTATTAATTTTCTGTGTTTTTCTATTTTGGTTATTCAATAATAATATTAGGAAATTACCTAGTTTTTCTAACTTAACAAAGGAAGATAATAATCTATAATCCCATCTATAACGAAGTTTATTTATTAGATTATCTCAAAACAAAAAAATAGCTAGTAACTTGTTTTTAAAAGTTACTAGCTATTTTGTTAAATACTATTTTTATCTTCTTTTGGTAAGAATGCATTTAATAACACACCGCTGATTGCTTTGCAAGTGCCATCGCTGGAAGTTCGAAGTTAATGCTTTTCGAATTTTAAGCATTGCTCCACCTACACCTAAAACGATGATTACTGATGAAATTACTAAGTTTCTATTAATACTTAAGTCTACTTTTTCATCTACTAACATTCTAAGTCCACTCGAAGCGATTATACCGAATAGTAAAATCGATACACCACCCATAACTGGTGATGGAATCGTAGAGATTAGAGCTGAGAACTTACCTACAAAACTTAAGATAAGTGCGAATACCGCTGCTCCTCCTAATACGAATACAGAGAAGATACGTGTAATAGCAAGAACCCCAATGTTTTCACCATATGTTGTACTTGGTGGCCCACCTAAAAGTGATGCGAACATCATCGCTGTTCCATCAGCAAAAATTGAACGATGTAGACCCGGATCTTTTAGGAAGTTTCTTCCTACAACTTCAGATAATACCATTTGGTGACCAATATGTTCGTTAATAGTAACTATAGCGATAGGTACCATCGCTAATGCTGCTACATTCCAATGTGGTGTATATGTCACAAAAGGAATTGTGAACTTTGGTAAACTAAACCAAGGAGCATCGATAACTGGTTGGAAATCTACTAATCCTGCGAATACTGCTACGATATAACCGAAAACAATCCCTAATAATACAGGAATTTGTTTAGCAAATCCTCTTAAAGCTACGCAACAGAAAATAGTTGCTGCCAATGTGATAAGAGCTACTAAGAAGTATTTCAAATCATAAACTTTAGCTCCATCTACTGTTTTATACATCGCCATGTTAATTGCTGTAGGAGCAATTCCAAGTCCAATAACAATGATAATAGGTCCAACTACTACCGGTGGTAAAAGTTTAAGCAACCAATTTACACCGAATTTGTAAATTAACATTGCTACAACACCATAAACTAAGCTGGCTAAAAATGCACCAAGCATTGCTGTTTCAACACTGTGAGTAGTTGAAAGCACAATAATTGGATTAATGAAGGCAAATGAAGATCCCTAAATACGCGGAATTTTACCTCTAGTTATTAATAAATACGTAAGTGTTCCAATACCTGATGTTGTTAAAGCAGTACTTGCTGGTAATCCTGTTAAAATCGGTACTAACACAGTCGCTCCAAACATTGCGAATAAATGTTGTAAGCTTAACGTTACCCATAGAGCTAAGTTAGGCTTTTCATGAACATCTAGAATTGGTTTTACTCTTGTTTTTCTGCCATTCTTCTTCTCCTTTTTTTATATTCAAACTTTCATAATTATATCACATGAATAGTCAATTTGAAAAGTGTTTTTCTATTTTTAATTTATTTTTAAAGTGAATTTTTAAATTAACTAATAATATTTCATTCTAAATAATACTTTTCTTCTTTTATTTTCTTAAATTATCTTATACTCTAAAAATCTAAATTCTAAAATTATATAATTATTATTTCTTCACATAATATATAAAAACAAGATTAAACTCTCATTAATCTTGTTTTTCTTATATTTATTTAACTCTACATCAAGAATTACAACTTCTTCAACTGGTTTATCTTGAGCTCCAGTTTTTACAGCTGCAATTTTTTCTAAAGTTTTCGCACCTGCAATAAGTTGTCCAAACACTGTGTGACGGTGATCTAAGTGAGGAGTTCCTCCTAGTTTAGCATAACCTTCAACAGCCTCTTTTGGCCAACCACCTTGTTCAAGTGCTTGTAAAGTTCTAGCATCTACATGAGAATTTTGAACTATAAAGAATTGACTTCCATTTGTGTTTGGTCCAGCATTCGCCATACTTAACGCACCATAGAAGTGGAAATAATCCATTGAGAATTCATCTTCGAAACTACGTCCCCATATTGATTCTCCTCCCATACCTGTTCCAGTTGGGTCTCCACCTTGAATCATAAAGTCTTTAATTACACGGTGGAAAATAATACCTTTATAGTATCCATTTCTTGCATGAGTTAAAAAGTTTTTCTACTGCTTTTTGGAATATCTTTTTCAAATAATTTGAAAGTCATATCTCCATGAGTAGTTTTAATTTTTACTCTAACTTGACCTTTTTACATTTTTTTGTTAATTGAGTTAACATTATATCTCTCTTATTATAAGAGGGATGAACTTCCACCCCTTCTCTTTTTATTTTACTATGCGTTTTTCTCGATTAATCTTTCGTTAATTTCTCTTAAGATATTTTCTTTAAATTCAGCAAAGCTTTCTTCTTTTTGATCGATGTGAACCAAATGTTCTTACGTTAACATTTCTGTTTTTCAACTTCTTTATCTCCAATTACTAAAAGTATATGGAATTTTTTTGCTTTTGCTGCTTCACGGATTTTATATCCTAATTTTTCATCTCTATCATCGATAGCTACTTTAACACCAGCTTTTTTTAAGTTCTTGCATGATTTCTTTAGAATAGTCATAGTGGTAGTCATTGTTTACTGGAATGATACGTACTTGGTTTGGTGATAACCATGTTGGTAAATCCCCTTTGTACTCTTCTAATAAGAAGGCAACCATTCTTTCCATAGTTGATACAATACCACGGTGGATAACTACTGGACGGTGAGCTTTTCCATCTTCACCAATGTATTCTAATTCGAATCTTTCTGGTAATAGGAAGTCTAATTGAATTGTAGATAATGTTTCTTGTTTTCCAATTGCTGTTTCTACTTGAACGTCAAGTTTTGGTCCGTAGAATGCTGCTTCTCCTTCAGCTTCAACATAGTCTAAACCTAATTCATCAGCAGTTTCTTTTAACATTTGTTGAGCGTTGTTCCACATTGCATCATCATCGAAGTATTTTTCAGTATTTTCTGGATCTCTGTAAGATAGACGGTAGCTGAAGTTTTTAATACCTAAATCTTTGTATGCTTCTTCGATAAGACCTACAGTAAGTTTGAATTCATCTTTAAGTTGGTCTGGACGAACGAAAATGTGAGCATCGTTTAGAGTCATACCACGAACACGTTGTAATCCACTTACAGCTCCACTTGCTTCATAACGGTGCATCATTCCAAGTTCAGCGATACGAATTGGAAGTTCACGGTATGAGTGACGTTCATTTTTATAAACCATCATGTGGTGAGGACAGTTCATTGGACGTAGTACCATTGTTTCGTGGTCCATCTCCATTGGTGGGAACATATCTTCTTGATAATGGTCCCAGTGTCCACTTGTAATATATAGATCTTTAGATCCCATAATTGGAGTATAAACGTGATCATATCCTAATTCAACTTCTTTGTCTACGATATATCTTTCGATTGTACGACGGATAGTAGCACCATTTGGTAACCATAATGGTAATCCAGCACCAACTTTTTGACTTGTTGTGAAGATTCCTAGTTCTTTACCTAGTTTTCTGTGGTCACGTTCACGTGCTTCTTGTAATCTCACTAAGTGTTGCTCCATATGATCTTTAGTGAAGTAAGCTGTTCCGTAAATACGTTGTAACATTTTATTATCACTATTACCTCTCCAGTATGCACCAGCTACAGATAATAATTTAAATTCTTTAATTTTTGAAGTTGAACTTACGTGTCCTCCACGACAAAGGTCAGTAAATTCACCTTGTGTGTAAACTGTAATTACTTCATCAGCTGGAAGATCATTAATTAATTCTACTTTATATGGATCTTCTTTGAAAATTTCTAAAGCTTCTTCTTTACTTACTTCACGACCTTCAATTGCATAATTTTCGCTAATAATTTTCTTAACTTCTTTTTCAATTGCTTTGAAGTCTTCTTCTGAAACTTTATATTCAGCATCAAAGTCATAGTAGAATCCACCATCGATAGCTGGACCAACTCCAAGTGTACATCTTTACCGTATAATCTTCTTAATGCTTGTGCTAATACGTGTGCGCAAGTGTGACGTAATACATATAAACTATCTTTATCTTCGTCATCTGCTACGATAAGTTTTTAAATGACCATCTTTTTGTTATTGGTTTTGTTAACTTCGATGTAATCCTCATCTAATTTTTGCAGAAATAACTTTTTTTCTTAAGACTAACGCTGATACTTTCTGCAATTTCTAAAGGTGTTTTTATTATCATATTCTCTTACATTTCCATCTGGAAAAACTAATTTAGCCATATTAAGGTCTCCTTCTTTTCTTAATATACTTAGTCTAACTTACTTAGAAAATTAAAAAGCCCTTCTCTAGCCGAAACTAAAGAAGGGACGAATCTTTTCGTGGTACCACCCAAATTCAGTAATTTTACTTCCTCTTTGTGAATATAGCTCACTAACTATGTTAATACTATTAGCTAGGTAGTAACATATATTGCTTATAGGTATTTTTCAGCACCATACCCTCTCTTAAATAAGTTAAATATATATCTTATCCTAAGTATACGTTGATTTATTTCATTAATGTAATTCTAGCACAAAGATAGATGAATTTCAAGGGAAACTCATCTATCTTTTTCATTTTATTTATTTTTCCAATAACTTCTTATCCCACTAAAAAGTAAAAATTAATATTAGCAACATGAAAAATATAATTTTTTTACACTGAAATATTTCATGACTTCTGTTTTTACTACCTCTAGTTTTCTTATCTATATTATTAGATTTTTAACTTCTAAGTTATTTTTTTCGAATGTAGTTATGTCAGTTTCACTTACTTTAGTATTTTTAAAAGCTATATAATAAAGATATTTTGCATCCTTTAATGCTGAAATATCAGAGACCGCTGTATCAGATATATCTACACTAGAAATATTCGGTACATCTTTTCAACGCATCTATATTTCTCAGACCTATATTTTCGTTCAGCATCAATCGATATAAATACTTTTTATCTTTCAATGCATCTATATTTTTCAATATTGTTTTTATATAATAGTAATTCTTCTAAACTTGATAAATCTTTTAAGTGCTGAGATATCACTTATACTGTTTCTATCTAAATACAATACTCTTAACGACTTTTAATTCAGTTAATGGTGTTATATCTTTAATAGCATTTTTCTTCAGCAACTAGACTCTCAAGTTTTGTAGCATTTTTTATAAATGAAATATTATCTAAACCTATACCAGAAATATTTAAACTCCTTAGGTTTTCAAGTTTTCAAATTATTCGGAATATAGTCTTTTCAAAACACTGTTCATCGAAACATCTAATGATTCTACTTTTTAAATCATTTAGAAAAATCTAAGTTATTCATTAGATTTTTCTAAGCACTAATTGTCTTAATTTTGTTAATTTTGCTAAACTCTTTTGGATCTTTTTATTTTTATTATTTGTTAGATTTAAATCTTCCAATTCTACTAGTTTTTTCTAAAGGTGTAATATCTTCAATAAAGTTATTTGATAGATTTAAATTTTTTTCAAATTAACAGCATATTCTAAACCTTTTTAGAGAAAAAAATATTTTTTTCCAAGGTAATGATAAACTTGTAAATTGTTCCATCATTCCTATCGTTACTTCTTCACCTTTATAGTCTTTATTAATATGAAACTTATAATATTCTAGTAACGCTTCTTTAAGATTAAGATCATCGAAAATCTATTTTTTTGACTATTTTTCAATTTCTGTAAATTTCTTTTTCTCCAAAAGGGTACATAAACATCATTAGCTTTTTATCGTTGGAGTAGATACAGCTAGTCCCAATAATGTTACGACAAAAGCTTTATATATTACCTTTTTCATCTTTTTCCTCTTTATTTTTTTCTATACTCAGTTATTTTATTTCGCACAATTGTTAATCCATATCAGCAAGTGGAATTAAAAAAATACGAAATACGAGAATACATATCTACTTTTTCGCTTCCCAAATCATATGAAATAATGTTCCACCAATAAATGCAACTGGGATTATCGTTAATATTTCTTTTTTTCTTTTTATAGACATTCACTGCAAAAAAACTACAGAAAAATACATACACAAATACTTGAAATACCTTCATAATAAATGAAATTACATCATGAGTTCCATCAAAAGTAAATTTGTTTTTATAAAAAGTCTTTTACTTTCTCTAACTTAGTTTCATTATCAAAGTTTCTTTTGAGGTGCTGTGACCAATAAACTTTGGAATGTTGGTTCTATAAATTGATTTTCATATTTTCTTTGATAAAAATCTACAGCATATCTAGGATTTTTCTTAAATACCTCTACTCTTTGTTTTTATAGAATCTTTTGAAATATCAGTTATACGTTTTGCATCATAATCTTCTTCTGGCATTATGTCATAATTGAATCTATTCCACCAACCTGCTTCACGATCTCCTTCTTGCATCCCCATCGCTATCCATGTAATTTTTCGGAACACCCTCAGCGATTGTCTTTTGGCTCTTAACTTCATAATAATTATAAATTAGACTCTTAGACGCACTCATTAAAAATAAACAGCTGACTATAAAAGCTATTACCTTTTTTTATCTCTAACTCTAATAAGATAAATTATGGTGCTGAGAATATTGCTAGCATATGTATTAAGTTATTACCTATAAATAGAATTGCAATATTAATGCTTAAAGCACTTATTACCAACGTATACCATTTTTTTATATTTAGTATATTTTATAAAATAATAATAAGCGACTAATGTTAAAAACATACCTGGCGACAATCCGTATACAAATGCAACATAAAAATACTAACGGGAAAACATAGTCCACTAAGAATTACAACTAAATAGTTTGTATCTTCATCCTCAAACATTATATTAGATATTTTATATAACATAAAAATTATATAACTTATCGAAAAAAACTTTGCATTATATATAAAATAAATGTTGCTCTACCAAATAATGACAGTATTATTTGGAAAAGAAATACTGTTGTAATTTGGTGTGAATATATATATAAATAGTTATTTCCTTTATCAAGACCACTATAGTTTTCTCTTATGAAATTGTTAGCTTGATCTATTACATTAAATGGATCAAATTGCACATAATCACGTCTCAATATCGCAAATAATATACTAATAATAAATGTGTAAATCATTACAACTAAAACTAATCTTTGAACACTTATTATTTTTTTCAAATATCTTGCTAATATTAAGATAACTATACTAAATATTATAAGAAATATAATATTTCAGTATAGCACTATCATTTTCATAATATAAAGTTTCTTGATAATCTTTCGGAAATATCGCTGTTTTTGTTAATACTAATAGTGAATTAATCCCCATAAGCACCATAAAAATCACAGCTATGACTTTTTACTAAAAAGTTAGAAAATTTATTTAATATTTCCTTATTCATTGCCAATTATTCCTCTTCGTTTTTTTCTTCGTTTAAAAATTGTTCAACAATGAATCTTGGGCGACCTTTTTGTTTCTAAGTAGATTTTACCTACATATTCACCCTACAATACCTAATGAAATCATAATCATTCCACCGATGAAACCACATCGATATCATTAAGCTTGACCACCCCGGTCTTGCAAACCCTGCAAAATAACTATATAAAGTGTAGAAAAATACTATCGCAGACAATAAATATCATCAATGCTCCACCTATAGTAATAAATCTAATTAATTTTACAGATAAAGAAGTAATTCCTTCAAAAGCAAATGCTAACATCTTAGATAATGGATATTTACTTTCTCCAGCAAATCTTTCTGCACGTTCGTATGTTACAATATCACTTGGATATCCTATCATAGGAACAATACCACGTAGGAATAAGTTTACTTCTTTAAATTGAGCTAATCCTTCTAATGCACGTTTACTCATTAAACGATAGTCTGCATGGTTAAATACTGTATTAGCTCCTAGTTTTTCCATTACTTTATAGAATGCCTCTGCTGTGAAACGTTTAAAGAATGTATCTGTAGTCCTTGCTGAACGAACACCGTAAACTACATCAGCACCTTCAAGATATTTTTTCATCATTTCATCCATAGCGTTAATATCATCTTGTAAATCAGCATCCATTGAAATACTTACATCACAGTGATCCTTAACAGTCATAAGTCCTGCTAATAGAGCATTTTGGTGACCTCTATTTCTACTTAAGTTAATACCACTGAATAATGGATTTTTTTTATGAAGTTCTTCTATCATCTTCCATGTTTTATCTTTTTGAACCATCGTTCACTAAAAACAACACGGCTATCTTTTTGAAATTAAATCTTCTTCTATCATAGAATTCATTTTAACTTCTAATCTTTTTTTGCAGTTTCGTTTAATACCTCTTCTTCATTGTAACAAGGTATAACTACGTATAACTTTTTTTCATTACAAATCTCCTATTTTTATTTTTTTACTTATTGCTTTATTAAGTCTATTTAATAAAAGCTTTATTCTCTTTGTCTCTTCAATCGGTAGTATAAAAATCTCTTCTATCTCTTCTTCATCAAACTCCCTTAGAATATTATATAAATTTTTTTATTAGATTGTTCAACACTTTTCTCATTATCCGCTAAATATTTTTACAGAAACATTTAAAAAGTCAACTTCTGATTCCATTTCTTTATATGTAATAAAGCCAGTTTTTATCTCTTTCTTTTAAAAATACTTATTAATTTCTCAAACGAATCATTAAACAACACTAATTCCGCTTCTGGAGAATAATGTCTATATTTCATTCCAGGGGCGATAGGAGTCTCGTTTTTTGTTAATATTTCTTCATTATATTTTACACTACCTTCTCCTAGCACACCTTCTATATCTTCTTTTGTAATTTCTCCAGGACGTGCAATAACAAGAGGATATCTCGTACAATCAATAACTGTACTTTCCAAACCAATATCAGATTGCTCATCTTCGATTATTACATCAATTTTCCCATTCAAATCATGGTAAACATGTTCAAATTTTGTTGGAGATGGTTTACCACTTGTATTAGCACTTGGTGCCGCTAATAAAACTTCAGTTTCCTTTAATATTTCTCGAGCAGTAATATTAGAGGGCATCCTAACAGCTAATGTATTTAATCCTGCAGTAACCTTTTTAGAAACACCATTGTTATCTTTAGCATTTAAAATTAACGTCATAGGTCCTGGCCAAAAATTATTTATTAGTTTTTTTACATTTTCATCGTTATAATCGACTATACTATCCAATTGGTTCATTTCATAAAAATGAACAATTAATGGATTGTCACTAGGACGTCCTTTAGCTTCATATATTTTACTTACCGCTTCATCGTCCATAGCATTAGCACTAAGTCCGTATACCGTTTCTGTTGGAATAGCTACTAACTTCCCTTCTTTATAATATGTAGTTAATTTACTATATATTTCTTCTTTATTTTTCACTTTTTAGAAATATTAATTATTTCTGTTTCCATCCTATCTCCTTTCTTTAATTTAACACTACAGTATTATTAATATTGTAATGACTATTATTAATATATAACTTAAATAATCTAGATTACTATATTTCAATACTTTATACTTACTTCTTATTCCAGTTGTAGAATACCCTCTTACTTCCATTGCAGTAGCAAGTTCATCAGCTCTTTTTAGAGTAGCTATAAATAGGGGGATTAATATTGGAATAAACTTTCTTACTTTCTGCGCTAGATTCCCCTCATTAAAAATCTGAACCACGAGAAACCTGTGCATTTTATTATTCTATTAGTTTCTTCTAATATAGTTGGAATAAATCTTAGTGAAATTGATAATACTAATGCAAAAGTTGAAATTGGAATTCCTACTTTCTGTAAAGAATCAAGACTCTTTTTCTATAGCATTCGTTATCTCAGTTGGTGAGTAGTAGCCATAAAAAAACTACCATTATCATAACGACTAAGATAAATCTAACAGTTATCAATGCTATTCAAAAAGTGCTCCACTATAAATTTTCCAGCCCAACACCTCTAACAATACTTCACCTTTTTTTATTAAAAACAAGATGAATAAAAAGAAGTAAATATAATTAATATACTAATTGCTTTTTACACTATTTATTAAAAAAATGCTGGACTTGTTTTTGATAATATAACTATCATTATCAACATTAAAAAAACAAGATAGAAAACTCTAGAACATTATAAGCAATAAAGACATCTATTAAGTACAAAATTACAAAAATATTTTTCGCTCTAGGATCTAGATTATGAATAATTGTATTCAATGGAATATATTTACTTATTAATGAATTATTCATTTATACTACTTCCTATCTTATTTTTTTAAAGCATCTATTAAATCTTCGTATTTTCCTAGAAATACATCTAGTTTAATATTATTTTCTTGCAGATTATTATAAAATTTTAGTAATTCTGGTTGTTCCAGTGAATTTTTCTTTAAGCAGTTTTTCATCAGCAAAAAGTTCCTCCACCGTTCCTTCAAAATTAATTTTTTTCCATTTTTTTAAAACAAAAACCTTTATCTGCATACTCTAATACGTAGTTCATATTATGAGATATAAGAACTATTGTCATATTAAGTTCGTCTTTAAGTTTTTTCACCATGGTCATGATTTCTTCACGACTCTTATAATCTAAAGCTACTGTTGGCTCATCTAATATCAATACTTTCGGTTCAAGAGCAAGCACTCCACATAGGGCGACTTTTCTCATCTCTCACCAGAAAGTTCAAATGGTGATTTATCCAAGTAACTCTCATCTAATCCGACTAACTTTATTAATTCTTTAGCTTTAGAAATGGCTCTTTCTGCTGATATACCGTAGTTTAGCGGTGCAAAGATAATATCTTTTAATACACTTGTTTCAAATAATTGTTGCTCAGAAAATTGGAATAATACGGCAACATCTTGTCTTAATACTTTTAATTTTTTAGCCAGTTCACGCTTTTCTTTTTACTTTTTCGGATTAGTAATTAGTACATTATTTACTAATACTTCTCCATGTGTAGTAATAATAAACCATTAATATGCTCTATAAGAGTAGATTTTTCCACTCCCAGTCTTACCTATTATAACTGTATAACTTCCTTCTTCTACATTCAAGTTAATATCTTTCAACACTTCTCTTGCATAAGGGTTTTATAATTATAAGTATAGCTTACATTTTTAAACTAATTTGCATATTTTTTTCACTACACTCTCCTCATCTTCTTCTATTTCAAATATATCTTGATTTAGGTAATTATTTAGATCTTTTTTTACTCTTTCTACAAAAGGAACTTCTAAACTATATTTTTTTCCAGTGTTGTCGTATCAGAGTATAGTGTAGTGTAGTCTCCATGATAAACTATTTCTCCACTCTCTAATATAACAATGTCATCCGGATAAATACTCTCTTCTGCATCATGAGTAATTGATATTATAGTTATTCCTTTTTCTCTATTAATTTTTTTTATATACCCTAAAATGGACTTTCTTGCCTTCGGATCAAGCATACTTGTCGCCTCATCGAGTATTAAAATCTCAGGATTTAAAAGCAAGAGAAGATGCTATTGCAACCCTTTGTTTTTGTCCTCCTGATAGTGATGATGGCTCATATTTTCTGTAGTCTCTCATATCTACAATCTCTAAAACCTCATCTATTATTTTATCCATATCTTCTTGTGGTACATTCCTATTTTTCAAGACCAAAAAGCAATGTCTTCTTCTACAGTAGAACCTACAAATTGGTTGTCAGGATTTTTGAAATACTATAGCTATTTTATTTTTTTATATCGTCATAAATTTCTTTACTGTATTCTTTATTATTAAATAGGACCTTCCCAGAAGTTGCTAAATTTTGACCATAAATCAACTTCATTAACGTTGATTTTCCACTTCCATTTTTTTCCTAAGACACTTAACCAATGCCCTTCTTTTATTTCTAAATTTATATTTGATAATGCAGTCTTTTTAGAACTAGAATACTGAAAAAACATCTTCAAATTTTATCATTTTATTACCTAATTTTCTATAGAATATCTTTTTTTATTATATCAAATATCCCGATTTTTCTCAATCTAAATGGGGCTAATCCAAAAGTCCTAAATTTTAACAAAAGTTCATATGAGAATTCATAGACGCAGCGGTTTATTGATATCTAAATTCACTTTATAAAAAGCTTTTTTAGATATCTAATAAACTGTGCGAGGTGACTCTGAAAAATCGATTTCTACGAAATCACGATTTTCAAGTCACTCCCTATCTGTTATTTATTACAATAACTCTGTAAACTATTTTTAATAAACTCATTTACTTTATCATCATCATATACTACCTCTTTTAGGTATAATCCAGCGACATCTGCCTTAGGGCCAGCAAATTGACGTTCTCTTTTATCTAGTATTTCTTTTATATAGTCCACTTCATACTTACCAGCAGCTACATTTTGTATAGTTCCAATAATTATCCTAACCATGTTATATAAGAAACCATTCCCTGTAATTTCAAAAGTTTACAATATTAGGATTAATCGGATCTTTTTCCATAGTTAAACTATATATCGTCCTAACCTTATCCTCAACACTAGAGTTTTTTTCGAACAAAATGATGAAAAGTCATGTTCTCCTATAAAAATACTTCAGTGCTTCTTGAGCCTTTTTCAAAATTAAAATCAAAACTATGTTTACCTACATAATTTAATAAAAATGGATCAACTTCTCTTCCGATGTATAATTTATAATAATATGTTTTTGTGTACTATTATATCTAACATGGAAATCCTCTGAAACTGTCGTTGCTCCTACTATTCTAATATCTTTTTGGAATAGTAGCATTTAAAGCCTTAACCCAGGCAACATCTGGAATATTTAAATCAGTATCAAAAATGTAATACCTGCCCATAGGCATGAACACCACTGTCCGTTCTTCCACTCATATAAAGTCGCACATCTTTTTTTATTAATTTTCTTTAAACTCTTCTCAATTTCTTCTTGAATTGTATTATTATTTGGTTGTATTTGAAATCCATGGTAATTGCTACCATCATATCTACAAAGTAAAGCTATTCTCACTTTTATCTCCTACATCTTTTATTTTTAATATTTTTTTGCCTCTTCTTCTGTCATCCAAAAATGAATACCTCCGGTTGAATCATACCATCGATCTTCATTGAAATTTTCCTGCATAAAACCCACTCTCCAAGTTTATAACAAAAGTCCTCAGCAACAGTTGACCATGCTTCGTCATAAAAAAATAGTACCTTCAAAAGTTTTTTATTTCTAATACCTTAGCCTTATCACATCTGCAACAGTTTCTAGTTGAAGATACTCTTTTTGAATCACTTGGTATCAAAAAGCTTTATAATTCTATTATTAAGTCCTTTTTTATAAAGCAATAAACGCTCCTTGTTCAGGGACAATATAATTTAAAATACTCCGTTTTATTATCAAAAATAATATTTTTTTAAATTTGCACCTTCTAAAACAGTCTGCATATAACTTGGCACCCTTAATATTGGCATTTTGTAAATTCACCCTTCTCATCGATGCTTTTTTTAGATTCGAATTAACAAAAAGAGCATTTTTCATATTACAATCATCTAGAAGACAATTTTTCTAGATTACTATCTGTAAAAATCTACATTACCAAAATCTACATTGATAAAATTTGAAGAAGAAAAAAATCTAATCTCGATAAATTAAACCCTTTTAAATTCATATCTTCAAAAATCAAGTCATTAAAATTCTTTTTCCCCGTGTTTTAATCGTTCACTAAATTCCTCATACGAAATTTTTCATATATTAACACCTCTATATGATATTATAGCATATACAGTGACTTTCTATAAATTTTTATCTGAATAAAATATTTTTAAAAAATACCGATTCAAAAATTAGATTCTCTTCTAACTTTTTAAGTCGGTATCTAAATATTTATAATTATCTAAAATATAATTTTTATATTGAGTCTAAATAACTCATTATATCTTCACATATATTGTAACTAGCCTTGGGTAAATAATTCCCCTCATATTGGACTTCATTTTTTTCAATGTTATCTTTCGATAATAATTGTTCTACATATTTCAGTACTTCCTCTTGATTTTTTAGTAATTTTGGCCATATTATGTTTCTTGAAGTATCTAGCATTCTCCATCTCCTGACCTGGTACTGGATTAAAAAGAATTAATGGAATATTACTCGCTAACGCTTCAGATATAGTTACTCCCCCAGCCTTTGTTATAAGTACACTAGAAGATTTCATCCACTCACACATATTCTCTGTATATCCGAAAATCTTAACATCTTTATCTCTACTGTATTTATAATCTAACTCGTTTTTCAACTTCTTATTTTTACCACAAATTACTACTACTTGAACATCGTTACTTTTCTTTTTCAATTGCTCGATAAGCATTGCAAAGTCAGTAGATACCCCGAAAGCTCCGGCAGATAATAAAACTGTATTTTTGTAGTACTTAGACCGTTATCTTTTAACCAACTATCAACATCAAGAATATCATCAAATTTTTCTGCAATCGGTATACCAAATTTTTTTAATCTTGTTTTTCTACCCCTAATTTCAACAACTCTTTTTCAGTATCATTAGTCGCAACGTAGTATCGAAACGCTCCTTTTGTTAGCCAACTTTTATGAAAATGATAATCTGTTATTATATTTACTATTGGTATCTTTTTTTATTTTTAACAGAGATAATGCTGGTGTCGGAAATGTAGATATAATAATGTCTGGTTTAACTCTTTTCATTAATCTTTTTAAATACTCATAACTAAAATACCTGTAGACAGAGATATCACTTTGATTCCTACCAGCATAATATAAATAGCCATAGATATCTCTAAAATACGAAAAGCTATATAGATACAACTTTTTCAAAACAGACGTTAAATTCGGATGTGCCTGTAAAAATAAATCAGACTCTATTACTGTCACTCTATCACCATAGTACTTTTTCAAATATTTCTCTAACGTTTTTTTGAAACTTGCAGATGCCCGTTCCCCAAATGAGCCTGTTATCAATAAGATTCTCTTCATACTGTTTCACCTTACTTCCTACTATAATAAATTAGATTGTAAATTAGCACTATTGCACTTCCTAAAGATACCCCCGCTATCGTATCAGTTGGATAATGAACTCCTAAATAAATTCTAGAGCTTACAATAAATAAAATTCCAGCTGTAGCTACAAGAATTGGAGTATATGTAGTTTTCTTCATCAATTTTATGTATATTAAGGCTAACGATAAATACAATATTGTGGCTGAAGTTGAATGCCCACTAGGAAAACTTAAACTATTCAACTCTACTAATCGATGTATATTCGGGTGTGGACGATTAAATATTGTTTTAATAAAAGCCATCACTATACCACATGTTCCCATTGTAAGAGTTAAAAAAATAAAGCCTCTCTTTTTAAACTTTCTTGCGAATAGTATTATAACTATCATAACTGTTATTATTGCACTTTGTTTCATATCTGCTATATTGGTCATATTTAAATATATACTAGTAAGTACTGAATTCTCTAATCCTTGAATAAAATTAATAATTGCATTATCTAAAGGTTTTAAGAAACTATTGTACCCACTAGCCATTAAAATAAATATTCCAATAAAAAATATAACTAAGTTCACCTGTTTTCTTTTTGTCATTTTATCACCTATAAAATAATTTACTTTTATAATTCCTATAATAATACCATAATTTAATACATATAGATAGTAAAATAAAATTCTCTCTTTCTCTTAAAACTCTATAAAATTCACTTTCAATTTCCACGAACACAATCCACTAATAATATTCTCCTCAAAATTTTAAAATTAATGTGTTTCTGTTAACTATTTTCAACATTAATATTATGCTATAATTTATTACTCTTTTTCTATAACTCTATCAAATTTGACTACATTTAATTTTTAAAAATCCACCCTAATTCCCCTTAGATATTACTTGAAATTTCGCATTTTATCATTTATAATTATTAGGTTAACGAAAATAAATATAAACAGGAGAATTTATGTCGAAGGAACCTATGTCGAAAATTAAAAATTATAATATTATTATCTTCTCTATTTTTAATATCCATAGCTGCTCTTTATTATTTAAATAAAAAGCATATTGTAAATTTAAATAATATAATATCTTATTGGCATGCTAATAAAACAGATAATACAAACGAACAAGCTAATGCTGAACAAAATGATAATAAAGACGAAGCAAAGAACCAGAGAAAAAAAGTTAAATCTTTAGAAGAAAAACAAGCTACGATGGGTCTGCTGATGCGGCAACTATAAAATCACTAGGTTTAAATTTTGATTATGTAAATATGACTCTACCTGAAGTTGTCCAAGCTTACCTAAAAGCAAAATGGAATTAAAAATTCTCAAGTAGCTTTCTCATATAAAAACTTAAACACTGGGGAACTAATAGAAATGAATGAGACTCAACCAATGACTGCTGGTTCAACTTACAAACTTCCACTTAATATGATAATTGTCGATGATTTTTGATAAATATAATTTATCAATGACCGAACGATATGATATAACTAAGACAGAGTATGAATATATCGAGAGCACGATGCATATGTTAGAGCTTTTAATGAGGGCTATGACTATTCCAGAAATGCAATAGTATTCATTAGTTTATTCAGAAAATACTCCAGCATATGCTCTTGGTGATCGCTTAGGGCGGTATGAGTGAAAGTATATAAAATGTATAATAGATACGGAGAGTCTAAAGGAGAACTAAAAACTTTTCAGTACTGATAACAAAACTACAACTAATTATTACATCCAAGTTCTTCAACATCTATGGGATGGTAAAGAAAAATATAAGGATCTTCGTCGGTATATTGGAGAATCATTCCCAGGTGAGTACTATAAACGATATTTACCAAATCTCCAAATTGAACAAAAACCAGGTTATGTTAATGATGCACTAAACGTTGATGCAATAGTTTATGAAAAACACCTTATATTATTGCTCTATATACGGCTGGTTTAGGTGGAACAACTCCTGCTACCCAAGAAATTAATCTTGTTGGTTTAAACCAAATTGGACAACTTTCATATGTTATAAAACGAATGGCACCGTGTTAATATGAATATGTAATCAAATAATATTTAATGCTAATTAATTATCTAGAATTATTAGAAATAAAAATTTCTGAGCCAATTCTTTTATTATACTTTGACAAATTCTATTTTTAATTTATAATATTTGTAAAAGTTATAACTTTACAAATATTATAAACGGAGGTAATTATGTTTTGCAATAATAGATTAAAAATCTTTGCGTACTAAAAAGAAAAGTTTCTCAAACTGCAGTAGCTGAATATCTTGGTGTTACTCGTCGCTGCCTACAATAGTTGGGAAAAAGGTAAATATGTTCCTAATAAGAAAAATTTGAAGAACTAGCTCTTTATTTCAATGTAGAAACTACCTATTTTTGAATCAGAATACGAAATAGTTAATAAATATCTACAGTTAAACGATATAAATCAAAAAGAAACTTTTGACTATAGCGAATAAACTATATATTTCTCAATTACATAAATATCAAGTTCACGCAAAAATTATCAGCTGGACTAGGAAATTTCTACTATGAAAAACTATGATTTTCGATACAGTTTATTTTTGATAAAGATATCCCTTATGATATAGCTTCATGGATTGATGGGGATTCTATGGAACCCTAAATACCATAGCGGAAATGTCGCCCTAATTAAGAAAACTGGGTATGATTTTGACGGATTAGTTTACGCTGTAGTCTACAATGAAGAAACATACATAAAAAAAGTTTATTTGGAGGGCAATATTGTTCGCTTAGTTTCTATCAACGATAGTTATAAAGACATAATGGCTCCTATAGAAGAAGTACATATTGTAGGAATAGTCACAGATTCGTTCAAACCAATAACAGAGGTGTAAATCCATGGGAATAATTGACTACACATTAGAACCTCATTCTGACATAGCGTTTATAGACATGAAATCTTTTTACGCTAGTGTCGAATGTGTAGAACGTGGACTTAATCCGCTAACTACCTCACTTTGTGTAATGAGTAGAAGTGATAATTCTAATGGTCTAATCTTAGCCAGCTCTCCTATATTTAAAGAAGTTTTCGGAAAAAATAATGTTGGAAGAAGTTACGATCTGCCTTTTGATATCAATACACGACGTTTTTCGTTTTATAATGCAAAAAGACAAGGGCTTAAAATAACTCCAGAATATATTAAACACATTGAATCTTGGGCTAAGAAAACATTAATAGTCCCCCCAAGAATGACTCTATATATTGAGAAAAATATACAAATACTCAACGTACTAAAAATTATGTTCCAGACGAAGATATCCATCCCTACTCGATTGATGAAGGTTTTATCGATTTAACTCAGTCCCATAATTACTTCATAAAGATTCTACTAAAAACAAGAAAAGAAAAATTGGACATAATTTGTGCGAAAATCCAACATGATATATGGAAAACAGGAGTATACTCAACTGTGGGCATGAGCAATTCTAATCCACTTCTAGCAAAACTTGCTTTAGATAATGAAGCTAAGAAAAACTCCCTACTATGCGAGCAAATTGGTCATACGAAGATGTTGAAACAAAAAAGTGTGGAGTATACCAACTCTTACTGATTTTTGGGGTATAGGAAAAAGAACAGAAAAAAAGATTAAATAAATTAAAAATAGATTCTGTTAAAAGATTTAGTAAATACTAATCCTGATATACTAAAAAGAATTTGGAATTATCGGAGTTCAGCTATGGTTCCACGCAAATGGTATAGATGAAAGTAAGCCCTCAAAACCTTATAAGCCAAAATCAAAAGGTTTAGGTAACTCCCAAGTCCTTCCTAAAGACTATAAAATAAAATCACAAATAGAATTAGTTTTATCTGAAATGGCTGAACAAGTCGCCATAAGACTAAGAAGAATTAAGAAGAATCAAAAATCCGTACATATTCATATTAGTTACAGTAGAATTGAAAATAAAAATCTATTAACGCATCTAAAAAGATTAATCCCTACTCAAAAGCACAAAGCAACTAACCGATTATGTTTTAGAACTCTTTAGAAGTAAATATGATGGTGGTGCTGTACGTTCTATCGCAGTTAGATACGATAACTTAGTAGATGATAATCTTACAATATACTCTCTATTCGATGATATTGAAGCTATTGAAAAACAAAGAAAAATAGATAAAACATTAGATAGCATACGTGATAAATATGGATTTCTCTCTGTACAAAACGGAAGTATGTTGATGGAAGGTTCACGTGTTAAAGAAAGAAGTAAATTAGTAGGAGGACATGCCGGTGGCATGGATGGAATAATATGATAAACAGAAATTATCTCCCTTATAAATCCGCAAGAGAATATGCTGATCGTGGTATGGCAAAATGGATGGGATTTTTCATCTCAGAGCATACTACCGCAATCAATACACAAGGTGACACCATAGACTTTTCCAATAATATGGATAAAGATGAAAAAGATTATTACTAAATCAGCTATATTTCTTTTAAAGGACTAGCATATTTATATATCCTCAATCAACGTGAACCATATCTAGGGAAAGTTGTTGATTGTGGCAAAAGATACTATTTATTTTTCTACTAAACAAAACATATTACAAGTTTCAATTAATGATATTCTAAAAGTTTCACTAGCAGAGGAATTAGACTATGAATAAACTTAATCAACACTGAAGTACAATTCGATTATTTTAGCAGTAACTATGATCGATTTGAAAAGATTTCTATAAATATTCCGCATTAAATATTCCTCTAACATTTTTTAACAGATGATATTTTTAAGTTTAATGGTAAATAACAATAGCAATTTTTTTCAGATTAACCGCTAATAAATCAAAAGATAAAAAGAGACCACTACTTCTTTTTTAAGTTCAAACTCCTTTAGAAAACAAGATGGTGAGAATCTTTCAATATACTGGACATAAATTTATAAACTAAAAATAAACTCGAAACCAGGATAGCTCCTAATTCGAGTTTATTTTTCTACTATCTAAGTGTGATAATTTCTTAGATTTTTATTGATTTTGTTTCCTTCTAATTGCTATTGCACTCTAAAGCTAATAACGCAAAAGTAACAGTTTGTCCTGTTTCTAAACCAGTTTTTCGGTAGTTGTTCATTTTTCTTTTGTATTATTTTCTTTTGTATCCTATTAGTTTTATTACTATTCGTTTTATTACTATTATCAGACTCTTCTTTTTTTGTTCTCAGGCTTATATTCAGCTTTTTACCGGTGTCACTATTTGAACACGACTTTCTAAATCCTTAGCACCCTACTCTGATTCTCTCTAGAATAGTAAATTTACTAAAATGATTTATTTTTAAATTGTATAGATCCTTCACTAAAACTACTTTCAACTTTTTCTAGTTCATTATTTTCCGCAATATGATATACTTCTAGTTCTGCATTATCATTTTTACAACAGACATTTTAACTGTACGTTCTGCATCACTATCTAGCTTTTTCCCATCTTTTTCAAAATGAATTTCAAATACTTCCACAACTTTATATTCACTACCTAATTTTTCGATAATAGTTTTATTTAGATTTTTCATCATTAATTGACCCTACAAAAACATTATCAGCTTTTTATTTTATCTTTTATCAAATAATACAGCTACATCACGTCCTGAAAGTTTCGCTGATAAAACATGGTTTTCTACCTTAGCAGTATTTGTTGAAGTTTCTTGTTTCTTATCATTAGTTGCTTCTTGTTTTACTTGGAATCACTTTTTTGAAGTTTCTTTGCTAGGAGCTTCTTTCTTCTCTCCAGGAAGAACTTGCTCTTTTAGGAGTTTCTTTTTATCTTCTTTTACTTCGTTTTTCTTTCTTGTTCTCAGAAACTTTGTTTTCTTTAGGAGTTTCCTTCTTATCAGTCTCTTAGTCACTTCTTTATTTTCTTTTTATCATCAGTAACTTTTTTTCTTCTTTAGGGGTTGTCTTTTTCTGGCTTCTTTTTCAACTGAAGGTTCATTCTTTAAAGTATTTTCTAAAATAGATTTCACTTTTTAAGATTTTCATTATTAGGATTAACTGCTAACAATTCTTTAACTTTAACTAACCAGACAGTTTTTATTTCCTGTTCTTTCTTTTTATCAACTTTAATACCAGCTAATAGATAATTTACAAATTCTTTTTCATCAATTGAATTCCAATCAACCTTATCTTCTAAAAATAGATTCAACTAATTTCTCTTCTTTTGTGAACTTTTACCACTGGAGTCGGTGTAGTTACCACAGGTTCTGTAGTTTTTTGAAGTTTTTCAGAGAAATTTCTTCTGTTTTTAGATTTAACTGAAACAGTTTTTATCTGTTACACCTACACTATGATGTTCTATAATTTTTCCCTTCCTGTTTACAATCTTCGTACACATTAAGTGCATTAGATTCTGTAGAACTTTGAGCTAAGTCAGCTTTAGTTTTTATTTTTCTGTTTTTTTCTAAAACAGGTTTGTTTTACATGTTCTAAATTAACATCGTGAGTAACTTCAGTATTTACAACAATATTGTTTACATCTTCGTGTGCATAAGCTGTTCCAAAAGATCCTGCAGTAATACCTATTAATACACTAGCAATACCTACTGAAACCTTTTCTTATCGAGATATTTTCTCTTACTAAACATAATTTTCTCCTTATCAAATTGTTTAAAAATTACAATTCACTCATTATACTATCTTTATAATTATATTATATCTATTAAAATTGAGCAAGTATGAACCTATTTTAATAACTATAATATTAAAATACCAGAATCAAAAGCTTAGTATTCTACTTTACTCTTTTGATTCTGGTACATAATAATAATATCTATAATTTTCAAATCCTATATTATCTAATTTGATGTTTATTCATTTTTCTCTTGAAAAATATTTGTAATAACTTTTACGTAGCTCTTCTTTTTCTTTTTCTGGCCATTCACCTTCTTGTTGAGCTTTGCGCATAAAGTTCTGGATACTCGACAGAAATTCTCTTTACTGTACGTGTGTTAGCATGTTTTCTTACGAAAAATGGAATCTTCTTCTTTAATTCTTCTGGAACTAATGAAAGTATTCTATCAGCAGTTTCTTTATCACTAATTACCGAAAAAGTAAAGACCTTTCTTTATCTGTTTTTGTTCCTGTTCTGTAAAATCTTCTAACTTCATTCTTGTTCTCCTAAATATGTATATCTCTTAATTAAAGATTATATACTAAGAGTTAGAAACAACAAATATATTCTACTGATAGAGATTATCAATATTATAATATTATCTACTAATAACTACTTAGATTTTTAAAAATAATGATTTTTTTATATGAAATTATATAATTTGAACAGTAAATCTTTTGATTTATCGTTTAATAAATTGCTGTATTATAGCGTTTTATTTGATTATTTGAGTTAGACAGACTAGGATTTAGATTTTTAACTCTTATGGAAAAATAACAAGAGTGCTATCCTGAAGTATTTTCTATACCATTATAGTTTAATGCAAAGTGTAGCTATATAGTCGTTTCCATAACGTGATAGTCTTTGTCTTTTGTCACACGATTCATAAAAATCTAACATAGCAAGACCATTTTTAAGTTGTCCTCTAATCTGAGTTTCTAAGGTATGGCTAAATTCATATCCATATTCTGGGTTTATAGTTATCTTGCCTTCCTCTTCAAGCTCTCTCTGAATTAAAAGGTATTGAGAATTTTTAAAAGTAATTCTTCATCAGGGTTTGTCCCATACAATGTCAACATCATACATGTATATCCAAGGATTCATAAATCCAACCATTAACAATCCACCCTTTTTCAATACTCGAGAGGCTTCTTTATATATATTTTCTAAATCTTCTACATATACATTTGAAACTGGATTAAAAATAATATCAAAATGTTTCATTTTCAAATGGAAATGGTTTTGTCATATCGCTTTGAACTGTGTTGATATTTAAGCCTTCTCTTTTAGCAACCATTTCATCTCTTTGCAATTGTGATTTAGAAAAAAATCCATTATAGTTACATCATAACCTTTTACAGCAAAAACTGGGCCTTGCTGACCACCACCACAAGCTAAACCTAATATCTTTTTCCCGTTTGCTTTTTCAAACCATTCTTTTTGGAACTTTTTCCCAACAGTTAATGCAACAGAAATTGGATTATTTCTAGCTTCTTCTAATTGTTCGTGTGTCAACGGCTCGGTATAGTCATTTTTTACATTATTCCATCTATCTTCATTTAACTTTTATATAACTATTCATCTTATAATCTCCTCGTAATTTTTTCAAATGTGAGCTATCGTTAAAAAATATCCGATATTTTTTTATTTGCGGTACCCTCTAATTTGAATCCATATTCATTTAGAAGTTGTTTTTGAATAAATTTTTTTCATTTTTTTGAATTTCTAACTTCTTTCCAAAGGATAGCTGCAACTTTTAACTTGTTAGAATAATTATTGCTATGTTCATCTGCACAAAAAAATCTTTTAGAAATTGATTCCACTGACAAGTCGAATTATCATACTTTGCATAATCTGACTCTCCATAATATATTTTTATCATATCTTGAATTGTAAATTCTTTTATCGTTATCACTTTTTACTTTTTCTCCAAGCCGTTGCCATATCAGCATTGAAATTTAAACGGGCTAACTCCTGTTACAGCTGAAAAAAATAATCTCTAAATTTTTTTGGTTAAAAGAAAAAAACCACATTCTAGCAATGGTGTATTTAAAGATATTACTTCGGCATGTTTTTGTTTACTTTTCTTGTAGACTTTTTCTATTCTATTTCCCTTGAAATATTGTTCAATAATATAGTTCAATTCTTTCTTTTGTACATCTATACTCTAGTCCAAGAGACTTACATATTTGTGAAAGTTCTTCTCGATACCAATAGTACTTATTAAATTCCTCAAATGATTCTATATCTTTAAAACTAGGTCTAATTTCTATCACATTCACCTCCGAAAACTTCAATTATATATTTCCTCTTAATCAACTTAATTTATTTTATTATACAATACTCCTTAGATTTCGTAAATTAAAATAAAAACTTACTCCAAGTTACCAATATCCTTTAACGATAACCTTAGAATAAGCCTTTTATTTTCTACACTTCATTTATTCACTAGTTACAACTTTTGACATTAATACTACACACTCATCGATTCACTGTTACCTCATCACTAACGCTCTGCGATAACTATCTCATAAAGTATTCGTAATTAATGGCTTCAGCCTACACCCTTGTCATTAAAACGACTGCTTCAACATAGCTCGGTTCTCCAACGAGTAACGCATTTCATATCCACTGTACACAGGAATGGTAGAACACCTATTTTCGCCTTAAAATGGGTATATCGAAACGATACCAATAATGCCCCCTGAAAAGGGGTGGTTTTCTCTTCGAGTATAACCCTTTGTTACTAACACGCACCTCAAGGCGCTGGCTTTCACATTCGTTCAAGCCCTATTGTATTTTAACCCCCGCTACCCGTTAAACGAGTTTATCTATTTTTTTATTTCCAAATGGATTTGTATATACTTTCGTTATCAGTTTGTCTATTGTAATCTCATGCGATTATCGTTCTCTGATATATTTTCTTATTGTACTTTCATTTAATACTACAGTACTTACTAGTATCCTTCTACTCAAAACTTTCTATTCCAATACTTATATTCCAGATTTTATGAATATCAAATATCATCAGTGAATTTTTCCTTTCAAATCCCCATAAAACTTGATACACTATATTTTGGAGTATTGATAGTAGCAAATGTATATGATCGGCATTATGTGTCCTTCTTATTTCCACTCCTTTATACTTACATAACCTTTTTATTATATCTACTATATCTCGTTTGTATTGATTAAATTCTATTTTTCGTCTACTTAGGTGTAAATACAATATGGTATTTACATAACCACTTGTATTCGATAAACTATATGTTTATTTGTCATAATTAAAATCATCCTTTCTTTATTTTAGAGCTGAACTACTCTTATTTTTATCAAGAAAGGATGATTTTTCAATGTTTAACTTTTGTCTCGCACCCGCATAGCGGGTGGTTTTTGTTCGGAGACTTCGCCTCCTCAACTGGCCATACCCTTGATAAAATCTGGAGCATGGTTTTTCCATGCCCCGGATTTATTATACAGCCAATAAAAAGGGCTGATCCAAAAGTCCTAAAATTTAACAAGTTCATATGAAAACTCATAGGTGCAGTGGTTTATTGATATCTAAATTCGCTTTATAAAAGCTTTTTAGATATCTAATAAACTGAGCGGGGGTGACTCTAAAAAAATCGATTTCTCTGAAATCACGATTTTTGAGTCACTCCCTCTTAAGATAAATATTTATTATTGTATTCATTTTTTCGATACGCAAACGACATCTACAAATACATATACATCTATGTGCCTTTTTGGGACTTTTTGACATCAAAATCGCCTTTATCTACAAATACAAAATGCTTGTAAAATAGCTTAAAATCAGGATTTTCACCCTCTTGTTCGCTGTAGCAATACCATGCACTCAGCGGTTCTCTGTTACTGTATTACTACTCCTCTACGACAGCTATCACATAAAGCATTCGTAATTAACGGCTTCGGTCTACGCTCTTGTCATTAAAACAACTGCTTCAACCCCTATGGTTAAGGGGAACATATCCACACTAGTAGTTGGAAACATATCCAACATTGGCTCTCGTTTGTGGGAAGATATCAACGGTTTTGTCTGTTTGTGAGAACATATCAACTCAAATCATTTCATAGTTAATCCCTTATCAATGGCTTCCTGAATAATCTTATGACAATATACCCCCAAAGGATTGTTTTCCTTACAAAGCGAATTTTTCATTGCTCCAGTTATGGCATTTACTTCTTTAACGGTTTTCGCACCATGCTTTACAACTTCTTCAATTACCTGATCTTCTGTGACTTTGCTGCAATAACAAGCATACTTAGGATCTGCATCTTTCTTAAACTAGATAGGAACCTAACTTGGTCTTTTTAAAATTTTTATTTCTTTATCTAAGTTATAGTAAATAACGTCGCAGTCCTCATTCATGCATATCTTATATTGATCTCCATCAACGGCATTACGATAATCATCTGTCACAAGTGTTCAACGGTTATCCTACTAACTGTTACTCCTTCATTATTACAGACAGGGCAACTCTCCTTTGTTCTATTTAAATTTTTATTTGATACATTCACAGCAACATTCATCAATAACTTTCAATTACATAACCTCCATATCTTTAAAACCATTTAATTCAAGGTAAATCCCAACCAATTTTTCATTTATAGTTTTTAAATTAAAAATACCCCTTGATTGTATCGTCAATTATCGGTATCATTCAAGGGTGAATAGAAAAATAGTTTATAGATTCTTTACATTCAAAGCTCTAAAAAGCATTTAATACTGCGATGATAGTTACCTACATCTGCAAATATAGAGCCCACATAGTAGTTATTCAAAAAGCACTCAAAAATAAGAACAATTATTTTATTCAATTGCCAAATACTATGTTTTGATGTGCAATTTTTAGTGTCTTTTTAGAAATCTTCATTGTAGTAGCAATTTTTCGATGAGCTCATCAGTCATAATTACAACATCAGCGGCTTCAATGGTAGCATCAGAACCTAAACCACCCATTGCTATTCCAATGTCTGCACGAGCTAATCACAGGTGCATCATTGATTCCGTCACCAACAAAGGCAAGTTTACCTTTTTGAATTTTTGCGAAAAATAATTCTTCTAGTTTTTCAACTTTGTCTGCTGGCAACAGTTCTGCATAAACCTTATCAAGACCAAGCTCTTTAGCAACTTTTTGAACCAATACTTTTATTATCACCTGTCAACATAACTGTTTGTTTAATATTAAGCGCTTAAGTTCCTTGATTGCTTGTGCTGAATCTTCCTTTACCTCATCGGCAATTACAATGTAACCTATATATTTGTTATTAACAGCAACATGTACAATAGTACCGATCGGCTCTCCCTTGAAATAGGGATATCCATCATTTTCATAAGTTTGATATTTCCTACCATAACCTTTCTTTTGCCATCTACTGTTGCAGCTAACAGCATGACCTGATATCTCTTCTACATCTGAAATACGTCCATTGTCTATTTCTTTTGCTATATGCACGTTTCAGTGAAAAGTGAAATCGGATGATTGGAATAACTTTCCGCATGTGCAGTTAATTCTAATAGCTCTTCTTTGGAAACTCCTTCTGGATGAATTTCCTGTACATTAAATACACCTTTCGTTAGTGTTCCAGTTTTATCAAAAACAACAATTTCAGTTTCTGCTAATGCCTCTAAATAATTACTACCCTTGACTAAAAACACCTTTTTGAGGCTCCACCTATTCCACCGAAGAAACTCAAAGGAATTGAAAATAACTAAAGCACCTGGACAGGATACCACAAGGAATGCTAGTGCTCTATATATCCAATCACTAAAAAGTCCTTACGTCTATAACAAGAGGGTGGTATAATAGCTAGAAAAACTGCAATTATAACCACAACCGGTGTATAATATCTCCCATAACTTCGTAATAAATTGTTCTGAATTGGATTTTTACTGCATGCATTTTCAACTAAATCAAGAATTTTTGCCTCAGTAGATTCTCCAAATTCCTTAGTAACCTCTGCTGTAATAACCCCATTAATGTTGATGCACCCTTGGGATATCACTTCCAACTTCTACTTCACGAGGAATGGGATTCGCCTGTTGGTGCCGATGTATCAATCATTGAACTTCCCTCAGTACCTTGCCATCAAGAGAATTTTTCTCCTGCTTTAGTACAATAATATCTCCAATTTGTAGCTTCATCTGGGTCAACTTTGACAAGTTCATCACCTTTTTAACATTTGCATAATCTGGTCAGAGATATCCATAAGGCTTGCAATTGACTTTCTCGACTTGCCAACTGCATAGCTTTGAAACAGTTCTCAACTTGATAAAACAGCATAACTGCAACACCTTCAGGATACTCACCAATAAAAATGCCAATTGTTTTGCAATACTCATTAAAAAATTTTCATCGAAAACTTGACCTTTAAAAATATTTTTACAGCTCTTTTTACAACATCTCCACCTACAATAATGTAACTTATTATAAAGAGAGCAATCTGTAACCATTCGTTATTTAAACTAAGCAATACTGCTGTAGCTAACACATTGCACCAATAATTATTCGCCATAGTCGTTTTGTCATACTAAATAGCCTCCTTTAAGCCTTTTTCATAGTTGTATCGGGTTCGATTTTAACTATTTTTCAGCCTCTGCTATTATTGTTGGCATTTTTCATCCTCACCATCAATAACGAGTTTTGTGGTCATAAAGTTAACAGTAGCTTCTTTCACTCCATCAAGCTCATTAATAGCCTTTTCCATTTTTTACTGCAATTTTGCACAATCTAAACCTTCAGTATAAATTTCTTTTTCATTATTAAATCCTCTAAATATTATTTGTAATTTTATTTTGAATACTACAAGTCTTTTTCAAATTTTCTTGAAGCATTTGCTCATTTGAAAATGAGAACTTTAAATATATGCCCAAATATCTTCAAAAAGATATTCTATTCTACCGCATTACTACTTCTCGTTGATATGAATTAAACCTTGGTCAAATATTTCTCTTACATGATCAGTCAACTAATGAATAATATACTACTTTGCCTTCTTTTCTGTTTTTCACTAAAATTGCTTGTTTTAAGACTCTCAGCTGATGGAAATTGCTGATTGTGTCATGTTAGTAATACAGCGATATCACAAACACACATTTCAGCTTCATGTAAAAGCCCATAATATCCTGATTCGTGTTGGATCTCAAATACTTTTAAATAATTCTGCTAGATCATGAAAAGGCTTTCTTCTTGAGGCATTTTATCTCTAACTTGATTTCAATATCCTCATGAATTACATTGCAGTCACATCTTTCAATTGAATTAAATTTTTTTAGTCATATTATTACCTCTTTTTAAATCATTTCATCTAATTACTTGAATAATCATTCATACGTTGTATATTTATTATATTATTATTTTTCTCTTGTGTCAATAGTTATATGAGCATTTATTCAAGTGTTTTTTTATATTATTTAAAATATCTCAAAAACATCTACTAAGACATTAGTACAGTCCCTTCTCAGTATCCTGTTCATACATATCCTTTAAACAATTCCTTAAAAATAAAGACTTCTCCTTCATACAAGTTTTTCCGGTTTCTTTAATAGCTTCATCTAACAGCTTATTACATCACTCATGTGGTCAACTCACTTATCAATAACCTTATAAACAACATTTTTGATAATATCACGTATATAAATCATGTAAAAAGTCAATGCAAAAACCGCCAATCAAGAGAACCTAACTCTTAATTGACGGTTTATGTTAATGATAAATCATACTTCATTTCAATTTCCAGATTTAAAAGCATATTACAAAGTGGTCATCATAAACACTAACATTCTGGATAATCTTCCTTACTAGGGTATCATCATAACGTGTAACCATTACTGGAACATAAGCTATAAATTTCGTCTTTAAAATGTCCGTTATTTGCAGTTAATATGTTGGGTACATTTTTCTAGCACAAAAATACTTCGGTCTGACTAACACTAACTACCTCAAAAATAAAGGCGGTCCGGAGACTACCGATATTTATCTCTCTGCACCTTTGCTGTGGTCTTTCTTATTGAGACTTAGTTTTGTCATCTATCTTAAAAGCTTTTTATTTGACCTAATATAGAATTTTTTTCCTCATTATCATACCCTCCAACTTTTGAGTATAAAAATAGACAATAGAGTTTTTAATTTCTATCGTCTAAGATTATCTAATATTTATTTTTTTCTTTAAGTGGTTTTTCTTCGGGTATAACCCTTTGTTACTACACACGCACCTCAGGCGCTGAGCTTTTCACATTCGTTCAAAGCCCTATTGTATTTTAACGCCCGCTACCCGTTAAACGGGTTTTATCTATTTTTCTTATCTCCAAATGGATTTTTTATATTCTTTTGTTGTCAGTTTGTCTATCACTAATGTCATGCGATTCTTGTTCTCTGATAAATTTTTCTTATTGTACTTTCATTCAATCCTACAGTACTTACATAGTATCCTTCTGCCCAAAACTTTCTATTTCCCGTATCTGTATTTCAAGTTTGAATGCATATCAAATATCATTAATGAACTTTTTCCTTTCAGATATCCTATAAAACTTGATACACTATATTTTGGCGGTATTGATAGTAGCAAATGTATATGATACGGCATTATATGTCCTTCTATTATTTCCACTCCTTTATACTCTAACCTTTTTTTATTATATTTACTATATTTTCGTTTGTATTGATTAAATTCTATTTTTCGTCTATACTTGGTGTAAAAACAATATGGTATTTACACAACCACTTTGTATGCAATAAACTATTATGTTTTATTTTGCCATAATTAAAAAAATCATCCTTTCTTTATTTTTAGAGCTTGAACTACTCTTATTTTATCAAGAAAGGATGATTTTTCAATGTTTAACTTTTATCTCGCACCCACATAGCAGGTGGTTTTGTTCGGAGACTTCGCCTCCTCAACTGGCTAAAAGCCTTTACATAAAAAACTGCAACATACTAGTTGCAGTTAAACACAGATTTACTTCTGTTACTTCTAAAAATTTACTAAAGTTAAATTTGGAGTATCAGAGGATTGAAATATTTTTCTTTCTAATCTATAGAAATGCCTATTCTGTTCGAGTTTCAGCTAAATATATTCCCCATTCAGCTAATTCTTCAGGCAAATCATAAACAGTTTTACCGTTACTTTCATAGATTTCAGAAATTCCTGGTGAAGTCTCAGAAAAAGTTTTCCCAAGCTGTCACTAGTTCTTCTACAAATTGAATATTATGAGGTTCAAAAAGTCATTAAATTTCGATAGTTCTTTACTATAAATTGTCATAACATTATAGCTATCAAGCATAATTTCATCATGACTTTTTATGCCCACAAATCCAAACTTACTTAATCCATCATTAACAAGCAAATCACCGTATCTAATCAACAGTACAAGGCATTCCTCTATTGAACAACCATCAATGTAATAAACATCCATATAGGGATTCATTGATAATATTCTTTGCTATTACTTTTCTCTATCAATACTAACAGGCAATTCAAAATAAAAAACAAGGGCTCGTCATGAATCGCAATAAAGTGTTGAAAAACCTCTAATATTTTTTTCTGCGTGTACATTCGCCATCAAATGATGTTCAGTTAACTTTGTAAATGACTCAAACAGGTTTTCTACCAAGCTAACTCGGTGACCTTTTACTAAATTCAACATTATGCGTCCTCCAGATAATTTAAACATTATCACATTTATAATCTTATTATACCATTAAAAACCTCAAAAAAGACTATAACTTCCCTGCACAGTCTCTTATAAATCTACCTCAGTTCCTTATGCTGAACTACATTCAGAACAGAAAATATTGGTAGTAAAAGAAGCATTTCAATAATTTATTCATAGCTATTAGGAACGTTTCTCTAACAAGCTTACACACTCAACATGAAACGAGTGAACACTAAGTATGTCAAGTAGTTGCGTTCGTATGTGGGAACATATCTATAAACCTTTTAACGATAAGTAGGGTTATCGTTAAAAGGTATTACCTAGACAAACTGGGATTTACTTTAGTCGACAGCCACTCTCCCTTTGATAGACAGGTTATGTGTTCTGTGCGAAGAATACCTTCAAATGCACATAGAACGTTTTCTTTTGTATGATGATAACGGAAACCACATTTTTCCTGAACTCTCTTTGACTTTGTATTGCCGTCAAAATAACCGCACCACATTTTCTCCAGATTCAGGTCATCAAATCCATGTCTCATAATCTCACGAACTGCTTCTGGTATCAGACCCTGACCCCAATACGGAACTCCTATCCAGTAACCAATCTCCGCCTCAGTATCAGGAATACCTTTATCACTTACAGAGCCGATCGTCAATCCCTATGCTACCCACTGGTCGCATCGTTTCTTTTTAAAACTATGGCGTATGTCTCAGGTGCTGAAAAACACTTTTTTATAATCTCCTTGCTATTTTCAACACTGGTATGTACAGGCCAACCTGCAATCGGACCAACCTCTGGATTACTGGCATACTGAAATAAATCATTTGCATCACTTTTCTTCCCATGGACGAAGAATCAATCTTTCCGTTTCTAAAAATCATTTTGTCCTCCTTAAATTCAAATTTGTCTTTGTTTAAAAATAAATCCTATTATATAATTCCATAAAACTCTTTAGCAAACTTTTTGACAAGTTCATGATCAAGTGCAGTTACTAAAGTTTCTACATTTTTATTAGCTGTTGGTGTCCAATTATATGATCCGTGCATTACATAGTCCATATCTATGATACAAAACTTATCATGCATGCAGTTATATCCTTTATTTCCCCATCTCGGAATGACCACAACATCGAACTTATTCTCTCTCAGTTTTGAAATCATATTTATATTTGAGTCTTCCTGTGAAACTATTATTCTTACATTTAATCCTTTGCTTCTTTTTCGCTAATAACTCTTGATAAATAGCTTCATTAGAAAACCATGCAACAGTGCCCAAATTATAAATTTAGCATCTCTAATTCCCTGAATTACTTCATCTTGAATTGCATCAAAAACTACATTATGCTCTGTTACTTCATCTGGTGTATCAATTACCTGTGGACGTATTTCAACGTGATGTAAAAGCATAATCATCAGACTCCTCATATACATACTCTACTAACTCTTCTAGAATCTTCTCATTTTTCTTCTGCGATTTCTAACAAAGGAACCGGAACTCGTAATTCCACAATCTCCCAATGTTGATAGGAACGCCCATGATTTGCAAATTCATATTGTGGAACAAAATTTACTCTTGCTCTACCTATTAACCTCAACAGTTGGTCTCTTGATTCAATTGTTCTGTATTTTCTATCATATTTCAATACTTCTATCAGAGTCTTAATGAAAGCACTTCTATCCATTAATATCACCTCTCTTTATATATTTACCACTCTTAGTTCTTTTATCATTTGGTTTTTCAGCGTCTGCAGGAATATCCCAATATAATCCAATCTTTATGGCACCAGGTACACATCCCTATATGCAGAGGATTAGTATACTTGTTTCTTAGTTATATTATAATGTTAATTAGGCTATTTTTACAATTGTCAAATTTATAGCTGGGTGCCAGTGGGTGCATTTTTCTTATTATCCATTCTCTAGTGTCAACTCTAGGCTATGGATATGTTTCCCGCTCAACCTTATTTTTCTCAAATAATAAGGCTTACTCTAAGCTATCGATACCTTTTTAACGATAGCCTAGAATAAGCCCTTTTATTTTCTATATTTTATTTACTTAGCGGTGCAACTCTTGACATCAATACTACACACTCAACATGTGCGAGAGCTTTCTTCATACTAATAGACG